>WNGL01008807.1_pt1 | contig 11752 bp, 11 predicted proteins | sample 5400591 | NCBI WGS metagenome assembly WNGL01 (sample SAMN13153377, study PRJNA577476) | soil metagenome | isolation source: 80 cm soil or saprolite under Garry oak tree replicate 1 | place: USA:California | collected 2016-06-15
TCGTCCTTTGGCTGCGCCGGCCAGCGCTGCCTGGCAACCTCAGTGACTATCACGGTCGGCGAGGCGGGCCGCGAATTCCGAGAGCGAATCACCCACGTGGCACAGACGCGCAAGGTCGGCTATGGGGTCGAGCCGGAGGTCGAGATGGGACCGGTCATCACGCCTGAGAGCAAGCAGCGCATCGAGTCGTTGATCGGCAAAGGTGTGAACGAAGGGGCCAGGGTCCTCGTACACGGGCGCAACGCGTCGATCCCCGGCTACGAGCGGGGCTACTTCGTACGCCCAACGGTCCTGGACAACATCCAGCCGCGCAGTGAGCTCGCCGGCATCGAGATCTTCGGGCCGGTTCTGAGCCTGATGCAGGCCCAGACGATTGATGAGGCGATTGAATTCGTGAACGCGACCGCCTTCGGCAACATGGCCTGCTTGTTCACGAGCAGTGGTGCCGCGGCACGCAAGTTCCGCTATGAGGCCCAGGCAGGCAACCTCGGTATCAACATTGGCGTGGCTGCCCCGATGGCCTTCTTCCCTTTCTCAGGCTGGAAGAACAGCTTCTTCGGCGATATGCACGCCCAGGGCCGTGACGCCATCGAGTTCTACACGGAAAAGAAAGTCGTGGTTGAGCGCTGGCCCAGAGAATGGTCTCGCAAGTTCTAAGGGAGGGCAGGGCTTCTTTCAAGACTCTCCCCTGGAAATAGCCTTATAAGTTACGTCATGCTCTAAATGCTGCAAATGCTGCTATTTCCATAGACTCTGGTGTGCCACTGGCGCATGAATTACTGCTGGCGAATGACACATAGAGTGAAATTTCCGGGTGAAGGAAAAGAAACGGGGCATTGCCACCATGCACACACCGGCTTGCGAAGCCGTAGCATAGTAGGGGCGACCCTTGTGGTCGCCTGGTGACTTGTGGTCGCCCGGTCACGGGGCCGAACACCAGCCGGTCCGCCTGAGCGAAATTCAGTAATGAGCCGAGGAGGCGAGCATGAAGGTCAAGATCACTCGTGGCAAATTCAACGGAATCAACGCCTGCGCCGACAATCGCGGAGTCATCGCCGCACTGGCAGTTGATCATCGCGGCAATCTCTTAGAGGCCATCGCTCAAGCACGTGGTGAGCACGGCCAGGCGACAGCGGCAGATATGCTTGCGTTCAAGACGGCGGTCACACGAGTTCTCACGCCCCTTGCCAGTGCAATTCTTTTAGATCCGGAATATGGCCTGGAAGCAATTGCTAGCCGTGCCCCTGGAAAGGGGGTACTGCTAGCTTATGAGAAATCCGGCTACGACTTTCATACCAGGGGTCGCCTGCCCGACTTGCTGCCAGAGTGGAGTGTCCACCGTCTGGTGGAAGCGGGCGCGCAAGCAATTAAAATTCTGCTGTACTACAACCCGTTCGATGAAGAGCAGATCAATTCGGTCAAACAAGCCTACGTCGAACGCATCGGTGCTGAGTGTCTGGGGATGGACGTGCCGTTTTTCCTGGAACCGCTGGTCTACGATGATGCTATCGGCAACGAGAAGGGATTAGCGTTTGCCAGGAAGAAACCGGAATACGTAGCACGAGCAATGGAAGAGTTTTCCAAGCCCCGCTACGGCGTAGATGTGCTCAAGGTCGAACTGCCAGTCAATCCGGCCTTCGTTGCAGGAACTCGCGCCTTCACAGGAGAGGGGACAGCTTACTCGCGCCAGGAGGCCATAGAGCATTTCCATAACACGGCGAGTGCAACCTCTGGGCCGTTCATCTACCTGAGTGCCGGCAGCACCGACGAAGTGTTCTGCGAGATGTTGGAACTGGCTGCCGAGGCCAGGGTGAAGTATTCTGGAGCCTTGTGCGGCCGTGCCACCTGGCAGGATGCCATTCCAGTCTACGCACGGGAAGGAGTTACAGCACTCGAAGGCTGGCTAGCAGATCGTGGTTTGCAAAATGTCCAGGCGCTCAATAACGTATTGGCACGCGGTGCGACTGCATGGTGGGATGTGTATGGTGGTAAGGACAACATCGAGGTCATCGAACCGAACAGTGCTTTGACCGGCTATTAGAGGATCTGTCTATGGAAATTCGCAAATGAGTGTATTGATATGTCAGGGTTTGAGCGCGCAAAGGGAGGGAGAATAATGACCGAGACAGCACTTCGTGTGATCGTGTGGAACGAGAACGTCCACGAGCGGCAGAACGAGGAAGTCCGTGCAGTCTACCCCAATGGGATTCACGAGGCAATTGCTGCCGGGCTACGCGAGCATCTGGGCGAACAGGCGGTTGTACGCACTGCTACCCTGGATCAGCCTGAGCACGGACTCACCGATGATGTGTTGGAGAGTACTGACGTGCTAACCTGGTGGGGGCACCTGGCGCACGACCAGGTCTCCGACGTCGTCGTTGACCGGGTGCATCGGCGCGTCCTCAACGGTATGGGCCTGGTCGTCTTGCACTCTGGTCACGAGTCCAAGATTTTCCGCCGGCTCATGGGCACGACCTGTGCGCTTCTCTGGCGCGAGGCTGACGACCGCGAGGTCGTGTGGACCGTGAATCCGGCCCACCCCATCGCGGCTGGCGTCCCACATCCATTTATCATCCCGCGTCAGGAGATGTACGGCGAGTTCTTCGACATCCCACAACCTGATGAGCTTGTGTTCATTAGCTCTTTCACTGGCGGCGAAGTGTTCCGCAGTGGGTGCTGCTACACACGCGGGTGGGGGCGCGTCTTCTATTTTTCACCCGGCCACGAGACCTTCCCGGTCTACTACCAGCCGGAGGTACGGCGGATCATTGCCAACGGCGTGCGCTGGGCCTACCGTACTAACGCGCAACGCTCTCAGACATACAGGCCGACGCCGTTGTCGATCGGCTGGTACGAAGGGAAAGCCGGTGAACAGGTTTAAGGTCTGTCCACCACCACTTTTTGAGAAAGAAGGGATGCATGAAAGCTATTGCTGTCTTTCCTAAGACGCACGAGGTAAAGTTGATCGATCATGAGGAGCCGAAGATCACGACGCCGGCGCAGGTGAAGCTACGCACGCTGGAGGTTGGTGTGTGTGGCAGCGATAAGAAGATTACCGCATTCCAGTTCGGCACTGCTCCTGCTGGCTTTGACTACTTTGTGATTGGGCACGAGATGCTCGGTGAGGTGGTCGAGGTAGGTTCGGGGGTGCGCGGCTTCAAGCCGGGTGACCTGGCAGTAACAGCGGTGCGGCATCCCTGTCTACATGATTATTGTCGTGCCTGCCGTATAGGACGCCAGGATTTCTGTTTCACAGGTGATTTCACCGAACATGGCATTAAAGAGTCGCACGGCTTTATGACCGAGTTTGTGGTCGATGAAGCACGCTACATGATCCCGGTGCCTCATGAACTGCGTGATGTGGGAGTGCTGACTGAGCCGCTGACGGTTGCGGAGAAGGGCCTCGCGCAGGTCTGGCATATTCAGCAGCGTCTACCGTGGATTGATCTCAACGCGCCAGCTCATATGCGTGGGAAGGGCCTGAAGGCGATTGTGCTGGGTGCTGGCCCGGTTGGACTACTAGGGGCAATGCTGTTCGTTGCATCAGGCTTCGAGACGTATGTTTATTCACGCTCCAAGATGCCTAATCCAAAGGCAGACCTGGTAGAGGCAATCGGAGGCAAATATATCTCCAATGAAACAACATCGGTCGAGCAGCTTGCCGAGCAGGTCGGCAATATCGATCTCATCTTTGAAGCGTCGGGAGCTTCACAGGTCGTCTTCGATATCATGCGAGTATTAGGTACCAATGCCATCTTCGTCTTTGCAGGTGTGCCTGACCCCACAGCCCCCAGCAAAGTTGATACCGGCCACGTGATTCTCGATCGCGTGGTGAAGAATCAGGTTGTCTTAGGCACAGTGAACGCTGACAAGGCTGCCTTTGAGTCTGCGATTCGTGATCTCGCTGTCTTTAAGCAGCACTGGCCGCACGCACTACGTTCGCTGATTACAGGGTACTATCCTATCGAACAGGCTCCGCAGTTGTTGCTCGGCAGTGTGAGGGGAATCAAGAACGTTGTTACATTGTAGAGAACGTTTTTTTGTAGAAGTGCCATACTACAGACCTGAAAGGAGAAGAATGCCTCATGCCTGCACAGTCGTTGAAGATAGGCTTGATCGGTGCTGGACGCATCGGTCGTATGCATGCTGCGAATCTTACTACGCATATCCCGTCAGTTGAGCTTATCATGGTTGCTGACGTGTTGGAGGAGAACGCCAGGCAGTGTGCGAAGCGTTATGCTATACCTTTCCCCACACAGGATTACCACGCCATATTGGACCGTCCAGATATCGAGGCGGTGGTGATCTGCTCATCCACCGACACCCATGCCAGCATCATCAAGGAAGCAGCACAGGCCGGAAAGCACATCTTCTGTGAGAAACCCATCGCACTGGATCTTCCATCGATTGACCGGGCACTAAATGCCGTGGCACGCGCAGGCGTCAAACTTCAACTCGGCTTCAACCGCCGATTTGACGCCAGTTATCGCCGGGTGCGCCAGGCGGTGGAACAGGGGGAGACAGGTCGCTTGCAACAGCTCCATATCATCAGCCGGGACCCCGCGCCGCCGCCGATTGAGTATATCCCTGGTTCAGGTGGCCTCTTCCTTGATATGACCATCCACGATTTTGACATGGCCCGTTTCCTGGCTGGCAGTGAAGTGGATGAAGTCTTCGTGATGGCTGGTGTGATGGTGGACCCAGCTATTGGGGAGGTGGGCGACGTGGACACGGCGACCATCCTGTTGCGCTTTAGCAATGGCGTGATCGGCACGATCGAGAACTGCCGGCGCGCTGCTTATGGCTATGACCAACGTGTGGAAGTGCTGGGAAGTGCTGGAGCGGTGCGGACCGAAAACAAGTATTCCAACACCGCCATCATCAGCGATAGCAGCAGCATCCGGCGTGATCTGCCGCTCCACTTCTACATCGAGCGCTATACCCAGAGTTATGTCACGGAGATAGAAGCCTTCGTGGATGCTGTGCTCCATGATAAACCCGTCCCGGTCACCGGACACGATGGGCGCATGGCACTGGTTCTAGGACTGGCCGCAAAAAAATCCCTGGCCGAACACCGCCCGGTCCATCTGAGCGAAATTGGCCGTGAGTCGAACTAAAGAAGGTACATCTTTATGAATGGACCTCAGGACGACTTCGCCAACAGGGTCGTCTACTATCGGAGCCCCAGGTTGATGCACATGGTGCATGCTGCCGCTCGCTCCCTCTCAACAGTCATTCCTTCCTCATGCAGAGGGAGATCAAGCGGCAGCACCCAGGCTCTCACCAAACTGTCAGTCGGTGCGCAGCGCATTCACGATGGCTTGCGCCAGCAGGTCGCGCCCGGCAGGCGACGGGTGGATGTCACAGGTAAGAGGGGAGGACGACACCACGATGCGTAATCCTGCCGCACACGTGTCGCCGCCATAGGCGGTGGAGGCGGCGGCGAACGCGCCGAACCCGTCGGCAACGATCCCTTTCCAGGCCAATGTGCGATCGGCCACCACCTGATTCACCTGCGAGATCACCTTCGTGCCGATGGGGTCACTGTAGTTGAGCGAGTAGTAGGTCAGCGCGACGAGCTGATGGTGGTAGCCATCCTGGTTGCGGATGTGCCCATAGATGGTGTCGAGGTTGGCTGAGAGCGTCGCCAGCATGCCAGGCAAGCCCGACAGAATGCAATTGACGTTACCGCCGCACCCATCTTCCAGTACGAAGAGGTCGTTGGCACCGATGTCGATGCTGACCACCAGGGTCTTGGGATGAGACTGAAGGAATCCGTCGGCAAACGCTAGCTGCGTGGTGCTGTAAGCCACGTGAAGAGGGAAGTTGAGGCGGTAGGCCCCGCAGCCGTGGTCGGTGCCGGTGAGAGAGATGAAGTGGCTGCTCGTCTCGCCGGGGCAGGAAGCGTTAGTGAGGTTCTCCTTGAGCGCCGCAGCCACCGGGGTCGGGTATCCGATGAAGTTGTCCGCGTTACTCTCGTCGAACAACGGGTTAACGCCGAAGGCGACTGAGTTGCCAAGGGCCAGGTATTCCTGCGGCCTGTTAGAGGCGGCCAGGGCTTTAGCAGGATGAGCAACTACGGTGACAGCCACTGCCACGCCACTAAAAAGCGTCAAGAATACGGAGAGGAAGACTAAATAACGTTTCATGTTACAACTCGTTTCCTTACAAAATACCAATGAAAGAGATATCGACCATGTGGGGTGAAAGTAGTTGGGCCGAGTGCTCGAAACCAATTGAAATCCGCTTGAAGAGGTGCATAGACCAGCATGAATGCAAAGGGCAACCAGCCCTCTGTCGAGGTACACAGTCCCCCAGACTGCGCCCCCGTCTAGGGACAGGTAATGGACTGTCCCTATTCTAATATGATAATCGAAATAGTAGTAGCACTTGCCTGCTCTTCATTTCACCCCAACAACTGTAACGGAAACCAGATGTAATCTTAACAAATTCGCCTAAATGGATGTCTGAATTGGCGACTTCCTCCCTAGCCCCAACGAATCAGCCCCATATCGTGCTTGCCTGCGAGCGCCGGGCGGCGCCACCATGCTGGTTAGTGGAGCAGGCGGCGCTACGACGGTGGACCGGCACTGGACCGACACTGGCGGCATTGGCCTCCACCTGGGAGGAGAAGGTCAGGTCCTGGGTCTACGGAATCTGTGTCACTTGGATTTGAAGCGAGCCACGTAGTCCTGGCACTAAAGCCCCTAAGTTATAGTGGCCGGGCGCGGCTGGGATCCCACTATCGACCCCGGTAAAACTAGCCGAACCTGGAAAGAACGCCAAGCAGGGCCCAGTTAAGCTGGCGGGATGCGCCGTAGCCGTCCCCGTAATGACGAACGTGCCGCTACTTCCATCCCAGGATGTGATATCAAGGCTCTCGTGGCAGGTGAATCCGCTGCCGGATGGTGTGTGAAAGTACTGCCGGTCATGTGTTTCCCTATGGCAATCCGGCACCCGCAACTTCCACCTGGATGGTTTCAATTCGGCCTCTGGCGGCTGCTTCATTGGGATCCAGACTTTCGGTGGTTGTGATAAACAAGGTACGGCGCTCTGGGCCCCCTAACATGCAAGCAAGGGGAATGGTCGAAAGCGGGAGACGAGCCGTAATCTGGGCGCCTTCCTTCACCCGAAGCACATCCCTTGTATTGGGAGAAGCGATCCACACCGCCCCTTCGGCATCCAGACAGATGCCATCGGGAGTAATTTGCCCCGCAGTGGCCCCGTAATCCCCTCGGTCCTCAAACTGCGCCCAGACCCGACGGTGCGAGAGCGACCCATCAGGTTCAATGTGAAAAGCGGTCAGACGGGCGGCATGACTTTCAGCCACAATGAGGGTCTGCCCATCGGGCGTGATCACCATGCCATTGGGGAAGGCCAGCCCGTCTGCTACTACTCGCGCGCTGCCCTCTTCTGTGACGAGCACATGAGTAGACCTTCCAGCATTCTTGGGAAAGATTGAGCACATTGCGAAGGCACACATGTGAGCAGTCAATGTGCGAAGCCCGGGTGCTGTCTCAGCCAAGGAAGAACGCTTTCAACGCAGGGGCGAGAACATCGTCAGCCGGGCCGTGGTCTTGGCCTTCCAAGGTGCGACGCTGCGCATCAGGGAGGATGTTGGCAAGCTCATCCGCCCCATGGCGCAGAAACACGTGACTTTCCCCACGACCCAAGAACACCGTGCCGTCGATCACCAGCGTGGGGACCGTGACGGCAGTCCACTTCCTAAGCGGCAACGGGTCGCCTCTCTGGGTGTCTCCCATGATCATACCGTCGTAAGCGAGCGTGTTCGCCACTGCCTCTAACCCCGGCCACATAGGCGATTGTCGCATCTGAGCCACCATTTCGGCGGGAGTACCCACCACTGTCATGAAGTATTCGACCGCTTCACCTCGGCGGCCCGACGAGACCAGTTCCATGAGGTGCGGCACGTAATCCTGCGGTGCAGGAGGACGACTATCGTCGATGATAAACGGGGGCTCGTACACCGCCAGCTTCGTGATCTTAGTGGGGAGCAGGCGCGCCGCCTCAAGAGCCAGAACGGCGCCGGAGGAATGACCAAAGACAAATGCTGATCCACCAGCCTCGGTGATCAGGGCTTCGATGTCCTCGACCTCGCGCTCGACCGCGTAAGGCGCCCTGTCCCCACTGTCGCCTCGGCCACGCCGATCATAGGCGAACACGGTGAAATGTGGTGCCAGGGCCGCGGCCAGCGATGCCTCGGCTAATCGAGTGGCGGTCGCACCGGCCGTCAGGATGAGCGCGGGCCCCTGGCCCGACTGATCGAATGCGATGGGAGTGCCATCTGTGGACATGACTGTTCTCATGGTGTTTCCTTCTACAGTAATATGTTTACAAGCCCTCACGACAGAAGGGCCAGAGCAAGGAAATTCTTGCTCATGTCAACTGGTGAACAGGCCGGGGAAAGTCTCGTGTTTCCACACGGCTCTCTTGTGGACCATCTTCTGTTTCCTTCCTGCATGTAGAAACATTGTACCACCCTGGCCAGGAGGAAATGGCTGGTGCTTAAGCCGAGATCACAGGAATGGCCAGGAGCACGAGCAGCACACCGACGGCCTGGATGCGTGTAACGCGCTCGCGCAGCACGAGGACCGAAAGCCCGACCGTGGCCGCAGGGTAGAGGGAGGAAAGAATGGCGGCGATATCGAGACGACCGCTATACCCAGCGCTATGCCCAGCCCCAGGACCGGCGTCCGTAGGCAACGGCTGCACAGAGCAGTCCCACCACCAGCGGGACGAGCGCTCCGACAACCTCACCACCGGCCAGGGTTACAACGGTCGCCCCGATCATGATCATCACCAGGCCACAGGCGGCCAGCGGGGTCAGCTTCGGGCGAATGCGCAAGAGGCCAGGCAGGATCAAGCCCACCGCCCCTGTGACCTCGGCGACCCCGATGAAGTGCAGGAAGGGGCCCGGCAACGGCAGCGGCATCTGTGCTGTGAGCATCGCGATGGGAACAATCAGCTTCATGCTCCCGGCGAACAGAAAGAGGAGCGCGAGGAGCCCCTGAACCATCCACAGGGCTGTGGTCCTGATCCGTCTCCGAGGGTGCGACGCGCCTGCGCTGTGGCTGGTCAGTTGAGTGCTCACTACGTGACTCATGGTGTTCTCCTTTACTCGTTTCTACAATATCGCTTGCAATTTGCAAGTGAAGCTACTATACTATTCTCATGGTAGTAAGCAAAAGCGGAAATGCCGGGGAGCTTGCTGCTACTCGCAGCTTGACCTTCGGTGGGATCAGCACCGAAGTCGAGCTTTGGCGCGTGGAGGGAGCCATGTCACGATGAAGCACACACAGCACAGACGCTCAGACTGCCCCATCAATTTTGCCCTGGAGACCTTTGGCGATCCCTGGTCACTGTTAATCATCCGTGATCTCGTCTACTTCGGGAAGAACACCTACGGGGAGTTTGTCGCGTCAGAAGAAGGGATGGCAACCAATGTTCTGGCCAGCCGCCTGGCTCGTCTGGAGCAAGCCGGCATTCTGGTGAAACAGCCCTCTCCTTCCGACAAGCGCAAAGAGGTGTATGCCCTGACGGAAAAAGGGCTGGATCTCATCCCGGTCCTGGTAGAAATGGCCAACTGGAGTGCCCAGTACGATCCCCACACCGCTGCCCCTGCCGCCTGGATCGCGCTGATGAAGGCCGACAAAGAGCAGATGATCCGCCTCATCCGCCAAACGGTGCAAAGCGGTGGCTCTGTTTTTTCAGGTCCAGACAGTCTCATCAGCAAATGCGTGTAGTGCTGCCTTCGTGTCATGTTTTCACATTGACAGCAACTCGTTCCTGAGCTATACTTCTTGTATCATAAACCGAGACGCTGTTTCTAAACGAGAAGAGAGAGTCGAAGAAGAAGTATGAACGAAGAAGCACCGATCATTTCAGGAGATTTCGACGCAAATACTGAACAGGATAGCCCTCTTGTGTTAGCACTGGATGACGTCCCTGCCACCCTGGAGCACGTAGGAGGCAAAGGGTCTTCACTGGCACGACTGGCAGCAGCCGGTCTGCCGGTGCCTCCCGGTTTTCACATTACGACGACTGCCTACCGCCTGTTTGTTGCCAGGCATGGACTGCAAGAGCAGATTCTTGCAGCAGTCTCGATGGCCTCGCCCGATCAACCTGCAACGTGTGATGTGGCTGCACAGACGATTGCAGCGCTCTTTGCACAGCATCCCATGCCGGACGAGGTGGCTTCGGCGATCCGTCAGGCATACACCAGACTGGGTGGAGGTGACCTGCCGGTCGCCGTTCGTTCCTCTGCTACCGCTGAAGATCTTCCTGATCTCTCGTTTGCCGGTCAGCAGGAGACGTACCTGAACATGCACGGCGAAGCTCAGGTGCTCGACGCCGTGAAACGCTGCTGGGCTTCTCTCTGGACGGCGCGCGCGATCGGCTATCGTATCCGCAACCACATCGCGGCGGCATCGGTGAGCCTGGCCGTTGTGGTGCAGGAGTTGGTTCCTGCCGAGGCTGCTGGCATTCTGTTCACTGCCAATCCGGTGACCGGTGTACATGATCAGATCATGATCAATGCCGCCTGGGGACTGGGCGAAGCTATTGTCGGTGGGCTGGTGACTCCTGACACGGTTGTCGTCGACAAGAATAGTGGAGCCATTGTCACCTCTGAGATCAACGAGAAGGACGTGATGACCGTGCGCAAGCCCATCGGCACACTGGAAGAACCTGTCCCGGCAGATCGGCGGATGCAGGCTGTGCTCAGCCCTACCCAGGCAAGAGAGCTGGCCCGCCTCGGGGTGCGGATCGAGGAACTCTATGGACAACCTATGGATATCGAGTGGGTCCTCTCTGCTGATCGCTTCTTCATTGTCCAGGCACGTCCGATCACCACCTTGCACAACAAGAACCAGGGAATCGATGCGTGGAATGATAGTCTGACCGTTGATTGCCTGTGGACGAGAGGAAACGCTGGTGAGGCTGTTCCTGATGTGATGACGCCCTGCTCCTGGTCGCTCCTCCAAATCGTCATCGCCGATATGATGCCGACACTCTACATCGGAGGCTATTCGCCAATCGGCAACATCGGCGGACGCTTTTATATGAATCTGAGTCCGCTGATGACAATGGTTGCGGCAGCTGGCATGAATCGCAAGCGCCTCTTTGAGAGCATTGGCGATATCTTCGGACGCGTCCCCGACGACCTGGAGATCCCGCTGCTTCCGGTGTCGCGTTGGAACGTGTTTCGAACGGTGTTACCAGCAACGCTGCGGAACAGGCGGCGGATACGCGGCAATATAAAAAAGCTCCCGGCTTTCCTGGCAATGGCACCAACACGCTGCGAAGAGCTGCTGACCCGCATCCAGGCCGCATCCAGTCCCACGGACCTGACGAGGCTCTGGCAGGACGAGCTTTTACCATACCTTCATGAGTGTAACTACATGCTGGAGGCTGGCTCCAAGGGCGATGGTGGCGCTTTCATCAAGGTGCGAAATACGCTGCGGAAACTGGTGGGCGAGGCTGATACCAATACGCTGCTCCTGGCGACGGACTCCGGGACGAACCAGTTAGCCAGCCTGGGACCTCTGCAGGGCCTGACACAGTTGATGCGTGGCGAGATTGATCGTGCGACCTTTACCCGTCAGTACGGTCACCACAGCCCGCACTTGTTCGAGATCTCTTACCCACGCCCGGCTGAGGACCCGCATTGGATCGATCAGCAACTCGCCGGATTGCGCGAAGCGCCAACGGATATCATGACGCTGCTCGCCCG
>WNGL01015143.1_pt1 | contig 11752 bp, 11 predicted proteins | sample 5400591 | NCBI WGS metagenome assembly WNGL01 (sample SAMN13153377, study PRJNA577476) | soil metagenome | isolation source: 80 cm soil or saprolite under Garry oak tree replicate 1 | place: USA:California | collected 2016-06-15
CGGCGGCCAGCCACCGATTTCGCGCCACTCCCCCGCGCCCTCGCCGCCGACCCAGATGCGCACCGGGTGGTCCGGGCGAGCGGCCGGCCGGGAACCCGGCCGGCCGGGGGCGGCGTAGCGGTCGAGCCAGCCCAGGCTCTCGGTGAGCGCGGCGGCGCCCTGGGAGGTGAGGTCCAGGTGGGCCCAGGGGCCGACGACCATCCGGGTGGGCACGCCCCGGTCGGCGAGCGTGCGGTACTGCTCGAGGGTCTGCTCGATGAACAGGTCGTGCCAGCCGCCCACCAGCAGGACCGGGGCCTTGATGCGCTCCAGGGCGGCGCCGCACTGCAGCGGCGTCCAGAACGGGTCGGTGGCCTGGGGGTGCTCCAGCCATCGCTCGGACCAGTTCGGCTCGCGGCCGAGCAGGTCCCGGTAGGCGGCCGTGACCGGCAGCCGGTTCAGCGCCGGGCGCAGCCGCCGGTCGGCCGTGGTTATACGCGCCAGCGCGCGCAGCATCCCGATGCTCTCCTGGTGCGCGACCAGGTCGCTCCAGGTGACGTAGTTGTACAGGTCGAAGACGCCGTGGCGGTACGCGCTCCGACTGAAGTCGTGCGGGCCGACGTGCACGATGGCGGCGACCAGCTCCGGCGGCGGGTCCATGGCCAGCGCCCACTGGACGAACCCGAGGTAGCTGGGGCCGTAGGTGGCCAGCCGGCCGTCGAACCAGCTCTGCTGGCGCAGCCAGCCGACGGTGTCCTGCCCGTCCGTGATCTCGTGCCGCATCGGCTCGAACTCCCCGCCGGACCCGAACGTACCGCGAATGCTCTGCAGCAGCACGTGGTAGCCGCGTTCGGCGAAGATCTGCGCGCTTTGCAGGGCGAACACGCCGCTGCGGCCGTACGGGCAGCGGACCAGCACGGTGGCCGCCGACGCCACGCTGACCGGCAGGTAGTGGTCGGCCAGCAGCACCGTGCCGTCCGACATCGGCACCTGGACGTCGCGCTCGACCGCGACCTGGTTCCGCTGCGGCGGCAGCGACCACGCCCGGGTCGCCACCTTGCCGAGCGCGGCCGCGCCCCAGCTCAGCGGGCGGGGGCGCGGCGGGCGGGCCGTGACCGCCCTGGGGCCGCCCTGCTGCCGCGTCATGACCGGCTGGCGCATTACGCCGTCCTTTCCGCCACCACCACCCCGGTCGGGACCGGCTAAGTGTAGAGCAGTTCGACCAGCGCCGTGCGGTTGGCGAGGACCCGACGCTGGTTGACGTAACCCTTGTCGGTGATCTCGCCGGCGTCAAGGCCGGCCGGGCGGGCGCAACCCTCAGCGTGGTGCCCTCAGGACGTCAGCCGGCCCGGCTGTCGCCCTCGTGGGCGCCGGCCGCGGTGGGACTGGGCTCCGTCTCGAAGTCCGGCGTCGCGGCGGCGGTGCTCTCGCCTGGCTCCTCGGCGGCGAGGTCATCGGGTGGCGCGGCGTCCCAGCCGTAGCCGTCCACGCCGCCCGGCAGGACCGGGGCCGGAGGCGGCGTGAAGAGCATCCACGCGCAGGACACGATCAGCGCGACGAGGAACCCGCAGTAGATCCAGAAGGCCGGCGTGACACCGGAACTGATCGTGAGCCCGAGCTGCGTGGCTTGCGCGGGCGAGATCCCGAACTGGGCGGCCGAGGGAGTCTGGCTGGCCTGCACCAGAGCCGAGACGGCCTGGGCCGCCATCGGGACGGCAGCCCCGGCGAGCAGCACCGCCCCGTGCCGGACCGGGCGCCAGAGCGCGGCCACGATGACCACCGCCGCGAGCGCGATCATCACGGCCACGTCCCCGGCGATCACCAGTCCGGGGTTGGAGAAGGCGTTACCCGCCGTCACCGACTGCGACTGCCCGGCGGCCGTGCGCAGCGTGAAACTGTCCCACGCCGGGGCGAACGCGGCGGCCACGCCGAGGCCGGCCAGCACCAGCAGCACGAGGGGACCGAGCGCGGATCCGCGCGGCCGCGCCAGGGTGCCCGGGTGATCCGGCCGGCCGGCCGGGGCCGGGGCGCTGGCCGGGCGGATCAGGAACGCGACCACTGATCCCGCGGCGCAGGCAAGCCAGCCGACGAGGGCGAGCACGAGCCCCGCGCCGGCGGTGTTCCCGGCCCCGGCGATGGCCGTGCCGGCGTCCGCGAAGAACAAGCCGAACGTGACCACGCTCAGCCCCAGGCTGAGCAGCGCGCCGAGCCGCAGCCGGGCGCCGCCGAGGAGGATGAGCGCGGCGCTCGCGGTCCAGACGGCCAGGTAGATGGCGTGCGGGATAACCTGGCCGGGCTGCTGGGCAAGGCTGGAACCGCCGAGGTACGCCGGGAAGAGCCCGGCGACCCCCAGCACGACGCCCACGCCGAGCAGCGCCGCCGCGGTGAACGCGGCGGCCTTCCCGGTGAGCGCCGAACCGACGCGACGGCCGGAACCCAGCCCGTTCGGACCGGTGTTCTGACCGAACGGACCGGGGTTCTCGCTCTCCCCCGCGGCGCCGGAGCCAACCGGGGGGGTGCGCCGGCCCACCGGGACGATCGTGCCTGGCGCCTCGATGCTCGCGAACCGGGTCCACGCGGCAGACCAGCCCTCGGGAGTCTCGGGCCACCGCTCGAGCGGCTGGGTTCGCGGCGCTCCGGTCATCCAGATGCCGTAGAAGTCCCGTTCCCGCCCGATCTCGTACTTGGCGCCGCGGTACGTGATGGTCACCTTGTCAAACACGGTCCAAGCCCTTTCCTGCTGCTGCCGCAGCCGCCCCATCGTGTCCTGTCCGAACCTAAGCGAAACCATATGAAGCCGGCCTGCAGGCCGGCTGAGCGGTCTCTCAAGCATTCCTGACTCTTTGATCCGCGGCTGCGAGCCGCCTGAGCGATTCCTTTCCGTACGGCCGGCGGTCTGAACTGGGTACGACCACAACGCGGCCTGGGACCAGGCGCTGAGGAGGCTGACGATGCCGCAACAGACGGAGACCATACCCGGCCATGACGAGTTCTCCCGCAGCACCGAGCCGTTCCGGCGCGAGCTGCTGGCGCACTGCTACCGGATGCTCGGCTCGCTGGACGAGGCCGAAGATCTCGTGCAGGAGACCTACCTGCGGGCCTGGCGGTCGTACGCCGGATTCGAGGGCCGGTCCTCGCTGCGGGTCTGGCTGTACCGGATCGCCACCAACGCCTGCCTGACCGCGCTGGAACAGCGGGGGCGCCGCGCGCTGCCGTCCGGCCTCGGCGCGCCCAGCGACGACCCGGCCGGACCGCCGGTGATGGCCGGACCGGAGGTCAGCTGGCTGGAGCCTATCCCGGACGCGCTGGTCACCGGGCCGGCCGAGGATCCCGCGGCCATCGCGGTGGCGCGCGAGAGCCTGCGGCTCGGCCTGATCGCCTGCCTGCAGTACCTGCCCGCCCGGCAGCGGGCCGTGCTCATCCTCCGCGATGTGCTGGCCTTCCCGGCCGCCGAGGCCGCCGCCATGCTCGGCACCAGCACGGTCGCGGTCAAGAGCGCCCTGCAGCGGGCCCGGGCGCGGCTGGAACAGGTGGCGCCGACCCGGGAGGAGGTCAGCGAGCCCGCCGAGCCCGAGACCCAGGCCCTGCTCGAGGCCTACATCGCGGCCTTCGAGAACGCGGACCCGGCCGCGCTGGAGCGGGTGCTGCGGAAAGACGCGGCACTGGAGCCAGTCGGCTCCCTGACCTGGTTCTCCGGCCGCGATACCTGCCTGAGCTACGTCACGCAGTTCTTCGGCGCTCCGGGCGACTGGCGGATGACGCCCACGGCCGCCAACGGGCAGCCCGCCGCGGCCGCGTACCTGCGCGGCGCCGACGGTATCCACCGGGCGTTCGGCCTGGCCGTGCTGACCGCGACCGGGACCGGCATCGCCCGCATCGTGGTGTTCGGCGATCCCGGCCTGGTCACCAGGTTCGGCTTCGCGCCCGAGGGGTGATGCCCAGGCTACTGCGATCAGACCGGACCTTCCCCGACGGGTCGGTCGAACTGGTCTACGCGGTGTGAAGGCGGGAATCCTGCCCGACACCCAGGCGGCTAGGTACGGATCGTTTCTTGGATGGCGGCCCAGTGCCGCGTTGAGCGCGAGAAGCGCATGGAACCGTCGTTGATCTTGCCGTGTCGCAGGGTGATCACATCGTGGGCGTAGCTCATGCCGAGCCGCCACGGGGCCCGCGAGCCGGCCTTCGGGAACTGATCGATGGACCGGAGCACGTAGCCGGCCTTGAAGTCGAGCAAAGGCTGCTCGGTGACGCTCGGGTCGTCGTTGACGGGGACGCAGGTTTGATAGCCGCGGGAGTCCATGTACGCGAGCAGCCGGCAGACGAACTCGCTCACGAGGTCCGCCTTCAAAGTCCATGACGCGTTGGTGTAGCCGAGGGTGAACGCGAAGTTCGGGACGCCGCTCAGCATCATGCCCTTGTAGGCCATCCTCTCGGGCAGCCGTACCGGCCGGTCATCGACGATCAGCTCGGCGCCTCCGAAGGCGAGGAGCTGCAGACCGGTCGCGGTCACCACGATGTCGGCCGGCAGCTCGGCGCCGGACTCCAGCAGTATGCCCCGCTCGGTGAAGGAGGCGATGCGATCGGTGACCACGGAGGCGCGCCCATCGCGGATGGCCGTGAACAGATCGCCGTTGGGCACCAGGCACAGGCGCTGGTCCCACGGGTTGTACGCCGGATTGAAGTGCGTGTCGACGTCGTACCCGGCGGGCAGCTGCTTGATCGCCAGCTTGCGGATCCAGTTGCGGATCATGTCGGGCCGACGGCGGCTGAGCTGGTAGATCAGCGTGGTAATCAGCACGTTCTTCCAGCGCGTGGCGGCGTACCCGCGCCGCGTGCCGAGCAGCGTGCGCAGCCAATTGGCGATGGGATCCTCGGTGGGCATCGTCAGGATGTAGCTGGGCGAGCGTTGCAGCATCGTCACGTGCCCCGCCGTCTGTGCCATGGCCGGGACGAGGGTCACCGCGGTCGCGCCGCTGCCGATCACGACGACGCGCTGGCCGGCGTAGTCCAGGTCGGCCGGCCAGCGCTGTGGATGCACCACGAGGCCGCGGAAGTCGCTGATGCCAGGGAACTGCGGCATGTGGCCTTCGTCGTAGCGGTAGTAGCCGCTGCACATCAGCAGGAAACCGCAGGTCAGCGTCCTTGTCTCGGTGCCGTGCGCGGCTTGGACGGTCCACCGGGCCGCCGCACTTGACCACGTGGCCCGGGTGAGGAGGTGGTGGAAGCGGATGTGCTTGTCGATCGCCGCCTCGGCCGCGGTCTCGCGTACGTAGCCGAGTATCGACGGGCCGTCCGCGATCGCCTCGGCCTGCGTCCACGGCCGGAACCGGTAACCGAGCGTTTGCATGTCCGAGTCCGACCGCACGCCTGGATAGCGGAACAGATCCCAGGTGCCGCCGATGGCGTCGCGGGCCTCGAGGATGGCGTAGGTCTTGTCCGGGAACGCGGCCTGGAGGTGATGTGCGGCGCCGATCCCGGACAGGCCCGCCCCGACGATCAGGACGTCGACATGGTCGCTCATCGCGCCGCCTGCCGCGAGCGGAGCCGCTTCTCGAGCTGCGCGATGACGTCGTAGTAGTGCGTCGGCGCGACCCGGGCCAGGGCGTCGAAGACGTAGGCGTCGGGACCCACCAAGATGCGGGCCTTACCCCGCTCGACCCCGCGGCAGATGATCTCGGCCGCCTTGTCCGGCGTGGTCATGGTGATCGCCTCGAAATCGGCCGCCATCTGTTCATGGCTGCGCCCGCGGCCTTCCGGATCCTTCCTGACGCGTGCGTTGCGGGCGATGTTGGTCGTGATACCGCCCGGGTGGACGGTCACCGCGGAGACGCCGGTACCGCGTAGCTCCTGGCGCAGCGCGTCGGTGAAGCCGCGTACCGCGAACTTCGACGCGCAGTAGGCGCTCTGGTAAGGCATGCCCAGCAGGCCGAAGACGCTCGAGGTGTTGACGATGACGCCGTCGTCCTGTTCGGCGAGGATCGGCAGGAAGGCACGCGTGCCGTTGACGACCCCGTCGAAGTTGATCTGCCGCAGCCACTCGTCATCGCCGGGGTCGGCGTCGAGGACCGACGAGGCGACCGCCACGCCCGCGTTGTTGAACACCGCGGCCAGCGGGGCCGTCAGCCACTCGCGCACCTCCGCCGCGAACCGGTGCTGGTCCGCAGCGTCCCGTACATCGAGCACCCGCGTCAGGACGAGCCCCGGCAGTGACTTCGCGGTGTCTTTCAGGCCGGCCTTGTCGATATCGGCGATGGCCACCGGCGAGCCCGATCGCGACAATCGCCTGGCGAGGCTCCGGCCGATGCCCGAGGCGGCGCCAGTGATCATTGTCGGCCTGCCCGTGATGAGCCTACGATTCCTGGCCATCTGCACTCCTTGCCGCTGCCGCTGGGTGATCGTGATCGAGTGATCGCCGCCGCGCGGGACGGCGCCGCACCACGGCGCGGCCGCCTTTCGCGGGGCACGAGGCGATTCCTCGCGAGTGCCACCGCTCGCCGCGCTCACTGGCCGGCTCGAGGGTGAAATCGCGGAGCAGCGTGCGCAGCACGACGTTCATCTCCATGTGGGCGAAGGCAGCGCCGATGCATCGCCGCACGCCGCCGCCGAATGGGATCCACTGGTGGGTGTCCGGCCTGCTACCCGCGAAGCGGTCCGGGTCGAAGCTGCGCGCGTGGGGGAACAGGGCCTCGTTGCTGTGGATCAGGTAGATGCTCACCAGCACGATCTGTCCCTCCGGCAGCGTCCACCGTCCCAGCCGCATGCTCGGGGCGCGTACCTGACGGGCCGTCCTGTCGATGACCGGACGCACCCGCTGGACCTCGAGGATCGTCGCCTCGCGCAGGTCTGATCCGCCGGCGTCGGCCTCCTCGGCGAGCCGTCGCAGGACCGCCGGATGCCGCCGCAACCGCTCCACGGCCCAGGCCAGGGTGGTCGCCGTGGTTTCGTGCCCGGCGGTTAGCAGGGTCAGCAACTGGTCGGCGATCTCGTCGCGGCTCATGCCCGCACCGTCGTCGTACCTGCTCTGCAGCATCAGCGCGAGCACGTCGTTGCGGTCGTCAAGCCGCGGATCCCGCCGGGCCGCCGCGATCAGCCGGCCGACGATCGCGTCGTACTCGCGGCGGTAGCCGAGCGCCCGGCCCATGGGCTCAGCCGGCCGAGATCGGTGCGCGGGATCGGCAGGACGGCGAGCCGTGAGCCGAGTTTCACCATCGCCGGAAGCAGCTCCCGCAGCTCGGCGAGTTCGGCGCCGTCCGCGCCGAACACCGCACGCAGGATCGCGTTGAGCGTGATGCGCATCATCGAGTCCAGCGTGGCGAACTCGGCTCCCTCCGGCCACGTCGCCATCTCGCGGACCGCCTCCTCCTCGACGATGGCCTCGTACGCGCGGAGCCGGCGGCCATGGAACGGCGGAACGAGGAGCTTGCGCTGTTGCTTGTGCGCGTCACCGCTTATCGCGAAGAAGGAGTTGGGGCCGAGGACCCGCCCCAGGTTGAGATCGAGATTGTCAGCGATCTCCGGACTGGTCGTGAACAGCTGCTTGACCTCGGCCGGATCGCTGATGACGACAGCCTTCCCGAAGATCGGGACATCGACGGTGAAGGCTGAGCCATAGCGCTCGCGCAGCCGGCGCATCGTCCACAGCGGAGCGGCCAGCGCCATGCCGCCTTGCACGAAGCGCGGGAGAGAGGGGCCATCAGGCAGTGTCACCGTGGTCATTCGCGCCCTCCGGTTAACGGTACGCATGCGTACCAGACCGACGGTACGCCGGAGTACCATGATGTGCAAGCCTGGATCGCGGGGAGGGATAGCGTGAGACTGTGACTACCGCACGCGACGAGGTCGTGAGCCCGGAGAACGTGGCCGCGCCCGCCGAGTTTCGCCGGCGGCTGCTCGAGGGCATGGCCGCGGCCATTCGCGAGTGCGGTTTCCGCGACTCCACGGTCGCCGACGTCGTGCGCCATGCCCGCACCTCGCGCCGCACGTTCTACGAGCACTTCACGAGTAAGCAGGCCTGTTTCATCGCCCTGCTGCAGGAGGCCAACGCGGCGATGGTGCGCCAGATCGCGGCTGCGGTCGACCCGCGCGCACCATGGGACGCCCAGGTGCGGCAGGCGATCGAGGCCTGGATCGCGGCGGCGCAATCCGATCTGGCCATCACGCTGAGCTGGATCCGGGACCTCCCCTCGCTCGGCTCCGAGGCCCGCCACCTGCAGCGCGAGTGGCTCGAGGCCTTCGTCGTGCTCATCGGCGACCTCGCCGACACCCCCGAGCTTCGTGCCGCCGGCGTCGCCCCGCCGCCACGCCAGCTCACGATCGTGCTGATCGGCGGCCTGCGCGAACTGATCGCCACGACCGTCGAGGACGGCGGTGACATCGGCGACATCACCGAAGTCGCCGTCCAGGCCACGCGGGCGATGCTCGGCCCGCGCCGTCTTCCCGCTCCGGCGCGGTGACCGGACGCGGCCAGACTCCGCGAGGGTCAGCGCGGCTCGCCGCCTGCGCCGGGATACCCTCCTGATGGCCGCGGTTCACCTGCACCGTGAGGATCACGGCCGTGCCGATAATGGCCGCGCCGGCGATCCCGGTCGCGCTCAGCCGCTCGCCGAGCAGCAAGGCTGCGAGGATGGCCCCGGTCAGCGGCTCGAGCAGGGTCAGCAGGGCGCCCGTGCTCGCGGAAGCCGACCGCAGGCCGCGGAAGTACAGCGTGTAGGCGAGCATCAGCGCCAGGCCGCCGACGGTGAAGCCGAAGCCGGTCACGGTGAGGTCGTCGAGCCCGGGCACCGGCCGGGAAGCGGTCAGGGTGACCGCGGCGAAGCCCGCCGCGGCCAGCACGGCCATGCCCGCGCTGGCCAGGACCGCGGATTCGCGGAACCCGGACGGCAGGCCCAGGAGCAGGCCGAGCCCGGTCACGGCCAGGCCGGTGGTGGCGAGCGCGAACCGGCCGGCCTGGCGCCCGGTCACCCGGTCCGCGGCGAGCACGATGACCGGGGCGGCACCGATCGTGACCAGGGTGGCCAGGGGCACCGAGGTCAGTGACACGGCCGTGAAGTAGCAGCTCTGGTAGAAGGCGGCCAGCAGGCCGATGACGATGATCCGGATCCAGGCCGCCCGGCCCGTCGGCCAGCGCCTGCCGGTCACGGTGAGAAAGACGACGATCAGCACGCCGCCGGCGGTGAGCCGGCAGGCAGCGACGGCGATCGCGGACAGGCCGGCCACCCGGCCGAGCAGGCTGCCTGTCAGGCCGCCAGTCCCCCACAACAATCCGGATATCACCAGGTAAAGCAGGCCAGTACCGGGCCGGCGGCGGTCGGCCGCGGGCCCAATGGTGAACGCACGCATCGGGAAATCGCTCCTGCGACGAGAAGGGAATGGTCGCGGAAGCGGGGCGCGCCGAACTCACCCAGCCGGCCAGCACATGACGGTGCTCGCCGGGTTCGATAAGGCGCGTCAGCTCAGCCAACGGTGCTCGCTGCACCGGGCCCGACGCGCGCGGACTAACGCCCCGCTAGGAGCGGGGCGGAGGGGTGATGGGGAAACACCGGTGCACGAGGAGCATGCTACCCCGGCGTGAGCCGGGCGCGCGAACCGGCCCGGGTCACTCCCCGCCGGCGGCCTGCTCCGGCGCCGGCTCCGGCCAGGTACACGGGCCCGGCGGGCCAGCGTAGGATCGCGCTGACATGCTGCAGACGTTCGGGCACGGGACGGCCACGGCCGAGCGGATGACCGAACTGCTCCGGGGCTCCGGCGTGGTTGTGCTCATCGACGTCAGGACGGCCCCCGGCAGCCGCCGCCACCCGCACGTGGCGCGCGCCGAACTGGAACGGTGGCTGCCCGAGGCCGGCATCTCCTACCGCTGGGACAAGCGGCTCGGCGGCTTCAGGAAGCCCGCTCCTGACTCACCCGATATCGCGTGGCGCGAGGACATGTTCCGGGGCTACGCCGCGCACATGCGGACCGACGGCTTCCTGGCCGCGGTGGACGAGGTGCTCGCCCAGGCCAGCTCCGATCCCACGGTGGTGATGTGCGCGGAGAGCCTGTGGTGGCGCTGCCACCGCCGGCTGATCGCCGACTTCGTGACGGCGGCGCGCGGCGTGCCGGTAAGGCACCTGCTGCATGACGGCCGGATCGAGGAGCACCGCCTCTCCCCCGGCCTGCGGCGGCGCGACGACGGCCTGCTCGTCTACGACACGGGCCAGCCGACGTTGCTCTGACCAAGGCCGGCGGGTCAGCCCAGGTAGCGGCCGAAGCCGCTGGTCTGCCAGGTCGCGCCCGCCGCGGTGATGGCAAGAGCCTCGTATCCGTCCAGCCTCTCCACCCAGTCGCGGGCCGCGGGCCCCATCGCGAAGGCCGCCGTGGCATAGGCGTCCGTCTCGGCCAGCCTCGCCCCGACCACGGTGATGCTGGCCAGGCCGGCCGGGGGCTGCCCGGTGTGCGGGTCGATGATGTGCGCCCCGCGCTCGGCGACGCCCGACGTGGCCACGGCGAAGTCCCGGCCGGCCACCACCAGCGCCAGCCGGCCCGGGCGCACCGGGTCGGCGATCCCCACCCGCCACAGCCGATCGCCGACGCACTGGACGTCGCCGCCGCCGTTGACGCTGTGCTCGGCCGAACCCGCCGCGGTGAGGATGGCGGCGGCCCGCTCGATGGCCCAGCCCTTCACGTACCCGGAGGGGTCGAATGCTCCGCCCGGCGTGGTGGTGAAATACCCGCCGCTCCGCGCGCTGATGGCTGCGCACGCCTCGAGCACCTCGGCGAGTTCGGGCGCGCAGTCCGCCAGCGGCAGCGCGCCACGGCCGAACCGGCTGACGTCGCTGTCGTACCGATACGGCGAGAACGTGGCGTCCACCCAGTGCAGCCAGCGCACAGCCTGGCCGAGCGGCCCCCCGATCTGGCCAGCAGGGCCGTGAGGCTCCCCGGCGCATGCGGGCACGTCGAACGAGACGACCGTGCCCATCACGTGCTCGGCGTGCCTGCACCGGGCCGGAGCCATATCCGCCCCGCCGTCCGTCATACGGGCTCAGCCGCGCTTGTCCAGCGCGCTCTGCAGCGACTGAATGTAGCCCGCGCTGGTGTAGGTGGCGCCGGACACCGCGTCGATCTTGCCGTTCTGCGCCGACAGCGTCTCGCTGATCAGCTTGGGGAAAGCCATGGCGCCGATCTGGATGTCGTGAAGGGTGTTGGCCGGCTGCACCAGGACCGCGACCTTGACGATCTTGCTGTTCCGCTCGATCAGCTGGATCTGAACCGGTCCGTAGGCGGTGCTGGCCGCCTTTCCGTCGACGGCGGTCTCTCCCGCGGGCAGGTTCTTGGCCAGCGACCCCTGCGGGAATTCTCCAGGGACGGTCGTGGTCTGCCCGCCGGAGGAGGACGAAGAGGAGGACGAGGGCGAGGGCGAAGACGAGCTACCGCCCGACCCGCCGGCCGTGGCTGCCACCGGGATGGACGGGACGTGCGACTTGAACGACAACAGGGCCACGAGACCGGCGATGGTGCCGGTGACGGCCAGGAGCACCCGGCGCATTTTCGCGGATCCTCTCCCTCAGAACTCGAATGACTCGACGTGGATGCGCTGCCTGGGCACGCCGGCGGCGCGCAGCGCGCCGACCGCGGAGGCGGTCATGCCGGCCGGCCCGCAGACGTAGGCCTCCTGCTGGTCCAGGCCGGGCACCAGGGACCGCAGCACCCGCGGGGACAGCGGGTCGCCGCCGATCTCGGCCCGGGAGCCGACCAGGTAGTGCACGGTCGCGCCGCGCGCGGCCGCGATCGCGTCCAG
>WNGL01008808.1_pt1 | contig 11751 bp, 9 predicted proteins | sample 5400591 | NCBI WGS metagenome assembly WNGL01 (sample SAMN13153377, study PRJNA577476) | soil metagenome | isolation source: 80 cm soil or saprolite under Garry oak tree replicate 1 | place: USA:California | collected 2016-06-15
CTGGGCGTCACTCCCGCGCGCGGCCGCGCGTTCCTCACCGGCGCCGCGGCGCCAGACGACGATCGCAGCGCGATCGTCAGCGATCGGCTGTGGCGCACGTCGCTCAAGGCCGATCCGGCGATCGTCGGACAGTCCATCAGCATCGACGGCGTCCCCCGTACCGTCGTCGGCGTGCTGCCGCCGGACTTCAGCTTCAGGCCGGTGGTCTCGATCGGCGCGCTGCCGGAAGCGGACATCTTTCTGCCCAATCGCTGGCCCGGCGACACCGGCAGGAACGCGTTTCTCTTCCTGCTGGGCCGCATGAAGCCAGGCGTGACGCAGGAACGCGCGGAAGCGGAATTGACGGTGCTGGTGAACGATTCGTCGATCTCGCCCGCCGGCGCACTCGCGCCCGAGGGCGCACTCGCGCCGAACGTCCGCACGCTCGCGCGCGTGGTCGGCTTGCAGGAATACGGCACGGAGTCCGTGCGCAAGCTGCTGCTGATCCTGCTCGGGGCGGTGTCGTGCGTGCTACTGATCGCCTGCGTCAACGTCGCGAACCTGCAGATGGCGCGCCTCACCGCGCGCCGCGGCGAACTGTCCGTACGCATGGCCCTCGGCGCGGGACGCCGGCGGCTCATGCGTCAGCTGCTGACGGAAGCGGTGGTGTTGTCGCTGCTGGGCGCGTCGCTCGGCGTGATGCTCGCGCAGATCGCGATCGACGTCACCCTGCCGCTCGTGCCGCAATTCGCGCTTCCACGCCTCGGCGGCATCGTGATCGACGCGCGCGTGATGGCGTTCTGCCTCGGCATGTCGCTCGTCTCGACCCTGCTGATCGGCCTCGTGCCGGCGCTGCGCGTCAGCGGGGCCTCGTTTGGCGAAGGCCTCGCGCTGCACGCCGGCGAAGCGCGCACGACGGGCGACCGTCAGGGCGAGCGGCTGCGGACGTTGCTGGTCGGCGCGCAGATCGCGATGACGCTCCTCCTCCTGATCGGCGCGGGCCTGCTGATTCACAGCTTCGTGCGTCTCACGTCGGTGTCGCCCGGCTTCGAATTGAGCGGGCGCGACGGCGTCGTGCAGACCGTGAAGGTGACGCTGCCCCAACGCCTCTACGACGAGCCCGAGCGCATCCATGCGTTCGCGCGGGGCGTGCTCGATCGCGTCCAGTACCTGCCGGGCGTGAAGTCCGCGAGCCTGATCAACTCGCCGCCCTTCGGCATGATGTTCATCCGCGGTGACTTCGACATCGAGGGTCAGCCGAAGCCGACGCTCGATGCCGGCAAGCCGAAGATCGACGCGGGCTATTTCAAGACCATGGGGATTCCGCTGCTGGCGGGACGAGAGTTCACCGCACGGGACACGGCGGAAGCGCCGAAAGTGGCGATCGTCAGCGAGCGCATCGTGCGCGATTACTTTCGGGGTGGTCCGGGCGAGGCGCTCGGCCGTCGCGTGCGCGTGAGCGATCGCGGCGAGTGGCTGACGGTGGTGGGCGTGGTCGCGGACATCCGTCAGATGGGACTCGATCGGGAAGTGCAGCCAATGCTCTACGTGCCGTTCCAGCAGGAGCGCGAGGCGTTCTTCCTGCGGTTCGTGTCGTTCGTCGCGCGCACGGCCGCACCCGCCAGCGTGGTCGCAGGCATCCGCGCGGACATTCGCCGCGCCGCGCCCGATCTGCCGATCGAGAACACGGTGACGATGGACGAAGCGGTGGCGGCGTCGGTGGCGCCGCCGCGTTTCCGGATGTTGCTGCTGGTGCTGTTCGCGATGACCGCGACGCTGATCGCGACGTGCGGCATCTACGGATTGATGGCTTACGCGGTGACGCAGCGCCGCCGCGAGATCGGCGTGCGCATGGCGCTCGGCGCCGAACCCCGCGACGTGCTCCGCCTCGTGCTCACGCGCGCGCTCCGCATCGTTGTCGCCGGCCTGATCGTCGGCCTCGCCGGGGCCGCCGGCGTGACTCGCGTGCTGCAGACGTTCCTGTTCGGGGTGACGCCGACCGATCCGATCGCGTTCACGATCGTCACGCTGCTGCTGATGGCGGTGGGACTGATGGCGGCATGGCTGCCCGCGCGCCGCGCGACAAGGATCGACCCGTGCGCCGCGCTGCGCGCGGAATAGCCGTCAACGGAAGTGACCCATCAGTGATGGGCGTGTGATTCGTCTTGCGGCACGTCGGGGTCGGCGACCCACGCCGCGATGCGTTCGCGCGTCCAGTGATGCGCGTCGTTCAAATGCACGATCAGCGCGCCCAGCGGCAGCTTCTTCTTGCTGCATTCGGGGGCATGGATCTCACCGATAAGTAGGCCGTCCTCGAACCGATCTTTCGACCGCGACGTCGACCGGATGGACGAGGGCGCCCCTGGACGGCGCCGCGGGCGGTCCTCAACGGCGTCCTCTGGGTCTTGCGCACGGGCGCTCCGTGGCACGATCTGCCGCGCCGCTATCCGCCGTATCAGACCTGCCATCGTCGCTTTCAGCGGTGGCAACGATCCGGACGCCTTGAGGTCCTGCTCCAGCGACTCGCCGAAGACTTGCGGGACCGCGGCAAGATCGATCTGTCCGAAGCCTTCGTCGATGCCACTTTCGCCGGGGCCAAAAAAGGGGGCGCTGCCGTTGGCCTTACTCGACGCGGTAAGGGAAGCAAGATCATGGCGATCTGCGACCGCCATGGTCTTCCTGTCGCCGTCCACGTGGCCAGCGCTTCACCGTATGAGCCGCACCTCGTCCCCGCCACCCTCGACGCCCGCTTCCTCGCGGACCTCCCGACGCGCCTGATCGGCGACCGCGGCTACGACAGCGATGCCCTCGACGAACGTCTGATGACCCAGTACGGCATCGAGATGATCGCGGCACACCGGCGGGGTCGACGGTCCACGCAGGATGGCCGTCCGCTCCGTCGCGCGCGCCGACGCTGGAAGATCGAACGGCTCTTCGCGTGGCTCCACAACTCGCGTCGTCTCGTCACGCGCTGGGAGCGTCATGTCGACAACTTCCTGGGCCTGCTGCATCTCGCCTGCGCCAGGATCCTCCTCAGGCATTTATGAGATGACTTCTAGTCCCCAGGGCGCCCCATGAGCTCCGCGAGCTTGCTCATGCCTTCGGGTATTCCGACGGCGAGCTGTGACTCCGCGACGCCCAGGTACTGTCCCCAGCCCGCCCCCGAAAGGGTCACGCGCTGGGTGATGCGGGTGCCGCCCTCCACCCGTGCGAACGTCCAGTGAAACTCGACCAGGGCTCCCGGGAGCGGTATCTCGATCACGGCGTGCCCGGGCGCCGCCTCGCGAATGCTCCATTCGATCGGGTCCCCTCGGCGCGGCTTCGTCACGCCCCGGGCACCGGCCTCGAAGGGTCCATCCAGCTCCACCGACTCCAGGGACGGGTCGAAGCTCCAGTTGCGGACGTTCGTCCAGAAGGCCCATGCCTTCTCCGGAGTGACTTGGGCCTGGACGCTGTGCTCGAACGCCCACTCGCTCACGGTTTCGGATCTCAGACGGCCGCGGTGGTCAACTGCCCGTTGAGGGCGGCCAGCGAGCGGTCCAGCTCCCGGGGCAGCCGGTCGGAGAAGCGGTCGAAGAACGCGCGGATCTCCGGCAGCTCGGCCACCCACTCCGCGCGGTCGACCCGCAGGAGCGACTCGCGCTGGGCCCGCGACAGGTCGAGGCCGTCCCAGTTGAGGGCCGACGGCGCGGGCACCAGGCCGATCGGGGTCTCCTCCGCCGCGCCCCGGCCCTTCGCGCGGTCGATCATCCAGAGCAGGACGCGGAGGTTCTGACCGAAGCCCGGCCAGACGAACCGGCCGTCGGGCCCGGTGCGGAACCAGTTCACGTGGAAGATGGCGGGCGGCCGCTTCAAGCGCTCTCCCACGCGCAGCCAGTGGCCGAAGTAGTCGCCCATGTTGTAGCCGCAGAAGGGCAGCATGGCCATGGGGTCGCGGCGCACGATCCCCACCTGGCCAGTGGCCGCGGCCGTCGTCTCCGAGCCCATGGTCGCGCCCACGAACACGCCGTGGACCCAGTCGCGGCTCTGGAAGACGAGGGGGGCCACCCGCGCCCGGCGGCCCCCGAAAACGATGGCGGAGAGCGGCACCCCCTGAGGGTCTTCCCACCTCGCGGACATGCTCGGGCACTGCCGGGCCGCCACCGTGAAGCGCGAGTTGGGATGCGCGGCCCTGGCCGTGCGGTCCCAGAGGCGGCCCTGCCAGTCGAGGAGGTCGGCGGGCGGGCTCTTGTCCTTGCCCTCCCACCACGGGATCCCGTCCGGGGTCACGGCCACGTTCGTGAAGATCGTGTCATGCGCGATGGTGGCCATCGCGTTCGGATTCGTGTCCGGGCCGGTGCCGGGGACGACCCCGAAGAACCCGGCCTCGGGGTTCACCGCCCACAGCCGCCCGTCCGCGCCGGGCCGCAGCCAGGCGATGTCGTCGCCCACCGTGCGGACGGTGTAGCCCTGGTCCTCGAAGGGGGAGACCAGCATGGCCAGGTTCGTCTTGCCGCAGGCCGAGGGGAAGGCCGCCCCGACGTAGTGCACGTCGCCGTCGGGGAGGGTGAGCTCCAGGATCAGCATGTGCTCGGCCAGCCAGCCCTGGTCCCGGGCCAGGGTGGAGGCGATGCGGAGGGCGAAGCACTTCTTGCCGAGCAGCGCGTTGCCCCCGTAGCCCGAGCCCACGCTCCAGATCAGCCGTTCCTCGGGGAAGTGGACGATGAAGCGCCGGTCCGGCGAGAGGTCGCCCGTGGAGTGCAGGCCGGGAACGAAGTCCTCGCTCGACCCGAGCCGCTCCCGGGCGGGACGGCCCATGCGGGTCATCATCCGCATGTTCGCCACCACGTAGGGGCTGTCCGTGACTTCGATCCCGACCTTGCTGAAGGGCGAGCCCAGCGGTCCCATCACGTAGGGGATGACGTACATCGTGCGGCCCTTCATCACCCCGTCGAAGAGCGGATGGACGCGCTTCCGGGCCTCCTCGGGCGACATCCAGTTGTTCGTGGGACCCGCGTCCTCCTTGCGGCGGCTGGCGATGAACGTCAGGTGCTCGGTGCGCGCGACGTCTGTGGGGTGGCTGCGGTGCAGGTACGACCCGGGGGCCTTTTCTGGGTGGAGGCGAAGCAGGGTCCCGTCCCCGAGCATCTCCTCGACCAGGCGCTCGTTCTCCGCCGCCGAGCCGTCGCACCAGACCACCCGGTCGGGACGCACCGTCTTCTCGACGTCCTCGACCCAACGCTCGGCTGGCGTCATCGGAGAGGCCTCGCCCGCTCGGAAGAAGCTCTTCGAGGGGGTAGAGCCGGATTCTAGGAGCCGCATCGACGGAGGTCAAACCGGGCCTCGCGACCGATCGGTCGGCTTGCGCGGGCGGCGCGGCGCTTCTATGCTGGCCCGCGGGTCCTCGGGGAGGCGAGGAAACATGCGGTTCCGTTGGCTCGTCCTCGCGCTCGTCGTGCCGGCTCCCTCCGGGCGCCCGGCCGACCTGCGCCAGGCCGCCGCGGTGCGCGCGACCGCGGAGTCGGAGGCACGGGCGTGGGGCACCCGCATCGACGCGCTCGCCGGGCGGGGCGAGCTCGCCCTCGTGCGGGTCCAGGAGGACGCCGCCTTCCCCGCCCGCCGCCACCTGCGCTACGAGCAGCGGCTCGCCGGGCGCCGGGTATTCGGGGCCGAGCTGGTGCGGCAGGTCGACGCCACCGGCGCCACCCTGACCGTGTTCGGCCGGCTGCAGGAGGACCTCAGAGTCGACCCCAGCCCGTCCCTTGCCGCAGAGGAGGCCGGTCGGGTAGCCGAAGCGGCACTGGGCGGCCCGGCCCACGCGGTCGGCGCTCCCGAGCTGGTGGTGCTGCCGCTCGCGGACCGCACGGTGCTCGCCTGGATGCTCTGGGCCCGCCTGGACCACCGGCTCGAGCGCTTCTTCGTGGAAGCGCGGACGGGCGAGATCGCCTTCCGCTACGACGACCTGCGCACCGCCGCCGCGGTAGGCCTCGGCACCGGGGTCTGGGGCGACCGCAAGAAGGTCTCGGCCGACGCGGTGGGCGAGACCTTCCGGGCCGACGACAAGCTGCGCCCACCCGCCCTCGCCACCTACGACCTGCGCTACGACCTAGGCCTCGGCAACTTCACCCTCGCCACCGGGTTCCTCGATCCCGCGTGGATCGCGTCCAGCGCGGACAACAACTGGACCGACGGCGCGGTGGTGGACGCGCACGTGTACGCGGGCTACACCTACGACTACTACTTCAGGCGCCACGGCCGCCACGGCCTCGACGGCAACGACCGGGCGGTGCGCGCGGTCGTCCATTTCCTTCCCCGCGCGTTCGGCTTCGCCAACGCCTTCTGGGACCCGTACCACGGCAGCATCTTCTTCGGAGACGGCGACGGGCAGTTCACGTCCTTCTCGAGCGCGCTGGACGTGGTGGCCCACGAGCTGAGCCACGGGGTGACCCAGTTCACCTGGAACGGAGTCGGCTTCGGAGAGACGGGGGCGCTCAACGAGGGCTTCTCCGACATCATGGGCACCGCCGCCGAGTTCTTCCACCAGCCGGTGGGCCCGGGCCGGATGCAGGCGGACTACTACCTCGGCGAGGACCTGGCCTACCAGTTCAACCCGCCGGTCACCGCCGTCCGCTCCATGGAGAACCCCGGGCTCTTCTGCTTCGACCCCGCGATCGGCTGCGACGCCGACCACGTGACGCGCCTTTACCACGGCCCCCTCGACAGCGGTGGAATCCACCACAACAACGGCGTGCTCAACCAGGCCTTCTACCTGCTCGTGGAGGGCGGGGTGAACCGCACGTCGGGCCTCCGGGTGCAGGGGCTGGGCGCGGCCAACCGCGACAAGGCCGAGAAGATCTTCTACCGCGGCTTCACCGCCTACCTGACGCCAACGGCCACGTTCGCCGACGCGCGCGCCGCCACCCTGCAGGCCGCGCGCGACCTCTACGGCCCGTCGGGCGTGGAGCCGGCAACCGTGGCCGCCGCCTGGGCCGCGGTGGGCGTGGAGTGAGCCCCGACGCCCACGCGGAGACGACGAGGGTCGAAGCCTTCAGCGACGGCGTCTTCGCCATCGCGATCACCCTCCTGATCCTCGAGATCAAGGTCCCCCGCGAGGTCGCTCCCGGCCGGCTGGCCGCGGAGCTGCTGCGACTCTGGCCGTCGTACCTCGCGTTCCTCGCCAGCTTCGCCAACATCGGCGTGATGTGGGTGAACCACCATCGCCTCTTCGGCCTCATACGGCGCTCCGACGACGGCCTGGTCGGTCTCAACCTCCTGTTGCTCCTGGGCGTGACCTGGGTCCCCTTCCCCACGGCGGTGCTCGCGGAGCACCTGCTCGGCCCCGACCAGCGGACGGCGGGCCTGCTCTACGCGGGGACGTTCTTCCTGCTCGCCATCGCCTTCAACCTCCTGTGGCGGCATGCGGTGCGCAGGGGGCTGTGCGCGGAACACGCGGACGTGGCCTCGATCACGCGACAGTACGCCCTCGGCCCGGTGCTCTACGCGGTCACGGCCGCCGTCGCCTGGCTCAGCGCGACCGCATGCCTGGTGGTGAGCGGGCTCCTGGCCGTCTACTTCGCGCTTCCTCCGCGGCGGTGGCGCTCCGCCTGAGGAGCGGCCGGGCGCTAGGAAGACCCGGCCGCCTGCAGGTAGCGGCTGGGCAGGGCGCGGCCCAGCCGCGAGGCGAGCCCCCGCGAGGCCCGGACCACCTTCCCGAGGTCCACTCCGGTCTCGATGCCCATGCCGTGGAGCATGTAGAGCAGATCCTCGGTCGCGAGGTTGCCGCTCGCACCCGGCGCGAAGGGGCAACCCCCGAGCCCTCCCGCCGCGCTGTCCACGGTCGCGATCCCCTCCTGCAGGGCCGCGAGCACGTTGGCGAGGGCGGTCCCCCGCGTGTCGTGGAGGTGCACCGCCAGTCGCTCGCGGGGCAGCGTCTCCCCGAGGCGGCCCATCATCTCGGCCACCTGGGAGGGGACGGCCACCCCGATGGTGTCCCCGATCGAGACTTCGTCGCCGCCGAGCTCGACCAGCCGGCGGGCCACCTCGACCACTTTCTCGGGAGCGACCCGGCCCTCGTAGGGGCAGCCGAAGCAGGTCGAGACGTAGCCGCGCACCCAGAGGCCGTCGCGTCGGGCCTCGGGGACGAACTCGGCGAAGCGCGCGAACGACTCGTCGATCGAGGCGTTGATGTTCCGCCGGTTGAAGGTCTCGCTGGCCGCGGTGAAGACCGCCACCTCGCGAGCCCCCGCGGCCCGCGCGGCCTCGAAGCCCTTGCGGTTCGGGACGAGGACGGGGAGGCGCAAGCCCGGGCGCCTTTCCACCTGCCGCAGCACCTCGTCCGAGCCCGCCATCTGCGGCACCCGCTTCGGGGAGACCATGGCCCCGACCTCGACCACGGACAGCCCCGCGGCCACCAGCTCTCGGCAGAAGGCGACGCGGTCTCCGACGGTCAGGACCGTGGCCTCGTTCTGCAGGCCGTCCCGGGGGCCCACCTCGACCACGGTGACGCGCGCCGGCAGCCGGGAGGCGCTCGTCATCCCAGCTCCACGAGCACGACCCCGGGGCCCACCATGTCGCCGGGCTTCGCCGCGACCGACTTGACGACGCCATCGCGGGGAGCGCGCAGCGCGTTCTCCATCTTCATGGCCTCGATCACCAGCAGCTCGTCGCCCTTACGGACCGCCTGACCGGGGGCCGCCCGCACCACGATGACCTTGCCGGGCATGGGGGCCACGAGGCCGCTCGCGGCCGGGCGGTGCGCGGCCCGCCCCCCCTCGCGTTCCTCGGTCAGACGGTGGACGACGCCTCGCCAGAAGAGGTGCACCTCGTCCCCGTCGCGGACGCAGTGGAACGTCTCTCTTCGCGCGCCATCCTCGAGGACGAACGTGCCGGGGGCCGCCTCGAAGACGCGCAGGCGGAAGGGGTGGCCGTCGACGGTGACCTCCAGGCCGTCGCGGCCCGGGCGCACCCCGACCTCGTGGCCCTCGTCGCCGCAGACGAGGCGCATGGTCAGCTCGCCTCTCCGAGCCGCCAGGGGCCGAGGCTCGACCAGGGGTCGGCCGCGACCGGGCCGTTCGTGGCGGCCCGAGGTCGGCCCGTCGGATGGTGCAATGCGGCCGCCACGGCGGCCAGCGCCTCGGCGGAGGGGCACCCCTCCGGGCTCAGCTCGTCCAGGTGCTCCTCGATGAACCCCGTGTGCAACTCCGCGGCTCGGAAGGCCGGGTGACCGAGGATCGCGCGCAGCCGCATCAGGTTCGTCACCACCCCCAGCACCGCCGTCCGCGAGAGCGCCTCCGCCATGCGCTCGACGGCCTCCGCCCGGTCGCCTCCGAAGGTCACGAGCTTGGCGAGCAGCGGGTCGTAGTGCACGGTCACCTCGGAGCCCGCGGCCACCCCGGAGTCGAAGCGCACGCCCGGTCCCTCGGGGGGGGCGAGGTGGAGGATGAGCCCCGGGGAGGGCAGGTCGTCCTTCCGCGGGTCCTCGGCGTAGAGCCGGCACTCGAGGGCGTGCCCCCGGGCCACCACTCCCTCCTGGGCGAAGGGCAGCGGCCGGCCGGCCGCGATCTCGATCTGCAGGCGAACGAGGTCGAGGCCGGTGACCATCTCGGTGACCGGGTGCTCGACCTGCAGGCGCGTGTTCATCTCGAGGAAGTAGAACGCCCCCGCGGAGTCGAGCAGGAACTCGACGGTGCCGGCGTTCCGGTACCCGGCGGCCCGGGCCGCCGCCACCCCGGCCGCGCACAGGCTCGCGCGCAGCGCGGGGGTGAGCGCGGGGCTCGGGGTTTCCTCCACCACCTTCTGGTGCCGCCGCTGGATCGAGCACTCGCGCTCCCCGAGGTGCACGACACACCCCTCGCTGTCCGCCAGCACCTGCACCTCGACGTGGCGCGGCCGCTCGAGGAGGCGCTCGAGCACGAGGACGTCGTCGCCGAAGGCGGCCCGGGCCTCGCGCCGCGACGCGGCCAGGGCGGGGGCGAAGTCGGCCTCCTGTGCGACCGCGCGCATGCCCTTGCCCCCGCCGCCCCGGGAGGGCTTCAGCAGGACCGGCCATCCGATGCGCCGGGCCTCGGCGAGGAGCGTCGCGTCCTGCTGGTCGTCGCCGTGGTAGCCCGGCACCACCGGGACCCCGGAGGCGGCCATGAGCCGCCGCGCACCCTGCTTGTCACCCATGCGCCGGTGCACCGGCCCCGGCGGGCCGATGAAGACGAGGCCGGCCGCCGCCACCGCGTCCGCGAAATCGGCGCTCTGGCTCAGGAAGCCGTAGCCGGGATGGACGGCGTCGGCCTCGGTGCGCCGGGCCGCCTCCAGGATCGCGTCGGCGCTCAGGTAGGAGCGCGCGGCCTCGGCGGGGCCGATGGGCACCGCCTCGTCGGCCGCGCGGACGTGGAGCGCGTCCCGGTCCGCCTCGGAGAAGACGGCCACCGTGGGCAGGCCCATCACCCGGCAGGTGCGGGCCACGCGCACCGCGATCTCGCCCCGGTTGGCGATCAGGACCTTGCGGAAGGGGCTCATGCCGGGAGGGCGGGGCACGCGTCCATTGGAACACAGTCTGGTCGAGGCGGGCGGTGGCGGCCGAGTCCTCGGCTCACCGCGCGGGCAGGGCCAGCCTGCCGATCCAGGCCTGGTCCAGGGTCCCCAGGTACAGGAAGCCGTCGTGCTCGCGGGCGGTGGTTACGTGCTGGACGCGCCGGCCCCCGGGGTCTTGCAGGCTGCGCAGGATGCGCCCCGACTCGTCGACCTCGAGGACGAGGCCGTACGGCTTCGGCCGCGGCCAGGTGAACCGCGGCAGTTTCGCGAGAAGGCTCTTCGCCCAGGGGTGCGGATGGACGGTGTCCGCGATCGGGTTGCGCACCGTGAAGAGCGCCATCCAGAAGCTCCCCTGGCGGTTGCCGTCCAGGTTGTCCGGGAAGCCCGGCAGGTTGTCGAGGAAGACCTCGGACGCGCCCGCCCTCGGCCCCTTCAGCCAGTAGCGCCGCGTCCGGTAGCGGTAGGTCTCGTTCACGAGCACGAAGTCCTCGCCCTGGGAGAGGGCCACCCCGTTCGCGAAGTAGAGGTCGCGGAGCAGCACCGTGGTGCGGCGCGAGACGGGGTCGTAGCGCAGGAGGCGGCCGTGGGGCCGCGCCTCGAACAGGTCGAGCAGGTAGTCGGGCTGGCCGAAGCGGTCGCTCGCGTCGCTGAAGTAGACCGTCCCGTCCCGGGCGACGTCCAGGTTGTCCGTGAGACGGAACGGCACCCCTTCGGCCTCCACCGCGAGCGCGGTCACGCGCCCGCCGGGGTCCACGGAGAGGAGCCCCTTGTCCGAGTCGCACACGAGCAGCTCGCCGGCCGCCGTGAAGCGCATCCCCAGGGGCCGGCCGCCCGTGGTGGCGAAGAGCTTCGGCTGGCCCGCCTCGTCGAGGCGCACGATAGCGCCCTCCGCGGTCGCGGCGTAGAGGCGGCCGGAGGCGTCGAAGGCCAGGTCTTCCGGCCCGTGCAGCGTGCCCACGGCCAGGAGCTCGGCTGGGCGCAGCGCCTCGTTCGGGGCGAGGGGGCCCTCGAGGGCGGGGGCGGGCGGGGGCTCGAAGGCCAGGGGGTCGATGGGCGACGGCAGGAGCGCGAGGACGACCAGGGCCGCGGCGAGGAGGACCAGTAGAGCGCGGAGCCCTACCCGCAGCCGCCTTCCCCTCAGGGCACCCATGACGGCTTGCGCTTCTCGAGAAAGGCCCGCATGCCCTCCTGGCCCTCGGCGGAGACCCGCAGGTCGGAGATGCGCTCGACCGTGTAGCGCTGCACGTCCTCCACCCGCTTCCAGGCCAC
>WNGL01008810.1_pt1 | contig 11748 bp, 10 predicted proteins | sample 5400591 | NCBI WGS metagenome assembly WNGL01 (sample SAMN13153377, study PRJNA577476) | soil metagenome | isolation source: 80 cm soil or saprolite under Garry oak tree replicate 1 | place: USA:California | collected 2016-06-15
GCCAGGCCGGCCGCGTTCGCCGCCACCTGCCAGCCGAGCCCGCTCCGCCCGGGGGCATCCTCCGGATCCCGGACGGGGCGGCTGCCCGCGGGCGGCGCGAACCGGGCCGGGTCATCCGCTTCCGGCGGGCTCATCGTCATGGTCGTCAGCTCGGTGAGGGTGAGCACCTGGCCCTCGAACGTCTCCTCGCGGCGGAGCAGGATGCCGGTCTCGGCGTCCACGATCAGCTCGACGCGGTCGCAGGCGGGAGGGCGCCGGCTCGTCCCGGACCCGACGGCACCGTGCCGGGGTACGGCCGTCACGGCGATCGCCTCGCGGCCGCAGGCGGTGACCGGGCCGCCCACGTCCAGGGTGAACCGGGCGAGCAGGCCGGCCGGGCGGAACAGGGCCGGAACCGGCAGCCCCGGGCCGTTCTCGAAGTCGCGCGGCGGGAGCGGCGCCGCGTCCGGCGGCCGGAGCGTCCAGGCCTGCTCGCCGTCAGATCCGTCGGCGCGGCCACCATGGTCGCCCTCGTACTCCAGGCGGTACCGCCGGCCGGGCGCGATCAGCAGGGCCGCGTGCCACCGGTGATAGACGTCCCGCTCGGCGTCCGGCTCCTGCTCCACGTCCGGCATGCCGGGAGATCCGGGGCGGAACCCCATCCGCCGCATCGACTCCGTCCGGACCGCGTTTTCCCGGCGGCGGGCCAGGTCACCGTCCTGTTCGAAGCGCACCTCGGCGGACAGGGACAGGCGGGTCCAGTCGGCCCGGTACAGCAACCCGATTACTTCTGGCAGGCCAGCCATGATGCACCATCCGAGGCGAGTCGGTGGCGGGAGGCAGACGCCTATCCGTCGCCCGCGCCTGACTTTATCCCGGCGGCCACCTATGCGCGAGCATCATCGGCTCCGGGCCAGGTTCCTGATGATCAACGGCGGAGCCGCAAAACCTAGGACGGACACCGCCTACGCTACGGACCGTGCGATCTTCCTGACTAAAGATCTCGGGACAGTCCGAGCCTGTGCCGCGGGGTTGTCTGTCATACCACGGCGAGCGTGCGGGCATGGATGTCGAGTTCGAGGGTGCCGTAACCGCCGTCTGCGCGTAGCTGGCGCCAGGCCGCGAACCCGGTGATTATGGCCTTTTCCCAGTCGGCGGCGCGCCGGATGCTGACCTCAAGGTGGGAAACCATGTTCCCGATGGTGGTGAGCAGCTCGTTGTCGATGTGGCGGATGTCTTTCAGGTACTGGTGGCGTGCGGCGTAGGAGAATACGAGCGCGGAAATGCCTTCTTCGATGGCGATCGCACGGCCGCCGTCTTCTGCCTCGTCGACTTGCGGATTGCTCTTGCGCTTGCGTTTCATGAGGGACCTGAGGACCGGTGACCACCCGAGCACCGCGGCGTAAGCCATGTGGAAAATGTCGTGGAGCCGATAGTCGTCTTCGATATGTGAGGCGTCGGTGAGAGGGTCACCGATCGTCTGGCCATCGCATCGCAGGGTGATGACGGTCCGGCCGTCCTTCCCGGTCTGTGGCGTGAGGGTGAAGCGAGCCGCGCGCGGTAGCTGCTCCCCCGCGGGGTAGTTGTCATCGAACAGGACAGGTTCGCCGGGGGTGGGCTTCCACCGGTCGGCGGCCTTGTACAGGCTGGCGACAGCGATGTCGTCCAGGTCTAGGCCAAACCGGCCTGCCAGCGCCGCAACGTACCACAAAACGTCCCCCAGCTCCTCCCGCAACTGGGCCTTGGCGTGCCCGAACGCGGCACCGTCGCGCATTTGCTTCTTGTAGACGGTAGCGACAGACCCGGCCTCGCCGAGCAGGCCGAGGAGAGGGACGGTGACGGGATCGGTACCGGGCCCGGGCGGCTGATCAGTCTTGAGGGCCGCTTGCTGGTAACGACTGAAGTCCAACGAACTGCTCCTGTCTGGATCTTCGACTTGCGTGCCGGATAATCCGACACTACCTTTGTAGCATAACCCGACAGAGCGGTCGGATTTCCGGGAGCAGAGAGGACGGCATGACCAGCACCACCGACATCCCGACTGTGGACGACATCATCGACATCGTCATCGGGTTCCTGGCGGCAGAGTCGGACGTTCCTGCCGACCAGCTCCGGGCGGACCTGGAAGCGGCCGGGGAAGGACTGCCGGTTAACTCCCTGCTTGTGGTTGAGGTGCTGACGAAAGTCGAGGCGGCCTGCGGCGTCCGGCTTCCGGTTACCAAAGCAGTGGCCATGTCCACCCGGTCAGTGCTGGCTTTCGCCTGGACCATCCGCAGCGAACTCGATGTGAAAGAGGAAGCCGGAGATGGGGAATGACCTTGAGCAGTCCGCGGACGGTGATGGCGCGTCCGCGCGGCAGCTGGGCAGAAGGCTGAAGAAGCACCGGGAGTACCTCGGCATGTCACAGCAATACGTGGCCGAATGCACTGGCATACCGAGATCGGCGGTCAGCGAGATCGAGCATGGCAACCGGCGGGTCGATGCCGTCGAACTGACCAAGCTCGCGCGGCTGTACCAAGTTCCGGCGGGCTGGCTTCTGGATGAAGACGAGCAGGCAAGCGCGGACAAGCACGCCCTGGACCTCTTCACCCGCAAATTCAGCCGCCTGACTAGCGAGGACCTGACGCAGCTGGCGGAGTTCGCGGACTTCCTCGCTGCCCGCCGCGCCGCGCGCGAGCAGGATCGCCCTCCCGAGGAGCGGCGTTGACGCTTCACTGGGCGACTGCGCACCGGATGGCGATGATGGCCGCCAATCATGCCCACAACGACATCGGTGTCGCCCGCGATGAATACATTGACGTCTTCACCGCACTGGGCGCGGCCGGTATCTGCTGCATCGGCAAGCCCTGGCGCAACCTGGCCGGCGCCTACGCCGGAGAGGATCTCGGCGGCCCGGTGGTCATGGTGAACTCCATGCTCGACGAAGTCGCCCTACGGCATACAGCCGGCCATGAGCTGGGGCACCACTGCTTTGGTCACGACAGCAGGATGGAAGAGTCACTAGACCCTTATGCAGGCAGTCTCGGCAGGCGGCTCCCCGACGAGGAGAAACTGGCAGAGGCGTTCGCGGCGTGGTTCTTGATGCCGCTCCCGGCCGTCCATACTGTGATGCGGCGCCTGGGAATCAGCAGGCCGCGCGGCCCAGAGGACGTGCACCAGATCGCGTGCTGGCTTGGCACTTCCTTCGCAGGGACCGCGCGCCATCTGGTCAACATCCAGCTGGCAGACACGCATGAGGCGGAGCAATGGGTCCGCGCCTGGCGCAATGGCAACGGCAGGATCCGCGCGGCTATGTGCGGATCCCGCACCCCGCCGCCCGGAAGGGTGTGGGTTATCCGGCCCGAGGCAAACGCCACGAGGCTGCACGTATTGCCGCGGGATACCCTTGTCTGCCCCGACGGCGAACTCACTGACCCGCTGCCGCCCGGCCTCACCCCCCGCCCCGACCAGCAGCTAAGCCTCGAGGCCCGGCCTGCAGTGACCATCACCGGCACGGTGCCCCAACCTTGTCAGCTGACCGTGACGACCTCCCGCGACGCGGACATCCTCACCCTCACCCTCATCCTCATCCTCCCGCCACGGCGCGAGGGCATCGACAGCACCTGGTGCGTACCGCAATACCCTCCAATTCCTCACCCGGAGGACCAATGAACAGCATCGCCGTGACTGGCGCAGATCTCAGTACCGCATGGCTGGCCGCCTGCCGAGCCATGTCCCGCACTGCACCCATCGCCTACCACACAGTGGTCCGGATCATTAATCCGGCGGCTGAAGATCACAGGATCCGGACCGCCGTCGATGAGATTCTCGCCGAGGAGGATCTGCAACCTGCGGAAACCGTGGCCGGCACAATCTTCCCCGCCGCGATCGCGGCCACCAGCCGTGACCATCTCGGGCTTACCCGCCGGTATATGGCTCTGCTGCCCACCTTGAAGCGGCTTGCGCCAGCAAATGCCCGCGGCACCTACTTCAGCCGCCTGATTGACTTCCCCGGCCCGGACGGCCCGGTCAACCAGCTCGATGCCATCATCACCCGGCTTCGCAGCGAGATGGCCAAGACAGGTTCAGGCACCGGCCCTCTCACCGCCTGTTACGAAGCCGGATTCACCTCGCCCGACATCGACGGCCTCAGCACCGGGTCCGTTACGGCGGCGCTGACGCTACCGGTCAGGGCCCCCGGCCCTGACACCAGCATCCTCATGAGCTTCCCGTGCCTGAGCCACTGCTCGTTCCAGCTCGACCGATCGGGAACAGTCCACGCCATGGCGCACTACCGGAGCCAGCTCATGGTCGAGAAAGCCTACGGCAACTACTTCGGCCTGGGACAGCTCCTGAGTTACATCGCTGCCGAAGCCGGGCTGACACCAGGGCAACTGACAGTAACTGCTGGTTACGCTCGGCTTGACCACAGCCGTCGCTTGTCTGCTCTGCTCGCCGATCCGGCACTCGCCGCCGCCTGATGTCATCCGTCCCAGCCATAAGAGACGCTCTCACGCTGGGGTGCTAACAGTCGAATAGCGTGCCCTGGGCGGCTGCGGGCGACACCTCGCCGTCCGCCCCAGCCACGGCCGAGCCCTGGCAGGCAAGGAAGGGATCCGGAGGGGGGTCACCCTCATTCAGGCCCCACTTTGGCGGGAACCACGCTGTCAGCGGCGCCGGGTCGTGCCGGTAAGCCTGCTTGATCCGGGTCCGACCGCTAATGCCCGCAACCTCTGGGTGGGCCACTCGAGCGTACTTGTCAACCTCGCAGAACAGGTTCTGGCAGTCAATCAGCTGGAGCGACCGGCCACGCAGGCCCCTGAAGGTATGGCCAAGCCGCGCGAACTCATCGGCCTGCGCATCGGCCATGAACCGGATCACTTCGGCCTCGACGCCTGCTGCGGCCGGGCCGAAGCACTTGCGGATCCCGTCACGCGCCCCCGGACCCGGCACTACGAACTCCATCTCGCTGAACCCGAGCCCGGCCGCGTAGTTCAGGTCGATTAGGTACTGGTAGGCGAGGAACGCGCCAATGCCCGGATAGCTCGCCAAGATGCCGAATGCCGCGTTCATCGAGGGCGCGTCGGCTACCTTGGCCGGTGCGCTGTCCCGCATCATGAGCTCGATCATCCGCAGGTGGTTGCCGTGCTTGCGGACCTCGCCCAGGTGTGGCGGCGGCATAATGTACGCAGCCGAATAAAGCCGCTCGCCGGCCGCGAGCCGCCTTTCCAGGATGCGGTCGTAGACGGCGAAGTCGTATCCTTCCCAGGCCACCTCGCCGAGCTCGCCGGTGAGCAGGCGCCACGTCGGCACCCGGTTGAAGATCTTGAACAACAAGGTGCGGAAAAATACCTCATCCCACGACTGGTTCCCGCGGTAGGACACCTGGCTTATCAGGAACTGGCTGACTCGATCCGCAGCCCGGTAGCAGTTGGTGAACCGATGGGCAGCCAGGATCGGGTCGCCGGTCCACGGCGGAGCCTCGTCGGCAAGGCGCGCTTCATAAACCTTCTGCCGGGCCGCTGCGAAACGCCAGTAGGTGTCGTACACCGCTGTCGGGCGCAGCTCCCGACCCCCGATAGTGATCGTCATCGCGCCGCGAGGAACAGTCGATTTGCAGTCCCACGCCAGTACCGTCATGTAATTAGTATATATTAATTATATATAAATCTCAACGGAGGCCAGGGATGACGTACCTGTCGGATGCGCGCCGCAGGAAGGCCTTGTTCGCCCTGCCCGAGCCTGTTGACGACCGGCTCGAGTCACTGACCCGGATCGCCAGGGCCGGCAAGATGCAAGTCAGCCGCTCCCAGCTCATCGCGGCCCTTATCGCCTCCGCCCCGACCGACCCAAAGCGCCTAGCCGGAGTCATGCAGAGATACCTGGACAAGCGAGCCGAGGCGTTCGCCCAGGAACATCCCGGAGCAGGCCTGCCAGACATTCAGCATCCAGGGGCCAAACGCGGAACTGCCCACTGGAGCAAGCGTGAGCACGGTAGCGCCCAGCCATAAACGCTGCTCGGAGTCTCGCGTTGCCTTCTGCCTTTCCAGGCGACCGAGAAAACGCTCAGGGCGTCGCTGTTCGGCTGGGGGCTCTCGGTCTGCAACGATGGGGCTAGGGTTTGATCGGAGGAAACATGGCGCGCGCCGACTTGCTACTAGCACTGGTGAGATCCGGTGCCGGTGGCGATGACCTCGCGTTCCGTCGCGCCGCTGAGGCCCTCATCGCCGAGGAGGAGGGTAAGAAGCATGGTGTCCTGGCCTCCCAGCTCGCTGACGCGCTGACTAGGCGGCGACCGACTTCGAACGTATCCCCGCTCGCGCGCAACGACGCCGCCGCAGCGCTGCTCTACGAACTCGAACCCGAACGGCGCGTCAGCGAGTTGGTGCTACCACCGACCGCTCGTCAGATGGTGAACGAGCTTGTAGAGGAGCATCACCGTCGCGACCTGCTCCGCAGCCACGGTGTCGAACCTCGCCATCGCGTCTTGCTGGTCGGGCCTCCTGGCAGCGGTAAGACGACTTTGGCTGAGGCGCTCGCTACCGAGTTGGCGGTCCCGCTCATGAGCGTCCGCTACGAAGGACTGATCGGTAGCTTCCTGGGCGAAACCGCGTCACGCCTTGAGACGCTCTTCGCCGCCGTCCGCATACGCCCGTGCGTGCTCTTCTTCGACGAGTTCGATGCGGTAGCCAAGGAGCGCGGTGACACGCACGAGACAGGTGAGATCAAGCGAGTAGTCAGCTCTCTGCTTCTCCAAGTCGACAAGCTTCCGAGCTATGTCGTCGTCATCGCGGCGACCAATCATGCCGAGCTTCTCGACCGTGCAGTGTGGCGTCGAATGCAGCTGCGAATCGAACTCCCGCAGCCCACACGCGCCGCGAAGATCGAATTTCTTAATTCTTGGTCCCAGCGAACCGGTGTCGACCTCGGGCTCGCACCCAAGACCATCGCAGAGCGACTGCAGGGCGTCAGCTTCGCCGAACTGGAAGAGTTCGCACTCGACGTCCAGCGCCGATCCATCCTGTCCGGCCCTGAGCCACAGGCTCGCGAAGTCACGCAACGAGTCCTGAGGGAATGGGCGATGCGCTCCAGAACTAGTCACACGTGAGCGCCGACGCTGGCGTCGTCTCGACACAGCGCCCGGTCATCCTAGGTGCCGTTGGCAGGCCACGAGACATCCGTCGCCCAGGTGGCGGCGGCGGACGTGTCAACTTTGGCAATGTTGAACAACGTATCCAGCGTCTTGACGCGCGGTTCGACGCGCTCCAAGCGGCCCTCGGCGACCAAATCCAGCTCGCCGAGTCCATCCAAGCCGCGGACCCGCAGCTCGTTCTGGTCATGGAGGCACGCGACGAGAACATCGACCTAACCTCGGTCGCCGACGGCCTCGGCATCGAAATCCTCAGCGAAACCGAGTCCCGGGTCGATCCTGACGATGAGTTCGTGCTTTCTTCCGAACGCGCCCGCAGTCCACTGGTGTCCTCTTGCCTTCACGCCATATGTGTCAATCAGAACTCCCTCGACGAGCTGCTTCGGCTCTGGCGAACATGGCAACGGGACCGCGAATTGCCGCGCGGCCGAGCGCCGCTTCGCGACTTCTTCCTTCACCTCAAAGACATACGGCCGTGGGGGCCCCAGGATCGACTCAAGCTGATTGATTGGGACGTCCACTTCGCCGGCATCGACCCCGATGCGCTGGTGTCGATCGACGTCGAACTATGGTTCCGTGGCTCGCCTGAGATGCGCATCGCCGCTCAGGCAGACGTCAGCGCGCTGCTTAACCGCGACGGGGGCACTATTTCGTCCTCGGCGGTCATCGAAGAAGTCGGCTACCACGGTCTAAAGGCCACCGTCCCCAATCGCGTCCTCGAGCAACTGGCCCGCGGCGAGTTCGGCGCCATCCAGACCATCAAGTCTGCCAACGTCATGTATCTCAGGGTCACCGGACAGTTGGCGCTACCGACCAGCGAAGACACCGACGAAGACGTCCAGACGGACGAAGCCGCATCAGCCGGCCCCCCCGTGCTCTGCCTGTTTGATGGCGTCCCAGCGGCCAACCACCCCCTGCTCGCCGGCCGAGTCACCATCTTCGACCCCGACGACCTGGAATCGAGTTACACGGTTGACGAGCGCCGACACGGCACGGCGATGGTTTCGGCCGCAGTATGGGGAGATCGTGGTAACGCCGAGCACTCCGCGCCTCGGCAAGTACTAGTACGGCCAGTCCTGTGTCCCTGTGACGAGACGATGGATCGTGTTGAAGAGCTGCCGGTCGAAGCTCTCGTACCCGACCTCATGCGTCGGGCCTTTCGCGACCTCTTCGAAGCCGGCCCCAATGGCACTCCGCCTGGTGCACCGGAAATCGCCATCATTAATCTTTCCGTTGGTGACCCGGCCATGCCGTTCGACACCATCCTGTCGTCTTGGGCGCGCACGATCGACTGGCTGAGTTACTACTACGGAGTGCTGATCGTCGTGTCTGCCGGCAACTACACGACGCTGAATCTGTCGCCATCGAATAGCACTGAGCTTGCCGCGCTAACAGGTGAAGAGCGACGCCAATCGACGCTGGAGGCCCTCGACCGGCAACAGAACCAGCGGCGGCTGATCGCTCCGGCCGAGTCCATCAACGCGCTGACCGTCGGAGCGATCCACGACGACGCAGCACCGGGAGCGCCGATCGGCTACCGAGTGGACCCCAATGACGGGTTGGTCAGCGTCAGCCCCGTCTCGGCCACAGGATCGGGATACCGACGCAGCCTTAAGCCCGATCTCGCAGCGCCTGGAGGCCGCGCCTACTTCGCGAGCGGCGGCCCAACCGCTGAGGTCGTAGATTTCCGGCCCGCAAGCGCTGCGGGGCCCGGCATCAAGGTCGCCTCCCCGCGCGCGAGCCGCGAGACGTACACCATCGGGACCAGCGTCTCAGCCGCCCTCGTATCGAGGCAGGCCGCCCGCCTGTACGACGTTATCGACTCCGTCACCGACGGCACCTCCATCACCCGCCGTCAGCGAGCCTCGGCGATCAAGGCACTGCTCGTGCATGGCGTCGGCGACTTGGAGGAACTCCAGACTTCGCCCCTGCCGCTTGAGCGTGCCATCGGCAACGGCATCCTGCTGCGCGACTTCTCATCCGGCTGCGCTACGAACGAAGCAGTGTTGTTGTTCCTAGGCCAGATCGGAGCTGCTCAGGAGCAAGAGCTCAAGATCCCACTGCCCGATGGGTTAAGTGTCCGAGAAGCCAAGCGGATCGACACCACGCTCGCCTGGCTCTCACCAATCAATTGGAGGCATCGTCAATACCGTAGGGCGGCCCTATCGTTCGTGACACCCGAAGGCGCCATCCCGAAACTAGGCCCGGCGTCAGGAATCTCAGCGGACGCATCGAAGGCGGGTGCTGCGACCGTACAGCACCTGTCGTGGGAGACGCAGGGCGCCTGGGCGGCTGGTCAAGGCTCTGCAATCTCGATACGTGTCAAGTGCTACGAGCAAGCCGGCGGCTTGCACGGTGAACTCATCGACTACGCGGCCGTGGCGTCCATCTGGGTTGCACCAGCGATCGGCGTCGACGTGTACTCCCAAGTCCGCGAACAGGCCCGCGCCCCGATCGGCATCCAGCCCACATCATAAAAGTAGCGCCTACCGCAGATCAGGCGGACTTCTAACCCTACGAGAAGACGGGCGCCGTGGCCGACCTCCCAGATAAGTCAGCCGCTCTGGGACGATCACGGGATGCCAGCGGGCCGTACGGCTGGAGCCCGAGGAAGGTCGACCACCAGGACATGCGCCCCGGCGGCATCCGCTGGCTCAACGCGGCGTCCTGGGAAGAGGCCCCCGACTTCGTGGTCGGGCACCCCGACGACAACAAGGCGGAGCTGGAGCGGATGACCTCCGCGGCAGACGTAGACAAGTGGGGTGCCCTGACTCGCGGCGCCTACTACGGCCACGAGGCGCGCCGTCCTGGCCTGTTCGACGACCTGTGATTCGGTCGGCGCCGTCGGCCCGCGCGGCGCTGCGAACTTAATCCTGCCGCTGGGCGGCGTCTGTGTGTTCGTGGCCCAAGTCAGGTCATAGTCCGGGCCGTAGCCTGCGCGGAAATGGCTGTAGCAGCGCCATGATTACCGCGAGGCGTTCACAGCGTGGCCCCGGTCAAGGCGGTCGTCAACCTCGCCGGGTTCCTAGTCGCTGTCCCCGGCACCCAAATCAGCTCGCCTACGCGTATGCCCGTTATGTCCGATTGGTGCGATTCTCGTTTCTGATCTTGATCGGCCGTTTTGTCACCCTTGAGCCGTGATCGTTTTTCGGCTTCCCATGATCGTTTCGAGCTCCACACCCATGCATCATCCGATGAGCATGGGTAGCTCTGCTAACTGTAGGCCGCCGTCGAGGTGCCGCGCCTAGTGGCAGTTGTCGCGACCCTGAGCAAAGGCTATGACCTGGACTACATCTGGACGCACGTGGACCGCGGCCCGGCGAAAGACGCGGCCAGCTATTACATCGAGGCCAGCGAGACCGGCGGCGAGCCGCCTGGTCGCTGGTGGGGCCCGGGCGCAAAGGCCCTCGGCTTCGAGCAAGGTCGGCGGATTGAGCGTCAACCTTACGACCTTCTCTTCGGTAAGCGCCAGGCCCCCGACGGCACCCCGCTGGGCCGTCCGCCCGCCAGCGGCCGCAAGGCCGCCGAGGTATACAGGGCGCTGCTGGCCGCCGAGCCGCACGCCACCGCCGAACGCAAGCGCGAGCTGCGCACCCAGGCCACCCGCCAGGCCCGGCAGGGTCCCTTGTTCTTCGACCTGACCCTGTCGTTCTCCAAGAGCATCTCGATCTTCCACGCCTCCCTGGGGGAGAACGCCCGCCTGGCCCGCCAGGCAGGAGACCGCGAAGGCGATGCGTACTGGTCCGGCCTGGTCGCCGAGGTTGACGACATGATCTGGGCCGCCGTGCACGCCGGGTTCGGCTACTTCCAGCGCGAGGCCGGCTACACCCGCACCGGGCGCCACGGCACCCGGGTGCACGGCCGGGAGACCGGTCAGTGGCGCGAGGCGGACCTGGCCGTGGCGCACTGGCTGCAGCACACCTCCCGGGACGGGGACATGCAGCTGCACGTCCACTCCCAGATCGCCCACACCGCCCGGACGGCAACCGACGGCAAGTGGCGGGCGCCGGACTCGCTCGGCTACAACGAGCACATTGGCGCCGTCGCGGCGATCGTGTCCCAGCACCTGGAGGAGGCGCTGTCGCGCCGGTTCGGCGTCGAGTGGACCGCGCGCGATGACGGGCACGGCTTCGAGATCAAGGGGATCTCCGGGGAGATGATGCGCGTGTTCTCCTCGCGCCGCGAGTCCATCACCAAGGATCTGCGCGTCCGCGCGAACCGGTTCGAGCAGCACTACGGGCGCAAGCCCTCCCAGCGCGAGCTCGCGCATCTCGCGCAGGCGTCGAACTTCAAGACGCGCGACGCTAAGCATGGCGCGCTGGATCTGGCGGAGCTGCACAGGGGCTGGGCGGACAAGCTCGCGCGCACGCTCGGCGTGCGCCTGGCGTCGGTTGCGCCGTCGGTGTGGCACGGCGCTGGCAGCACGGGCGCAGACGCGCGCACGCGCAGCCCGGGCCCCGGCCAGCTCGAGCTCAGCCAGGCGGCGCAGAAAGCCGCCGCGCTGGCCCAGCAGGAAAAAACCACCTGGACCCGCGCCGACCTGATCAAGTACCTGGGCCGGGTCCTGCCCAGATCCGGCAGGGATCCGGCCGCGGCCGCCGCGCTGCTCGAAGACCTCGCCAACCGGGCGCTGCGGTCGG
>WNGL01008811.1_pt1 | contig 11748 bp, 13 predicted proteins | sample 5400591 | NCBI WGS metagenome assembly WNGL01 (sample SAMN13153377, study PRJNA577476) | soil metagenome | isolation source: 80 cm soil or saprolite under Garry oak tree replicate 1 | place: USA:California | collected 2016-06-15
GCCGGGCGCCGGCTGGCCGACCGGCGCGCGTTGAGGCACCGGTTGGTGGCGATCCGGTAGAGCCAGGTGCGCAGCGAGGCGCGCCCCTCGAACCCTCCGAAGCCTTGCCAGGCGGCCAGCAGCGTGTATTGCAGGGCGTCCTCGGCGTCCTGGAATGATCCGAGCATCCGGTAGCAGTGCACCTGCAGCTCCCGGCGGTACGGCTCGGTCAGCTCCCGGAACGCGTCGCCGTCCCCGGCCCGCGCCCTTGAGATCAAGTCGGCTGCCACTTCCCCCACCCTCGGGGTCACCCTCTTCCCGCATCTTGTCGCACTTCCTTTGTATGGACACCGGCCAAGGGGCGAACGAGGCGGTTGGCGGGCGCCACTTTCTCGACGTCGCGGTGTCTCCATCAGTGGTAGCTGACAACACAACAAAGGGAGAACCGAGATGGGAAAGATCGTGATCACCACGAATGTCTCGCTCGACGGAGTCATCCAGGACCCGGACGGTGAGGAGGGCTTCAGGCTGGGCGGCTGGTTCGGTCAGTTTGGGGGCAAGGACCTCGAAGAGTGGGCCAAGGTCGAGACCGACGAGGCGCTGGGTGCGGAGGCCTTGCTGCTGGGCCGGCGGAGCGACGAGTGGTTCGCTTCGCGGTGGTCATCCCGGAGCGGCGAGTGGGCGGACAAGTTGAACAGCATGCCCAAGTACGTCGTGTCCTCGACCCTCGAACATCCCCGCTGGAGCAACGCGACCGTACTGAAAGGCGACGTGGTGGCCGAGGTCTCGAAGCTGAAGCAGGAGTTTGCCGGGGAAATCCTGATCTACGCGAGCTATCAGCTTGTGCGCACACTGATGGAGCACGACCTCGTCGACGAGCTGCGACTGGTCGTCTTCCCGGTCGTGCTCGGGGCTGGCGAGCGCCTCTTCGGCGAGACCAGTGACAAGAAGCCCCTGCGCCTCCTTAGCGCGGCCTTCCGTGCAGCGGTTTCGGCCCTGGGTGGCTGAAGTTTCTTGGGGCTGCGGGTTACCGCAGGCTGATCTGACCTGCGCCTTCATCACTGCGGTCACATGCCCGCGCATCTATCCCAGGGCCGGTAAAGCTGCTGGCACATACCTAATTGATCATAGGAGTGCCCAGGTCCGGTCAGCGCGCCGGGCGGTCGCAGGGACCGGGCGATCCCCAGGATTCATGCTGTGAGCAGCGGGAACATGAGGAAGCCCTGCCGCTGCCGCGCCGCCCGCCCGCATCCGTGACATCCGGCAGTGCACATGGTAGACCAGCAGCATGACAGCGAAACCAGCCCCGCATCGGCAGGGCTGGGAAGCGTTCGCCCGCCCGGCGCAAGTCAGCCAGCGCCGGTATGAGGCGGTCCGCGCCTACGTGCTCGACGGCGCGCCGCTGGCTGAGGCCGCCGCCCAGTTCGGGTACTCCCCGGCGGCGCTGGCGTCGCTGGTCCGCGACTTCCGCGCCGGCAAGCTCACGCTGTTCGCCGAGGCGGGCAAGCCGGGCCGCAAGAGCGCGCCGAAGAAGGACGCCGCCCGCGGCCGGGTCATCGAGCTGCGCCGCCAGGGCCTGTCGGTCTATGAGATCAGTACGCGGCTGGCGGCGGAGGGCAGCCCGCTGAACCGCACCGGGGTCGGGCAGATCCTGGCGGAGGAGGGCTTCGGGCGGCTGCTGCGCCACCCCGAGCCCGAGGCCAGCGCCAGCCCGGCCACCGCCGGGCGGGACACGCACCTGCCCCGCGCCAAGGCCATCGACTTCTCCGCGTTCCCCGCGGCTGCGGCCACCCGGCTCGCCGGGCTGCTGCTCGCGGTCCCCGACCTGGTCGCCCTGGACCTGCCCGCCCTGGCCCGCGCGGCCGGCTACCCCGGCACCAAGGCGATCCCTTCGGTGTCGTGGCTGCTGAGCCTGCTGGCGCTCAAGCTGACCGCCACCCGGCGCGTGTCCCACGTCGATGACCTGCTCGACGACCCGGCCAGCGCCCTGTTCGCCGGGCTGGCGATCCTGCCGAAGAAGTCCGCGCTGACGGACTATAGCTACCGGCTGCCCCACGACCACCAGCAGCGCTTCCTGGCCGCGCTGGACAAGCAGATGATCAGCAGCGGCCTGGCCACCGCTGACGAAGCGGTGTTCGACCTGGACTTCCACGCCGTCATGGCGTGGGGCCGCGACCCGGTCCTAGAAAAGCACTACGTCCCCACACGCTCCCAGCGCGCCCGGTCGGTGCTGACTTTTTTCGCGCAGGACTCGGGAACCCACAACCTGGTCTACGCCAGCGCCGACCTGTCCAAGGCCACCCAGCACCACGAGGTCATCACGTTCTGCGACCACTGGAAAGCAGCCTCCGGATCGGACCCCAAGATGCTGGTCATGGACCAGAAGGTCACCAACCAGAAGGTCCTCGGCGAGCTCGACGCCCGCGGCGTGAAGTTCCTCACCCTGCGCATGCGCTCCCCAGCCCTGATCAGGCACATCAACAGCCTGGCCGGCAAGGACTACAAGACAGTCACGCTGGACCGGCCCGGCCCGCACAACAAGCCCAAAGTGCACGAGGACAAAGCCGTGCGCCTGACCAGCTACCCCGGCACCGTCCGCCAGCTGGCCGTCACCGGCCTCGGCCGCGACCAGCCCACCGTCATCATCACCAACGAGCAACAGGCCACCCTCAGGAACCTGGTCAGCCAGTACGCCCGGCGGATGACCATCGAGCAGCGGCTGGCCGAGATCATCCGCTCCTTCTGCGCCGACGCCCTCTCCTCCACCGTGAACCTCAACGTCGACCTGGACATCATGCTCTGCGTTCTGGCCCAGGCCCTGCTCGCCGCGTTCCGCGCCCGGCTCGGCGCCGGCTACGCCGCGGCCACCCCCGACACCATCCAGCGGCGCTTCCTCGACAGCGCCGGAACCATCACCGTCACCGGCGACCAGGTCACCGTCCGCATCGACCGGCGCGCCTACTCACCCGTCCTGCGCCAGGCCAGCCTCCCGCCCGACACCACCGTCCCCTGGTGGCACGGCCGCCAACTGCACTTCGAGTTCAGCTAACCCAGGGCCGAAGAAGCTGCGTGGAAATCGGCGCTAACGGGCTCGTACGTGCGGCAGACGCTCATCGGCCCGCTCGCGATGGCCGATGTCGACATCGTTGTCGTCCTTGACCGCGCGTATGCGGACCGCGGGGGCCGCAACGTTCTGGAGATGGTGCGGCGCGTCCTGCTCAAGACGTATCCCAAAACGCCAAAGATCAGCCGCAATGGGCAGGCCGTGACTGTTACGTTCAGCGACTTCACCGTCGATGTCGTCCCGGCGTTCAGTCAATGGCACTGGTGGCACGGGAGCGGGTACCGCATTTGTGACTCGGGGAGGAACGACTGGATCTTTACCAACCCCAAGGAGCATGCGCAGATCTCCGGCAAGGCCAACCGGGTCCACAGTGGTGCGCTCGTGCCGTGCGTCAAGCAGCTCAAGGCGTGGAACCGCGCAGCGAACCACCCGCTGCGCTCCTTCCACATTGAGGTGCTGGCATGGGAGATCTTTGGCACCTCGGCGTGGTGGCCCAGCCCGATGGGATCGGACTGGGAGAACGCGCGATACTTCTTCGACAAGGCCCGGGGGATGATCCCCGCCATGCAGCAGGACCCAGCAGGCACCGGCAAAGACGTCGGCGCGTACCTGACTGGCCGGGCGATCGACGAGGCAGTCAGCAAGGTGACCTCGGCGCACGAGCGGTGCGTCCGCGGTGAGCGTTACGCCAGTGACGGCCAGTTCGAAGCCGCACACGAGGCATACGGGCGTGTCTTCGGCAGTTGCTACCCTGCGGTGTGAGTGTGTCGCCTACTCCGCTGGCCGTGCAACCGCCTGTGCGCCGCACCGCCGGGGATATGCGCTATCTCAGCTACTAGCGCCGGTCAGCACGCTCGGGATCACTCGGGAGTCAACTGCATGTACGGCACCTGCGATGAAGGATCTGATTTCAGTCATCCTCCGGGGGGCCGGGCCTGCGGCGTAGCTGGGCTTGCTATTTAGTTCTGACGGCGCGGGCCCGCCGCGCTTGGAGGAGTACGCCGCTGGTGTTGAGGCGGAAGCGGGCCATGTGCTCGCTCACCTGGTATTTGGCGGCGATGCTGTCCGCGTCGGTGCCGTTGTATGCCTCGCGCAGCAACAGGGGGCGGGGCAGCAGCAGGCAGCCGGCCAGCCAGGTGGCTTCCTCTTCTTGTTCGGGGTCGCAGGTGAAGAAGGTGTGGCCGGCGAGCTGCTGGATTTCGCGGACATCGTGGCCGAGGAGGAGGTGGGCGAGTTCGTGGCCGATGTCGCTGTTGGTGCGCCCGGGGTCGCTGCAGGGGTTGTATACGGCGACGGTCCGGCCGTCCGGCAGATGGAAGGTGGCGGCTGAGAAGGCGCCGGGCTGGATTTGCTCAAGTTCCTCCAGCTGGGCGCGGCGGACGAGCTGGTCGGCGGGGATGACGTCCACATTGAGGTGGTCGGCCAGGTCGCGGATGCCGAGCCGGTCGGAGGGCCGCAGGCCCATTTGGGTGCGGGTGCGCTCGGCGAGCCGTTCGGCTTCGGCTTTGAATCCTCGTCGCACGCTGCTTACCTGCCAGCTTGGCCGGGCTCGGGGTCGGTGGTGAGCTTGTTCTGCATGGTGGTGAGGAGTTCCCCGAGCAGCCGGGATGCCTCGGGTGTAAAGGTGGGGGCCGCCCGCAAGCGTACCTGCACCTCACGGGGCGGGAGGGCGAGGTTGTTGTAGAGCTCGTGGACGAGGGCGGCGATGCGCTCAGCTGCGGCGTCGCTGAGGTTTGGGTCGCGGCTGAGGTGGTGGGCGATGATCTCGGGGGTGCTTTCGGTGCGGATCTTTGGTGGCTGGAAGAACTGCTCTGGCGCCAGGCCGAGCCAGGTGACGATCCTGCGGAAGTTGGCGAGGTCGGGCAGGTGGCCTTTTTCGACGCGGGCCAGGGTGTTGAACGGCACGTCGCATTCGGCGGCGGCGGCGCGCAGGCTCAGGCCGAGCCGTTCCCGGCGCTCCTTGATGCGGGTCTTCAAGATGCTGATGTCTACGGGTTCGTTCATGCTTGCCTCCCTCCGCCCCGTGCCTGCGGGTGTGGGCACGGTAGCGCGAGGACCCTGGTTGGGGACACGCCTGGTGGGCGTTTCCCTCGGATCAGGTTGTACCTCAAGTGGTACACGCCGTAGGATTTGAGATGGCTCGATCGTAACTCGGGACCGGGGTTGCCGTCGACGCCGTGCGTTACCTGCATGAACCCCGAGCCCGAAAACGAGGTACGGATGACCGAGCTTGCTGACTCCCCGCCCGCCAGCAGCCGCATCGTGGATGTCGGCATCCGTGGCATCGCCGATGCCCGCACGCTGCCGGACGCTGGGCTGTCCACAGAGTGGGCTTCCATTGTGCTGCCCGGAGGCATGAAGGAACACCTGCTCCGCACGGTGGTCGCTAGTGTCCGGTTGCGGCCAGCAGTCCCGTTCCCCGACCTGCCGCTGCACGGTGTGCTCCTGCTCACCGGCCCGCCGGGAGTCGGGAAGACCACGCTGGCACGGGGCCTGGCGGGCAAGGTGGCCCGGGTGGTTCAAGGGCCGCAGCCATGGATCTTCCTGGAGGTCGACCCGCATGAGCTGGCCAGCTCCTTCCTGGGGCGCAGCCAGCGTGGCGTCACCCAGTTGTTCGGGACGGTGCTGGAGGAACGCGCCGCCGCCGGCCCGCTGATCGTGCTTTTCGACGAGGTGGAAACCGTGTTCACCGACCGGCGGGCACTGTCCCTGGAGGCGAACCCGGTGGACGTGCACCGGGCGGTGGATGCGGCGCTGGTCGGGCTGGACCAGCTTGCCCGCCGGCACCGCAATGTGCTGGTCATCGCGACCAGCAACTTCCCCACCGCCATCGACCCCGCGCTGGCGTCCCGCGCGGACAGCGTCTTCGAGGTTCCCCTGCCGGACGCGGTGGCGCGGCGCATGATCCTGGAGCGGACGGTCGCGGCGGTTGCGGCAGCGTTTCCCGGGGCCGAGCGGCTGCTCGACCCGGCTACCTTGGACTCCGCCGCCCAGGCGGCGGAGGGGTTCGACGGGCGTCGGCTCCGCAAGGCCGTGGCTGCGGCCTGCGCAGTCTCACCCGGGGGACACGGCGACCCCGCGCAGGTGTCAGCAGGTGACCTGCTTGCGGCGCTGCGGCAGATGGGTGGCCAGGGGTGAGCGTGGTGAGCCGCACGGTGGCGGCCATCCCGGTCCGCACCTCGGTCGGGACATGGGAGGCGATCACAGACCTGCTGACCCCGGCGGGCTCGATGGGCCGCAGCCGGCTGGAAGGTGTCACTAACATCGCTGCGGTGCTGATCAGCGCCGAGTACACCCAGCAGGCACCCATCGTGGTCATGCCCAGCAGCGGCCCGCGCGTCAGGATCCGGACCGTCCACGGCCTCGACGCCGCCGAAGCCATCTCCGAAGAGGTACCGCTGACCGTCAGCCCGTGCGCCGAACCCGGGTGGACCCTGTCCCTGCCCTGCGGGGTCGACGACATCGAAGAGATCCGGGCTGCGTTGCGCTCCCACCCCGGTATCGAGATCCGCGACGTCACCGAAGGGATCACTGTGGACGACCCCGCCCTCAGCAGCACCGCCGAGGGGTGGTCGATCAACTACGACGAGCTGGAGCACCCGTGAACACTGCTGTCCGCGTCAACACCGCCACCTACGCGGTCACCCACATCGCCACCAACATGCTCCGCAGCATCCGGGACATCATCAAGGGCAGCGGCCTGAAGCCGGACCGGATGCGCGAGCAATGGGACGTCCTTGAGCGTGGCATCGCAGCCTGGCTCGCCTCGGGTCACCTGAAGGCCGCGACGCTGGAGGTCTACGATCCTCGCAAGCGGGGGGACGATCTGGTGGGCCGGTTCGACTTCACCATCGACTACGGCTACTACCCGGGCGGGGACGGCGACCTGTGGCTGGACCCCGATACCGTCGCCTACACCATCCGCAAGAACGGCTCCTTCCCGGCCGGCTGCGAGTACCGGATCGTGGCGGACTGCGCGCCCGGCTACTCCAAGGTCCCGGGCTGGGAGACGACCACCTACCGCTCCACCGCCGGGTTCACCCGCCACACCGTAGGGACCACCATCGGCGGCGGAAGCCTCGGCGCAGGCCTCGCCTACTACACCCGGAGTGCGAAGTGATCACCGTCAACGATGCGTTCTGGGAGTTCCGGGGACGCCTGGAAACCACCGACACCGAAGACGCCACCGCCAGCCGGCGCCAGCGAAAGCTCCGCCAGCAGCTCGATGAAGCCTTCGACATCGTCACTGATTTCCTCACCGGCGCCTACCGGCGGCACACCAAGACCAAGCCGCTGCGCGACGTGGACATCATGATTGTGCTGCGGGACACCGCCTATCTGAGCATGCACCCGCGTGAGATCCTCACTGCGGTGCGCGACGCCCTTGCCGCCCAATATGGGGAGGCCAGGGTCTGCACCGACCGGCGCGCCGTCCGGGTGGACTTTGGCGTCGAGCACGTCGACGACCTGACCGGTGAGGTGATCTCGTTCGACGTCGTGCCCGCCTTCGAGGAAGGCGACCACTACCTCATCCCCGACGACACGCTGGGGACCTGGGTTCCCACCAACCCGAAGATCCACGCGGAGCTGGCGACCACCGCCAACAAGAACTTCGACGAGCAGTGGAAACCCCTCGTCAAGATGATCAAGAAATGGAACCAGGTCCACGCCAGCCCGATCGAGCCGTCCTTCCTCATCGAGGTGATGGCGCTCGAACTGATCACCGGGTCCTGGACCGGTTCCCACGGTTACGAGATCAGGGAGTTCTTCGCCAGCGCCGCCGACCGGATCGCCGACGGCTGGCCCGACCCCGCCCACCTCGGCCCTGACATCTCAGACCTCCTTGACGCCGACCCCGCCAAGATGAACCACGCCCGCGCCGCCCTCCGCGCCGCCGAGGCAGCCTGCACCAGGGCCATCCTGCTGGACCGCCAGGGCCATACCAGGGAGGCGCTCACCGAATGGCGGGCGCTGTTCGGAACCCTGTTCCCCGCCTCATGACCACCGTGCCACGGCCGGTGCCCGCCGGTTCCTCCGCCCAGATCAAGCAACGCCAGGACGAGCCGCAGCACCTCCAGCGGCTGCTGGCCTACAGCCACCTGTACCGAACCGCGCAGCGGTGGCACCGCATCCGTGCCTTCGGCACGTTCGTTCTGGCCACTGTCGCACCGATCGTGGCGCTGCTGGTCCCGCCGTCCAGCGACATCCTCGCGGCGATCGCGGCCGCCTGGCTGGTCGCCGGCCGGACCGTTCTGTCCTGGCTGGAAGAACACGCCATCCTGCACGCCGTCCGCGTCCAGGAACTGTACGACACCAGGCTGTTCAAGCTCCCGTGGAACACCGCGCTCGCCGGCCGGGAACCCGCCCCTGAGGATGTCGCAGCTGCGGCGGCGCACATCCGGGACGACACCCGCTACCGGGACTGGTACTGCATCGACCTGGGCGATGTGCCCTGGCCCGGGGACGTCCTGCTATGCCAGCGCATGAGCATGATCTGGAGCCGCCGCGACCACCGCGCCTACGGCACCACGGTCCTGGTCACCGGAATCGCGTGGTTCCTCCTCGGGCTGAGCGTCGCGCTGGCGCGCGACCTGAGCCTCGCGGCCTACCTCATCAAGATTTTCCTGCCAAGTTCCCCAGCATTGCTCGACTGTGCCGAACTCGCCCGCTCACACTGGCGCCAGGCAACCAGGCGGGAACAAGCCGAGCACGAAGTCAGGGACCTCTGGGGCGCACACCAGGCTGCCCCGGCCGCGATCGACCCCGCCGCGTGCCGCAAGATCCAAGACACCGCATACCTGCTACGGCGGGACGGGCCCCGTGTACCGGGATACTTCTACCAGCTCCGCCAGCGCGCCACCGCCGCAGCCATCTCCTCCGGTGCCGCAGCCCTCGTCACCGGCCCAACCCAGGACGGCTGAAACACCCCCGTGAGGGGATCCGGGCGGGGGCCGGGCGCGACGGATCCAGGATTCGGCTCGACGTTCCCCTCGTAATCGGGGGCCCGACTGCGCTGCCATCGACGTGAAATTCTGGCAGGTCTTCAGTAGCACCAGTCAGATGGGACCGCCACAGCCGACCTGTTGGTACCTTTCTGTGCATGTCAGATCCTACGCCGTTTCCGGAAGACATCCTGACCGAGATCGGTCGCGTCACTATCGCGGCCAGTAAATTGGAGTTCATGCTTGCACAATTTGCTGCTGAAGTGCTCGATGGTGTGGACGCAAACCAGCTACTGAGCAGAGCAGGAAGAGTTCTGCCAGCGGCGCAGAAAGCAGCAGACTGCCTTGACTCGGACCTTGCGGACGCCTTCGGCGCCTGGATAGAAGACGCAAGCAAGTTGCTCGCCGAAAGGCATCTTATTGTCCACTCAACCTGGCTTATCAGAGCCGCCTCGCCAGGTGTTGGAGAGTACTTTGGAAGGCACCCACGAACCCAGTCAGAGACGAATCCAGACCCTGGGCGCATTCGTGAGATTGCACTACTCCTTGATCAATGTTCAACCGATGGCTTCGATCTGGTCTTTGCCCACGCCAGAATTCTCAAGGAAAATGAGTGATTCCCCTCGCCGGAATTACCGGTGCTCACGCGCGTCATCCGCCCTGGCCGACGGGGCGGCGACGATGCGCCCCTCCTGCATGGTGCGGTCGCCGACCGCTCTGAGTGTGTGATCAAGCCGTAGCAGCAGCACGTTCTCGCCCCGGGCGGACAAGGAGGCCTCGCGCCACGCCAAGTCGAGCGCTGGCTCGGTCACCCCAGCTCCAGATGTACGAGCCGAAGTCCGCACCTACGCGCTATTCGCAATTGATGAGCCTTGTCGCTGGCTGTCACGGGCCGTGTGAAACTGCCGGTCACGGCAAGTATCCACTCGCGCGGATCACCTGAGGCGTCGGCGTTGAGGGCCGCCCAGACGAGGTGTTTTAGGTCTCTCGCCGGCCCCCAGGCGAGCACGACCGTCTCCTCGTCCCGGTGAGCCTCTATTCTGAGCGGCTTGACCCGAAGTGTCGCGGTGTCGGTGATCCATTCAGCACCGAGCGCGCGTCGGACGATGTCGGCGGCACTGTCGCTGCCGTTGGCGAGCGGCGCGTATTTCCCGACGCCAGCGAGCGCGCGCGGGTATTCCTTGACCGGCCCGTCCTTGATCCATACCCGCGCGTGCTCGGATGTCATGAACTCGGCGAGCCGCTGGCCGGTCTCCGGGTCGGCGATCCACCGTCCATATTGGCTGGTCCGTTGCCGTGGGGTCAGGCTTTCCCAGCCGAGCCGCTCCATGTCCGCGAACAGGCGGCCGACGATGGCCTCCTCGACCTCCCAGGGAACTCTGGACGCGGCCATCACGCCACGCTCGATGGCACGTCAGGGAACTGCAGCCGGACCTCGTCCGCCGCTGTCTCCAGGCTGGCCGCGTCACGGATCCAGGCGTCGAGAAGCGTTCCGGCGGTCGCGTCGGTGAATTCGATGCGGTGTCCTCCCGGCAGCGGCAGCGTGAGCGTTTCGGGCTCGCTGTCGCCGGCGAGTGATCGCCGCAGCTGGAGGGCGGCCGCGACACGGCGGAGGTCGGAAACGAAATCCAGCACCAGCAAGGACTCTTTGCCGTCGCGCAGGCGCAGCCCGCGGCCGAGCTGCTGGACGAAGATGCGGCGGCTGTGCGTCACCCGCAGGAAGGCGATGAGGTTGACGTCCGGGACATCCACGCCCTCGTTGAACACATCCACCGCCGTGAGCAGTGGGGCGCGGCCGAGCCGGAACGCGTTGAGAAAGACCTGCCGGCGCTGTCGCGGGATTCCGCTGTGCAGGGCCACGGCCCGTTTCCAGACCGGATCGGAGGCGGCGAGAAGTTCGGCCATGCGCTCGGCGTGCTCAATGGTCTGGCAGAACACGATGGCCCGTGGGTCTGCTGTCTCCCGCCACGCCGAGCGCAGCTGGTCGACGATCTCCTCGTCTCGCTGCGGCAGGAACAGTGAGCTGTTCAGGTCTTTGAGTGAGTAGCTATGTTCGCTCACTGATTTCACGAAATCCCAGTCGATATTGTCCACGAACAACCGGTAATCGACCCGCGCGAGGTAGCCGGCGGCCATGCCTTCGGCGATGCCCATGCTGTAGCTGGGCTCGCCGAACCGGGCGGTGATGTCGAACTTGTCGCCGCGCCACGGTGTCGCGGTGACGCCAAACTGCCGGGAGTCCGCGCAGATGTCGAGCAGACGCTGGTACATGCCGGTCTCACCAACGTGGTGGGTTTCGTCAACCATGATCAGCCTTGGCCGGTAGCCTTCCGCGGCGAGGTTGAGCGCGGAGTCGACGGTCGCGCAGGTGACCCCGTCGAAGTGCGCTGGCCGGTAGTCCCCGGTGAGGACCTGCGTTGGCACCATCTTGTCGAGGTGTTTCCACAGTGCCCGTTCGAGCTGGTCCACCAATTCCTTCATATGGGCCATCACCAGGACCCGGTCACCCGGGTGGCGCTTGAGATGCTGGGCGATGACCTCGCCGCCGATCACGGTCTTTCCGAGTCCGGTAGCGAGCACGAGCAGGCCCCTGCCGCGGGAGTCGAGGTCGCCGGTGAGCGCCGCGATCGCGTCGCGCTGGTAGTTTCTCGGCTTCGGCCGCGTCGGGACGTTCGCGGGCATTCTGTCGGCGATCGCGGACAGGGTCACGCCATCCCACACCTCGATGTGGATGCCCACGCGCGCGAGAACGTCGCGGCGCTG
>WNGL01018065.1_pt1 | contig 11747 bp, 12 predicted proteins | sample 5400591 | NCBI WGS metagenome assembly WNGL01 (sample SAMN13153377, study PRJNA577476) | soil metagenome | isolation source: 80 cm soil or saprolite under Garry oak tree replicate 1 | place: USA:California | collected 2016-06-15
TGTCTCCCCGCAGGAACGGGGCCTGCTCAACCCGTGGGCAAGGGCCGCCATCGAAGCCCGGGACGCGCTGGCCCACGCCGGGGCATGCCTGCCGCCGGGCCGAGCAGATAGCGCCCCGCCCGGCCGGGAAGGAACGGCCGGCCCGGCCCATGGCGGGCTGGATGCCGCCGCGGCGTCGATGCAGGCCGGGAGGGACCTGCTGGCCACCCATTTCAGTACCGGGCATGACGGCGGCCGGCGGCACCATTCCGAATGGGCGCCGGCCATAAGCTCGGTGCCGGTCACCCGGGCGCTGCTGCTGCAGGCCGGGTCATGGGCCCGGCAGATCGCGTCGCAGGGCGCCGTGCTGGCCCTGTTCCCGGGCCGGATGCAGCGCGGCACCGCGCCTGCCCGGCGCGGGCTGAACTCCGCCTGCCAATGGCTGGCGGTGCTGGATTCCGCTGTCCAGGCCGCCGAGCGCCACGACCCGGTGCCCGCCCAGGATGCCGATCTGCTGCAGGCGATCCCGGTGAACGCCGTCCCGGCGCGCCGCCTCCCGGACGGAACCGAGACGGTCCCTGCCTTGTGCGCGGGCACGGTGGGCAGCGCCGAGCGGATCCGCAGGCCTCCTGGTCACCCGGCCTGACCGCGGACTCGCTGCGCCAGTCCGCCGGGTGCGGCATCGTCATCAGCCACCACTGCGAGATCCTGCTGCAGTCCCTGGCCACCCGCGCCGCCTGGCACGGCGACGCCCCGCTCAGCGCCGGGCTGCATGAGTCGGCTGACGCCGCCGGGAACGCCCGCCAGGCCTGGCTGCGCGCGGCCCGGGCGTGGAGCGGGATCACCACCGACACCCGCCGGGCCATCTCACCGGCCGCGGCCGAATCAGCGGACCTGGCAATGTGGACCGGGCGGCTGGCCTACGCCGACCCCAGGTGGACCCTGCAGCGCGGACCGTCCCAGGCGGCCCGCCCGCCCGACGCCCTCGCCCCCGGGCCCGGAGACATTCCGGGCGTGGTCACGGCCGTCCACCACGCCTGCCAGACCCTGACCCAAATCGCCGCCGCCGACCAGGAGCAGATACGCACCGCGGCGAACGCCGGGCGGCTGCTCGTGCCCACCCGCAGCCTCCCCGCCACCTACGACATCCCCCGCGCGTTCGCGCATGCACCCCGCGGCCGCGTCGACCAGGTCCTCCTGGCCTACCGGGACGCCGGAACCGCCAGCACCCGCGTCACCGCCGCGGTCGCCGACGTCGCCGCAGCCGTCGGCGCGCCCAGCCAGATCCTCACCAGCGCGCGGGCCGCGGCCCAGGCCGGCGGCAGCCGCGTCCCGGCCAGCGGCAAGCAGCCGGCGGCCCGGCCGGCCGCCATGCGATGGCGGTCCAGGGAGGAGGCTGGTCCCGTCGAACGCGCCCTGCAGGATCTCGGAGTCACCAGCACCGCCGTGCTCCTGCGCGCGGCCGCCATCGACCAGGCCGGCGCACAGCTCATCCGCGACAACCGGCAAGCCGCCGCCGCGCGGCGCCGGCGGCTCGCACCCGCCGACGCCAGCAAATCCGCTGGCTCTGCTGGGCCAGCCAGCCGCCTGCTCGCAGTCGGCGGCCCTCAGGGCGCCGGTGCCCGGCGCCCATCAGCGTCCGTCCCTGCACTAGAAGCAGAAGCCGAGCCCTGAACAGGCGCACGGATACCTTCGGCTGCGGCGCACTGTTCGCGGAGTTGATCGAGCTGCGCTTGCCACCCGAGGAATCGTCTGAGAGGGAACTCACATAGCTGATCCTCACGAAACAGTGTAAACCCGACGTTAGGCCCGTTAGGCACGAAGCATCTAGCTGAGCGTTTGTTGCTCTGAGGAATTACTTTGATAGAAGTGACGTACGAGACGAGAGAGACTGGCGGCTGGGTCAGGCTCGGATCGCGACAGAAAGAACCCGTCAGAGCCCGAGGCTCTGGCTCAGGTGAGCGGCAACGTCACGAGGGGCGCGACGAGCGCGTTAAACTGCCGCTAGCTCGAGCTAGACCCTCAGACGGCGGTGCGCGTCGTGCTGGTAGGGGTGAACCCCGAGGACGAGCAGCTCGGCCGACACAGCAGAGAGGCCGCCAGGCCCGCGGACTTCACACGCACTAGAGCGAGAAGCACTGTGTCCAAGACCGTTCGGTTGTCAAGGCGCCACGCTGTAAGCTGCAAGTCTCGTGAGATTTAGGGCGCGTCGCGCACGTCAAATTACACCGATGTGATTTGATCGTGCCATGTCAGGCCGTAAATCACTGTGCGCCCAACCGTCAACCACGCAAGGTAACAGATGACCTACGCAGCCGACGTCATGCCAGTCTGGGACCATGCCCTGCACCTAATCATGAGCCATGGTTACGAGCGCCGCGACAAGCCCTTCAAGCTCGCGAGCGGGCAACTAAGCAACGACTACATCGACGGCAAGTTCGCGATTGACTCCGGTGAGCGGCTACATGTCGTCAGCACGGCGATGATCGAGCTTGCGCAGCGCGAGAACATTGCATTCACGCACGTCGGCGGCCTGACGATGGGGGCCGACCCCCTCGCCCATGGCATCGCGATGGTAGCGCGCTGCGGATGGTTCTCGGTTCGCAAGGAACCCAAGCCGCGTGGCCACGAGCAGTGGATCGAGGGCTCACGGCTCGGCCGGGGAGATAGCGTGCTTCTTGTCGACGACGTCGTGACGACCGGCGGTTCGATCATGAAGGCATATGAGCGCGTCCTCTTGACTGAGGCCGCAGTCGTCGGCGTCATCCCCATGGTTGACCGTGGCGAGAAATGCCGCCGTGTATTCGCCGAGCGTGGCGTTCCCTACGCCGCGCTGATCACCTACAAGCATCTCGGGATCGACCCAGTTGGACAGGTCTGAACTAGAACGTCTGGCTCGGGATGGCCTCGGTTCCTACCCGCCCGATTCGTTACCCACCTTGTCCGCGTGGTGCTGGGACTACGCGCGCGAGACAGGAGATGCGCGCTACTGCTTCCTGTGGCGCAGTCTTGAGATGCTCTGGCAGTGCTTCGAGGAGAACGGCATCTCGGCTATCATCGTCCACAGCTGGGACGCCGCGCTCGCCGAATACATGCCAGAAGTGTTGCAAGCCGACTCACCCCAGGGTGGGACCTACTGGGCAGCTCTGCTGCATGAACAACTGATGCATCCCTCGGCCGACGAGCCCGCAAGCGACCAGATGAACCAGGACGACATGCGGGCGGCCGAGTAGGTCACGGCGCATGACAGGATGCGAGACGATCAGCCTGCTGAGCTCGCCAGGGACGGTGGGCGTGCTAGTCGGCCAACCCTGACGTGCGTACGTGCATTCTTACGTGCGGGTCCGCCGTCTCCATCATTTCTCCTCCGGGAGCCGTCTTCGCCCTCGGCAAGATGACGACCCCAGTCAAGGGCGCCAGCGGCGCCGGGATCGCCGCCTTGTCGGTGGGACGGGCTCCCGCTTCGCGGTGTGCATGCGTGGGATGGTCAAGGGTCGGCCGGTAAGGCGTCCGGGCCATCATCGCAGGTCGCTGGGCGGGAAGCCGGGAAGTTGATCGGCGTCACCGCCTCGATTGCCGCTGCCTCCTACCTCCTAACTCGCTCGCCCCCGCTGTTGCCTGGTCCCGCCGTCAGAGAGCTTGGCAGCGACGTGCAGGCGATCATCCACGCCGTTGCCGGCTGGTGGCTAAGCCTGAATGACGATGGGACGCTCCTTGTAAGGCTCCGACCGGCCAGAGTATCCGCTGGTCATGCCATGTCGCGGGCGTGTTCATTCACACCCTGGATCTGGCATGCAGGCGCAGGTTCCCCCGGCGCGGAACCTGGACGGAACGCCGCCACGGTATGAATACTCCGTGGTCACAAAACCGCAGGTCAGCGGCTTGCAGGACAGTGAAGGAGGCCCGTCTGTAAAACCGTCGGGACGGACTAACGCTAAAATTTACGACTCTCAGTCCCGCGTGGCGATGAAAGTTCCCTTGGCGGGCAGCGCGCCCGTGGCGGCCGCGGACACCGCATAATTCTCAGGCAGAGCGTCCCTCATCAGGAGAGACGCCAGCGGGCCGGGCGGGTGTGTCAGCACCCGTGATCCCGGCCCTGACCGCCCCAAGGAGGCGGCTATGGGAGATCATCCCGCCAACCACCAGCCTATGCCAGCGGAACATATCTCGCTTGACGATGTGCGGCGTCTCTATGGCCATGCCTGGGAGATCACCGAGCATGAGAGCTTGCCCGTGCTGGTTGCCGAGCACCGCAGCCAGGACGGCCGGTCGATCCGAGTCCTGGTCGCGCACTCGCTCGCCGAGCTGGCGGCCAAGCTGGAGACCGCCGGGACGGTCGAGCCGTGAGCCGCGGTCCGGCCTCGCACGGCGGCAACCGGAGCGATCGGCGCGGATATGGCGGCGCGGCCGCTGACGGCCTACCCGGGGCCCGCTGGCCACGGCTGGCGGGGCTCCGGTCGGTCTGATCGAGCGCCTTGCCGATCACCGCGAACTAGAGTCCCGGAGGACGGGTTCGCGCCGGGCCTGGCTCAGGTCCACCAGGTTGCTGCAGTAATGCGATGGTGTCCCCACCCTCAAGGTGGAGTTCAATCACAAGAGGATTCGGCCCAGACGAGGTCACGCGCTCGATGCGATGACCGATGATCGATTCGACGTCAAAGCCAACGGAAGGGGCTCGTAGCGCATCCATACGAGCCAGCGCGTAACGCAACTCGGTCTGCGCGTCGGACGCTATACAAGCGACTCGCACGACGTCGAGCCGATCCAGAGTCACCCTGTAGGTGAGGTCAGCGACCGCTTCCGGCACGAGGCCGTTGCCGGAGGCGGGTACAGGGAAGTAGCCAAGAATCTTCCCTGCCATCAACTGCCGGATGTCGAGACCTAGGTCGGCCGGAGGAACAAGTGGGCTGGCATTAAACGTCCGGTCGAGCGACACATCAGCTTCTGCCTGACGGTCCGCCTCGTCCTCGTCCACACCCTCCCTCATCAGCTTCCGACGGAGGCGGTTCCACTCCTTGTCGAAATGGCAGTCATGCGAGGTCGCCAAGACAAGCGCTGGTCCTGCGCTCAGGCGTAGATCGTCGCCCTGTGGCCTGGCACCCGCAATCGCGATGTCGTGAGCATCAAGTGCCTGCCACGCGACCGGAGTGAACTTCTCGCTGGCCACAAGGCGCGCAACGCCTGCAAGGAGGATGTCACCTTGCTTCAGCGCTCCCTCATTCGCGGCATAGAACTGACCTGCCGGGATCACTTATACCCTCGCCGACGGCTCCTGTACCCCGGCTCGGCGAAGGCCGCAGCCTCGGCGGGATCCGTCTTATAGTCGGAGTCGGGCCGTACGGTGGGCATTCGTGGCGGAGGACCGAGACGACCTTCTGCGAGTGCCCGGGCAGCCGCTGCCCAGATCGGTTCTACAGGTTCTCGAGTAACCGCGACGGCCTCGGCACCCACAAACTCTCCTGCGGCCGTCGAGGTGGATTCCGCCGTTCCGGTCGTGGCGCTTGCCAGTGGAAACGCGCTGGTCATGCCCGTGGAGGTAGACGTCGTCGCTGCCAAGATGTGAAGGCGACTAACGCGACTCCATCGGCGGACGCCAGGGCTCGTGCCGGAGGCAGTTATGCCAAGTAGCCATGCAGCAAGCATGTTGTCGCCCTGATCAGCGGCGTCACTGACTGGGGGGGACGTCTGTGACAGATCGAGAACAGCAGTCATTGCTTACCGCCATGCTCCGCCAGGAATTCGTCGGTCACTGCCCAACGAAAGAAGCGATAGATCCGCTCACACATGACTTCAGCCTTGGCAGAAAGTGCTCCCGGATCAAAGGCTTCCTGGCGCGTTGTGTAGTGGTCGAGATCCAAGATCCAACTGCGGACGTCGCTGGGTGCGATCGTTGGGTCGAATGTTAGCTTTGGCGGCACAATGCCCCACCGAGCGTGAAAATCGGCGGCGTCGGCCAGCCGGTAGACCGCGTCGGACAACGTGTGAACCAGCTCGACGTCGGGCTTACCAGGACGTACATGTGTTGATCCGAGCACCTCCGGCCTTAGGAACTCTGGCAGCCTGGCGAGCAGCTTATCGCCTGTCACCCTGTTGATGTACCGGACTCCGAGGCGCTGGCAGTATCGGACGCGAAGGTGCGCCTCGGCTGCGTTGAGGGCGTTCCGCAAGGCTGCTATGAAGTCCCGCCGCCTCGTGTAGCCGTTAGTGGCCACTGTGATGGCATCGGGGGCGAGTGTTAGCTGCAACCGCTCAGGCTCTTGCTCAAAACGCCACACTACGTTGCTGTTCTCTTCCGGCACCACGCGCCCGTCTGAGCCTAGAAGAATGGCCGCCTGCTGCTCCTTCCGCATTACGGGATAGACGTCGCGGATGGCTTCCTGGAAGGCCGCAATGAAGGTTTCGTTGGACACTGAGGCGACACGCTCGAACCGAGCCTGGGCGAGCACGTAGACGAGCGGTGCGCGTGGAAGATCAACTTCAGGCACCGCGGGACCGAATGGTGCATCTACCACAGGTTCCATGCTACTTCCCATCAGATTGCTCTCCCGGTGCCAAGGATCAGCGCAGGCGGGTGGTGATGTCCGCTCAGCGCATGGCCGGGGCAAGACGATACATGTGAACCTGTCGGTTGGAGCGGAGTGGCCGGATTACCCCGCACCTGACCGGGTGTCAGGTGGGTAGCCGTAAGTGATGCCCTCACCCCACCGGCACACGTACTCGGGACTTGCGCGGAGCGATCAGACCTGCGGCGCCGGTGCTTGGGCCAGAGCACACTCGTTGTCTGACTGGGTTGTTTCGTTGGTAGTTGCGGCGTCTGGTGTGCCAGTCTGCGGTGGTGAACCGTGAGAAGCGCCCGCGTGGCCCCGGAAGGCTTATGGGTGGTCTCCGTTCGTGGCGAACGATTGCGACGACCCTGGCGCTGCTGTGCGGGCCGGTCGTCCTGGTAGTCCTACGAGCGCATCATCCTCACCGCCACCCGAAATCGGGGGATCTCGCCACCGCGCTGCTGGTCGGCATTGGCTTAGCCACGTTGTACGTGGGTCTTGCGGCTCTGCTCGATAGTCGAAGAGATAAGCCCGAGACAGGCGATCCGAGCCTTGCGGATGTGGCCGATCAGCTCGCGGCCGCAGTGCGCGTTCAGTGGGAGGCCGAGGCCGAAGTGCGTCGTCTCAACGACCCTTACCCACTGCCGGTCTCGTGGGTCGCGGCGGATAAGTCCTTGACCGATGGCTGGGACCTTCTGGTGACACTGGCAACCAGCGGTGCGGGGTGGCCTGCACCACCGTCACCGGGCACTTGGGCCGACAGCCCTGAGGGCCTGGTCGGGGCCGACAACGACCTGGTGCACGAACTTGCGCGAGTGCCGACTGGGCGGCTGGTGGTCCTGGGTGAACCCGGCGCAGGCAAGAGCATGTTGATGGTCCGGCTGGCGCTGGACCTGCTGGCCCGCCGTGCCAGCGGCGGGCCGGTCCCAGTGCTGGCCTCACTGGCGTCGTGGAATCCCCAAGACCAGGACCTGCATGGTTGGCTTGCCGCCCAGCTGACCATCGACCACCCGGCCCTGGCCGGTTCCGCGCCGCCCGATGCGAGACAGGGGACCCGCATCGCAGCGCTCCTGGCGGCTGGCCTGATCCTGCCGATCCTGGACGGGCTGGATGAGATCCCCGACGCGGTTCGAGGCCCGGCGATCACCCGGATCAACGACGCGCTGCGGCCCGGCGAGCTGCTGGTGGTGACCTGCCGCACTGAGCAGTACCGCGACGCCCTCCGCCCACCGTCCAGCTACGAGGCAACCTTGCGGGCAGCAGCCGTCCAGTTGTGCCCGCTGGACATCGGCGCCGTCCGCCAGTACCTGTGTGACGACGCGGCAGGCCCTGTCGCGGCGGCCCGCTTTGCGCAGGCGCTGACAACGCCGCTGATGGTCGGGCTGGCCCGCACTATCTACAACCCCCGCCCCGGCGAACGGGCCGGGGACCTTCGTGACCCCGCAGAGCTGTGCAACCCCACCCTGCCCGACCGCGCAGCAGTCGAAGAGTTCTTGTTCGACGGCTTCATTCCTGCCGCTTACCGGCCGGGCCTCGCAGGGCGCTGGACGGTGCAGCGAGCCGAAAAGTGGCTAGTGTTCCTCGCCCGCCACCTTGATCACAAGATTCATAGTCCCGACCTGGCCTGGTGGCAGCTGCAGTGGGCCGTGCCACGTCCTTTGGTGTTCGGGAGTGAGGCAAGACAGGTTGACGAAACATGGCTGCAGCGGGCCGGCCCCCCCGAATTGCTCAGGTCTACGATCGCTAGGGCGAGGGGAGAACCCTCGCGTGGGATACGTTTCGGCATCGGCGAATTCTCGACCTATATGGTAGCCGGGATCGCGGGCGGTCTCCTAATCGACGTCATGAACATAATCTTTGACATCGGAGGGGCCTTAATCCATAGTGGGTTCCAGGCGATGCCACTACGGGTCGCATTGGAGGCATGGCTCCGATCCGCAATCGCGCCCATCGTTGTGTTCGGGTTCCTGTTCGGGGTCATTGGCGGGATTTGGAACGCCATGAAGAGCGTGCCCAGCGATCTCGCTACGGCAGCAAGTCCCCATGCCGTTCTTGCACGCGATCGGCACGCGGCGCTCGTCTTGTGGCTAGAATGTGCGGCCGGGCTCGGGTTTGTCGGAGGAATCACGGCCGTGCTCTTGCGGCCCCTCCCGTCGGTTCTGGTCACAATTGTGCTGATCACAGTTGGACTCGCTGTCGGGTTTGTACCTGGTTTCATACTCAGCGTGCGGGAAACAGCTTGGCCGACATACTGCTCCGCCCGAGGGTGGCTGGCGCTGCGCCACAGGCTGCCCTGGCCACTGATGGCCTTCCTCGCTGATGCCCACCAGCGAGGCGTTCTGCGGCAGGCAGGCGCGGTCTACCAGTTCCGGCACATCGAACTGCAGCACCGGCTTGCCACCCGGCGCTGACCGCCCGGCGACGTCGTGTAACGCCGGAGCGGCTAGGCATGACAACGGCTACCAGAACGTCGAACAGGAGCACGCCACTAGCCACAATGACCAGCCTGGGAAGCGCCGCTCGCTATGGCTAAAGATCATTATTGGTGGAGGTTGCAGAAGGGTGTGAGGTCGAATCCGGTGCTGGTGAGGCGGCCCTCAATCGGCATCGATCACCGCGTGGAAGAAGAGGACGGCGGCGCCAAGTGCTCCCAGCGCGGTGAGCGCGATGCGTACAGGGCCTTCGCCCGCCGAGCTCTCGAGCATCGCAGTCACAGCGCCCACTGCGAGCGCCAGCATCAGGACAACGGCTGTCCGCACCGATACGAGGCCAGGAGTCTGACGATTCTTGCGCTGCCGAGCGGGACGTGCTTGCATGACGACGGTCCTAACGTTTCGTTTGACTGTTGGGGCAAGAGGGGCCAGCCGACTGCCACGTCATGAGCTGGCCCCTCAGCGGCTTACATTCTGGCCCTCTTTTCAGGGTCTTTGAAAATGCTCCTATTTCGGGCATTCCGGACCGGTGTCGTGCTGAGGTTGACGGCAAACTGCGGAGACGGCCCTAACGTTTGGCGCTGCGGCAAAAATGCCGGGATGTAGCCTGAAAATGCGGTAGAAATGACTACAGGCGCCGCTAATTTAGTGGCGAGTGGCGTGACCCCGATTCGTTGTGACGGACAAGCTCTTGTGGGGCTTGTGAGTCGCACCGGGAGCCAGTGCACCAAGCGTGGCGGCACGCTCCTCAGCCACGTGCCCCGCCGCAGGAATTTCACGTTAGCCTCCCAAGCTCGCTGCGATCAACGCTCGTGCCCGCCGACGGACTGCGCCAAGGCGGCGGGAGGCCTCTAAGGAGTTGAGGTCATGGTCGACCAGTTGTTGGTGCAATCAGGCTTTGACATCGAAGTCTTGCTGTCGGCGCGCTACCTGAGCTACGCGCTTCTTGCTCGGATCGAAGCGGGTCAGCTCCTCCTCGAGCTGGATGTGGTCGACGCGGCTGTCGGCATCGACGTACATATCACTATCCATCCCCCGACCGATTACCAGAGGCTGTACGACCCTGAGCAATCGGCCGTCCTGCCAGCAGCGGCCGACGGTTCGTTCGCCACGACGCTGATTCTCGACGATCCGGATGGAGCGAACCTGCAGTTGTCGGTCGTCACGGACGTGCTCGACAATTCCAGCAGTCAGAGCCGTGAGGGCGTGTCCATCGGACTCATGCTTGCTGTGGGGTTGGAGTCCGACGTCGACGACCGTGGCTTCGAAAGCAACCACCGGCTGACCATCGTCTTGGTGAAGCTGGATCCGCTGACCAAACTCGCACTGACGCTTGCAGGACTACCCGTTGACGAGGTCACGGCGCAGATCAAGGCGCAGCTCGACCGTACCGTTCCGTTCGGGGTGGCCAGCGGCCAGTCAGTCCAGCGGGCTGTGTTGCAGGTCCTGAGCGGCAGCGCCGAACGCCCGCCTGCGCTGGGCGCCTACATCAACCTGGCGCTCAAGAACGGGCCGGAAGGGGACGCGTTCGTACCCGACCGGGGTGACGTCGCGGACGCCGTGAACTTCCTCGACAACGACCGTGATATCGCCTTCGCTACCGCGGAGAGATTGTTCGGTTTGCTGGGCGAGGACCTGTTTTTCCGCGTGGCTGAGGAAGACCCTCCCGGCAGCGGAAACTTCCGCCACCCGCTGCGTGAGGTACCCGGAGATCGCACCAGCAACGAGTTCGGCACACTGACGTCAGTGTCCATCGGGCCAGAACCGGCTGGGCTGGGCGGAGGAACCACCGGCCGTCTGCTCATCGACGTGTCCGGTGAGCATCCGGTCGACTTCCTGCCGGACCCCCGCTTTCACCTGTTGGTGACGCTGCGTCCCGTCATTGACAACGGTTTGCTCACGTGGGATGTCGATGCATCCGTCGACGTCGACATCCTGGGGTCGGTCCTCGGAATCCTGGCGATTGTGATAGGAACCATCCTGCTCGGCCCAGGGGCGGGCATCACTTTGTTCCTGCTGCTTCTGGGCGCCGATCTCATCGCCGACGCCGTCGCCTCGGCGGCCGTCGCTGACCGCTTCGACCAACTGGCCGACGCGTCCTTCCTTGACGCCCTCCCGCACCGGGTGACGGTTGCGACACGTCGTTGGGACCCCCTCTACGACACCAATCACCAAATCGTCGGACTGCTCGATCGCTTCGACATCACCCCCCTCGGGCTCGCCTTCGACGGCACGGCGGTGCTCGGCAAGGAGCCGTTCGCGATCGCCGACGCGGTCATCCGCGACGAAGAGCGCGACGACACAGACGCCGTGAGCGGTCTCCGTTATCGCGTCCGCGATCTCAGCGCCATCGCGTCTGACCTCATTGCGGTCGCACCCGGCACGGACCGCCTGCCGTTCACGGAAGTCGACCCGACGATAGATGCACGCAACGAGCCCAACCTCGTCGCGCTGACCGTCGGCCAGGTGCAGGACCGGATCCGCTCCCACCGGATCATCGCGCCGATCTTGTACATACCCGAGCGCATCCACGTCGAGGGCAACACGATCCGGCAGCTGCTCGTCCTCAGCAAGCGGGAGGTTGACGAGCAGCGCGACACCCTCGGCGACGCCTTTCGCATGCAGACCGACGTGCAGATCAGGACAGATCAGGGGGCTGAAATCACCCAGGAGGAGACTGATCGGTTGCGAGTTGCCCTAGGCCGTCAACCGACGCAGGACGAGATCAACGACGCCGTGAACGCTCGCATCTCGGCGCTCGTCAACGACGAGCAGGTCGTATATGAGCATG
>WNGL01008812.1_pt1 | contig 11746 bp, 11 predicted proteins | sample 5400591 | NCBI WGS metagenome assembly WNGL01 (sample SAMN13153377, study PRJNA577476) | soil metagenome | isolation source: 80 cm soil or saprolite under Garry oak tree replicate 1 | place: USA:California | collected 2016-06-15
GAGCGTGAGACCGCCCCCATAGAGGCTCGCGAGTTCGACCACGATCGAAAGGCCGAGGCCTGAACCCGGCTTGGTCTCGTCCAGGCGCCGGCCGCGGCGCGCGACCTGCTCGCGCTGCTGCGGAGACAGGCCGGGGCCGTCGTCATCGACCACGATGTGGACGACGCGGCGGTTGCCGGTCCCGTCGCGTTTTTCGGAAAAGGCTTCGACCGCGACCCGCGACTGCGCCCATTTGCAGGCATTGTCGACGAGGTTGCCGATCATCTCCTCCAGGTCCTGCCGTTCGCCCCGGAAGCGGGCGTCCTCGGGCGCATCGAGCACGATGGCAATGCCGCGGTCGCGATGGATCTTCTCCATGGTGCGCGCGAGCGCCGTGACCACCTGGCGCACGTCGGTGACCGTGCCAATCACCGCGACGCGCGCCGCAAGGCGCGCGCGCTCGAGGTGGCGGGTGACCTGATCACTCATGATCTCGGTCTGCTCGCGCACCTTCGAGGCGAGCGGATCGTCGGGATGGGTCGTGGCCTCATTCATCATCACCGACAGCGGCGTCTTGAGGGCGTGCGCAAGATTGCCGACATGGGTGCGCGCGCGCATGACGATCTCGCGGTTGGCGTCGATGAGCGCATTGGTCTCGCGCGCGAGGGGAGCGACCTCGACCGGGAAATTGCCCTCGAGCCGCTCGGTGGCGCCTGAGCGGATTGCGGCCAGGCCCTCCGAAATGCGGTTGAGCGGGGCGAGGCCGAAACGGACCTGGAAGGTGGTGATGAGCAGGAGGACGACGGCCAGCACGGTGAAAGTGATCAGCAGCGCGCGGTCGAAGCCGCGGGTCTCCTCGTCGATCTCGGCGGCGTCGCCGGCGACCGCGACCAGGAAGCGACCCTCGTCGCCCAGATCGATGACGCGCTCGACGAGTCGCAGCCGCTGATCTTCCGGCCCCTCCACGTAGCCCTGCCGAGCCCCGCCAGGGCCCGCGGAAACACCGAGATTGCCGAGATGGGGGAGCGTCGAGTCCCAGAGCGAGCGCGAGGAGCGCACATCGGGTCTCGCGGTGTCGAGCCGGGTCACCTGCCAATACCAGCCCGACAGCGGCAGCTCGAACAGCGGCTCGCCGAGCGACTGGGGAAACTTGTCGCTCGCCTCGTCGGGGGTGGCGACATCGGCGACGAGCGTGCGCAGATAGACTTCGAGGCGGCGGTCGAAGGCGCGCTCGACCGCCGAGCGGTAGAGCGAGGTCAGCACGATCCCGGTAACGACCAGGATCACGACCGTCCAGGTCGCGGCCGAGAAGAACAGTCGGAGCGCGAGCGAATTAGCGCGCATCGGGCGGAGCGAGGAGATAGCCGAGCCCACGCACGGTCTGGATCACATCGACGCCGAGTTTCTTGCGGACGCGGCCGACAAAGACCTCGATCGTGTTCGAGTCGCGATCGAAATCCTGGTCGTAGAGGTGCTCGACCAGCTCGGTGCGCGAGACCACGCGGCCGGCGTGATGCATCAGATAGGCGAGCAGGCGGTATTCGTGCGAGGTGAGCTTGACCGGATTGCCATCGACGGCGACGCGGCCAGTGCGGGTGTCGAGGCGCACCGGTCCGCAATTGAGCTCGCTCTTGGCGTGGCCGGCCGAGCGGCGAAGCAGCGCGCGGATGCGCGCGAGCACCTCCTCGAGATGAAAGGGCTTGGCGACATAGTCGTCGGCACCAGCATCGAAACCCTGGACCTTGTCGCTCCAGCGGTCGCGCACGGTGAGGATCAGCACCGGCATGGTGCGGCCGGCGCGGCGCCAGGCCTCGAGCACGGAAATGCCATCCATCTTCGGCAGGCCGATATCGAGGATGACCGCGTCGTAGGGCTCGCTTTCGCCGAGATAGTGGCCCTCCTCCCCGTCGAAGGCGCGATCGACCACGTAGCCGGCGTCGGTGAGCGCGGTCGCCAGTTGCCGGTTGAGGTCGGGATCGTCCTCGATCACGAGCAGACGCACTTAGGTTCCTCCGGCGGATGTGAGGGTTCCCCAGGCCCATAGGTCCAATCGCGTGATGCCCAATCATTGTGTTCGAATCGCAGCATAGCCAAAAATCGGCGCGCATTCGGCCTCAATTCAACGACCCCTCGAAGTTGGAGAGTTCGACGATCCTAAGCGTTCGTGCCTGGCTATCGCTCGCTGACAAAGGTGCCATTGGTCGCGTCGATCGTGGCGTGCCTCACTTTGCCATCGCGGGCGAGTGTCGTGAGGAGATAGATCAAGCGCCCTGAATCCTCGCAAAGCCGCGCCCTGACCAGTTCGCGCGTGCGGCCTGGGAGCGCTCGCCGTGCGGTCGCAAGCGGCACGGCCTGGCCTTGCGCAATGGCGTCGCGTTGCTCATTGCGACTAAGGCAGCGCAAGCGCTCGTCCGCCGAGGCTGGCGCCAGCAGGGCCAGGATCAGCGCTCCAGCAGCCGATAGTTTGAACGCCGTCATCGGCCCGCGCTGTAAAGACCTGCCGGTGAACCGGGGATGAACGGGCCTATCGCGGGTTGCGTCAAACGATCGGAGATTGCCTAAAATTAATGCTTGTTTTTCCGCGGCCGATCGAAGCCGGCCGAAGTCACAATCCGAGGTGGACGCCCAAAACCATGCGGGATGGTTCGAGCGCAGCGAAACCGGCGACATGCCGTCAAGTCAGAAAATAGACCGGCCACACCAGCGACCAAAGGACGGCGCGACCGATCGTGGCGAGATTCGCCAGGCCCGCTGCGTCATTCCAGTTGCTGCCGAGGTAATAGGCAAAGAAGAAGATCAACCCGATCGAATAGATGGTGAAGACCGATTCTTCGGAAATCACGCGCGCGACCGCGTTGGCGAAGCCCGCCAAGAGCAGGGACAGCTGCCTGAAGATTTCATCAAGCAGCAAAGCCGCGGTCGCGATGATGTGCCTCGATGTCCGCACGAACTCGCCGAATGTCCCGGCAATTCCGTGCACGATCAGCCAGTAGAGTGGCCACAAGAGAGCTGCGACGACCTGGCGCAGCCTGTGAGTTAGCTCGCTCTCTCCGTTTCGATAGAGATGGCCGGCGGTCACCACGACACCCGCAGCATAGATCGCCGCGATCCATGGCCACACAATGCTTCCCCCCAATATCTCTGGCAGCATAATGCGACTCGTCCAGCGCCCGCCTTCGCCCTGTGGACGATTTGCGCTGTTGAGTCAACCACGTGGCGGAACAGCGGGTGCAAGCGCCTGGGGTGGAATTCAGCTCCTGCCGGAACTGGCGCGCCAACTCGCGGGTTGAAGCATCGTGTCAACTCGATGACGAGATGGGAGCAAGCCATGGCCAGGTGCGAAACCTGCGGCAACGACTACGACAAGGCGATCAAACGCAGTGCGTGCCAAACTCCGATGGCCAGGAAATCATCCAACGCGAGTCGAGGCGTGGTTAGAGGTCTCGTGGCCGCTCTCGGCGGTCAGCGGGCGGCGGTGGCTTGCGGCGGGATGTCAATATGGAGAGGATGAGCTGAGTTGATCATCGGCCGGTAACCATCCTCCGCTATGGCGCACTTTCAGCAGCAAGAATTTGTTCGAGAGGTCAGGTCCCACTTTCCGGAGTTTTTCGAGCGAACCCGGGTCCTCGAAGTTGGAAGTTGGATTTTGAACGAGACGGCCCGAAAGTATTTTCAATCCTGCGAATATGTGGGCGCCGATGTCGCCGCGGGGCCAGGCGTCGATCTCGCAGTTCCCGGCCAGGACCTCGCCTTGCCGACCGGCTCTTTCGACGTGGTGATCTCGTGCGAGTGTTTCGAGCACAATCCGTACTGGCTGGAGACTTTCTTGAACATGGCGCGCATGCTCAGACCCGGTGGGCTGTTCGTCTTTACCTGCGCCGGCATCGGGCGCGGCGAGCACGGGACCTGCCGCACAAGCCCGGAGCTTTCCTTGACCGCCCGGGAGAAACATCCGGACTATTATCGAAACTTGTCGAAGCGGGATTTCGAGAGCCGGGTCGTGCTCCGGAATCATTTCAGTCACCACGCTTTCATCGACAATCGTTATTCCAAAGACCTCTACTTCGTCGGGTTCAAGCGAAGCGCTGCCCCCGATCCGGCGCTGGCAGGCAAGATTGCTTCGTTGCGGCGCGCGGCACGGCGGATCAATGTCGCACCGGACCGCAGCCTCACGCTGACGAAAATGATTGGCGCCTATGGGGAATGGGGGCTGAAGTGGAGCCTGGCCCGGCTGCTGGGCGAAGCGAAGTATCACGATTTCCGGCATTTCCTCAAACGGCGCAAATAGCGGAAAGGATCGACTTGAGGGCGCGTACGGCGTCCGCTGGCCGCTCTCCGCCGCCGGCGGGCGAACTTCAAGCCGCGATCTTATCGCTGCTCCGGGTTCGAACGACTGCCAGCGCGGCGCGTGCCGCCGGACCCCATGCCGGCATGCCGGCGGCCCAGACCGGACCGCCGCGCGCGACCTCCTGCTCGACCCCGATCATATCGCAGGCGCCGCAGACGACGACCGCGCTGCCATCGGCAAGCTTGACCCTCTCCATCTCGACGAGACAGATGCGGCAGCATAAAAACTTCGCCATCGCGGGTTCCCTTTGATTCGCCGCTCGGCCTCGATCAGGGACCATGAAAAGGGAGCGACTGTGGCGATGTTGCCGTCGCGATCGGGGCCCGCAGCCGCCGAGCCGGCGTGAACCTCGGCCGGAAGCAGCACGCCCGAAAGGATTTCTCTCCTAGCGTTTCTCCCGCCGTGGCGCAGCGGGCTGTCGCAGGCTCGACTTGTGTGCTAACGACAGGACGGGAACAACGCCGCTCCGAGGGGAAATACCGTGTGGCTGATCGTCGTCTATCTCGTGCTGATGATTACCGGGGACATCTTGGACTATCTCATCGGCCTTGTGGTCGAACGCGTCTGGCCGCAGGCGAGCCTGCCGGTCTTCCTCGGACTTTATTTTCTGTTCCTGTGGGTTGCCTGGATTCTGGCGGTGAAAATCACCGAGCCGCAAAAGGCCGTCGCGGCGGGCGACACTGCCAAGGGCTGACCTCCAAGCTTTCGACCGCGCCCCGCCGCGGTTGATGCAACCGGGCGCGCCGGTCATGCGTTGAGGCTCTGTCGATTTCCCCGTCTCAAGCCACGGGAGCGCAGCCATGATCCTTATCCTTCCTGCCATGCTCGTTGGGGCGCATTTGACCCTCGCGATCGCCGAGCAGGTCCCGACCATCGATGTCATGCCGAGCTGCCGCGAGGCCGCAAAGAGCGGCATTGCGTTGAGCCAGGACGTGGACAGCTGTGTTCGCAGCGAGAATGCCGCGCGCGACGAACTCGCCCGGCACTGGAGCGAGTTTCCGCAGGCCGACCGGACGAGCTGCTTGCAGCTGACGACCACGGGCAGTTCTGGCACCTATACCGACATGCTGACCTGCCTCGAAATCAAGCGCGATGCCCGCAAAATACCAAAGGAGCCCGGGCTCGGCGCAGTCGGGCAAAGCCCACGCTGAGGGGCAAACCTGGCCTGGCCGCGCTAGCGCCCAAAGGGCCTCGTTGGGGGTCGATCCTGGGACCGGGCGCCCTACATGGCCCTTCCCCTGCTGGCCGGCAGGGGGTAAGCTTCACAAAGAGCTGCAATCCCGGGAGGATCTGATGATGCACAGAGTCGCTGCGTTAGTATTGTTGCTTGCCGCCTGGCCGCAAGGCGCCTCCGCTCAGCAAGCCGACGATGGTCTCAACAACACCCAGAAAATGGGCCGGCAGCTGTTGGCCCAATCGTGCGGGGTCTGCCATTTGCCGCCCGCGCTTGGCGCCAAAACCTATGGTCCGCCGCTGAACAAGGCGGCCGCCAACGGCGACGACGGAATCATGCGCGAGTATATCGAGAATGGCACTCCGCGCATGCCGGCCTTCAAGCATTATCTGAAGAGCTCCGACATCGACGCGATCATCGCGTATGTCAGGACAGTACCCGTGCCAGCAGCCGCGCCCGCCGGGCGGGGCGGTGGTGAATAGCCAACTTTCAAGACTCTCAAAGGGAGAAACTCCATGACGAACTTGCGAAGTATCCTGTTGGCGAGTGCGGCGAGCCTCGTCGTCACCGGCTTGGCGGCGACGGCGGCTTCGGCGGCCGATGTGGTGCTGTCCGGCGCGATCGCATCGCCTTCGGGCGAGAAGCTCGGCGGCGTGACAGTGTCGGCCAAGCAGGACGGCACGACCATCACGCATAGCGTCTACACCGACGAGACTGGCAACTACTACTTCCCGCCGCTGCCGGCCGGCAAGTACAGCATCTGGGCGCAGGCGCTCAGCTTCGAGACCGCCAAGGGCTCGGTCGACCTCAACGCGACGCAACACCAGAATCTCGTGCTCCGGCCGATGACGGACGCCGAGCAGCGTATCCGCCAGCTGCCGAGCGAATTGCTGGTCGCAGCGCTGCCGGAAGAGACCGAAGACGATGCCCGCATCAAGAAGATCTTCACCAACAACTGCACCGCCTGCCACTCGCCCGGCTACGCCTTGCAGTTCCGCTTCGACGAAGCCGGCTGGAACAAGATCATCAATCTGATGAAGGTCGTGCCCGGCTCTGGCGTCTACCCTGGCCCCGGCGCCAAACCCAACCAGATCCTGGAGCACAACCAGAAACAGCTGGCAGCCTATCTAGCGCGAGCGCGCGGACCGGGCGAGACCTCGATGAAGTTCACGCCGCGTCCGCGGCCCACGGGCGAAGCGGCCCGCGCCGTGTGGACGCTCTATGATCTCCCGCTCAATCCGGACGCCGGGATCGGGACCAAGTATAACCCCAACGACGGAACCGATTGGTCACGAGGAACCACCTCCAAGCTCGGCGAGCTTCCCCATGACGGCGGAATGGATCACGACGGCAACCTCTACTACACCTCCAACAATCCCAATAAGCTGGTCACGATCGGCAAGGTCAACGCCAAGACCGGCGAGGTGAAGTACCTCAAGGTGAATGCTGCGAACGGTCTTGCCGCCAACGCCCACGGGATCACGCGCGACGCGGAAGGCAACTTCTGGTTCGACGTGAACCCCGGCCGCCGCAGCCTGGGCAAGCTCGACCCGAAGACCGAGAAGATCACAGTCTACCAGACGCCCCAGAACATGTCTCCGCTCGGGGGCGCCGTGACGCTCGACGTCGATGGCAAGGGCAAGATCTGGGCCTCGGCGCCCGACGGGGCCGTGCGTTTCGATCCGGTCGAGGAGAAGTTCACCGACTTCAAGTCGCTCACCCCCTATAGCAATCCGAAGGGCACCGGCATGACCTATGGGGCCGCCGGCGACCGTGACGGCAACGGCTGGTGGGCGCAGATGGCGATGGACACCATCGGCAAGGGCGACATCACGACCGGCAAGGCAACCGAGGTGAAGCTGCCCGCAGTCAAGGCCGAGATGGACCGGGTCAAGCCGGAAGATCGCGCGTTCTATGACAACTTCAGTGAGCTGAGCTTCAACACTCCGGTTCCCTGGTCGCAGGGGCCGCGCCGCATGGGCACCGACAAGAACGCCGATGTCCTCTGGGTGGGCAATTCGTGGGGCTCGACGCTCGCGCGGATCAACACCAAGACGCTCGAAACGACCATCGTCCCGTTCCCGGATCGCACGATGCAGCCCTACCATATCGCGGTGGACAACAACCACAACGTATGGGGCAATCTGTGGACTTCGGATCAGATCGTCAAATACGACCCGGGCAGCAACAAGTGGACCACGTTCGAGTTGCCGGTGCGAGGCACGGAAATCCGCCACATCTCCCTCAATGAGCGCGATGGCAAGACCCAGGTGGTCGTGCCGGTCTACCGCTCGAGCCAGATGGGCCTCCTGACCTTGCGCAGCGAGGCCGAATTGGCTGCGCTGAAGGCGCAGGCGAAGTAACGCATCCGAGCGCGCCGCCTGAGCCGGCGGAGCGCTCGGAGAGACTTCAAGCGGGCGGGTCAGCAGTGACCCGCCCGCTTCGTTATTGGCCTGGGGAGCGAGCCATTTCGACGGCCGGCATTAGAGGACGGCGCTCCGGCAAACCCAAGCCCGCGCCTGACGAAGATGAGTGACACCCCTGCCGCCCGGAAACCCATCGCCATCTACGTCGATGCCGATGCCTGTCCGGTGAAGCACGAGGTCTATCGCGTCGCCGAGCGCCATGCGCGCAAGGGGCTTGGGCTCAAGGTCCTGGTCGTGACCAACAGCCCGATCGCAGTGCCGCGCGATCCCATGATCGAGCGCGTGGTCGTGTCCGCCGGCATGGATGAAGTCGACAACTGGATCGCCGAGCACGCCGGCCCCGGCGACATCGTGATCACCGCCGACATCCCGCTCGCCAGCCGCTGCGTGAAGGCGGGCGCCGAAGTCATCGCGCCGACCGGCCGGGCTTTTACCGAAGCTTCGATCGGCCTGACGCTCGCGACCCGCAACCTGATGGACGCGCTACGCAGCACCGGAGAAATCACCGGAGGACCGAAACCGTTCTCGCCGCGCGACCGGTCGAGTTTTCTCTCGGCGCTCGATCAGGCGATCGTGCGGCTCAAGCGGACGGGGTTTGGGGAGATGGGTTGATGCGGCCCATCAGGTCAAATACGAGACGCGAGCAGTATTCGTTTTGTCAAAGTGGAGCGAGACAAAGGGCGACCACAATCCACCGCGCGCCGCACGCGTTGGTCAGGGACCTCGCGATCGCACCAGAAGCCAACGCCACTCCCCCTCACCTGCGCATCTGAAACGCCACCAGCGCCCCGATCATCACCGCCCCGCCCGCCGCCTGCAGCGGGGTGATCACCTCGCCGAGCACGATCGCGCTGGCGATGGTCGCGAGCAGCGGTTCGAGGTTCATGAACAAGGCGGTGCGAAACGCCCCGACGCGCGCCGTCGAGATGAACACGGCGAGCACCGCGATCGTGGTCGCGACGCTGCCGGTGATGAGCGCAGACCAGCCGAGCAGCGTCTGCGGCCCCTGCCAGTTCCAGGTCGCGAGCGCGATCAGCGCGAACACGAGGGTCGCGGACAGGATCGAATACCAGCTGATCAGCCTCGCATCGGCGCCGGCGAGTTTGGCGCGCATGATCAGCAGCGTGAGCACCTGGCATGAGGCGGCGGCGAGGCCGAAGGCGATGCCGGCGAGCGCGACCCCGCCCGGATGGGCGCCGATCATCAGCGCGAGGCCGAGGAATGCGGCGAGCGCGGCACCCGCGCCGCGCAGCCCGAGCCGCTCCAGGCCGGTCGCCGCGGCCGCGAGGCCTGTAAGCAGCGGATAGACGAAATAGGTGAGGATCGCGACTGGCACCGTGACGATCTCGATCGCCCTGAACAAGCCATAGACGGTGCCGGCGAACAGCACGCCGATGCCGAGAGAAATCCATGTCGCGCGGAGCGTGAGCGGCGCGGGACGCGCGCCGACCAGTAGCCAGGCGGCGAGCAGCGGCAGTCCGATGAAGCCGCGGAACAGCGCCATCGTCAGCACGTCGGCGCCGGACTGCAGCGTGAGCTTGGTCATCACGTCGGCGCAGGCGAACGACGACGCCCCGATGATCGCGGGCGTGAGCTGCGCCAGGCGGCGGCCGACATACGGGGAAGCGGGGTGGGTCACATCGGGTCGCAAGGAAAGGAGGGCAATCCTGCTTAGCAGATCGGCGCTGACGCCGCCTGCCGCTGCGGTCTGCTGGCGCCGCCCTCTGCGCGGAAATGGGGGCCCAGGCGGCGTCTTCACGAGCGCGCGAGTGCCCACGTGCCGGGCCTTTAGGCCCTGGGCCTTTAGGCCCTTCCCCAAGGGGCGACTCCGGCGTAAGCTCCTGCAAAAGCTGCCGGCCGCAGGGGGCAAGATCTTGCGGCGCTCTCCGATTCGAATGCCGGCCTCCAAACCCGACTTGGCGCGCGCTCAGATCGACGCGATCATTTTAAGTCACGCAAGACAGTATCCACGCCACCCACCCGCTCCCGCGCACACGCCGCGCCGGGCGGATAAGAGGAGAGACTCCATGACAAACGTGCGAAGTATTCTACTGGCGAGCGCGGCCAGCCTGGTTGTCGCCGGGTTGGGAGCGACGGGGGCTTCGGCCGCCGACGTGGTGCTGTCCGGCGCGATCTCCTCGCCGTCGGGCGAGAAGCTCGGTGGCGTGACAGTGTCCGCCAAGCTGGACGGCACGACCATCACGCATAGCGTCTACACCGACGAAACCGGCAACTACTACTTCCCGCCGCTGCCGGCCGGCAAGTACAGCATCTGGGCGCAGGCGCTCAGCTTCGAGACCACCAAAGGCTCGGTCGACCTCAACGCCACGCCGCACCAGGATCTCGTGCTGCAACCGATGACCGACCCCGAGCGGCGCATCCGGCAGTTGCCGGGCGAGTTGCTGGTCGCGGCTTTGCCGGAAGCGACCGAGGATGACGCCCGGATCAAGAAACTCTTCACCAACCAATGCACCGGCTGCCATACGCCGGGCTATGTCTTGCAGTTCCGCTTCGACGAGGCCGGCTGGAACAAGGTCATCAATCTGATGAAGGTCATCCCCGGCGTGTTCCAAGGCCCTGGCGCCAAAGTCAACGCCCTCATCGAATATGGCCAGAAGCCGCTGGCGGCCTACCTCGCCCGCGCGCGCGGGCCAGGAGAAAGCTCGATGCAGTTCACGCCGCGGCCGCGGCCGACCGGGGAAGCAGCCCGCGCCGCCTGGACGCTCTACGACGTCCCGCTCAATCCGGAGACCGGCATCGGGACCGTGTCCAAGTACAACACCAACGACGGCACCGACTGGTCGCTTGGAACCACCTCAAGGATCGGCCAGCTTCCGCATGACGGCGGGATGGGTCTCGACGGCAACCTCTATTACACCGTCAACGCCCCCAATCGCGGCGTCACGATCGGGAAGGTCGACAGCAAGACCGGCGAGGTGAAATACCTGAAGGTGACTGCGAACAACGGCAATGCCGCCACCGCCCATGGGATAGTGCGCGACGCGGAAGGAAACTTCTGGTTCGACGTGAACCCGGGCCGCCGCAGCCTCGGCAAGCTCGACGTGAAGTCCGAGAAGATCACCGTCTACCAGACGCCCCAGAACATGTCGCCGCTCGGCGGCGCCGTGACCATGGACGTCGACGGCAAGGGCAAGGTGTGGGCCTCGGCTCCCGACGGGGTCCTGCAATTCGACCCGGTCACCGAGAGGTTCACCGACTTCAAGTCGACTTTGCCGTTCAAGAATGCGAAGGGCACCAACAGCACCTACGGAGCGGCGGGCGATCGCGACGGCAACGGCTGGTGGGCGCAGATGGCCTTCGACACCATCGGCAAAGCTGACATGACCACTGGCAAAGTCACCGAAATCACGCTGCCGTCACTTAAGAACGAGTTGGCCCGCGCGACACCGGCAGCGCGGGAGTTCTATGAGAACTTCAGTGACCGCACCAATGGAAACCCACTGCCGTGGTCGCAAGGCCCGCGCCGAATGGGTACTGACAAGAATGGTGATGTCCTATGGGTTGGTAATTCGTGGGGCTCAACGCTCGCGCGGATCGATACCAAGACGCTCGAAACCACGATCGTCCCGTTCCCGGACAAAACCATGCAGCCATACCACATAGCGGTGGACAATAACCACAACGTGTGGGCCAATCTGTGGACCTCGGATCACATCGCCAAATACGATCCAAGCGCCGACAAGTGGACCACGTTCGAATTGCCGGTACGTGGCACGGAAATCCGCCACGTCTCACTCCTGGAACGCGATGGCAAGACCAAGGTGATCGTGCCGGTCTACCGGTCGAGCCAGATGGGCG
>WNGL01008819.1_pt2 | contig 11742 bp, 12 predicted proteins | sample 5400591 | NCBI WGS metagenome assembly WNGL01 (sample SAMN13153377, study PRJNA577476) | soil metagenome | isolation source: 80 cm soil or saprolite under Garry oak tree replicate 1 | place: USA:California | collected 2016-06-15
TCATGCCCCTGGCATAGCGGGGCGCCGACATTCTTTCCGCCGACCTACGACGCCAAACGGCAGATCGCCTTCGTCGCGGGCGCCGAGGGCTGCTTTGCAGGCTACGTGATCAACAAACCGATGGACGAGAACAAGGACTGGGTCGGCCAGCGGATGTGTTGCCAAGAGACAGGCAGGGCCACGGCACATGGCGCGCTTTGGGCGCTGGATGTGCGCACCGGAGAGGTCATCGCGAAGGAACAGTTCCCGATCCCGAACGAGTCCGGCATGCTGAGCACCGACGGCGACCTGCTGTTTAGCGGGCATCACGACGGCCGCCTCGTCGCCTACAACGCCGATACGCTCAAGGAAGCGTGGAGCTTCAGCCTCGGCACACCGATCACGGCGCCGCCGATGACCTACAGCATCGGAGGCAAGCAATATATTGCGGTCGTGGCCGGCGGCACGGCTGGGCTCAGAGGCGCCGTCCTCACCCAGCCCTCCGCGATCGTGGCGGTGTTTGGGCTGTAACAGGGCCGATATCCTACTTTCGGGACTCGTCGATGATCTGGCCGCCGTCGTAGCCGCAGGCGATCCGGCCGAGCGCGGCGCGAAATGCCTCGCTGTCGATCGGGACGCCAGCAGCGTTGGCTTCACCGCGGCTGGAACCCCTGCGTCCGCGACTCAAGATCGACGCGATGAGGTCGCGATCGAGATAGGGCAGGCTCGCCCAAAATCCGCGCGCCAGATCCTGCGCCAGGGCGTGATCGGGATGTTGCGGGTTCTCGGGCGCCCGGCCGATCTCGTACATGTGGCGGGCCGAGTCCCAGGGCGCCCGCTCGGAAGGAAGGCGGGCCAAAATCTCCGGATGCTCCTGCGCGACATAGAAGCGATTGAGGGTGTCGAACAGCGCGAAGCGGTAACCTTGCGCGAGCAGGAACGGCTCCCACTCCCCCCAGGCCGGCTCGCCGGAGCCGGGGCTCACCGCCTCGACCACGATCACCTTCGGTCGAAAGCGCTGCCAGTCGCCGCCGAACAGCACGTCGGCCTCGGCGCCCTCGACATCGATCTTCAGGAAGTCGATCGATCCCACCTGATGATCGTCGCAGAGGCGGGCCAGCGTCGTGACCGGCATGCGGACGGTTCGATAATCGACCCCGAATGCCTTCGCCTGCTGCGCATGCCGCTCCACGGTCGTCGAGAAGCCATGCAGGCGTTCGACGAGATGGAAATCGATCTCGCCGCATTCGCGTCCGATGAGGCCGCAAACCATCACGTCGCGCGGCCGCAACCGCGCATACAATGCCGCGAGCTCCGGTTGCGGCTCGACGACGATGCCTTGCCAGCCCCGTTCATAGAACCAGAATGAAACATTGTCGGCGATCGGGTGCCCGGCGCCGATATCGATATAGGTGCCGGTCTTCTGCCCCGCGAAGGCGAGCGACAGATGATAATCCTCGAGGTTCTGGGTATAGGAAAGCTCCATCCGCGTTACCCTCAACTTTCCACGAGACGTAGGACGGGTTGAGTGTAAGCGAAACCCATCGCCTTTCCACGAAATGGCTCCCGCCAGGAAGAAAAAAGCAGTGGGCCAGGTCCATGGAGGACCTGGCCCACGTCCGAGCCCGTCAAGTTGCCGCTCCTACTCCGGGAGAACTTCCACGAAGCCCATGCGGCCCGGGGTGTTGCCGGCGAAGTAGATGCGGTTCGGATTGGTCGGATCGATGTCGATCCGCCTCGGATCGGATTCCGCCTCGGGCAAGGGGAACTCGACCCACTCCTGGGTCTTGGGATCGAAACGGGCGATCTTGTCGACCTGGTGCTCGCTGACCCAGATGTAATTGTTCTTCTTGTCCACGATCACCGAGTAGTGGCCGCCGGTGGGCGTGGGGGGCGTGTAGAGGGTCATCTGCTTGGTCTTGTGGTCGACCTTCATGAGCTTGCCGGCGTTCCAGAGCGCCACCCAGAGATCGCCGTTCGCATCGCTGTTCATGCGGCGCGGATAGGCATGGCCTTCGTAGGGGATCTTGAATTCCTCGACCTTGCCGGTGGCAGGATCGACGCGGGCCATCAGGTCGACCTCGTCTTCGGCGAACCACACCGATCCATCGCCGGCCACCGCGATCCCGTAGGCGCCGGGATTGCGATGGGTCTTGGCGGCGGGAGCCTCGTAGAACTTGAACTCCACCTTCTCCGGGAGCAGCTGGCGGGCCTCTTTTCCGCCGCCGGTCGCCCAAATCGTGCCGTCGCGATGAAGAGCCATGCTGTTGCCGCCGGCATTGCCTTTTCCTCTCGGCCAGGCAAAGGCGAGGAACTTGTCGGTGTTGGTGTCGTAGCTCAGCCATCGGTTGTTGGGGCCATCGGCCACCCAGAGGATGCCCTTGGAATCGATCTGCGGGTTGCCCAAGCTTTGACGGTTCTTGGGCGCGGGGCCGGGCGGCGTATCCCGTTCGGTGAATTCAAGGGTCTTGCCGTCGAGGCGGCCCAACTTGCCGGCCCGCTCCGACACCCAGGCATTGCCCTGGGGATCCATCGCGACATCATGCGGCTCGGCGTGCGTGTTGACGAGATCATAGGTCACCGCCCGGTAGTGCACGGCCTTGCCGGTCAACAAAGTTCTCGGCAACCGGCTGTTGGGATCATAGGGCTGCACCAGCGGGAACTTGGTGGACAGATAATTCACGATCGTGGCGAATTCCGGTTCGGTCAGATCGGGAATCGACAGCACCGTCATGCGCGTGCGCATCCTGGTGACGGTGTGATCCCAGTCGTCGTGGCTGGAGCGCTTGACGACGACCCGCCGCAGGTCATGGCAGGAATTGCACTTTTCGGCGACCAGCGATTTGCCGTCGCCTTCGGGCAGATCCTTGGGGTCGATGGATGCCTTGAGAACGTCCGCCTCCGGTATCCTCTGCGGCCAGGCTGGCGCCAGCGCCGGACCCTGCCGCTCGCCGAGCGACAGGCCCACCTTGGCGCCCTCCCCGCCGGCGGTGACGGTCACGTTGTTGAACCACTGGCTTTGATAGCCGGCGCCGACGCCCTGGACCTGGTAGGTGCCGGGAGGCAGATCCTTGGCCTCGAACCGGCCTTGCGCCTGGGTGACGACCATGAAGGTCAAGCGCCGCTGGTCATTCTTCAATTTCACGAAGGCGCCGGCGACAGGCTGTCCGGACGCGTCGCTCACGACGCCTTGCACGGAGCCTCGGTCTTGTGCCGCCGCAATCGACTGAGCGGCGATCAGCAGCGCCCCCGCTGCAATCCCGGCAGCGAGATTTCGCGTGACATGCCTCATTTGCTTCTCTCCTTGTGGCTCACCCTAGGATCCGGAATGATCCTGACCATTTTTTCGGACCGGCGACGGGGAGCCTACACCATCCGGACCTGCGGTTCGAGGCGGGTGGTCGAGGAAAATGCCTCGCCGCCATGCTAAAAGCGAAAGCGCCAATCGACCCAACCCCGAAACCAAAGAGAAGGATCATGGAGGCCAAGGTGACTATTCCCGCGCTTGCGCAAATGAAGCGCGACGGGCGAAAGAGTGTCGGCGTGGTCGCCTGGGACTACCAGATCGCGCGCATCGCCGACCGCGCCGGGGTCGATATCGTCTCGGTCGGAGACTCGGTCGGGGTCAATTTGTGGGGCCATTCCAACCCGCTCGAAGTCACGATGGAAGAGATGCTCGTGGTCTGCAAGGCGGTCCGCCGCGGCGTCACCCGCGCGCTGGTGAGCTGCGACTTCCCCTTCGGTCCGCTCCAGGAGGGCGTCGATAGCGCGGTGCGGGCCGCCATCCGGCTGGTCAAGGAGGGCGGCGCGGACCTGATCAAGCTCGACGGCGCGGCCGACTTCCCCGATTCGGTTCGCGCCCTTGTCCGCGCCGGCATCCCGGTCTTCGCCCAGTTCGGGCTCACCCCGCAGACCGCCCTGCAATATGGCGTGCCCTACAGCGCCCAGGCCACGGCGGGAGCGCAGGCGACGGCGGAGATGACGGCGAAACTCGTCGAGGAGGCAAAGCTCCTGGAGGACGCGGGCGCCTCTCTCCTCGACTTCACCAATTCCGGGCCGGTGGCAGGCGCCGCAGTCGCGAAGGCGGTGTCGATCCCGGTTCTCGGCGGCTTCGGCGGCGGGCCCTGGCTCGACGGGCGAATGCGCATGGCCCACACCGCCATCGGCTACGCGGAGCGATGGATCGACTCCAAGACCGAGACCTATGCGAATGTCGCAAAGGTCAGCCTCGACGCCTTCACCGCCCTGATCGCCGACGTGCGCGCCGGCCGCCAGATCAAAGGTTGATTTTTTTGGACCGCGCCATGGCGACCGCGACCATCGACGGCATCACGACACGCTATGAGGTGGTGGGCTCGGGACCGCCTCTCTTGATGTACGCGCCCGGCGGCTTCAACGCGACCGTGGAGACGTGGTCGACGCAAGGGGTCTACGCCAAGATCAAGCTGCTCGACCACTTGCCGAAAAAATACACCTGCATCGTCTTCGACCGGCGCGAGTGCGGCCAGTCGGGCGGCCGGGTCGAGCGCGTGACCTGGGCCCACTACGTGGCGCAGGGCAAGGGATTGCTCGATCACCTCAAGTTCAGCCGAGCCCACATCATGGGCGGCTGCATGGGGTGCTGCCCGGTGCTGGCGTTCGGCGTGGCCCACCCGCAGGCCACGCTGAGCATGCTCCTCTATTGGCCCGTGGGCGGCGCCAAATACCGCATCAGCAGCCACCAGCGCTTTGCGGAGCATCTCGCCTTCGTGCAGCAGCAAGGGCTGGAGGCGGTGGTCGCGCTGGTCGCCAAGGATGGCAAGCCGTTCGGCGCCGACCCGAGAGGCGGGCCCTGGGCCTCGGTCATCAAGCATGACCGCGCCTTCGCCGAGGCCTATGCGAAGCAAAACGTCGACCAATACAAGCTCATCGTGGCCGGCATGGCCCGCACCCTGTTCGACCGGGACACCGCGCCAGGGGCCGAGCCCGAGGACCTCTTGCGCCTCGACATCCCTGCCCTCGTCGTCCCGGGTCGGGACGCCGCGCACGCGACCTCGGCGGCGCGGTATCTCGAGGAATGTCTGCCGCGGGCGGATTACTGGGACGCCCCCGTCGCCGGGCAGACCGAGGAGACGGCGCCGGCGCGGGTTATGGAATTCCTCGATAAGGCGACCAGCGCATCAAGGTAACGCGTTTCGGATTTGCAGAGCGGGCCGCATATCTCTTGAATCGGCCCTCACCTTCCGTGGTACACTGATTTCATGACAAAGCTCCTCGATCAAGCTATCGAAGCCGCCCGCCGATTGCCGCCGGGCGAGCAGGACGACATTGCGCGCGCCATCATGCAGCTTGCGGGCGCAGATGAGGCGTCCCCGGTCCTCTTCACGCCGGACGAGCGTCGTGCCGTGGCCAATTCCAAGGCCACCGCGGCGCGCGACGAGTTTGCCACGGACGAAGAGGTGCGCGCCGTCTGGGCAAAGCGTGGCCTATGAGGCTGCGCTACACGCGGCCAGCCCTTGCCGACCTCGACGCCATCCTCGATTACGCTTCTGCCAGGTCGGCGTAGGTTGGGTCGAGTTCTTCACGAGACCCAACACTCGCGGACACGTGGCCGATGTTGGGTCTCGCGAAGGGCTCGACCCAACCTACGTCGCCACGCCGTTAGACCGCGCTACTCCCACGCCCGATTATCGACGACGGTCTCGTACGTGGCTCCGGGTACCGTCATGTTCCACTTGACCGTCCAGTTGTAGGTGTCGTCGAACCGCTCGCGCGTGTAGGGCTGGGGCGCGGCGTGGAGCAGGCGCCAGGTCTGGAACTCGTGCGGCTCCAGGAGGCCGCCGGTTTCCCGGATGAAGTAATGGACGTAGGGCGTCGGATCCTTTTCGATCTCCTTGACCGCCCGCGCCTGGACCCGGAACATTGCCGCCAGGGTCTTGCCGTCGAGGTCGTCGCCGGCCGCCTCGCTGCGGGTCGAGTGCGACTCGATCAGGATGCGCAGGCCCATCTTCTGCGCCACGCTGATCCAAGGCTCCATCAGGCTCGCTGCTGCGACCTTGCCCTGGCGCACGGCCTCGATCCGCTTCTGCATCGAGCCCGCGTTGGTGGTGTTGACGTGCTCCGGCGTCAAAAAACCTTCCACCATCTTCAGGGTGGTGAAGTGGGAGCCGTTGTTGGGCGTCACCGCGATCTGCTTGTCCTTGAGCATCTCGGGCTCGTAGACGTTGGAGTCGCCGGCAACGACGATGGCGAACTTCGACATGGAGGCGCCGAGCGCCACGATCTTGCGCCCGCGCAGTCCGTCGCACTCGGCCTCGACGGCGCGCTTCATGATCCCCCATTCGCACATGCGATACTGATCGATGCCGCCATCGTTGTAGACCGAATCGAGGGGGCGGTCGAAGACGGAATCGAACTTGACCGAGTGGGAGGTCGTGACTTGGGCCATCCCGGGCGTGGTCACGAACTCGATGTCCAGGCCCTCGTCCTTGAAGAACCCTTTGTCGCGGGCGACCAGAACCGGCAGGTCGTGGACTGCGTTCATGATCGCGACCTGAGGTTTCTTCGAGGTCTGCTGAATATTCATGTGTTTCCTCCCAGTATTGGAGCGGACCGTTGCCGATGATCCCCCGCGTCGGTTTGGCTGTCAATGGCGCCCGACATCGCGCCACCCGGCGCCGTCATGCCCGGCCAGCGTCTTGGAGAACGTCCAGCCGAAGCGGCAGCATGCCGCCCAGCCAGACAGCGTGGGCGGTATGATCGGCATAATCATTGCCGGTGCCCGGGTGGAGAAGGACGGTCAGACCATCGCGGTTGAGCATGAGCCAGGGCAAGAACGAGGCCAGTAATGTGCGGGGGAAGGCAATCTGATACATCGATTGCGGATGTGGCCCAACGGGCGCATCGTGCCAGCGTCCGATCGTCGCCTCCGGGAAAGTCGCCGCCACGCGCTCACGCAAGCGAGCGGCCCGGTCACGACTCGATTTCGGGTCGTAATAGATGTGGGCGTGGTAGTGCCTGATGATCTCAGGATTCTGGGGCGAAGCCGCCGCTGGCGGCGCGAGGTTCTTGCGCATCGGAATCTCCTGGTTTTCCACTCGCCGTTGGGTCGAGCGTCGCCCGATCTCACCGAGATCGCGACCCCTGCGCGAGACCCAACAACCGCGAATGCCGATCGATGTTGGGTCTCGCAAGGGCTCGACCCCAACCTACATTTCGAGCGCCGCCAGCGCCGCCTTCGCGACGATGACGTCCTCTTCGACCTTGGCGCCGCCGGCGGCGACCGCGCCGATGACCTGACCGGCGACCGTGATCGGGAAGCCGCCGGGCACATTGGTGAAGTCGCCCATGCGAACCGTCATGCTCAGTGCGTTCTCCTCCGGCGCATAGCCGGTGGGCAGGCGCTGCGAGGCCGCGGTGATCGCCTTCCTTTGCGTGGTGATGATGGAGAAATGCCGCGCCCCGTCCATCATCAGGAAGGCGATGAGCCGGCAGCTCTGGTCGACCACCGCCAGGCTGACCTTGCAGCCAAGCTCGTTCGCCTTCGCCACCCCGGCGGCGAGCATCTTGAGGCTGGCCTCGTGGGTCAGCCTGTGGGTTGGAACGAAGTCTCCCACGCTGCGCCTCCCATCATGGGATCGATATCATGCCACAATTGCACAAAGGTTTGCCCTGCCAATGACCGCCGACCTGTGCTATGATGCCGGCATGAAGAATACGATTGACAAGATCGTTGATGTGATGCCCTCGGCGACCCCAACCGAGGACGACATCCGCAAATGGGATGCGCTGCCTCGCGACGAGCAGCTGCGCCGTCTGCGCGCTGCGCTCACCCACCCGGACTGCGCGACTGCCACGCCCGACACGATGAGCGACATTCTCGCCGAAGCGCGCTCTTGCAACGATTCGGACCGTGGCTGAATACCGTCTTTCGGTCAGAGCGCGCGCCGATCTGCTTAATATCTATGCGTTCTCGGATGTGCCTCACGCCACCAGCCCGCGTGTGCTCGGCGCGAACAGCTCGTCGACCGTCACCGGCTTGGTGATGATGCCCTGCGTCAGGGCATGCCGGATCAGCTCCTCGATGACCCGCCGGTTCGGCGCGATCCCGTAGGGGAGCGGGTCGCCGGTGATCTCCATGACCCGCCGGTGGACCTCGTCGAACTCGGTCGGTTTCTCGATCTTGCCGGCCTTGAGACGCTCGACGTAGACGCGCTTCGACTCGGCGAAAGCGTTGAAGACATCGGCGGCGAGGTCGGGATGGGCCGCGAGCAGCTCGTCTTTGACCACCACCGTATGGTTGATGGGATAGTGGCCGTTCCGGCGCAGCGCCTCGAGGCCGGCCTCGAGCGGATGGGGGATGAGGGGCTTCACGTCGGGCGAGTCGACCTCGACGCCGATGGCGGCCGCGAGCTCGCCTGACGCCAGCATGTCGCCCATCTTCTTGCCCTTCTCGATCGGCACCACGTTCGCGGGCGCGCGGTACTCGGCCACATGCTCGTCGCCGGAGAGCACCCAGGTGATCTTGCCGAGATCGACGCCGTGCTCCTCCTGCAGGATGCCCCGCGACCACACGCCGGTGGTGACCGTGTAGCCGCGGTTGACGCCGACCTTCTTGCCTTCGAGGTCCTTCGGCGTGCGGATGCCGGCCTTGGTGTTGTGGAGGATGGCGCCGTGGTGGAAGGCGCGCAGCAGAAAGACCGGCACCGCGGTCATGCGCTTGCCATGGGCCTTGGCGCAGATGTAGGTGGTGATCGCCATCTCGCAGATGTCGAACTCCAGCCCCCGCACCATGCGGCGGAAGGCGGCGATGAGGGGATCGACCTCCTCGAAATCGAATTCGAAGGTCTTCGGCTTGACCGTGCCGTCCTTGAGCGCCTGGTTGTTGCCTTGCGTTCGGGTGACGGTTTTCAGCTTGAGCTGGGCCATGGGGACGCCTCTCTGGGCGGACGACAGAGGACGGACGACGGAGGACAGACGACGGAGAGCAGTTCGACCCGTCTGTCGTCCGTCCTCTGTCGTCCGTCGTCCGACTTATACCGTCGTCTGTGCCACGCCGGGGCGCGCGGTGAGCGCCTCCTTGGCGGCGTCCTTGAACGCCTGATCGGGGGGCAGCACCACCGAGGCCGAGCGCACCTTGTGGTGCTCGGGGTCGACGCCGGGCGGCGTGATGCCCTTCTCCACCAGCGCCTTGGCGGCCCGCATCAGCCGGTGGCGCGCCATGATGATGCCGTTGTCGGTGGAAACGAGGTTCTCCTTGGTGCGGTCGCAGATCGGCCCCATGCTTTCCTGCAGCGAGGCGTCCTGGCTCGCGAAGCCGGCAACGCCGCTATAGGTCCTGCCCGCCTTCTGGGCCGCGCGGTCCATCAGATAGTCGTTGTCCTTGTTGGCGAGCGGGCGGTAGGTGCCGGGGACGTATTTGCAGTGCACCCCCGCGCCATCGCGCATGGCGTCGACCTCGCGCCGGGTCAGCGGGCGAACCGGATGGAAGTCGTAGGTCCAGGCCCAGCAATTGATGTCGTCGATCGGAATCCAGAAGTGGCCGTGGATCGGATGGTCGGCCCGGGGCGGGATCATGGTGAAGGTCGGCATCACCCAGGGCGTGATGCGCCAGTAGTAATTGCCGTTCTCGGCGTTGCGGCGGGCGCCGATATAGAGCCCGCCGGGCTGCTCCACGACCTCGAAATGGGGCTGCATGTCGGCGAGGTTGTATTGATTGCCCTTGGCGCCCTTGAACAGCGGGTCGGTGCCGAGGTCGCCGCGATGCAGGAACGAGACGTGGCTGGAGTCGATCCCGCCCTCCATGGCCTGCAGCCAGTTGCTGTCCTGCAGGCGCTTGGAGATGAAGGTCTGGTCGGTCGGGACGGTCGCGAACTCCCATTCCGGCAGCGGCGGCTGCCGCTCAGGCGGTCCCATATAGGTCCACAGCACCGGGCCGCGCTTCACCAGCGGGTAGGATTTCAGCTTGATCTTCTGGCAGAAGCCCGATTCGCTGGGCTCGGAGGGAACATCGATGCACTGGCCGGTCACGTCGTATTTCCAGCCGTGGTAGGAGCAGCGCAGGCCGCCCTCCTCGTTGCGCCCGAACCAGAGCGAGACGCCGCGGTGGGCGCAGAACTCGTCGATCAGGCCGTAGCTGCCGTTCGTGTCGCGGAAGGCGAGCAGGCGCTCGGAGAGGATCTTGACCCGCACCGGCGGGCATTCGTTCTCGGGCAGCTCGTCCGCCATCAGCGCGGGCAGCCAGTAGCTGCGGAACAGCTGGCCCATCGGGGTGCCGGGGCCGGTTTGCGTCAGCAGCTCGTTCTGTTCTTTCCTCAGCATCGAATCAATCCGTGCTCGATCAGGTCATTCGGGGCAGCCAGCATTCCCCAAAAGAGACCTCGGTTCCTAGGGTCAAAGTAGGCGTTCGGGCTTCCTTCGGCAAGCCGCAACGCCATCGGCCCATTCAGCAGCATTCGCAACCGATGCCTTCGATTGCGACCAGCGCATTCTTCATAAAGGCGGGGGGAAGATCGTCCGGGACCACCTCCTCGACCGGCTTGAACAGCTTGAACTGGTGCCGCCCGTTCTCGGTCCAGAACGCGACCACGGTCTCGAGCGGGGGACAGCCAGGCAGCGCGCAGGACACCTCGGAGACCAGAATCGCGGCGTCTTGCGGAAGCTTGAAGCGCTCGCGCGTCCACTCGGTCACCCGGTCGAGGGCCTGGAGAAGTTCGGGGCGCTTCTTGCTGGACCGCAGCATCTTGGCGGCACACCGCCTGCGTGGTTTTGGCGACGAGTTGCTCTTATATATAGGTGGGAGGGGGGCGCGATGCATGGCAAAAGTGCGCTTGACCGCTTGAGCTGCCGTGGTCCTAGAGTGCCCGGCGACGGGGTGACGATCATCATTGGAGGTTTTCTCAGTGATTGAAAAAGTGCTGGCGGCGGTGAGGGTAGGCCCGAGCAAGACCGAGATCCGCGAATACCCGATGCCGGATATTCCCGAGGACTCGGCCCTGATGAAGATGGAGGTCGGCGGGATCTGCGGAACCGATGTCAAGCTGTACAAACATCCGCCGTCGAACGCCCCTGTGATCATGGGCCACGAGAACATCGGCACCATCGCCAAGGCGGGCCGCGAATTCACCAGACGCAAGGGCTTCAAGGAGGGGGACCTGGTGTTCGTGGAGCACTATGTCATGTGCGGCAAATGCGAGTGGTGCCATCTCGGCCAGTACCGCCACTGTGAAAATACCGACTGGCGCAACAACCCCGATTCGATCCGTTACGGCTACACGTCAGCCGAGAAGGCGCCGCATCTGTGGGGCGGCTTTGCCCAATACATCTACCTTCCCTGGAACGCGGTCGTGCACCATGTGCCGAAGGGTGTCACGCCGGAATTGGCGGGACTGGTGACCCCGATGGCCAACGGCGTCGAATGGTCCCTGTTCGACGGCGGTGTGGGCTACAACTCGACGGTGCTGATCCAGGGCCCGGGCCAGCAGGGGCTGTCGCAGACAGTGATCTGCAGGCAGGCGGGCGCTTCTCTCATCATCGTCACGGGCACGTCCAAGGACGGCGCGCGCATGGAGGTCGCCAAGAAACTCGGCGCCGACCACGTGATCGACGTCCAGAAGGAAGATCCACTGGCGCGCATCATGGAAATCACGGGCGGCAAGGGGGTCGACGTGGCGCTCGACTGCACCGCGGGCGCCGGCACCATCCCGATCCTGCTCGGCGTGGAGGCGCTCAAGCGCAAGGGCGGCACGATCGTGGTCCAAGGCGAGATGAAGGAGTTCCCGAATT
>WNGL01008820.1_pt1 | contig 11741 bp, 14 predicted proteins | sample 5400591 | NCBI WGS metagenome assembly WNGL01 (sample SAMN13153377, study PRJNA577476) | soil metagenome | isolation source: 80 cm soil or saprolite under Garry oak tree replicate 1 | place: USA:California | collected 2016-06-15
ACCGGCAGCTACGGCGCCGGCCTGGCCCGCCACGTCGCCACCGCCGGCATCCGGGTCGTCGAGGTCGACCGCTGCGACCGGCAGGACCGGCGCCGGCAAGGCAAGTCCGACCCGCTCGACGCCGTCAGCGCCGCCCGGGCCGCGCAGTCCGGCCGGGCCCGCGGCGCGCCGAAAGGCCGGGACGGCTCCGCCGGGGCGATCCGCGCGCTGATGGTCGCCAAGCGCAGCGCCCGCGCCGAGCGGACCCAGACCATCAACCAGGCCAGGTCCCTGATCGTGACCGGGCCCGACGACCTGCGGACCCGGTTCGCCCGCCACACCGTAACCGCCCTGGTAGCAGAGACAGCCGCGCTGCGGCCCCGCCCAGGCAGCACCGTCGGCTACGCCACCCGGATCGCGCTGCGCGAGCTGGGACGACGCGCGCAGTTCCCCGGCGGCCAGCTCGAGCGCCTGGACGAGCTGATCGTCCCGCTCGTCACCGCCCGCGCCCCCGGCCTGCTCGCCCTGTACGGCGTCGCCCCGACACCGCCGCCCTGCTCCTGATCGCCGCCGGAGACCACCCCGCACGGCTGCGCTCCGAAGCTGCCTGGGCGCATCTGTGCGCCGCCGCCCCGATCCCCGCTTCCTCGGGCAAGCGCACCCGCCACCGCCTCAACCCCGGCGGCGACCGCCAGGCCAATCACGCCCTGTGGCGGATCGTCATCACCCGGATGAGCTCCCACCCCCCGACCCGCGCTGGCCTTCGAACGATTCGTCGGCCGTCCCCGGGACCATTCCAGCCTGCTGGCATGTGACCTCCTAAGAGCTTGCCCTCCGCCGCGAGTGGCCCGTCCCTGTCCTGTCCGCCGCCCAGCAGCCGCCCCAGCCCGGCACAATCCGCATTCACCAAACCCCAGAGAAATCAGGCCACCGAAATGTCATCCAAGCCCTTGACAGTGCATAGGAGCATCGTTCGGCGCGCCCCTGGATACGAATGACGATCCTGAGTCGGTGATCACCGCGTCCTCCGGTCTGCTCTGAAAGGTTGCGAGCGAACATGACAAACAGCGCATAAGTATGCGTTCGGAAAGCGCGCTCAATTCGGCAGAGAGTAAGATCCAAAGCATGCCAGGAGCCTCTGGTCATAGGTCACCATACGCGGTCGCTGGTGCGGGCACCGCTGGCGAGCGGGAGTACTGCAACGTCTCTGGGTTGCTGTGGACCTGCCGGGGAGTACAGCAGAAAAGTACAGCAGAAAAGTACAGCAGAAAAGTACAGCAGAAAAGTACAGCAACCTGCCCGGACTCCTGCGGACCCAGGCGCACGCTGAGGGACGGTGACCTGCGGGGATAGACACGGGTGGACCGTGCTGCCTGCTGATGGCATGCAAGAGGCCAGGGGTTCGAGTCCCCTTAGCTCCACAGGTCAGAGACATAATGCGAAAGCCTGAGCCGCGAGTACAGCAGCAAAGTACAGCAACGGCGGTGGCATGAGGTGCCGCACACCAGTTCGGAGTGCTGGCGTCGCCAGGTGCAGGCGTGGACCAGGAGCGGCTTGGAACCCCTGTGACCAGGAAGAATGTTCCTTTGTCGGTTGGTGAGCTCTTGCCCTGTGGCCGGTGTGCGGCATTGCAAGTGGCGTTGTTGCAGGGTGATGCTTGCCGCCGGTCAACACGGGGCACGCCCGTGGACGCAGGGCGGGGGTGCGGTGCTCTCGGCCCCGTGGGTGCTTTGCGGGGGCAGTTCGCCCGGAGATGTCGGGTGCGCCGCGCGTGGGAATCGGCGCACCGGCGCGAGGGCGCTGAGCTACTGGCGCGGGGCGCGGCGTCAAGGTGCGCCTCGCGGACAGCAAGCCGACTGCGGGGATGGGCGCTGGGGTGCATGCGCGCGACCCAAGGGCGCGGGCGCGCGCCCGGCATGTTCGTGAAGCTCCACCATTCGATCGCGGACGGCATGGCCGCGATGACGACGATCGCGGCCTTCCTGGACGCCGACCCGGACGCGCCGATCACGCCGGCATCGCCGTGGACCCCGCGCCTCCTCCATCGAATCGTGAACTCTTCATCGACAACGCCCAGCGGCACCTCCAGGCGGTGGGGCGCGCCGGAGCGATGCTCGTTCGGCCGGGGGCGACGCTGCAGCATGCCCGCCAGGCCTGGCCCGCGATCCGCGAGCTCCTCGCCGAAGAGCCGGCAACCCGAACGAGCCTCGACCGGATGGTCGGTCCCGCCCGGAGCCTCGCCGTGATCCGAAACAGCCTCGATAAGGTCAAGACCGTCGCGCATGCGCACGGTGCGACCGTCAACGACGTTCTCCTCGCGCTCACGGCCGGGGGCCTGCGTGCCGTCCCCCGCCACCGTGGCGAACCGGTCGAGGACACCACGGTGCGGGCCTACGTCCCGGTCTCGTTGCGGCCGCGTGTCGGCGGGCCGCAGCAGGGCAACCTGATCGCGCAGATGGCGGTCCCCCTGGCGATGCGCGAGTCGGACGCCGGGGATGAGCTCCGCCGCGTCGCCGCGGAGACCGCGACAAGGAAGATGAGGGCCCGCACGTCCCTGGGGACGCTCATCCGAGGTCGACTCGAGCGGAGGCTCATGCTGTTCATTTGCCCAGATAGTCATGGGCGGTGAATTCGGTGGCCAGCCCCGGACCACCGCCGAGATCATGAGGCCATGACGGCTGAGGACGACACGGTGACGCTTTGGCGGCCAACAGGGCCGGAGGAACTCGCTCTGGTGGAGGCCTCCGGCTGGCGCGAGCGGCCGCCGCGGCTGACTGGGCAGCCAATCTTCTACCCGGTGCTTAAGGAGGAGTACGCGACGATGATCGCCCGCGACTGGAACGTGAAGCACTCCGGAGCCGGGTACTTCACCCGTTTCCAGGTCCGGCGATCCTTCCTCGACCGCTATGAGGTTCACCAAGTGGGGGGCCAGACCATCCTCGAATACCGGATCCCCGCGGAAGATCTCACCGCACTGAACGCCAACATCGTTGGCACGATCATTGTGACCGCTGAGTACCACTGACGAGCAGCGCTATCCGCGGCACCCATGAGGGCCACCCGTGTCAAGAGGGTAAGGGGCTTTGACCCGGTGGCTTGTGCGGTGTCTCCGGGCTGGGCCTGACTATTTATCCGGGATCTTCCTCGCAGCTGCCTGGTTCACGCCGCCGCGCTGGAGGGGTCAAGCTGCAGCGCCCGCAGCCGCGCAGCGGCGAGGACGAACGAGCTGGACGCCGACGAGCGGCGGATGATCATGGACAGCGAGGAAGGGTCCATCCGTGCTGGCTTTATGAGGGTCGTGGTTGTCCCCGGGCGTGGCTGGCGGAGTGGTCTCGCAAGCACCCATCCGGCGCCTGGCCGGCGTGCTGGCCGGGCGCCATGACCATGCGTTCGGGGACCGGGCTGCTCAGTCATGTGATCGAGCGCGGCCTGCTAGGCCGGCTCATGCCGCTGAAGCGAGCGTGCCCGGGGCTTGGCGACCTTCCTCTGGTCTGCGGGTGCGTGCCCGGCGGCGCTGGAGATGCTGGTTACCTGATCGGCCTGCGTGGCGGCGAGCACGTGGTAGGCGCCGGTCGGCAGCTTGCGGGAGATCGCGATGGTGGCGATCTTCTTCCCGCGCCGCCTGGCGATGGCGGCGTAGGTGGCAGAGAACTCCGGGGACCGCTTGGCGGTCTGCGCAGCCTGGTTGAGAACCCACCGCAGCCACGCCGAGCCCTGCTTGGAAATGTGCCCGTGCCGGACACTCAGTCCGAGCCCCGGACCGTCGGGGTCAGCCCGGCCCAGCTGGCCAGCTTGCGGGCGCTTCCGAAGCGGGTGATGTCACCAACCTCAGCCACGATCACCAGCGCGGTGAACTGCCCGATGCCGGGCAGCGCCGTCAGGGCCCTGACCCGAGGGTCGGCCTTTGCGTGCCGCCGCAGCTCCCCGACGATCCGGTCGATCTGAGGCGCCACGGCGTCGATGAACGCTAGGCAGTCAGTCACGATCTCCCGGGACACCGAGGGCAGGTCCAGCTCAGCCAGCCAGCCGCGGCCCGGCCCGGTCCAGTAGCTGGCGGCCCGGTCATACCCATGATCGGCGGCGACCGCATGGATGCGGTTACGCAACTGGGTGCCGAGCCGGACCAGGCTGGCCCGGTGGCGCAGCAGCGCGCGGAGCTGCCGCACCGGCTGTGGGGCGATCCACGCCTCAGGCAGCAGGTCGGCGCGCAGCAGCTGCGCCAGGATCGCGGCGTCGACCTTATCGTTCTTCAGCCGCGCTGAGGCGATCGCCTTGCACCGCAGCGGGTGGACCATGTGCGGGTCGAACCCGTAGTCCTCAGCAGCTCGATCAGCCACCCCCACCCGTGGCGGATTCGAACGCCACCGGCATCCCGGCCGGCAGCCCCCCGATCAGCCTCAGCATCGGCTCTGACCCGTTGACCACGTTCCGGTTGAGCTGGACCTTCCCGTCCTCGGCGATCACCGCCACCTGGGACCGCTTGCGGTGCACATCGATACCGACGTAGACAGACATTGCCGGGCCTCCTTTCCCGAGCTCGTTCATTCACCCGGAGCGTCCCGCTACCGGGCTGAGCAGAGAAGGGGGCCCGGCCCTCATGGGGTCATGTGAGGACGTTGTGCTGTGGTCGCAGAGCAGCGCGGGCACTGGGAGCCGCCGGGGAAGCCGACGCGCCGACCAGGCGTTCAGTCGCCCTCGAATCCGATGAGCCAGTGGAGACCGTAACGGTCGATGACTTGCCCGTCGGATGCGCCCCACGGCCGCGTCTGCAAGTCATCCACGACCCGGCCACCTTCGCGGAGACGGGAAAACCAGGTGCGCAGAGTCGAGGGGGCGGCAGTGCCAAGCAGGGCCAGCATCATGCCTTGGGATCGGAATGGCAGCTCGTCCCCGGACACGTCGGCGCCAAACAGCGCGACGGGTCCCCCGGCGAGGTGGCCGTGGGCAATGGCATCGGCCGGACCGTCGGTGCGGTTGAACTCCGCGAAGGTGTGCAACTGAACCGCACAGCCAAAGACTTCACCGTAGAACGTCAAGGCCTCACGAGCAGTGCCGGGGAAATGAAGGTAGGGCGCCGGGCCGGTCATGGACCGAATCTTATGAACCGTTTGGCCGGGACGCGCTGACACCAGCCATCCCAGCGCACGGGGGGCAGCTGAGCCGCCTGTCAGGTGATCAGATTGTTCCGCTGAGTCCTGGTCAGACCCGCCAGCACCAGGTCGTAGGAATGATCGACGAGTTCCAGCACTTCCGCGTCAGGCACCGAGCCGTCGAGCGCCACGGTGTTCCAGTGCCGCTTGTTGAGGTGGTAGCCCGGTGTGATAGCCGCATAACGGCCGCGCAGGTCGGCCGCCAGGCCGGGATCGCACTTGAGGCTGACGCTGCCGGGTGCTGGGCCCAGCGACACCAGCGCGAACATCCGGCCGGCGACCTTGAAGACAGCCACCTCATCACCGAACGGGTAGTCCTCTGCTGATCCTGGTTTGGTGCCGCATGCCGCCATCACCCGGTCGCGCCGCGAACCAGCCACCATCGCTCCCTGCCCAGCCCCCGGTTCCTCGACCAGTATCCAGGCAACGTCCGACAGCCGGCCGCGAGCACGGCTACCGGAGTGCCAGCCCGACACACCATCGGCACGCCGACAGCGGCATGAGAGTGCGGGCGCTGGGTGTGTGGCCGGGCCCGCAGCAAGAGGTAATACCGGGTTATACTTGCTGGGTGAAGACAGCGATTTCTGTGCCCGATGACACCTTCGAGCAGGCCAGCAAGCAGGCAGCAGAGCTTGGCATAAGCCGGTCAGAGTTCTTCGCCCGGGCCGCTCGCCGCTACCTTGATGAACTCGCCTCGCGTTCCCTTACCGAGCAGGTCAACGACGCGCTGCTGGCGGCAGGCAGCGACGACTCCGCAGCCGCGGCTGCCGAGGCTGGCCGCCAGCGACTGGCCGCCGGGGACGAGTGGTGATCCGGCGAGGCAGCATCTGCTGGGCCGATCTCGGCGAACCGCGTGGCAGCAAGCCCGCCAAGCGCCGCCCAGTGCTGGTCATCCAGGCCGACCCGTTCAACGCCAGCCGGCTGAAAACCACGCTCGCCGCCGTCATTACGTCCAATACCGGCCTGGCGGCCATGCCCGGCAATGTTTTCCTGCCCGCCACCTCCTCGGGCCTGCCCAAAGACTCTGTTGTCAACGTGACCGCTCTGGTCACCCTGGACAAGACCGATCTAGATGCCGAGACGGGGCATCTCCCACCAGCCCTCATGAGCGACATTGACCGAGGACTGCGCCGCGTATTGGGGCTCTAGCCAGCACACACGGCAGTCTGGGAGCGCGCTCGGAGAGCGGCGTGAGCGGACCTGCTCGCGCGGTTTGGATAGGTCCTTTACCAGAGACCCGATCAGCTTCCCGGTGGGCTGAAATGCCTCAGCACCCGCTGGGCGTAATAGGCCTCGCATGGCGAGGCTGGCTGGCGAGCGGTGTATTTCTTATCGACGCTGACGAGAAGGTAGGCCAGTTCGCTGCGGACTGGCTTGCTGCCCAGCAGGGTGGGCAGTTCAGCGAGATTGCTCAGCCAGTGCGCATACTAGCTGGTCCAATCGTCGTCTGCTCCGTCCACGACGCGGAAGACCCGATGGTGGATCTCGCCTGCCTCATGGAGCAGGGTGCTGACCTGTTCTACGGGCCAGCTACAAGGAAGCGTGTGGTCTCAAGAGGCTCAGGGCAGATCGGGGTCTGGATGGCTGGCCAGGAAGCGGCTGGCGGCATCGTCATCGATGAGCGAATTGTCGGCCAGCCATTGGACGGCCCTGCGCTTGGCGCGGACATCGCGGAACGCGTACCACGCTGGCAGCAGGTCCGGATACTCCTGGCAGCAGGTCCGGATACTCATCGTGGAGCTCGTCCTTGAAGCGGCGGAAGGCGCCCCTGCCTTGGATGGCCCGCGCCAGCCTGCGCCCGGCGCGTTCATCGGTGATGGTGTCGGCGAAGTCGGCCATGTCCTGGTACCAGACCCAGGATGGCAGTGGATCGATGCAGACCAGGTCCAACTCGTCGGAGGTCGACCGGTGTCTGGCCGTCGATGCCGGTGTCGGCTGTCCAGAACGCGATCTCTCCGGTCTGCGGGTTGATCAGCCACCGGTGTTCGTAGTCGGTCTGGTCGGCCAGCGCGTTGCCGATCTCCTCCAGATCCAGGCTGCTCAGGTCCACTGCTGGTAACGACCGGCGCTCCGGTCATCCAGCTCAGCTCGCCGCAGGTACTCGCGGGTCACGTCGTCCTTGTGCTGCCCCTTGGCGAAGCGCACCAGGTCCAGGCCCCCGGCCGCGATGAAATGATCGATGTTCGCCGTGAACGCCGCGGTAATCGGGGCCATCAGCGCCGAGGAGGCGAACCGGTGGCCCCGGTGCCCGACAAAGAACCAGGCCACCCCGGCGCCGTGTTGCAGCCATATCCACGGCCACGAATCCCACCGGTCCGGGCTCGGCCTCGGCTACCAGGCCCGCGCCGAGCCGCGCGATGGCGGCCGGGAGCGGGGGCCATGCTGGCGGCATCGCAGCGGCCCAGAGTCTTTCCACGCACTGCCGGTCAGCTGCCGGCGCGAACGACCGGATCTGCCAGCGCATCTCAGCCATCCTCGCTGCGGACTTGCCGGCTTGCAGGGTTCTATTCCGCGGGGACGCACGGCCAGCGGTGGTCTCCCCTACCTCGGCGGCTCACTTCTGCTGCTCTGGTCACTCGTCAATCCAGACGTCGTCCCTCAGGCCGAGACAGGCCCGGACATCGGACACGAGTGCCGCAAGGTCTCCGTCAGGGCGTCCGAGCCGGTCCTGAACGCCGCCCAGCCCGGCCCGTTCCACAAGCCGCTTCTCGTTGAGCACCCATTCGCCGGCGGCCGCCAGACGGCCTTGGGCCGCGGCCAGCACGGCTTGGCAGAGGTTCGCCAGGCAGGCGACCCGGTCCCGGCGCCGGCGTGGACTTCGGCGAAGTGCAGTGCCCCTGCTGCGAGCCGGAACCAGGCAGTAGGCGCGGTCTGTCGCAACTTCTGCGGGAACCTCGGGCGGGGCAGGTCACCGGCCAGCACCTTCCCAAGAGCCAGTTCTCCGGCGAGAACGTAGGTGGCGATCCCGGCCACATAGCCAACTTCGCGTTGAATCTCGAACCGCCCATCCTCGGCGGCTACGGTCCAGTGCAGGACTTCGTCAAGGTCTCGGTAGATGACGTCGACCTTGGTGCCGCCGATCGTGAGCCAGGCCCCGCCGTTCACGATGCGGCCCCACTCGCCCGGGGCGAAGACCCGGCCCGGCCAGCCGAGCGCGGCGATATCAGCTGGGTCGATCCCGTTCCGGTAGTACAGGCCGAAGTCCCAGTCCGAGCCCTCGACAGCGGTGTTCGTCGCTCTCGACCCTCCGAGGGTGACCGCCACCACCCCGGGGATCGCGGCCAGTTGCGCGGCGAGATGCTCCACGCCACCAGTATTGCCCCGCCGTTGCCGCGCCCTGCTGTTCCTCGGCCGGCAGGACCGGCTTTGGAGCACCGCGCACCGGGTGCACGCTGGCTGACGCGGCGGGAGCATATCCGGGCCCGGCGCAGGTGATGGCGGCCGCGATCTCGGGCCGGATCCCAGCTCCGGAGAGACGTGAGGCGCTGCGGGCGAGGTCTTTGCCTTCCGGGGCCAGAGCGTATGGACCCCAGCGCCGGCTTGCACTTTGTCTCCGCCCGCATCGCTGTGACGAGCCGGCTGCTACAGGCCACCCCAGCCAGCCGCGCCCGGCGACGAGCCGACCAGCACCTCCAGCTCCGGCGGCAACCGGTCGCGGCACAGCATGTACGCGGTCAGGCGGACGTGGCCCTCCAGCACCACCAGGCCGCCGGAGGCGCCGGTCGTGACCAGGATCAGCGGCGGGAACCGGGCTCCGTCGGCGACCGCCTGGGCCATGCCCAGCGCCCAGTCGCTGCTCACCCCGAAAGGGGCCACGCCCGCGCGGATGCGGGGGGCGGCGTCGATCGCCAGGCAGGTGCCGCCCGACAGCTCGACCCAGTAGTCGTAGTCGACATACCTGACCTTGGCCAGCTCGGCCGGGGTGATGGCCATCCACTCCCAGCAGACATCATGCGGGAAGCCGTCGAAAAGCCCGGTGCGGGTGCCATATTCGCGATGCTGGGTCAGGAGCTGCTCGCGTGCCTGGTTCTCGGCGGGGTCGTCGAGGTTGGGAGCAGTGACCAGGCGCTCGGGCAGGCCGGCCTGGTCCAGCAGCGCCTGGAGGGTGTCCCGGAAGCGGGCGGCAGGCAGCTCGGTGCGCAGGAACAGCGCGACCATCTCCGCCTCGCTGCTTGGCCGCAGCCGCCGCAGCTCCATGCACCTCGCGCCCACATAGCCGGCTGTGCTGCTCCGGTCGAGCCAGCACCCGGGCAGCCAGCGTTCAGGCCTGCCCGGCAACCTATCCAATCATCACCAGCTATCCGCTATGACGTGAGGTCTGCGGCAGATGAGTCAGCGACCAAGAAGACCATCGCTCCGGAGTGACCGGCATCGGCACTTCGTCGTGGCCTTCGAGCCACAGGATGTCCGTCAGGTCCATGGCGCGCCTACAGCGTGGGCCCAGAACTCGCACCGGCCCGGGCGAGGAACCGGAGGACCGCCGTGGTGTCGAAGTAGAACATCTGCGCGCGCGCGAAACTCCCGCCCCGGACCTCATAGAGGCCAAGCACCTTGGCCTCCAAGCGCTCGCCGCTTGGCCCCACGGCTCGCTGGCGCCAGAGAACCACGACCTCTCGTTCGGTGGCGGCGACAACGCGAGGGTCCATGCGGCGTTCGGCCGCCGTTGGCTGCAGTGGCTCCCAGACCTCCGACCAGCTCGGACCAGGCTGATCCCTGACTCCGCCGCGCGACGATCCTCCGAATGGCAACGACGCGGGCCAGTGGAACTCGACCTCCGGATGGTAGAGCTCGGGCAAGCGCTGCTCACCGCGTCGTTCGACCGCCTCGAATGCTGCCAGCACAATCGCGACGCTGTTATCAACACTCATCCTCCTCCTCCTCCCGCCTCGCGGCCGGGCGCTTCGCGGACCGTGGTCTCCGCTGATCGTCTCGGACTCGTGCCGGGGCGAGCAAAGTGGGGCGGACGCGGCCTCTCGAAAATGCGTTGCAACGCCGCGAATGCTGAGCGAGTGTCGTGTCCGTGGCCGCCCAGGCGAAGCTCAGCTCGCGGTAGCGCGGGTTCCTTCTCGGCCGGGGTTACCTGGTGGTGCGGTCCCTGCTGGACCAGGCCGTTCTCGCGCGGATCAGGGACCGGCTGGATGGCCTGGTGCGGGTCACGGTGGCGGCGTGGGCGAATAATCCGAGCCTGGACACCACCGAAGCATGCGTGGTCGCCGAGTTCGATCCGGCCGACCCTGGCTTTGTCCCCTGTCATCAGCATCCCCTGCTCGCCGCTGCGGCGAGTCTCGTGCTGGGAGATCCCTGGCATGTGCGGAGTCTCGACCTGCGGGCGCCCATCCCCGGGGCGGGCGAGCAGGGCCTGCACCCGGATTACGCCGAGCGCCGGACCGAAGGGCCGTGGCGGACGCTGTCGGCCATGTGGTGCGTGACGCCGTTCATCCGCGACAGCGGCCCGCTGCGGGTCATACCCGGCTCGCACCGCCGCGCCGAGCCGCCGATCGATATGGAGCATGGCTATGCGACCGGCATGGGTCCGCATCCTGACGAGGTGAAGATCATCGCACCGCCCGGGTCGGTGATCTTGTTCAACGCCGCGGACCTGTGGCACTCCGCACGTTTAACTACACGCTGCGGGCCCGCCTGGCCCTGACGGTGCACTTCGACCCAGGCTGACAGGCTGGGCCTGCTGCGATGGATTGCGGTGGATGACGCGGGCGGTGGCCGGCGTGGCACCCGGGCGACGGTATCAGCCGAGCTGCGGGAGGTGCTGGCCGCCGGGTGGGCAATCCCCCGCCAGCGCGGCCGTGACCTGGGCGGCAGCCTGAACCTGAACCTGCTGGTCGGCCGCGGGGATGAGCGGCTGGTGGTGCGGGTGCACCGGCCCTCGGTCAGCCCGGCCCGGCTGGAGGCCATCCAGCACGCCCGGCAGCAACTGGATGGCGCCGGGGTGCCGTGCTCGGCGCTGGTGGTGGCCCGCGATGGCGCCCGGTGGGCCAGCGCAGCCGGGCTGCTGGTCGAGGTGGAACGGTACATCCCGCACGACGGGCGGATGCACACCCCGCCGCGGCTGGCCCGCGGGCTGCCACTGCTGGGCCGCGTCCACGCCCTGCTCGCCGGTATGGAAGTCTCCCCGGCGGGCCGCAGCGTTGAGTTCGCCAACCACATCGAACCCGGCGCCGTGCTGTCCGGCACCCGGGCCGGGACCGCCCGGTTCCGGGGCTGGCACCCGCCGCCGGACGAGCGGCGGATGGCCAGCCAGGCGGAGCGGCTCGCCGAGCTGGTCGCGGCCTGCGAAGCCGGCCTGGTGGCCGGGCTGCCGCGGCAGCTGGTGCACGGTGACTTCTGGGATGACAACGTCTTCTTCCACGGCGAGACCCTGGTGTTTGTCGCCGACTTCGCCTTCATGGCCGAACGGGCCCGCATCGACGACCTGGCCCTGACCCTGTACTACGCCGACACCGAAGCCGGCCTGGCCACCAGCCCGGACCGGATCGCCGCGCTGCGGCCGCTGGTGCACGGCTACGCCAGCGGGCTCGGCAACCCGCTCACCGACGCCGAACACCAAGCTTTGCCCTGGGCCATCGCCCGGCAGCCGCTGTGGGGCATCGGCGG
>WNGL01012488.1_pt1 | contig 11741 bp, 6 predicted proteins | sample 5400591 | NCBI WGS metagenome assembly WNGL01 (sample SAMN13153377, study PRJNA577476) | soil metagenome | isolation source: 80 cm soil or saprolite under Garry oak tree replicate 1 | place: USA:California | collected 2016-06-15
ACCCCTTGCGTCTTCGCCTTCGGGACCGCCCCTGGTCGTCGCTCGCGCATCGGCGACGCGACCGGTGGCCCCGGAGGTGAGGCTCCCAGGGGTGGGGGGCGGGGCTGTCAAGGAGCCGAACCGGAGGGGCCACCGGTCGCCGGAGCCGATGCCCTTGGCGCCGATGCTCGTGCTCTTCGGGGCGCTGGCGCTGGCGGGCTGCGGTCGCGCTCGGAAGCCGCAGCTGTTCGAGCGGCTGCCTCCCGAGCGCACCGGCGTCACGTTCGTCAATCGGCTGCCCGACGACACCGCGTTCAGCATTCTCGACTACATGTACTACTACGACGGCGGCGGCGTGGCCGTCGGCGACGTCAACAACGACGGGCTGCCCGACCTCTACTTCACGTCGAACCTCGGCTCCAACCGTCTCTACCTGAACAAGGGCAACTACCGGTTCGAGGACATCACCGAGCGGGCCGGCGTGGCGGACTCCGGGGGCTGGAAGACCGGCGTCACGATGGCCGACGTCAACGGCGACGGCTGGGTCGATATCTACGTCTCCGCCGTCGACTTCCCTACGCTGCACGGGCACAACGTGCTGTACATCAACAACGGCGACGGCACCTTCACCGATCGGACCCAGGAGTACGGTCTCGACTTCGCCGGATTCTCCACCCAGGCCCTGTTCTTCGACTATGACGGCGACGGCGATCTGGACATGTACCTGCTGACGCACTCCCCTCACCCGGAGCGCGCATCCCCCTCGCACGTCACGCACGGTCCGCGTCTTCCGGGTGTCGGCGACCGACTTTATCGGAACGACGGTGGTCATTTCGTGGACGCCAGCGAGCGCGCCGGCCTCTACGGCGGCGCCACTCGGTACGGCCTGGGGGTGGTGGCGAGCGACCTGAACCTGGACGGCTGTCCCGATCTGTACGTCGCCAACGACTTTCAGGAAGACGACTTCGTCTACCTCAACAACTGCGACGGCACGTTCACTCAGTCCGGCGCCACCGTGCTGGGACACACCAGCCATGCTTCGATGGGCGTGGACGCCGCCGACGTGAACGACGACGGGCGCCCGGACCTCGTGGTGCTCGACATGCTGCCCGACGGCGAGAAGATCCTCAAGACCTCCGCCAACGCCGAGAGCTTCGACGTCTACCTGGAGAAGCTCGCGGCGGGCTACCATCCGCAGTACGCCCGCAACACGCTGCAGCTCAACCGCGGCGTCATGGCCGGCACCGTGCGCTTCAGCGAGATCGGCTCTCTCGCGGGCGTCTCTGCCACCGATTGGAGCTGGGCGCCGCTGTTCGCCGACCTGGACAACGACGGCTACAAGGACCTGTTCATCACCACCGGGATCTATCACCGGCCGAATGACCTCGATTACTTCACCTACGTGTCCGAGCCGGTCGTCCAGGCGTCGCTCAGGCAGGGGACGAGGGGGCTCGCCCGGGCGCTCATCCGGAAGATGCCGCAGGTCCCGACTCCCAACTACGCGTTTCGCAACAACGGAGATCTCACATTCACGAACGAGGCCCACGCTTGGGGGCTGGCCGAGCCGGGCTTCTCGAGCGGTGCCGCCTACGTCGACCTGAACAATTCCGGCGCGCTCGATCTCGTCGTGAACAAGCTCAACGCCCCGGCCGCGATCTACCGCAACCGGGCGCGCGAGCTGACGGGGAACCACTACCTGCGGGTGGTGTTACGGGGCTCCGGGGCGAATACGGCTGGGATCGGCGCAAAGGTCATCATCAAGCACGGCGGCACGGAGCAAATGCTCGAGCAGTTCCCGACCCGTGGCTTTCAGTCGTCCGTCGATCCCCGTTTGCATTTCGGGTTGGGGTCTTCCACGAGAATAGATTCGCTGATCGTCGTCTGGCCGGATCGGCGCACCCAGGCGCTGACCGATGTCGCGGTCGATCGCACGCTCACGCTGTCGCAACGGGACGCGACCAGGGCGGGCGTGGGGGCCGCCGCGACAGCGGGTGTCCGCTCGGCTGCCGGAGCGGCGGCCCCCACGCCCGCCACGTTCACGGACGTGTCCGATCGCCTGCGCATCGATTTCAAGCACGACGAGAATGCCTTTTACGACTTCCACCGCGAGCCGTTGATCCCGCATCTCTTGTCGGCCGAAGGGCCCGCGCTCGCGGTCGGCGACGTGGACGGCGACGGGCTGGACGACATCTACGTGGGCGGGGCCAAGTGGCAGGCCGGACGCCTGTTTCTCCAGCAACGGGACGGCACGTTCCGCCCGAGCGCGTCGGTCGACCGCGTGTTCCAGGCGGACAGGCTGAGCGCGGCGGTAACGAGTTCTGGGGCGACGACCCGGCGCTGCAGGACCGGCTGTATGTGAACGACGGCCGCGGTCGTTTCCACCGCGACACCCTGGCGCTGCCGCGGCTCTCGGAGAGCGGGTCGTGCGTCGTGCCCGGCGACTTCAACGGCGATGGCCACCTCGATCTGTTCGTGGGACGGCGGGCCGTGTCCCGCCGCTACGGCATGGCGCCGCGCAGCTATCTGCTCGAGAACGACGGCACCGGTCACTTTCGCGACGTCACGCTCGAGAAAGCCCCCGCCCTCGCCGAGGCCGGGATGGTCACCTCGGCCGCGTGGATCGATTACGACCACGACGGTCGGCTCGACTTGATCGTCACGGGAGAGTGGATGCCGGTGCGCGTGTTCCACAACGAGAATGGCCGGCTGGTCGATCGGACGCGCGAGGCGGGGCTCGCGGGAACAGAAGGCTGGTGGAGTAGCGTCACCGTCGCGGACCTGAACGGGGACGGGCGCCCGGACCTGGTGCTCGGCAACCTCGGGCTCAACTCCTACCTCCGGGCGTCGCCGGCGGAGCCCGCTCGAATGTACGTGGCCGACTTCGGGCACAACGGCACCCTGGCGCAGGTGCTGACCGTCTACAAGCACGGCGTGAGCTACCCGGTGGCCGGTCGGGACGAGCTGCTCGGCCTCATCCCCCCGCTGCGGAGCCGATACCCATCATATGCCTCGTTCGGCGCAGCCCGCGTCGAGGACATCTTTCCCGCCGCGGAGCTCGCCAAGGCCACCCTGAGACAGGCGCGTGTGTTCGCGAGCTCCGTCGCGCTCAACAATGGCAACGGCACGTTCACGCTCGTGCCGCTGCCGGTCGAGGCCCAGCTCGCCCCGATCCGTGCCGCCCTGGCGGACGATTTCGATGGCGACGGACGCACCGATCTGCTGGTGGCGGGGAACGATTACGGGTTTCCGCCCGTGCTGGGTCGCCAGGACGCCGGCTACGGTCTGCTGTTGCGCGACACGGGGAATGGTCGCTTCGAGGCAGTCGACATGGAGCGCAGTGGCGTGGTGATCGACGGCCAGGTACGTCACCTGCGGTGGCTGCGGCGAGCGGACGGCAGCCGCGTGATCGTCGTCGCGCGCAACAACGACCGGCTCCGGGTGCTGCGCCCGCCGCGCTCCGCGCGTCCTTGACAAGTCCACGTGGAGAGGAAGAATGATGTTGCATGGGAGCGACACCTTCAGTGAGAGGATGCGTATGAGACGAGCAGAGTGCGTGATGAGCGCGCTCTCGGTGGCGCTGTGGGTGGCGCCGCTGAGCGCACAGCAGGCGACGGGGACGGTCCGGGGGCGCGTGACCGACGCCACGACGCAGCAACCGCTGGCAGGAGCCACTATCACCTTCGGTACCCGCCGGGCGCTTTCGCAGAGTGATGGTCGCTACCTCATTACCGCCGTACCCGCGGGCACCGACTCTCTGCGGGCGAGACTGATCGGGTACGCTCGTGCGGCCCAGACCGTCACGGTCGCGGAGCGCGACACCCTGGTCGTCGATGTCGCCTTGAGGTCCCAGGCGGTCAACCTGTCGGAGGTCGTGGTCACCGGCTACGGTACCCAGCGGGCGGGCGACATCACCGGCTCCGTGACGGCCGTAACTGATTCCCAGTTCAACACCGGCCGGATCCTGAGCCCCCAGATGCTGATCCAAAGCAAGGTGCCCGGCGTTCAGGTCGTGGACAACAACGACCCGGGCGGCGGCTTATCGCTCAGGATCCGCGGCCCCACGTCGGTGACCGCCCTCAGCGAGCCGCTGTACGTCATCGACGGCGTGCCGCTCGGCACCGGCGCGGGCGGTGGCCTCTCCGCCGGTCGCGACCCCCTCAACTTCATCAGTCCAACCGACATCGAGAGCATTACGGTGCTGCGCGACGCGTCGGCCGCGGCGATCTACGGGACGAACGCGGCGAATGGCGTCGTGCTCATTACCACGAAGTCGGGGAAGGGGAGGCAGGGACCTCGGTTCGAGTACAGCAGCAGCGCATCCGCCTCGTCGGTGACGAAGCTGCCGGACATGTTGAACGCGGCCCAGTTCGCCGCTGCCGTGGCCGCCTACGCACCGACACGCGTCGATTCACTGCTGGGCGCCAACACGAACTGGTTCACCCTCATTGACCGCACCGCGTACGGTCAGGAGCACAACTTTTCCGTAAGCAACGGGACCGGCGATGGAGGCTACCGCCTGTCGCTTGGGTATCTCAAACAGGACGGCATCATTCAGGCGAGCTCGACGCAGCGGGTGTCGCTGGGGTTCAACTATCAGCAGCGATTGCTCAACGACCGTCTCAGCCTGCACACGAGCGTGCGGGGGTCGCGAGCCGTCGATCAGTTCACCCCGGGAGACGTACTCGGCAACGCCGCCGCGATGGCGCCGACGCAGCCGGTGATGGATCCGACGAGCCCCACCGGCTACTGGGATTGGCGGACGACCAACGCCTCCGCGAGCAACCCGGTTGCCAGCTTGAACCTCGCGACGGACCACGGGACGACCTGGCGCAGTGTGGGGAGCGCGCAGGCGGAATATCGGATGCCGTTCCTCGAGGGGTTGTCTGCCAACCTGAACCTCGGCTATGACTTCACGAGCGCCGATCGAACGACGTTCTACCCGAGCAACCTGGCCGCCCAGGTGCGACAGGGCCAGGGCAGCCTTTATATGTCGAATTTCAGTCAAACGAACTCGGTGCTCGACGCGTACCTGGGCTACCGGCCATCACGCACCTACGGACCTGGTACCGTCGATCTCGTCGGCGGCTACTCCTACACGCAGTCGCACAGCGAGTATCCCTACCTGCGGGAAACCGGCCTCAACAGCAACCTGCTCGGCGACAATGGCGTTCCGACGGCGCTCAACGTCCGCAACGTCGACTCTGTCGTCCCGTACAAGCTCATCTCCTTCTTCGGCCGGCTCAATTACAACATCTCCGACCGCTACCTCGCGGCCGTGAGCGTGCGACATGATGGGTCCTCGCGCTTTGGACCGGGCAGGCAGTGGGGCACCTTTCCCTCGGTGGCGCTGGCGTGGCGGATCTCGCAGGAGCCGTTCGTGCGCTTAGGGTCGCTGTCGGACCTCAAGTTGCGCGCGTCCTGGGCGAGGACCGGCAACCAGGCGTTCCCGGATTTCCTCCAGTACACGACCTATACGTACGGCGACGCGCAGACGCAGGTGTGGTTCGGCGACCACTTCGTCACCACGATCCGCCCCAGCGCCGTGGACGAATCCATCCATTGGGAAACAACGAGCTCCTACGACGCTGGCCTCGACTTCGGCTTCTCGAACCAGCGGTACAGCGGTTCGTTTGACTGGTACACCAAGAACACCAGCGACCTGATCTTCAACGTGCCCGTCGACCCTGCAGCGAATCTCGGGAACTTTGTCACGACGAACATCGGCAGCATGAGGAATCGGGGGTTCGAGCTCAGCCTGAACGCCCGTCTGTGGGAGGGACGAGCAACCGGCCTTGGGTGGACGGCGTCGTTCACCGCTAGTCACAACACCAATGAGCTGCTCAGCATCAACCCGAGTAAGAGCGTGACGCGAATCCTGACCGGGGGCATCTCGGGAGCCGTCGGCAACTTCATCGAGGTCTGGCAGCCGGGTGTCCCGGTCAACTCGTTCTACGTCTTTCAGCAAAAATACGGCGCGAATGGAAAGCCGATCTACAGCGACACGCTGATGAACATGTACGTGGACCAGAACGGGGACGGCAAAATCACCGATTCCGACCGGCGGCCGTTCCATGACCCGGCGCCGAAATGGATACTAGGCCACTCCTCGTATCTCACCTACGGGCGCTTCGACGCCAGCCTCACGCTGCGAGCCTATCTGGGGAACTGGGTCTACAACAACGTGGCGTCCGCCAACGGCGCGTACCAGAACCTCACAGGATCGGGAATGCCGAGCAACTTGCACGCGTCCGTGCTCACTACGGGCTTCGTCGTGCCGCAGTACGACTCGGACTATTATGTGGAGAACGGCTCCTTCCTGCGGATGGACAACATCACGCTGGCTTATTCCATCAGCTATCGCGGCCAGCCAATCCGTCTGTACGCTACCATGCAGAACGCCTTCACCATCACGGGTTACAGCGGTGTGGATCCGACCGCGGGCCTGAACGGTCTCGACAACAACATCTATCCGCGCGCGCGCACCATCACCACCGGCCTGAGCGTCCGGTTCTAGGGGGACGACGACATGAACCGCACTATCCAAGCACTGAGGGTTGCCGGCGCCCTGGTCTGCGTGGCCGTGGTCAGCTGCACGGATCCGACGGTGGCCCCGAAGAGCACCGTCACCAGCGCCAACGTGTTCAACGATCCCGCCTCGTATGAGGCATTCCTCGCGAAGATCTACGGGGGGCTGATTGTCACCGGTCAACGGGGGCCGGACGGAAATCCGGACATCGGGGGTATCGACGAGGGTTTCGGTGAGTACCTGCGCCTGTACTGGTACCTCCAGGAGATGCCGACCGACGAAGCGGTGATCGGCTGGAACGATCCCGGTCTCCCTGCGCTGAATACCGGGACCTGGGACGCGAGGAACGAGATGGTCAACGCGATGTATTATCGCGTCTTCTACCAGATCATGCTCGCGAACGAGTTCTTGCGCCAGAGCACCGATGCGAAGCTGGCGGAACGAAATCAAAACGACCCGGCTTTGATAACGAACGTCCACTATTACCGCGCGGAGGCGCGGTTCCTGCGAGCCTTGAGCTACTGGCACGGGATCGACCTCTTCGGAGACATTCCACTCGTAACCGAGGCGGACCCGCTCGGCGCGACACCCCCGAAGCAGGCGCACCGCGCCGACATTTACAGCTACGTCGTGAGCGAGCTCAACGCCATCAAGGACGAGCTGCCCGCGAAGACCCCGCAAACCTACGGCCGCGCCAACAGCGCCGCGGCGCACATGCTGCTGGCCAAGCTCTACCTGAACGCGGCTATCTACACGCCGACAGCGAACTACAGCGGAGCCCTCACGGAGGCGCAAGCCGTGATCTCCGCGGGGTATACGCTCGATCCCAGCTTCGTACACAACTTCCAGGCCGACAACAACACCTCCCCCGAGCTCATCTTTGTCGCCGCGCAGGATGGTGCCAAGACCCAAACGTGGGGTGGGATGACGTTCCTGATCCACGCCGGCTGCGGCGGCAGCATGTCGGCCGCCACCTACGGCATCGACTACTGCTGGGGTGGGTACCGTCTGAAGCAGCAGATCTACAATTTGTTCGCGGCCGGGGACGGACGACGCTCGTTCTTCTGGACGACCGGCCAACAGGTCGACGTGGACACCATTGGACAGTTCAGCAACGGGGTTGCCGCGCCGAAGTTTACCAACAAGACGTCGACCGGAGCGAATGGGGCGCAGACGGGGATGGTCGATACGGATTTCCCGATTTTCCGACTCGCTGACGCGTATCTCATCTACGCCGAGGCCAGTCTACGTGGGGGCGGCGGTTCACTCACACAGGCGGAGGCGTACGTGGACAGCCTCCGCGTGCGCGCCTTCGGCAATACGAGCGGAAACGTCCCGCCCGGCACACTGACACTGGACACGCTGCTAGCCGAGCGCGGTCGCGAGCTGATGTTCGAGGCCCAGCGCCGTACGGATCTCGTGCGTTTCGGGTTGTTTTCGAGCGGTACCTACGTTTGGGCGTGGAAGGGTGGCGCCATGGCGGGGACTGCTCTAGCCCCGGGGCGCGACCTCTATCCGCTGCCGGCGAACGTGCTCGTCGCCAACCCGAACCTGAAGCAGAACCCGGGCTACTGATCGCGCGGGAGTCGTCGCTGTCGCGTGCACGCCGCGTCGCCGCCGCCCTGCTCCTGCTGACAGGGGCGGCGTGCGGCGGCGCGCTCTCTCCACCCGCATCCGGGAATCCGCCCCCGGACCGGCCGTCGCTCTCGCCCACCTACCGCCCCAGCGGCCACATGGCGGCCGGCGACGTGTTCGTGCACTTGTTCGAGTGGAAGTGGACCGACATCGCCACCGAGTGCCAGACCGTACTCGGCCCGGCCGGCTTCGCGGCCGTGCAGGTCTCGCCGCCCGAAGAGCACAGCATCACTCCCAGCCACGACTGGAGCGAGCGCTACCAGCCGGTGCGCTACAACATCGCCCGCAGCCGCTCGGGCACCCAAGCCGAATTCACGGACATGGTGGCGCGCTGCGCGGCCGTCGGCGTCGGCATCTACGTGGACGCCGTGATCAATCATATGACCAACTACCCGAGCCCGGGGATCGGTTCGGACAGTTCGCCCTATTCGAAGTACGACTATCCCGGCCTCTACACTTCGGCTGACTTTCACACGCCGTGTACCGTCAACAACTACGCCGACGCGGCCAACGTGCAGGATTGCGAGCTGTTCGGGCTGCCGGACTTGAACACCGGGCTCCCATCGGTGCGACAGAAGATCGCCGGCTACTTGATCATGCTGGCGCGCCTGGGTGTCGCGGGCTTCCGCATCGATGCCGCCAAGCACATCCAACAGGTGGAATTGGACGCCATTCTCACGATCGTCGATTCCACGATGACGGCCGAAAGCCGCCCCATTCCGTACTATTTCCTCGAGGTGAGCGGCGGACCGGGCGAAGCGCTGTCGCCGCGCGATTACTTCGGCGAAGCGTACGGCTCGGGCGGCGCAGCCGACATCACCGAGTTCACGTTCGTGGGCGTCGGTGACAAATTTCGCCAGATCGGCGGGCAGCACATCTCGCAGCTCAACCCCAACGGGTCCCCCGGCAACCAGTTCTCGCAAACCGCGTGGGGGCTCATGCCCTCGGACAAAGCGGTGGTTTTCCTGCAGAACCACGACACGCAGCACCAATGCGGCATCAGTTATCGCGACGGCAGCGTGTTTCGCGTCGCGAACGTCTGGATGCTGGCGCAGCCGTACGGCTATCCGTCGATTCTGTCGAGCTACGCGTTCAACTGCCCGGCGGAGAATTCCATGGGCCCGCCATCGGACGCCAACGGCTGGACCGTCGCGGTGACGTGCGCGTCCAGTCTCGAGACCGCCACCGACGGCGCATGGGTCTGCGAGCACCGCGACCCGTACATCCTGAAGATGGTCGGCTTCCGTCGAGTCGTGGCCGGCACCGACGTGAATCACTGGTGGGACGACGGCGCCAATGCCATCGCGTTCTCGCGGGGCGACAAGGGCTTCGTCGCGATCAACAGGGAAGCGGTTCCCTCGGATACCACGATCGCGACCGGGATGCCGCCGGGGACGTACTGCGACCTCTTGACGGGCGGGCTGGCCGCCGCCGCCTGCGCCGGAGATTCAGTCGCCGTGGACTCGGCGGGGGCCGTTCATTTTCATCTCGCAGCCAACTCGGCCGTCGCGATCGACGTCGCGACCAAACTACCGTGAGACGGTTGGATTACGCCGCGCGCGTCGCCGCAGCGGGCGCTGGGCCCGCGTCGATGAGCTGCTTCCTAAGGGGATCGACACGCAGGTTCAGACCCTCCAACGAATGTGCCCCCAGGAGAATCAGGTCCCCGGGCTCGCCGAACACAACCTCGTCATTGGTCTCGATGCCGCCCACGCGAAGCGTCACCGCACCTGTCCGGCGGGACAGCACAGCCCCGTCCGCTTGGCGGAAACGCCACGTCTTGATCCGCTTGATTTCGAGAGATTCGAGGGCAGCGGCGGGGAACCACGACAGCTCGGCTCCCGTGTCGACCAGCACCGACTCTAGGACCCGCCGCTCACCCGGGCGCGCCGGGTTCTCGATCTCGACGTTGACGCGAAACGTGCCCATTTCGTCGCCCATATTACCTCCTCCTGCCTCGCCGAGTAGTACCACAAGAGCGCGGGCCGTGTCAATCCTACTCCTCGCGTGCGCCGCGACTACTTCGCTCGCCGCCCAGCAAGCCGCCGTCCCCGCCTGGACCCACGGCGGCGTGTGCTACGAGATTTTCGTCCGATCGTTCTACGACTCCAACGGCGACGGCATCGGCGACCTGAACGGCCTAATCCAGAAGCTCGACTACGTCGCGGGACTGGGCGTCGACTGCATCTGGCTCATGCCGGTGGCCGCGTCGCCCAGCTACCACGGCTACGACGTGACCGACTACTACCGCGTCGAGCCCGCGTACGGCACCAACGACGACTTCAAACGGCTGGTGGCCGCCGCGCATCGCCGCGGCATCGCGCTGCTCGTGGACATGGTGCTGAACCACAGCTCGAGCGAGCATGCGTACTTCCAGGCGGCCCTGCACGACACGACGTCGCCCTATCGCTCCTGGTACCGCTTCGCGTCCCCGTCGCCCGGGAAAGATTGGCACCATTCGCCTGTGCGCGACGAGTACTACTACGGGCTCTTCTGGTCCGGCATGCCGGACTTGAACTACGAGACGCCCGCTGTGCGGGAAGAAGCGAAGCAGATCGCCACGTTCTGGCTGCGCGACATGGGCGTGGACGGCTTCCGGCTGGATGCGGTGCCGTATCTCGTGGAGCAAGGCGACTGCGTCTCGGGGTGTCCCGGGACGCATGCGTTCCTACACGAGTACGCCCAGCACGTCGACAGCGTGAAGCCCGGTGCGTACACGGTGGGCGAGGCGTGGGGCAGCATTGATAAGATGCTGCCCTACTACCCCGATCAGCTCACGTCTTACTTCGGCTTCGAGCTGTCCGATTCGCTCATTGCGGCGGTGCGCAGCGGCTCGGCGGCGGGTGTCTTGACCGGCTACCTCCGTCTGCAGGACACGCTGCCCGCGTATCGCTGGGCGCCGTTCCTGAGCAACCACGACCAGACCCGCACACTGACGCAGCTCAGGGGTGACGTCGCTCGGGCGCGGCTCGTGGCGACACTGCTGCTCACGCTCCCGGGCACCCCGTTCATCTATTATGGTGAAGAGATCGGCATGACCGGCGACAAGCCCGATCCCCGGCTGCGCACACCGATGCAATGGAGCGCGGGTCCCGGGTTGGGCTTCACGTCCGGCAAGGCCTGGGAGAGCGCGCAACCCGACTCGTTGACTACCACCGTCGCGGCAGAGGACGCCGACGCCGGGTCATTGCTGAACCTGTACCGCCGGCTGATTCACTTGCGCAAGCAGAATGAGGCGCTCGCGACGGGAAGGTTGGTACCGCTCACCACGACGAGCCCCCAGGTCGCCGCGTACTTACGCCGCGCTGACACAGACGTCGTGCTCGTGGTGGCGAACCTTGCTGACATGCCGGCCACCCGTATCGCGGTCAGCTCCGCGGCAGGTGCGCTGCCGGCCGGTCGCTACACCGTGCGTAACCTGGTGGGGGGCCCGAACAGCACCGCTCTCGTGGTCGGCGCCGACGGACAGGTGAAGGGCTATGTGCCGATGCGAGGGTGGATCGGGCCGCACCGGAGCGTCATACTCGAGCTGCACAGGCAGTAGGAGTAGAGCGCTTGCACCGCATCCTGGCCCTGCTCGGATGGCTGGCCGTTGGCGGCG
>WNGL01008822.1_pt1 | contig 11740 bp, 10 predicted proteins | sample 5400591 | NCBI WGS metagenome assembly WNGL01 (sample SAMN13153377, study PRJNA577476) | soil metagenome | isolation source: 80 cm soil or saprolite under Garry oak tree replicate 1 | place: USA:California | collected 2016-06-15
GCGCGCTGGGCCGGGTCGTTGAGGTAGGCCAGCGAGGTGTCGTCGAACTGCAGGTAGGTGCAGCCCAGCGCGCCCAGCCGGGCGACCTCGTCGGCGTAGGCGGCGGCCAGGTCGGCCCAGAACGGCTCCATGTCCGGGTAGACGGCCGGGTCCAGCATGGCCGGGCCGCCGCGGTAGTGCACCATGTTCGGCGACGGAATCGTCAGCTTCGGCACCGCGGTGGTGACGTGCGACCGCAGAAAGCCGAACGCGTCGGCGAAGATCGTGTCGTCGATCCGGATCTTGCCGTCGACGTGGATGGACGCGGGGGTGAACTCGATGTCCCCGGCCGCGTTGTGGAACTTGACGGCCATGTGGCCCGGTGCCTTGGAGACCCCGCCGAGGGCGTAGATGAAGTCCATGTGCCACGTCGCCCGGCGGAACTCGCCGTCGGTAGCGGACTGCAGGCCGACCTCCTCCTGCATCCGGATGGCGCCGGGGATCTCCTGGTCCTCCACCGCCCTCAGGTCGGCCGCCGTGATCAGGCCGGCGGCGAAATCGTCGCGCGCCTGCAGCAGGCGCCTGGGGCGCAGCAGGCTGCCGACGTGGTCGGCGCGGAACGGCGGGCTGGTCCTGCGGGCCATGGCTACCTCTTCCTTGGCGGTGGCTTCCTTGGCGGTGCTTCCTTAGCAGGGGCGGGATAGGTCAGGTCGATCGTGTCCTGGGGCACGCCGAGCGCCTGGCCGAGAATACCCCGCATCAGATTCTGCGGTACCAGGCAGTCGGCGCACGCCTGCGGGGTGGCGGTGATGGTCACGCGGACGCGGCCGCCGGCCTCGGCGACCTGCAGGAGGTAGCCGTCGGCGGCGAGAGTGGAGGCGAGTTGCCCGGCCCGTTCGGCATCAATCATGAACTGACCTCGGTGGCGGCGCCCGACCACTCGCCGAAGACCCGGACCACCATGGAGATCGCCGCGTTGCGCGCGCCGGCCACGACGATGGGGACGTGCCGCGGTGAGGGCAGGATGCGGGTGAACTCGTGGTCGGCGGTGTCGTCGGGGTCGTCATCGGCGAAGCGGGCGATGCCGCGCAGGCCGTTCTTGCCCGCGCGGCGCAGGTCGGCGCCGGTGCGGCCGCAGTGCTCGATCAGCCACTCCTGGACGGTCTGCTTGGAGAAGCCGGCGCCGGCGAGCATCTGCGCGTGCTCGGGGCAGAACACCACGCCCGCCGAGGTGTCACGGAAGATCAGCGAGCCGGTCCTGGAGATCGTGTCGGCGATGTCGGCCAGGACATGCTCCGGGTCGGCGGTGTGCCGGTTGTCCACGAACTCGCACGTGCGCAGCAGCGTCGCCGAGACGGCGCTGGTGCCGGCGGGCAGTCCGCCGTCGACGGCAAACGGCGGCCAGGGGGACTCCTCCTCGTTCTCCGCCAGGCAGATCGACCAGCGTCCGGGCAGGCCCTGGGTGGCCTGCTCCAGCACGTGCGGGCGGATGCCGAAGGCGTTGCGGACGATGAGGCCGATGGCGCAGGGGATGGTGGCGTTCGGCCGGAAGCCGGGGCCGAACGCGCCGCCCGCGGTGTTGAACCCGAGTTCGTGCCGGACCGGGCCGTTGACCACGATCAGCGGGGCGGGGCCGCTGGTGGACTGCCAGCCGCCGCCGCGGGCGGCGCGCTCGCGCATCAGCGCGTCGAACGCGGCCAGCACCACCGGGAAGTACTCCGGCAGGCAGCCGGCCATGGCCGCGTTGACGGCGGCCAGATAGACCGTGCGGTTCCGGCCGACCTGATCGAGCTCGCCGATGATCTCGTCGGGATCCTGGCTGGTGGCGGCCAGGAACTTGTCGACCAGCGGCTGCGACGCGGGGACCAGGGGCAGGCCGTCGGACCAGCCCTGGGCGTAGCAGTACTCGATCGCGGCCTGGGCTTCTTCGGGATCCGGTGCTGGTGTCATGCGTCGGTGAGCAGTGCGACCACGGCGTCGAGAACCTGGGCGGCGCGTTCTTTGACCTGGTCCGGGGTGAGGATCGCCACCGGGTGGGGCGTGGTGGCGTAGGGGTAGCCGGGGGCGCCGCGGAGTTCGGCCATCGCATCGGCGGTGACCCTGAAGGCGTCGCTGCAGATGGCCGCGGCGGGCAGCCCGGCCGCCTCGAACGCGATGCCGTCGGCGACGGCGGAGGCGCTGCACGAGCCGCAGTCGCCGATGCCGGTGACGATGACGTCGCAGGCCGCGGTCATCTCCTTGACGAGCTCATCGGGCGCAGGCTGGGCGAAGTTGACCTTGGTCCGGGCCACGGCGGCGCTGGCGCCGTACTGGTCCTTGAGCAGGCGGCCCACCTCGTCCAGGAACGGCGCCGCGTTCTGCTTGGTGTTGACCAGCAGGCCGATCCTGGCGCCCCTGAGGTCTTTGCGGCGACTGGTGCGGGGGGCAGCGGCCTGGCGCTGACCGGTCGTGGTGGCTCCGGTGGGGTCCAGGATGCCGTTCGGGGGTCCGGAGGTCGTCCCCCGGGCGGGCAGAGCGGGCATGGTGCTGCGGTCCTTGCTAGTGCTGGTGGATGATGACGCCGCGGATGTTCTTGCCGTCCATCATGTCCTGGTAGCCCTCGTTGACCTGGTCCAGCGTGTAGCGCCTGGTGATCAGCTCGTTGAGCTTGACGTCGCCGGCCTGCCACAGGCCCAGGATCATCGGGATGTCATACAGCGGGTTGGCCCCGCCGAACAGCGCGCCCTGCATCCGCCGGTGGTAGCCGATGAGGATGCCGCCGGGCAGCACCATGTCGTAGTAGCCGACGCCGGTGATGACGACCGTGCCGGCCTTCCCCGTCATGTTGACGGCCGTCGCGACCACGTCGTTGTTCATCTCGCCCACGGTGCAGACCACCTTGTCGGCGAGCTGGCCGCGGGTCAGGTCGACGAGCGTCTGGCGGGCCTGTTCGGCGTCGGCGAACGCGTGCGTGGCGCCGAACTCCATCGCCTGCTCCCGCTTGAACTCGACCGGGTCGACCGCGATGACGTACTTGCCGCCGGCGTACCTGGCGCCCTGCACGGCGTTGATGCCGACGCCGCCGGTGCCGAAGACCACCACGGTGTCGCCGGGACGGACGTCGGCGGCCCGGGTGGAGGAACAGAAGCCGGTGGTCACCGCGCAGCTGACCAGCGCGGCCAGCTCGAACGGGATGTCGTCGTCGATCGGGACGCAGGACCACTCCGAGATGACGGCGCGCTCGGAGAACGTGCCGAGCACGCACATGCCGCCCAGGTCCTCGCGGTTGCTGTCGTGGAAGCGGAAGGTGCCGTCGACGAGGCAGCCGATGGCGGCGTTCTTGCCTGCGTCGCACAGGTTCTGGTGGCCGGTCGAGCAGTACCGGCAGGTGCCGCAGACCGGGATGTAGGAGCAGGCCACCCGGTCGCCTTCCCTGACCCGGGTGACGTTGGGGCCGGTTGCCTCTATGACGCCGGCGCCCTCGTGCCCGCCGACCAGCGGGAGGCGGGCGGTGCCGGTGGCCCGGATGTGCTCGTCGGAGTGGCACAGGCCGGCCGCCTCGTACCTGATGAGAACCTCGCCGGCCTCGGGCTCGTCCAGGTCGAGTTCGGTGATTTCCCAGGGCTCGCCGCCCTTGCGGAGCACCGCCGCCCGGGTCTTCATCATGGAATCCTCCTTGTCTTTGTTTTCATATCACGCGCTTCTCGTCGTCGAAAGTGTCATATATCGTGTGCCCTGGCGGCGACGGCCCGGGTTATGGCCGGCACCGCATCGGCCGGGTCCGGCGCTGTGGCCTGACCCAGGGTTTCTCTAGGGGCTGGCTGTGGACGTGTCGCTGGACGGGAAGGTGGCGCTGGTCACCGGGGCCGGGCCGAACATCGGCAGCGGGATCGCGCTGGCGCTGGCCAGGTACGGGGCGCGGGTGGCGTGCAACGACGTCGTTTTCGAGGCGGCCGAGGCTTCCGTGCGGCGCCTGGTTCGTAACGGCGGTTCCGGGATGGCGCTGGCCGGGGACGTGGCGTGCGAGGCGGACGTGCTCGCGAACATCGCCGCGGTGCTCGACGCCTGGGGGCGGATCGACATCGTCGTCAACAACGCGGCCGACCTGCACGCCCGCGGCCTCCTGGAGGAGGACCTGGTCTCGTTCAACCGCGCGGTGACGGTGGCCGCGGCGGGCAACTTCCTGTTCACCAAGCACGCCGCGATCGCGATGATCGAGCGCGACATCCGCGGGTCGATCGTCTCGATCCTGTCCTCGAACGCCTGGCAGGGCGCGGCCGGGTTCATCGCCTACGCCTTCCACAAGGGCGGCCTGGCCAACTTCGTCCGGGCCGCGGCGATGGACCTCGCGCCGTACGGGATCCGGGTGAACAGCTTCTCCCCCACCGCGCCTCGGCCGGACAACCCGGAACTGCTGGCGCGGTGGCGTGCGGAGGGCCGGACGGAACTGCGGCCGCCTGCTGTTGTGTCTGGGGCGCGGCCGCCGTGGTGGCGGCCGGCCGGGACGTTCGACGTGCGGCGGAACATCCCGATGGGCGAGCCGGCCACGCCGACCGACATCGGGCACTGCATCGCCTGGCTTTCCTCCGACTACGCGCGGCTGATCACCGGCTGCGATTTCGTGGTGGACGGCGGGGCGCGGGCCAAGTACTGGGCCTACACGCCGCCGTTGGAGAATGCCGGGCCGGTGCCGCTGATTCCCCTGGATGTCTTTTCTGAGGATGTCATTTCGGAGGATGTTATTTCGGAGGCGGGCGATGGGTGAGACGATCCGGGCCGTGGTGCAGACCGGGCCGCGGCGTCTCGAGCTGCGTGAGTTCCCGCGGCCGGTGATCGGGCCAGAGGACGGCGGGCTGCTGCGGATCGAGGCGTGCGGGATCTGCGGCAGCGACGTGGAGCAGTACCGCGGGCACCTGGGGCAGCAGTCGCTGCCGATGGTGCCCGGGCACGAGCCGCTCGGGATCCTCGAGGAGGTCAGCGCCCCGGCGGCCGCGCGGTGGGGCGTACGGCCCGGAGACCGGGTGGCGGTGGAGATCCTCATCCCGTGCCGGTCCTGCGACCTGTGCCTGGCCGGGCGCTACATGTCGTGCCGGAACCGGATCGGCAGCCACGGCGGCTCCAACCCGCCGGAGCGCGGGCTCGGCCCGTGGGGCGGCTTCTCTGAGTACATCCACCTGCACCCGAACTCGATCCTGCACACGGTGCGGCCCGACATCCCCGCCGAGGTCGCGGTGATGTTCAACCCGCTCGGCGCGGGTGTGCGCTGGGCGTGTCATCTGGGCGGTGTGGGGCTTGGCTCCACGGTCCTGATTCTCGGCTGCGGGCAGCGGGGCCTCTGCGCGGTGCTGGCCGCCCGGATGGCCGGGGCGGGCACGATCATCGTCACCGGGCTTTCCCGTGACGCGTACAAGCTGGCGCTGGCGCGTGAGTTCGGCGCGGATCACACGATCGACGTCGAGGCCGATGACGTGGTGTCGCGGGTCGCGGAGATCACCGGCGGAGCCGGGGTCGACGTGGTGCTCGAGCTGACGCCGATGGCGGCGCAGCCCGTGCGGGACGCACTGCAGGCCGTCCGGTGGGGCGGCCGGGTGGTGCTGGCCGGGCTGAAAGGTAACCGGCCGGTGGAGCTGTCCACCGACGTCGTGATCAACAAAGCCCTGACCGTGGTCGGGGCGTTCAGCGTGGATTCGCGTGCCTACGCCGAGGCGATCCGGCTGATCGAGACCGGCCGGCTGCCGCTGGCGCGGATGCAGACGCACACGTTCGGCCTGGAGGATGTCGCGCGGGCCATCGAGACGCTGGCCGGCGAGGTGCCGGGCGAGGACGCGGTGCACGTGGCGATCATGCCGGGAGCCAGCGAGCCGAGGGGCCCCGGAGACGAGCCGAGGGGCCCCGGAGGCGAGCCGAGGGAGGCCCGGAGGCGAGCGGAAGACGGAGCGTGATGCGCGATGCTGATCGACGCGCACGCGCACGTGATCCCGGGTTCGTTTTCCCCTGTTCCGGCCGGATGCGACCCGGCCGACTGGCCGCGCATGGAGCCGGCCGGTGACGGGACGCGGGTCCTGTCGTCCGGGCTGATGCGCTTCACCGCGCGGCAGGCCTGGTTCGACGCCGAACGCCGCCTGGCCGACAGCGCGGACAGCGGGGTGGACGCGGAGGTTGTCTCCCCGTTCCCGCCGCTGCTGAACTACCGGCTGGCCGCCGGCTACGGGCGGGACCTGGCCCGCTGGGTCAACGAGTACGTCGCTCACTTGTGCGCGGCGGCGCCCGGCCGGATCTACGGGCTCGGCACGGTCCCGCTGCAGGAGCCCGACCTCGCCGCGGGTGAGCTGGCGGACGTCGCCCAGGCCGGCCTGGCCGGGGTGGAGATCGCCTCCAACGTCGGCGGGGTGTCGCTGGGCGATCCGCGTTTCTGTGAGTTCTTCGCCGAGGCCGAGCGGCTCGGGACGGCGATCTTCGTGCACGCGGTGCCGGCCGCGTCGGACCGGCTGCCCGGCCCGGCCGCCGCCACGTTCGGCGTCGGCATCGAGGGCGCGCTGGCCGCGGCCGCCCTGGTCACCGGCGGGGTCGCGGAGAAGTACCCCCGGCTGCGGCTGGCGTTCAGCCACGCGGCGGGCGGGTTCCCGCTCCAGCTGCCGCGGGCCCAGTGGTTCTGGGGCCGGACCTGGAACGAGGAACCGCCCGGCTCGCGCGGCCCCGAGGCCGCGCCCTGGGCGGCCGCGACCGGGCCGGCCGAGCTGGCCCGGCGGTTCTGGTACGACTCGCTGGTGTTCGACCGGCGCGCCATCGGGTACCTCATCGACATGCTCGGTCCGGACCGGCTGCTGGTGGGGTCCGACTTCCCGGCGATGCCCCGGGAGGAGCCGGCCGGGCGGACGCTGCGCTCGATGGGGCTTCCGGAGGCCGTGCTCGACGACATCACGTGGCACAACTGCTTCCGTTTCCTCGGCCTGAGGGAGCCGGAGGCGACCGGGAAGCACAGCATCGACCCGTCGAAGTTATTCTCGTGCCGTGAGCAGCACCGTATCGCTGGAGCTGGCGGATACCGGCCCGCCCGAGCCATGGACGTCGCCGGGCGCCGCGGCGCAGCGGCCGCCGCGGCTGCTGCTGACCCTGCTCGGCGACTACTGGTGGCAGCGGACCGAGCCGCTGCCCTCGGCGGCGATCGTCGCGCTGCTCGCCGAGTTCGGCGTCAGCGACTCGGCGGCCCGGGCCGCGCTGAGCCGACTGACCCGCAACGAGCTGCTGGTCACGTCCAAGACCGGCCGCCGCACGTTCTCCCGGCTGAGCTCCCGGGCGGCGGCGATCCTGGACGACGGCGCGCGGCGCATCTTCTCCTTCGGCTCGGAGAACCAGCCGTGGGACGGCATGTGGTCGCTGGTCGCGTTCTCCATCCCGGAAGACAACCGCGCCGCCCGGGACGTGCTGCGCAAGCAGTTGCGCTGGCGCGGCTTCGCGCCGCTCTACGACGGCCTGTGGGTCTCCCCGCAGGACCACGCCGCCGAGGTGATCGGGTACCTCAAGGATCTCGACATCACCACCGGCACCGCGTTCCGGGCCACCTCGGTGCCGGCCGAGTGCGAGATCCCGGCCCGCGCCTGGGACCTGGACGGCCTGCGCGCGCGGTACGAGCGTTTCATCGGCTTCGCCGGCCAGCTACGGGACGCGGCGGCCGGCGGGCGGGTGCCGCCGACGGACGCGCTCATCGCCAGGACCCGGGTGATGGACGAGTGGCGCGCGTTCCCCGGCCTCGATCCCGACCTGCCTGCGGAACTGCTCCCCGGCGGGTGGCCGCGGTCGACCGCCCGCGAGCTGTTCATCGGGTGCTACGACCTGCTCGGCCCGCTCGCCGCGCTGCGGGTCCGCCAGATCATCACCAGGTACAGTCCCGAACTGGCCGACCGTGCCGCCTACCACAGCTCGGAGCTGAAGCTGAGCGCGGCACCCGTGGCCGAAGGCTGAGCCGGCGCCAAGACGCGGGCGGGAGTCTTGGGCCCGGGCACAGTGACGCGGCGGCTGCTCTGGCGGATGATGGCGACGGATACCTGCGGACGGTCGCGGTGAGCGAACCGAAGGGGCGCGGCGCCGACTGGACTGAGGAGCGAGGAACGAGCGACGAGGGAAGGAGGCGCCTTAGGGCGCCTCGGAGGCGAGCGGAGATAGAGCGAGCGGGAGATGGGGCATGAAAACCAGGGCAGCGGTGCTCAGGGACATGGGCAAGGACTGGGAGATCGTCGAGCTTGACCTCGACCCGCCCAAGGACGGCGAGGTGCTCGTCCGGTTCGCGGCCGCTGGGCTCTGCCATTCGGACGAGCATTCCTGCGTCAAGATCGACGACGACCTGCCGCTGGAGACGGTGGCGCTGGTCGGCTGCGGGGTGCCGACCGGGTGGGGCACCGCGGTCAACGCGGGCGGCGTCCGGCCGGGCGACACGACGGTGATCTACGGGATCGGCGGCGTCGGCATCAACGCCGTCCAGGGCGCGGCGTTCGCCGGCGCGCGCAACGTCATCGCGGTCGACCCGCTGGAGTTCAAGCGGGAGCACGCCATGGAGTTCGGCGCCACCCACGCCGCGGCCGACGCCGAGGCCGCGCAGGAACTCGTCACCGAGCTCACCAGGGGCGTCGGCGCGGATCAGGCGCTGGTCACGGTGGGCGTGGTGACCGACGAGGTCATCGCGGCGGCGTTCGCCGCGGTCCGCAAGCGCGGCACGGTCGTGGTCACCGGGCTGGCCGGGCCGGGCAAGAAGACCATCCAGCTGCCGAGCTTCGAGCTCACGCTGTTCGAAAAGCGAATCCAGGGCGCGCTGTTCGGCAGCGGTAACCCGTTCGACACGATCCCGCAGCTGCTCGAGCTGTACCAGGCGGGGCAGCTCAAGCTCGACGAGCTGGTCACCACCCGGTACCGCCTGGAGGACATCAACCAGGGTTACCGTGACATGCTCGACGGCCGCAACATCCGCGGCCTCATGATCCACGACCCCTGAGGGGCCGGATCCCGGGCGGCACGATGTGACAACGTACCGGTTATATGCGGAACGATGTGACAGCGTGCCGGTTGACTCGGGGGGCGGAGCGGCATGGCGGGGCGAGCGGGAGCAAGGTGGGTGGGTCAGAAGAGGCTGTCGGGGAGGGCGAAGTGAACGCGGGCTAGTTCGGCGGCGGTGGTCAGGTGCTGGGCGGCGATGTGGCCGTGGTACATGGCCACGTCGCGGTAGTAGCGCTGCAGCCGGGTGCCGCGCCGGGCCGCCGAGGACGACGAGGCCGCGAAGAGCTCCTGGACGGCCTGGGCGGCGAGCTGGCCGGCCTGCTGGATCATGGTGAACAGCCGGACGTCGTCCTCGCGGGTGAACGGCTCGCCGGTCGCGGCCCAGCGTCCGGCTAGTTCCATGTACTGGTCCCCGGCCCGCAGCACGATGGCCTCGGCGGCGTCGGTGAGGGCGAGCGCGTGGCCGTAGGTGCGCTGGTAGTCCGGGTGAGTGTAGCGAGGCACCTGGGGCGGGAAGTAAGTCATCTTGGTCGTGATGATCTGCTCGTACTCCTCCAGCGCGGCCCGCGCGGCGCCGATCACCGGGATGACCAGGCCCGCGTGGTACAGGCCGTAGATCCGGCCGCAGTACAGCGGGCCGTGCAGGGCGGCCCCCGGGGCCATGGTCTCGCCGTGGGTCCAGTCGGCCGGCGCGGTGCACTGCGCGGGCACGAACACCGGGTCGACGCGGACGCTGTTCGACCCGCTGGCGTTCATGCCCAGGGTGGCCCCGTTGCCCCAGTCGTCCAGGACGGTGACCTGCTCCCGGGGCATGACGGCGGTGATCCGGTCGGCCGTCCCGGCCACCATGGCGTTCCCCATGAAGTGGGTGGCGTGCGCGATCCCCGAGCAGTAGTCCCAGGTGCCGCTGACCATGTAGCCGCCGTCGGCCGGTTCGGCGGTACCGGACGGCAGGGCCCGGTGCGGTGCCTTGAACTCGCCGGACGGGCCGAGGATTTCACGCTGGCCCGCCTCGGAAAACCAGGCCCCGATCGTGAGCACGTGATGGGCGCCGAGCGTCAGCGCCCAGCCGGTGCCCGGATCTCCCTCCGAGACCGCCAGCATCACCCGCCAGAACGTGGGCAGGCCGAACTCGTAGCCGCCGAACCGGCGCGGCTGCAGGATCCGGTAGAAGCCGGCCTCGGTGAACTTCCGGTCGAGCTCGGCCGTGTGGTGCCCGAGCCGTTCGGCCTCGTCCTGCTGGTCGCGGATGGCCGGGATCAGCGCCCGCGCCCGGGCGATGACCGTATCCGGCGTCAGGTCTGGTTCGGGGACTCCGATCACAGATACGAGACTGATGTGCCGAACGGTCGGGCGGCAAGCGCAGGCAGAGGCTGATCCGCGGCCCCGTGGCGGGAGCACAACGCGAGGCGGGCGGGAATGTCGTCCGGGACAATGGCCGCTGGCGCGCCTTGCCGGGCGAGCAGCCCGTTCGGGACAAAAATAAGCGTCCTCAGCCGGCCGCGGCCAGCAGCGGCGCGAGGCCGGCCAGGTCCTCCTCGGCGGCCGTCACGATCACGCCACTGACCAGCTCGCGGGCGTCCCGGAGCAGGCCGGCGGCCAGGTCGACGCCGACCGCGCGGGCCGCCCCGCGGCCGGCCCGCTCCATGGCGCGCAGCGTGTCCGGCGGGATGGTGACCTCGGGGACCTCGTTGGCCAGGTAGTCGGCCTCCTCGAAGCTGCGCAGCGGCGTGACCGACAGGAACAGCGGGGTGTCGGCTTCGAGCGCGGTCACCACCCGGCGCAGCGAGTCCAGTTCGTAGACCGGCCTGCTGACCAGGAAGTGCGCCCCGGCCCTGACCTTGGCGCGGGCCCGGGCGATTTCGGCCTCCGGGTCCTGCGCGCCGGGGTTGACCCGGGCGCCGACGCAGAACGAGGTCTGGGTGGCGGTCGCGAGCCCGTTGGAGTCGCGGCCCGCGTTCAGGCCGGCCAGCAGCGCGATCAGGCCGAGCGAGTCGACCTCCCAGATGCCGTCCACGGCGGGGTAGTCGCCCAGCACGGGCGGGCTGCCGGTGGTGCAGATCACGTTGCGGACGCCGAGGGCGTGCGCGCCGAGGAGTTCGGCCTGGAGGGTCATGATGGTCTTGTCCCACGTGGTCAGCGTGGCGACGGTCTCCACGCCGGCCTGCTGCTGCAGGTGCAGCGCCAGGTCGAGGGAGTCGGAGTGGGTGCGGGCGCTGTGTTCCGGCTGGACTGCGAACACCCCGACGCCCTGGGCCTGCAGCACCGCCGCGGCCTGTACCGCCTCGGCGGGCCGCCCGCCGGACGCGACCGCGGCCGCGACGATGAACCGGCCGCTGGCCAGCCGGTCGGCCAGGGTTCCGGCGAACGGCGCCCGGGGCTGCGGCGGCCGCCCCGGGCGCCCCGGCCGCCCGGAGCCGGCGGCCCGGGCGGCTCCGGCGGGGTGGGTGCGGCGGGACTTCGCCGACCGCGCGGCGGGCGGCGTGCGGACGGCGCCTGCGGCGGCGCGGATGTGCGCGGGGGTGGTGCCGCAGCAGCCGCCGACCAGGGACACCCCGGCCTCGGCGAACCGGCGGAAGTAGCGGGCGAAGTAGTCGCCGTCGAGGCTGAACTCGAAGCTGCGCGGGCCGGTGCGCCGCGGCTGCCCGGCGTTCGGCTGCGCGCTCACCGGCACCGACGCGTACCGGACCAGGTCCTCGGCCACGGTGAGCATCCGCTGCGGGCCGATGGTGCAATTGGTGCCGAGCACGGCCACCGGCAGGCCGGACAGCACGGTGGCGACCTCGCGCGGGGT
>WNGL01008824.1_pt1 | contig 11739 bp, 12 predicted proteins | sample 5400591 | NCBI WGS metagenome assembly WNGL01 (sample SAMN13153377, study PRJNA577476) | soil metagenome | isolation source: 80 cm soil or saprolite under Garry oak tree replicate 1 | place: USA:California | collected 2016-06-15
GGCGCGGGCGGCGGCCATGCCGTCGCCGTCGTCGTACACCACGGCAGGCCGGGCCTGGCCTACCCCGGCCGCGCGCATCGCGGCCTGGAACGCCGCGGTATCCGGCAGCGGGTGCCGCCCGGCCGGGCCGGGCGGCCCAGCCAGGTCCCGGTCTAGGTCGGCGAAGACGGCGCCGGGCAGGTGTCCCTGCCGGTAGCTGTCGATGCCCGGCGGCCCGGCGAGCCGCCACCGCACGTCGAGGAGCACGGGTGCCGGGCCGGCGGCCAGTTCGGCGGCGAGCGCCGCCGCGCTGACCAGCAGGCGGCCGCGGTCCGGCCGCTGGCTCATGCGGCGGTGTACGTGAGCGCGGGCACGAGCTGCTCCGACGGGGTGAGCGAGCCGTGCATGCCGAGCAGCGCGGACTCCCTCGGCTCGGCCTTGGTCGTCACGATGGCGAGGGAGCCGGCCGCGGCGGCCACCACGTCGCCGATCCGGTCGGCCATGGCCGCGTCCACCGGGCCGAACCAGCCTTCCTTGATGGCCTCGTCCCTGGACAGCACCCAGGCCCGGTCGCCGAGCGCCTCCCGCCATGCGGACAGGAGGTCGGCGGCGGCGCCGCGCCGCGCGTACACGTGCCTGGCCCGTGGCTCGCCGCCGAGCAGGGCCAGCCCGGACCGCAGCTCGGGGACTTCGTCGACGTCGAACTTGTCGTCCGGGCCGACGTCCACCATGCCGTGGTCCGCCGTCACGTACATGCAGGTCCCCGACGGCAGCGCCCCGGCCAGCTGCTCGGCCAGCTTGTCCACGTGGGCCAGCTGGTTGTACCAGGCGTCCGAGCCGGCGCCGAACACGTGCCCGGTGCTGTCGAGGTCGCCGTGGTACACGGTCACGAACGCGCGCTCGTTCTCCCGCAGGGCCGCGGCGGCCTGCGCCGCCAGGGCGCCCATGCTGTCGGCCGGCCGGTAGTCCGCGCCGCGCATCGTGGCCACGGTCAGGCCGGTGCCGCGGAACGAGCCCTGCGCCACGTGCACGGCCGCGATGCCAGCGGCGGCGGCCCGCTCGTAGACGGTGGGCAGCGGCTGCCACTGTCTCGGGTCGATGCGCGCGTCCCAGCGCAGCCCGTTGAGCAGGCGGTTCTCACCCGGGATGATCACCTGGTAGCCCAGGATCCCATGCTGCCCGGGCGGCCGCCCGGTGCAGATCGAGCCGAGGCTGGTAACCGTGGTGGACGGGAACCCGGCCGTGATCGGCTTGGAGTTGCGCGCGAGCTCTGAGAGGAAGGGCGCGACGGCGGGATGGTCGCGGAGAAGTTCCCAGCCGAGGCCGTCCACGATCAGCAGGCACGCGCGCCGCGCGGGCGTGAGGCCGAGCACGTTCTGCGATGGCGGGGCTTGCGGGTCTAGCGACGCGAGCATCGACGACGACAGGTCAGCGAGGGTGGTGGCCCCGTAGGAGGGTACGGTCGGCGGATGTCTCGGCTCAGGCGTCATGCGGGAATCCTCACCTGCTACTCGTGGGTGCCACTCAGCGTCTTTCGGCCTTGGCGCCGTTGCCTCAGCATCTTGCCGGAACATGGTGCCACCGGGCGGGTCGCAGCGGCAAAACGGACCTTCAGGTATCGCCCACCCGATCCTCAGCTACCGCGGACCGCGGTGGCATCGGACAGCTCGCGCGCGAAGTCCAGCAGATGCCGCACGGCGTCCTCGCCGTCAGCGGCCTGGCTGACCCGCAGCGAGAAGTCATCGGCCGTGATCGTGCCCAGGTATCCGTGATCGGCCTCACAGTTCTCGTCGCCGCAGTGAGCCGGCTCGAGCTCCAGGTGGGAAAGGACGTTCCAGCCGATGGTCAGCATGACTTCCGACGGCATGGTGACGCCCGGCACATAGGCCGCCGGGTCGGGCACCACGCGGCTGAGGGCCACGGAGGAGATCTTCGCGAACCGGATCGCCTCCGTGCTCGTCTCCGCCCGCGGCCTGCTGTCGGAGTCCTCGGCCGGGTGCTCGTCGGTGTGCGAGTACACCAACCGGGTCGGGGTGAGCGCCAGGACGGTCATGTGCCGGCGCACCTCCATGCCCGGGTCGAAGATCGCGTCGTGGTGGACGACGTAGGCGGTGACTGGTTCCGACCCGAGCGCCGAGGCGACCGCGTCGGACACCAGGCCCGGATAGTAGCCGCTGCGCTCGATCGCGGCCCGCAGGCCGTCGGTCAGGACTCGCGTTTCCCTCATCCCCCCATCCTGCACCGTCCGGCCGGGTGCTTTACCCGCGGGACCGAATCTGATCGGCCCCCGGCCTGCCGGGCGGGGCCACGGCGGCCAGGTGCAGGATGCGCTCCTCGGCCGGCTCGGGCAAGGCGATGGCGCTCGCCCCCGGCGCGGGCTTGGGCTTGCGCGGCTTCCTCGGTCCCGATCCCCCGCCGCGGCCGCGGTAGATGATCAGGCCGTTCACCGGGTCCGGCGCGCCGTCGAGGGCCGAACGGACGGCCGGCAGCGCCCGGAACGCCTCCCACTGCTGGTCAGAGTCGAAGAGCACCTCGAACACCACGCCGTAGCGGTGCTCGTGCCATTCCCAGGAGAGGGCGCCGTGGGTAACCGCCGCCTCGGTGAGCTCGTCCTGATAGGAGTCCTTCCACCGGCGAGCCGGCAGTTCGCTTGCGTCGAAGACCTCGATGGACCATCGTTCGGACACGCCTATGCCACCACCATCTGGTCGCAACTGACCCCGTTCTCAAGATAGTACGTCTTTTGCCCCCCTCCCGATAGGCTGCTTCGCTGTGAGAGGAAACGGGGGCCTGAGATTCTCCGTGACGTTGCTCACGGTGATCCCGTGGCCGCGGGACGGTGACGATACCGCCGCCGTGCCGCCGCGGGCCGCCGTGTCCGCCGCGATGGCGTGGGCGCCGGCCGTGGGTCTGCTGCTCGGCGTCATCGCCTCGGCCGTCCTGCTCGTGGCCGACCACCCGCTGGGGGCGGGCCCGCTGACCGCGGCCGCGCTGGCGGTCGGGTCGCTCGCCGTGCTCAGCCGGGGCCTGCACCTCGACGGGCTGGCCGACCTGGCGGACGGCCTGGCCAGCGGCAAGCCCGCCCCCGCCGCGCTGGACATCATGCGCCGGTCGGACATCGGGCCGCTCGGCACAGTCACGCTCGTCCTGACGCTGCTCATCCAGGTCGCCGCGCTCAGCCAGGCCGAATCGGCCGGGCACGGCCGCGGGCCCGCGGCGCTCATCGCCGCGGTGGTTACCGGCAGGCTGGCCGTGACGTGGGCCTGCCGCCGGGGCGTGCCCGCGGCGCGGCCGGACGGGCTCGGCGCGCTGGTCGCGGGATCGGTCCGCCTGGCGGTCCCGGCCGCGGCCACCGCGGCCGTGCTGGCGGCCGCGACGGGGGCGGTCGTGATCTCCGCGGTGATCGCCGGGCAGCCGCTCGGCTGGACCCTCCCGCTCGCGGTCGCCGCGGGCGTGGGCGCGGCGTTCGCCGTGCAGCGGCACGCGGTGCGGCGGCTCGGCGGCGTGACCGGCGACGTTCTCGGCGCGCTGGCCGAGATAGCGACCACCGTCACCCTGGTGGCGGCGGCCATGGGACCGGCTGCCTGACGGCATGCTTCAATGGCCGAAAGGCCACGCTCGCCGAGGCAGGAACCGCACATGCCGCCGACCCACGAAGTGTTCAACCAGCCACCCGCGCTGACCGGCTACGACGTCTCCGACGATGCAGCGATGCTGGCCGCGCTGCGCCGTGAGGGCGCCGGCTGGGCCGAGGACGCCGTCCGCGGACTCGGCCGCCTGGCCGGCTCGCCGCAGGTGCAGGAGCAGGGCCGCCTGGCCAACGAGAACCCGCCGAAACTGCGCACGCACGACCGTTTCGGCCACCGGGTCGACGAGGTGGAGTTCCACCCGGCCTGGCACGAGCTGATGACGGTGGCGGTGCGGCACGGCCTGCACGCCGCGCCCTGGCGGGATGCCCGCCCCGGCGCGCACGTCGCGCGGGCGGCGGGCTTCTACGTCTGGAGCGCGGCCGAGGCCGGACACGGCTGCCCGGTCTCGATGACCTACGCCATCGTGCCCGCGCTGCGGCACGCGCCGGGGCTCGCCGAGCGCTTCGAGCCGCTGCTCGCCGCGCCGGAGTACGACTTCGGCCTGCGACCGCCGCAGACCAAGCGAGGCCTGCTCGCGGGCATGTCGATGACCGAGAAGCAGGGCGGCTCCGACGTCCGGGCGAACACCACCCGCGCCGTCCCCGTGCACGGGGACGGGCCAGGGGGGACGGGGGGCGGGAGCCCCCCGTGCGCAGGAGACGCGGGCGGGGGGACCTACCTGCTCACCGGGCACAAGTGGTTCACCTCGGCGCCGATGAGCGACCTGTTCATGGTGCTCGCCCAGGCCCCCGGCGGGTTGTCCTGCTTCCTGCTGCCCCGGGTCCGGCCGGACGGCACCCTCAACGGCATGCGCCTGCAGCGCCTGAAGGACAAGCTCGGCAACAGGTCGAACGCGTCGGCCGAGGTCGAGTACGACGAGGCCCTGGCCTGGCTGGTCGGCGAGGAGGGGCGCGGTATCCGCACCATCATCGAGATGGTGAACATGACCCGGCTCGACTGCGTTCTCGGGACGGCGACGGGGATGCGGACCGGCCTGGCGATGGCCGCGCACCACGCCGCCCACCGGACGGCCTTCGGCCGAAAGCTGGCCGAGCAGCCGCTGATGGCCAGCGTGCTGGCCGACCTCGCGATTGAGTCGGAGGCGACCACGCTGGCGGCGTTCCGGCTGGCCGGCGCGACCGACCGCGCGGCCCGCGGCGACGCGCAGGAGGCCGCGTTCCGCCGCCTCGCGCTGGCGGCGACCAAGTACTGGGTGTGCAAGCGCGCCCCCGCGCACGCCGCCGAGGCCCTGGAATGCCTGGGCGGCAACGGCTACATCGAGGAATCGGGGATGCCGCGGCTGTACCGCGAGGCGCCGCTCGCATCGATCTGGGAAGGTTCGGGCAACGTCGCCGCGCTCGACGCGCTGCGCGCCCTGACCAGGCAGCCCGAGTCAGCCGAGGCGCTGTTCGCCGAGCTTGACCAGGCCGCCGGGGCCGACGCCCGGCTGGACCAGGCGGTCGTCCGGCTGCGCAAGGAAATCGGCGACCCGTCCGAAGCCCGCGCCCGCCAGGTCGCCGAGGCGATCGCGCTCGCCCTGCAGGGTGCCCTGCTCGTCCGCTACGGCGACCCGGCCGTGGCCGACGCGTTCGCCGCGTCGCGCCTGGCCGACGACGCCGGAGGTTTCGCCGGCTGGGGCCACGCCTTCGGCACGCTCCCGGCCGGCGCCGACACCGCGGCCATCGTCAGGCGCGCCACGCCCCGCCTCACGGGCTGAGCCGGTGACCAGTGTCCTGGACCGCCCCTCCCCGCCGCCCGACCTGACCCTGCGGTACGGCCCGCGGCCCGAGCACGTGCTGGACCTGCGCCTTCCGCAGGCTCCTGGCCGGACGGCACCGCTGATCGTGCTCATCCACGGCGGATTCTGGCGGCCTGCCTACGACCGGACGCACCTCGGCCGCCGTCGCCGACCCGGCCGCGCTGCCGCCGCCGGCCGTCCCCGTCACCCTGGTGCACGGCACCGCCGACGACCAGGTGCCGGTGAGCATGAGCCGGGCGTTTCCTGTGGGCACGCGGGTGGAGATACCCGGGGCCGACCACTTCGACCTGATCGACCCGCAGAGCCGGGCCTGGCCCCGCGTCCTGGCGGCGCTGGCGGGCACCATTTCTTAATGGCAAGGGAAAGGCGGAAGGCGGGCCCTTGCGGGCCCGCCTTCCGGAGAGGTGGAGTTCACCCTTGGCCAAGTCGTGGTACCGAAGTCACGAGCGAGCAAACTTGCGGAGAGACCCCCCGGTTTGGTGCCGCTGGGCACGTGGGCCTCTCATCCGATTGTGAGCCGCCACGGCGAACCGTGCCGCGGCACTAGTTCCCCGTTGCCGCCCGGAACCTGACGACCAGTTCGGCCGGTACGCGGCCGCGGTCCTTGACCTCGATACCCTGCGCCTTAGCCCATTCACGGACCTCCGTGGTGTTCAGTCCGCTAGCCGCTGCCCGGCGCCCGGTCCGCGCGGGCCGGCGGGCCGGGCCACTGCTACGCCGCGCGGCCTCGACATACCGGGACAGCGCCTTGCGAAGCGCCTCGGCATGCTTCGTGTTCAGGTCGATCTCGTACTCGGCACCATCCAGCGCAAAGCGGACCGTACCCTCTGCCTCACTGCCATCGATGTCATCGATGAACAGGGTTTGTATCTTCTGAGCCACGTGTACTCCGTTCCACTTGTTGAATAGTGCATAAGCGTAGACGATCATCGCACGATAAGGTCGCAGCAGCCCCCCATTTACATTGAGCGTCTTCGCTGAAGGTGGACCACCGCCTTCGGAGATGAAGTGCCGAACGGCAGAACAAGTCACCAACGGTGCGCGGGCGCACACCTAAAGCAGGTAACCGAGTGCGAGGCGGCCTGCACCCCGCTACCTTATGAAATCGTTTGCCGTCATTTCTGTCATGACCGAAAGGAGCCCGCACGCTTGGCCGGCGCTCACATTGCCTGAGGGCGGCTTGCCTTAACGCCCGGGAACAAGCCTGGTAAGCAGGCGGCACCGCGGCGGCCGCACATTACGGCGGTAACCGTGATGCACGTGCATCAGCTTCTCGTTGCGCTGAGCCGAACTCTCAGGACTCTCCCAGCCTCGGCAGAAAAGGACGGTGATGCATTGATACTACGGCCAGGCACATAGATACTTCCACCTTACCGGTTAGCTCGACATACGGACAAGACCCTGGTCAGGGCGGGACTGCGGCGCCTCGTCCGCACGTGCGGCGCACCCGCGGCGACCCTGGGCCGGCCGGCGGCGCGCCCGGGAGGCGCCGCTAAGACGTCTTCGCGGCGGGTATCCGATCTGCTTTAGCGGCACGAGCGGACCGTGTATCGCCGAGATTTCCGCCGAGTTGCCCTCTTCGACCCGCCAAACGGCGTAGTCGTGGACCACCGCCCGCTTCCCCTCGACCTTGGTGCCACCATATGAACCGGTATGCGTGGCGCGCCGAGCAGGTCGTATGACGATTTTATCATTCGCCGAGAACATAACCCCGAGGGTGCCGCGAAACCGGCGAGAGGCTGCCAGCCCCTCGTGAATCCAGGCCTTAAAGTCACGGTTTCGCCGAAGGCGCCGCCGACAGCGTGGTATTTTCGGCCCGCACTGCCGTGAACCATGAGTGAGCCATGTTCATGTGGCGTTCACTATCGACCCGGCCAGTCGTGCCTTCCGGCGCGGCTAAACGTGCAGAAGGCTGATAGCGCCCGCCCGGCCTGCTTTTGCCGACGGCCCCGCGGCCGCGGGCGACTGCTACCGGTCCAGCAGCTCCTGCCAGGTCCGTCCGGTGCGCACGCTGGCCGGCTGTTCCGTCACGACGTCGGACCCGGGCCGCGCGGCCCCGTCGCGAACCTTCACCAGGATCCAGCGCCGCTCGCCGGTGCGGGTGAGCGCGAATCCTCCGGACAGCTTGCGGCCGTGCAGGACGAGCGAGAGGCGCCCGGGTTCATCCCTGAGGACGTCCGCGGTCCCCTCGTCCCAGATGATCACGGCGCCGCTGCCGCGGCGCTGACCTTCGTGCACGCCTTCGAAATCGCCCGCCGCCAGCGTGTGGTCCTCGACCGGCACGGCCAGTCGCCTGGCCCCCGGGTCGAGCGACGGCCCCTTCGGCACGGCCCAGGACCGCAGCACCTGGCCAGACTGCAGGCGGAAGTCGAAGTGCAGCGTCGTCGCGTCATGCAACTGGACGACGAAGCGAGACACCGCGGCCATCGCCCCAGTATGGTCCCGCGCGGCCGCTAATGGCATTCGCGTCTTTCCCCCGAATGGCTTTCGCGCTCCGATAGCGCCGAGACGGCCGGCCCGAGAGAAAATTCACGTGATCCTCCGGTCCGGCCGTGACCGTGTCCGGCGCCGGGCTCGATACCGTCGCGTGCCGAAAGCCGGCCGCGATCTGATGCGTGATCTTGATTACCCCGGCGACCGCGGCCGCCGGACGCGTCCTTGCGATCATGACCGGACTCTTCCGCGATTAACCGGCGGCGGCCCGGACAAAAGCGACATCGTGATCACGCGCCTTTCCCGTGATGGTTGATTTCGGCGCATGCGCCCCGCGCGTACGGCGTCAGGACGGCCACGGCGACGGCACGAGGCCTGCGCGGACGCGGAGCCCGCCGCCGGGCCGGCTCAGGGTGCGGTCCAGCGGTTTGTCCGGCGCAGACGCTCTGCGTCGCCGGCGGGCCGGCCATTCAGGTTCCCGTCTCCGCTTTCCTCATCGGAGCCGATGCCGGGCGGCATCCCCGATAGGAGGGGCGCGAAATCCGGGAATCCGGGTCCCGGATCAGCCTGGAAGCACGGACGGGCCAGGAAGGCGTGCGGATTGCGCGCGAGTTCGGGGTCGAGAGGATCAGGGCTGAAGTAGCCAGCGGTGACCGGATCGAAATAGCACGGCTGGTTAAAGGGCAGCCGGGCCAGATCGGCCTCCAGCCCGTTCGGTCCGATAATCCCGGTCACCCGGCCGAGCGGGTCCCTGATGTACCGTGCGGTGCCGGCTCCGGGGCTGGTTACCGCCGCCGGCAGGCCCGCGGCGTCGCATTCGACCCTGGTCACCGCGCCGGACGGGCCGGTGACCGAGGCCAGGTGGCCATGCTCGTCGTACCCGTAGGAGGTGACGGCGCCGTCCGGGGCATCATGCCGGACCAGCAGGCCGGACTCGTCGTACACGGCCCGCGTCTGGCGGCCGTCCGGCCGGGTGACCGTGGTGAGGCGGCCGCTGTCGTCATAGGAGTACCTGGTCAGGTGGCCCGGCGGGTCGGAGCGGACCACCAGGCGGCCGGATTCGTCGTGCCAGAGCCTGGTCACGCCGCCACGTGGATCGGTGACCGCCGCGATCCGGGACCACTCGTCCAGCTGGTAGGTGGTCACCGCCCCCGCCGCGTCCGTCCACCAGGTGACCCGGTCGCCGTAGGTGAACGTGGCCGACATCAGCCCGTCGGAGCCAGCCCCGGCCAGGCACCGGCCGCGCCGGTCATAGCGGTACCGGCAGGAGGTGCCGGCGGCGGCGTGCCATCCGGTCAGCCTGCCCTCCTCGTCGTAGCCGAAGCAGAGCGCCTGATCAGCGGAGTCGATAACGGCGGCCAGGTCTCCCGCCGGGTTGTAGCCGTACCTGACGAGCGTCATTTCCCGGCCGGGCTGACCGTGAACCAGGGCGAGCGCGGTCACCCGGCTCCCGTCCATGACGATGCGGACGCGGTACCCGGCGGAGTGCGTGATCCAGGCCGGATGCCCGGCTCGCGTGTAGTGGTAGCCGATCTGGCGCCCGGCGCGATCCGTCACCGCGACCAGCGGCAGCTCCCCGGTCTGGTCCGCCGACCAGCGGTATCCGGGCCGGCGCTCGAACCGCCACGTCAGCCCGGCTTGCGGGTCGGTGACCGTGAAATCGCCGTCGCCGCCTGCGAGCTGCCACCTCGGCCCGGTGACCGGCAGGCCCGTCACGGGCCGCGGGCCGTCCTGGGCCGGGGTGCACCGCCAGGACAGCATGCGCCCGTCACCGAACACGCCGGTGACGCATTCCTGGGTGACCCGCAGCCGCTGATCGAGGGCGGACGCCCAGGCCGGCCCGAACCACCGGCCCGCCCGCCACGAGGACCGGTACACGCGGCCGACGACCAGCGGCAGCGCGCCGGGCCGCGCTACGTCCCTGTGGACCAGGAGCACGTCACCCGTGGCCACGTCCACCAGACCGCCGGCCTGCGGGATGTCCGACGGCGACCGCGCCGCCAGCCCCGGGTCCGCGCAGAAGCCGTCATTCATCCGGTCACCTCCAGCGGCGCTCGCCGACACCCAGATCACGCCCTGGACCAGGCCGGGGTTCAAGAAGAAGTTCTTAATAACTCCGAACGGTTCGTGGTGATAGCTCTGAGTCACCGTCCGGGGCTGTCCCTGGCGGGCCCGCGGCCGGCCGGGCTGGGCGTACGCTCAGGGAGTGGGCATCCTTTCCTGGCTGCGATCGCTGCGGTCTCCGGACATCCCGGACGACGAGTCGCACAGCCTGATCAAGTACCGCTACGAGGACCCGGACTTCGAGCCGGTCGAGGAGGCCGCGGCCGAGGACGTCGCCGCGGTCGAGGAAGACGACAAGTACTTCGGCTCGGACGCCCCGGCCAAACAGGACGAGCTCTGAAGAGTGCTCAGCGGCCTGCCGGACGTGCCGGTCAGACCAGCGTGAGCTCGCGGTCGTCGTCGGCACCGGGCTGCGGCTGCCCGGGCAGGTCGCGCCGGATGCCGCCGTGCGGACCCCGGCCGTGCTTGGCGGCCGAGGCCACCGCGAAGATCCCGACCGAGAGCGCGATCGCCGCGACGGCGATCAGCGCCACGGCCACGAGTATGCCCGTGAGAAGCTGCGTGTCGATCATGTGAGGCCTCCTGACCTGATGATGTTTACACCGTTTACTGAGACAAGTATCTAATGTAGCAGTAAACGCTGTCAACTTATTTATTGGCGTTAACGTCACCGCGGGGAGCGGCGATCAGCCGATGGTCACGCGAGGCCTGCGGCCGGGGGCTAGGCTAACGGGTCGTGGTCACGGCACCGGACATTCCCGGGCATAGGGTCGGCGGCGTCCTCGGCGCCGGCGGCTTCGCCACCGTCTACAGGTGCTGGCAGATAGCAGTCGGCCGGGAAGTGGCCGTCAAGGTGGACATCCGGGTGCTGCTCGCCGAGCGTGACCGCCGCCGGCTCCGCCACCGCCGAACCAGTGCCCGCGTTCAACAGCGGCTCACGCGTCTACCGCTGCATCGTCGACCAGATCGGCCATGATCCGGGCACGTCGCAGTTCCGCTAGCCCGGTCGCACCCCGCCCGGCACGATGAGCAGGCCCGGCCGCACCGTGACCGTGTAGGGTCCGCGGTCAGCCCCGGCGCGCGATGATGTTGTACAGGTCGGCCGGGCTGATCAGGCTGGGATCCTTGGCCCCCGCCAGGCGGATGCCCGCGTACGCGTAGCAGTCCGCGACCAGCGCCGAGCACACCCGCCAGTGATCCGCCTTGAAGACAGGATCGAGTTCGGCGCCGTTGCGGAGCTTCAGCACCTTCAGCGCGAAACCGACGTACGCCGGGTAGTCGTAGGGGCACCCCACCAGGGTGTGCGCTCGCGCGCAGATCCTGGCGCGCTGGGCGTCGGTCAGCGGGTAGCGCGCATTCCACACCGCGTCGGGGTGGGAGGACGCCGGGCGCACCCTCGCGGCCGGCGGCGCGGCCTCGATGATCAGCCCGTTGCCGATGTAGACGAAGGCGTGCCCGGCCCACGATTCGGTCGCGTGCCTGATCAGTTCGCCGGTGATCCCCCCGCTGTGGCTGACGCCGTAACAGCCGGGCAAAACCTTGTCGCCGTTGGCCGCGATGTACGGAGCCAGCCTCGGCGCCCGGGGCAAGGCCGGAGCGGCGGTAAGTGCCATCAGATCCTCCATGGAGGTGCCAGGCCGGGGACTCGGTCCGGCCCTTCCCCCCGGCCAGAGGGCCGAGGGGGGTCGCTGATACATCGCGGACGTAACTTTGGCGGGAATTCGATAGTTACGAAGCTGTGACTAACGCCAGCGGGCAGGTTAGCGGCTTCAGCCTGGTCATCGCGACCGGCCGGAACGGCGGCTGGGCGTTCGACGAGGGAAGCGGAACCTTGCCGCCCACCGCGTGGCGGCGCAGCGGAACAAGCCCTTCAAC
>WNGL01013410.1_pt1 | contig 11739 bp, 5 predicted proteins | sample 5400591 | NCBI WGS metagenome assembly WNGL01 (sample SAMN13153377, study PRJNA577476) | soil metagenome | isolation source: 80 cm soil or saprolite under Garry oak tree replicate 1 | place: USA:California | collected 2016-06-15
TCCAGTGCCCGCCGCCAGCCAGCGATGCGATCGTTATCATCGGCGACCGACAGCAGGGCCGCCTGCCAGCTTGGGTGCGGCCCGGCGGAGTCGGGTGCCCAGATCCCGTATCCGGTGCTGCCGGCGACGTCGATGTCGCGGATAGCGTCCAGTGCCCGCAGCAGGCTGGGCAGGACCGCACGCAGGCCGGCTTCGTCGAGCTCGTCGAGAAACATGCCGAAGGCCCGCGCGGAGACGACGAAGTAACCGTGCGGTGTCTGGTCAAGGTCCACCACTGCCGGGATCGGCAGATCGGGGGAGCTGAAGCGGGCCATGACCTGGTCCTTGGCGAAGTCGTCGCCGTATGCGCCGAAGCGGACAACCGCCGCCTGGCCGTCGAGCGTGAACGCGTAGGCGCGCGACCACTCACCGGCGCCGAGCAGCGCGAGTCCGCTGGCGCGATCTCCGTACCGGTCCGCAATGAGGCGCCTGGCGGCGGCTTCGGGCATGCTCGGCCTGTCCATCGGGGGCAACACTAAGTGTCCTTGATGGCGCATGTCAGTCCGGGACCTGAACAGCGAGGCGGCATGAGGTACGGTCCCCCGCGTGCCGTTCAGGGCTTGCGGGCGACGAGGATGTCGCGCAGGATCGCCTGGTCCACGCGGTGCCTGAAGTCGAGGTAAGGCCCGCTGTCCATTACCTGGAGCCCCGCGGCGGCGAGCGCGGCGACCGCGTCCTCCCGACGCGCGACGAAGGTGTTCCACGATATACCGAGGGCGCGAGAAGGCCGCAGCACTCGCGCCCAAGCCGGGGCAGCCTCAGCGAGCAGGTCCAGCGGGCTGCGCGCCAGCCCCTTGCCCCTGGCGCGGCTTCCGCGCTGGATGCCGTACGGGGCGTCGGCGACCACCAGGTCGGCCGACTCTGGGCGGAAGAACTCCAGCACCCTGGTGGTCTCGGCGTGGACGACGTCGAGGCGCTGGACGTTCCCGGCCTTGTAGTCCTCTTTCGTCGCGGCGAGCGACACCCGCAGACGGTGAGCGACGACCTGACGGTTGCGGCGCACCGGCCCGAACTCGGCCCGGTGCTTGAGCCGCTTGTCCTTGAGCCAGCGCTCAATGAATGCTGAGTAAGCCTCGACGTCCCGCCCGTCGATGTCCACCCCGTAAGCATCGAAACCGTACATGAGCGCCTGATTCAGCGTGGTCCCGCGCCCGCACAAGGGATCCAGGACGCTGAACTTCCGTTCGAGCATGTCGGCCGCGAAGCCCGACGACAGCAGCGTGACGTTGAGGAGCAGCTTGGTGAACTGCTCGTTCGTCTTGCCAGGATACTTCTGGATGGTGATCAGGTCGTCGTCGAAGCGGTCGAGCCGGCGCAGCGCCAGCGGTCGCAGCACCTCGCCTTCCACGCGAAACAGCGCGTAGAGAGACGACAGGTTCGCCAGCATGGCCGTGTCGTGTTCGGTGAGATCGCCGCAGTCGAACGTGACGTAGCGGACTCCGCCAATGTCACTGTTGTCGATCCCGGAGATCCGGCTGCTCATCACGGCCTGGTTGAACACTCCCAGCTCCGCCCGCGCGAGCGCCGCGGAGGCGGCAGCGTACACACGGTTGGAGGACGGGAGAATCAGAAAGGCGTAGCGGCTCATCGCTCTTAAAGGGACACGCGCCGGCGGCGCATCAGCGGCCGTCAGCTCACCAGGTCAAACGGCTGCTCCGGTCGCGCAGCCACCCCAGAGCCGCCGGGGCTGAATCGAGCACCGTAATGTGACCAGCGCCAGCAACAAGCCGCAGCTCGGCAGTCGGGCAGTGCGCAGCGAGCCACTCACCGTGCGCGCACGGCACCATCCGATCCTTGGCGCCGTGCAGGATGAGGACGGGCACCGTGATGTCCGCCGGGGCGAATCCCCAGGCGTGCGCGCCGGCCAGCAGGTCCTCCACCATCCCTTCATCGCCCTTCTCCATCGCCTGGCCGACAACTTCGCCCAGCCAGGACCACCTACCCTCAAGCGCCGCGTGGTCCTCCGGAGTGAAGGTCTCCGGGTCGAACTCCGCCGACGGCAGATACTCCTCCAGCGCAGCCCGTCCGGCCAAGGCCGCACGCTGCTCCGCCACTCCGGATCGGCTCCAGCCGGCGAACCAGTCAAGCCCCTCGGCATCGAACGGGGCCGGCGCGGACCCGCTGACCACGGCGATGACGCGTTCGGGCAGGAGTGCCCCGCAGCTCAGGGCGTGTGGCCCGCCGCCGGAGTGCCCCAGCACCGCGAAGCGGCCGATGCCGAGGGCGTCGGCGATCGCGGCCACGTCAGCGGCGGCGGAAGCTATGTCCCGGCCGGGGTTCGGGCTCGAGCCGCCATACGCGGGCCGGTCGTAGGACACCCAGCGCAGGCCATTCTCGGCCGCGGCCGAGAACAGCGGCCGAGGCGGAGAGCCGACATTGGGCGTGCCGTGGTGCCAGAAGACCGCAACACGGGCGTCCGACTCGTCCTCGCGGGTGTCGTAGTAGTGCAGCGTCCGCCCGTCGCTCAGCTCAAGATCGGCTTCCGCCATCACAAGTCCGAGCCTAGCAACGGTGCGCCCGCTGCCCGGTGGTCGTCGCTGTGAACCTATGTGGAGCCTGCTGGAAGATGTTCGCACAAGGGGGCCAGACCGTCCCGACGCGATGCTCACGCGTGACATGCATGATGACGTGGCCCGGGATGTTTCCTCGCGAGTTCCTACTGTTAGCGATAGCCGAGTTGGTCTAGGCGCTGGCGTGCGATATCGATCTCCTTGTCGGTAAACAGGCACGCGAACTTCGGCTGGATCACGAGGGCCTCGACGGTGAGGTCGAGGCGACCGCGCTCGTAGAGCGTGGTGAACCCCGTGGATGCCTGGGTTGACGCGAGCAGTCGCTGGGCGGTGCCCAGTCCGCCGTAGTTGCTGAGCATGCCGACGAAGTACGTGGCTGTGTAGTTGGCTTCGGACTTTGCCCGGACGTAAACGTCTTTCATGGCTCGCTCGAACTCGGCTCGCACGTCGAGGCCGGGCTCAGCGTCAGGCGCGGATGCAGGGTCGTCGGCGTTTTCGGCTGGGCCGACCGGTTCCTCCGCGGGTCCTGCCGCTTCCCGGTTGCGGCGGCGTACATAGCCGCGAAGCGAGTCAGTTGAGGTGAAGACCTCGTAACCGAGTTCGGACAGTCGGGCCAGATCGGATTCCCCGGGGTCGAGTTCCAGCACGACCGGGCTGCCCTGGCCGGGCTGCAGGCCTTCGGGCCAGCATGCCTCGGCGATGGCCAGCGGTCGCCCGGTTGCAGGGTCGGATATTTCGCAGTCCACTGCGGGTTCGGCGCAGCCAAGCTCTGTGAGTTCGGCGATCAGGGCCGCCACTTCCTGGTTTCGTGAGTCCTGGTCGTCGGGTACATCGAGTACGACCTTGTGACGTTCGAGCAGCTCGCCCGCAGCAGGCGCCGTGCCCGTCCGCAGCGAGCCGAGGAATGCGTTGGCCGCGCCGGCCAGCAGCTCACGACGGGCGGCGAGGAAGTCGGGATACCGGTCGATCTGCCACAGTGCCGGGTCATCGGGAATCCACTGGGAGGCCAGGACGCCCGGGTGCTTCTTCTCGACCTCTGCGAAGTAGTCCGCCGGCCTGCGCTTGCCGATGGCGAGGTTGGCGTCTTGAGTGAGGAAGCAGAAGTTGGCGACCGCGTTGACCTGGCTGCGCGGGTATCCGGCGTCGTAAAGCACGGCCTTGGGGAAGATGTGGTGCACCTGGAGGCTGGCGAGGTGGCCGAGCAGATGGCTGTGCAGCGGGAGCCCGCTGGCGAAGTCGCGGGCACCGTGCACTCGGGTGAGCATGTACAGCAAGGGGTAGAAGCGCGATCCTCTCCCGAACCCTTCGAAGTCCTGACCGTCGATGGTCAGGTTCCCGCCGCGCCACCGTTCGAGCGAGGTGATGAGCCCATCGACGCCGGAGCGGGTCGCCGCATCGTAGTCCTGGTTGAGCACGGTTTCGGTCGAGCCTGCGAACCGGCCCCACAGGGCGGAGTGGACATACCAGAACAGCGCGCGATCAGCGTCGGCCGAGTCGGCGAAATGCCCGCCTGCGAGATGCAGGAGCCGGGAGATCACGGGGTAGGCGTACCGGCCCATGAGCACCCGGTCGTGATCGAGCCCGAGGCGGCCGGCGACCACGTCCAGGAACTGGCTGATGTATTTGGCAGACGCCTCCAGGGCCTGCTTGAAGTCCGTGACAGGAAGGCCGTCGAGTGAGGCGAATTCGGCGCGGCCGGTGGCGACGGCTGTGGTGTTGCGCAGCAGCCAGTCCAGGCTGAAGGCGAACCCTTCCTTCTGCCAGCTGCCCAGGTGTGATCGCATGGCAGCGCGGGCGCCGGACCAGTGCGCGCACATTTTGGCCAGGGCGAGGTCGCCCTTGGAGAGTTTCGTGCCGCCGGAGTTCACCCGGTTGAAGATGTCGACAACCACATCGACGGTCTTGTCCTCGCCGGTGATCTTCTCCTCATGAAAGTCGCGCTCCAGCACGCCCCTGAGCCGCGCGAGCCGTTCCACGTAGGCCACGATGCGCGGCTGGGTGTCCGGGTGGGCGTTGAGCACCCCGATGTGGTGCTCAAGCCCGCGCGTGAACAGCGATGTAACGTCGATCCACCGCGGATCATCACGCATCTTGGCGGGCCCGTAGAACTCGAAGGTCTCGTCTTCGACGTTGAACCGCAGGCCGGAGAAGGCCTTCTCATCGCCCTGGAAGAACGCCGGCGGCCGACCCCTGGAGATCCCGTACAGCGATGTGACCCGCTGCTGGCCATCGAGGATCAGCACGCGCAGGGCCGGGGTTGTCGCCGCCTCACCACGGACGACCGAACCGTCAGCCTGGGTTTCCCAGGTCAGCAAGCCGCCCACTGGGTAGCCCCGGTACAGCGACCGCATGAGCCCACGGACCTGGTCGCGGTTCCACACGTAGCCACGCTGGAACTCCGGCAGCAGAACGCTGCCGGAGTCGATTTGATCCAGAATGGCCGCCAGCTTCGTCACAATCGTCCCCCTCGACTCAATGTCCCAGAGTAGCGCGACGCCAGGGACCGTCTGCCGCACAAGCCCTCAAGGCTGCTTCGTCCTTACTAGGAACGCCGAACGAGCCCTTTCGGTGTGCAAACGGAGCAAATCCGGCTCAACTATGCGTTCTTACTACTGTCGCCTTATGTCCCGAGCGGACTAACATGATCGACTAGCAAAGGGGGCACACCGGCAGTGAGCGGCCGAGGGGAGGCGGACTTTGGCAAGCCTAGCGATCGCTAAAGGCTTCCTCGCGGAATACGCGAAACTGGAGAAAAGCGTACAACGCTCGGTGGAGTCTGCGATCAGCAAGTTCGCTGAACACACGTACGCGGGCATGCATCTGGAGAAACTGCAACATAGCCGGGATGACCGCATCCGGACGATCCGGGTGGACAGCTTTTGGCGCGGCGTCGTCCTGGCCCCCGAGGCGGGTGACACGTATTGCCTGATCACCATCCTGCCCCACGACAAGGCGAACGCCTACGCCGCCAGCCATCGGTTCAGTGTCAACCAGGCGCTCGGCGTCCTGGAGGTCCGCGACGAGGAGGCGCTGCAGCGGCTGCGGCCTTCCTTGGAGGTGGTCGCAGAAACTCCCGACAAGCGGCTGTTCGCCAGCGTCACCGACGCTGACCTCAAGCAACTCGGCGTCGACGCCTCGATCCTCCCGGTGATCCGGCTACTCAGCAGCGCGGCGCACCTTGAGGCGCTGCAGACCATCCTGCCGGACGCCCAGTTCGCCGCGCTTTACTCGCTGGCTTGCGGGATGACCGTGCAGGAGGCGTGGGCCGAGGTCGCGCAGCTCCTTCCGGCCGAGGCTCCACCTCAGCAGGTGGACCCTGGCGATCTGGTGTCAGCGATGCAACGCACCCCCGGCCAGGTCGCCTTCGTGTCCGGACCGCGAGAGCTGCAACGGATCCTCGCTCACCCGTTCGCCGCCTGGCGGACGTTCCTGCATCCCAGCCAGCGCAAGATCGCGCACAAAGCGTCCTTTGCCGGTCCGGCTCAGGTGACCGGCGGCGCGGGCACCGGCAAGACAGTAACCGCCCTGCACCGCGCCGCCTTCCTGGCCCGGTGGGCGGACAACCTGGCCCCGGAACACCCACCCGGTCAGGCAGGACCGCCGATCCTGCTAACCACCTATACCCGCAACCTCGCCGACGCTCTCGACACCCAGCTCGCCCTGCTGGTCGAGGACCCGGCCGTCCGCAGCCGCATCGAAGTCCTCAACGTAGACCGGCTTGCCTACCGCGTCGTCAACCAGGCCCGCGGCACTCCGGCCATCGCCGGCGACCGGGAACTGCGCCAGCGATGGGCCGCAGTGGCAGCCGACAGCGGGCTGGCGTTCACCCCGGTGTTTCTACAGCACGAATGGGAGCAGGTCATCCTTGGCCAGGATCTGAGCTCGGAGCAGGCGTACCTGACGTGTGTCCGGGCTGGCAGGGGGCGCCCGCTCAGCAAGGCGCAGCGCAGCCAGGTCTGGCAAGCAGCCGAACGGGTGACCGCGGAGCTCGCGGCGGCCGGGCTGTCCACGCACATGCAGCTGGCCAACGAGGCCACCCACCTGCTGCGCGGCAGAGGCCAGACCCTCTACCGGCACATCATCGTCGACGAGGCCCAGGATCTGCATCCGGCGCAGTGGCGGCTGCTACGGGCCGCTGTGCCCCCGTGCCCCGATGACCTGTTCATCGCCGCCGACCCGCATCAGCGCATCTACGACAACCGCGTCTCGCTGGCCAGCCTCGGCATCCAGGTGCGCGGCCGCAGCCGCCGGCTGACCGTGAACTACCGGACCACCGAGGAGATCCTGGCGTGGGCGGTGCCGCTGCTCGGTGTCGCGCCGGTCACCGGACTGGACGGCGAGGCTGACACCCTGCTTGGCTACCGCTCACCCGTGCACGGCCGCCGTCCCGAAGTCCGCCAGGCGGCCACCCGTGACGAAGAGCTCACCGCCCTTACCGAACGGATACGCACCTGGCTGGATGCCGGCATCGAGCCGCATGCCATCGGGGCGGCTGCCCGGACCGGCTATCTGGCCAGGGACGCCGGCGAGGCGCTCAAAGCCGCTGGAATCCGCACCGTCTCGCTCGGCAGCCGGGGCACGAAGAACGCCGTGCGCCACGGGACGATGCATCGTATGAAGGGTCTTGAATTCCAGGCCGTCGCGGTCATCGGCGTTGAGCAGGGCACGGTGCCCTCCCCCTCAGCGGTGACCCCCGCCAGCGAAGACCCGCTCGCGCACGACCAGGACCTCCAGCGGGAACGTTGTGTCCTGTTCGTAGCCTGCACTCGCGCGCGGGACCATTTGTACGTCTCCTACACGGGTGAACCGAGCCCATTCCTGGGAGGTTGACCTGACGGCACTCATGCCGGAACGGTATTCCAGGTGATGGCTATGGTGGGCTGTTAAGGCAGGGTAACCGGATTCACAGAAACGTGACCAGGGGTGGGCATGACGGCGGTGACGGCGAGCACACAGGGCAGTGATGCGCCGGCGCCCGGCCAGCTAGTGACCGTGCGCAACCGGATGTGGGTCGCCTCGGACGTGGTCCAAGGCAACGTCGCGGCCGGAAACGCGGTGACGATGACCGGCCGGCCGCCGCATGTGGTGACCCTGGTGAGCATTGAGGACGACGCCCGCGACGAGCGGCTGCGGGTCGTCTGGGAGCTGGAGCGCGGCGCTGTCGCCCACGATCAGCATGCCCTGCCGGACCCGGCAGATGGCTTCGACGATCCGGGCCAGTTGGACGCGTTCCTGGACGCGGTTCGGTGGGGCGCGATCGCATCCGCGGACAAGACCGTGCTGCAGGCCCCGTTCCGGTCCGGGATCCAGATCGAGGACTACCAGCTTGACCCGGTGGTGCGGGCGCTGTCGATGCCCCGGACCAACCTGCTGATCGCCGACGATGTCGGGCTCGGCAAGACCATCGAGGCGGGCCTGGTCATGCAGGAGCTGATGCTGCGTTACCGTGCCCGGACGATGCTGATCGTCTGCCCGGCCGGGCTCACCCTGCAGTGGCACGACGAGATGCGGGACAAGTTCGGCCTGGACTTCCGCATCGTCGGCGCTGAGATGCTGCGTGACCTGCGGCGAGCGCGCGGCCTCTACGCCAACCCGTGGACGCACTACCCCCGGCTGATTGTCAGCATTGACTGGCTCAAACGGGAACGGCCGATGCGGCTGCTGCGCGAGGTGCTGCCCGTCGCCCCCAAGTACCCCCGCGCCTTCGACATGCTCGTCGTGGACGAGGTACACACCTGCGCCCCGTCCGCACGCGGCAAGTACGCTGTGGACTCGCTGCGCACGCAGGCGATCCGGACCCTGGCCCCGCACTGCGAGCACCGCCTATTCCTGTCCGCTACGCCGCACAACGGGTACCTGGAGTCGTTCACCGCCCTCCTGGAACTGCTCGACGACCAGCGGTTCGCTCGCGGCGTCCGGCCCAGTGAGGAGCAGCTTGCCAGGATCATGGTGCGGCGGCTCAAGCGTGATCTGCCGCCCAGTTGGGACGGCACACCTCGGTTCCCCGGCAGGGTCACCCAGTACCTGGAGGTGCACCACTCAGCCGAGGACCGTGCCGCTCACCAGATGCTGGCGAACTACGCGGCCAGCCGCCGGAAGGCCGCCGCGGGCGATGCGGGCCGTGTAGCCGCGGACTTCGTCACTACGCTGCTGAAGAAGCGGCTGTTCTCCTCCCCGAAAGCCTTCGCGGAAACGGTGGAGACCCACCTGAGGACGATGACGGCGCGGGCCCGGGCGGCGGCGGCTCGGGCAGCTGATGGCAACGCACCCGCCGACGCAGCCCCAGGACGAGAAACGGCGGCGGAGCCGGGGATGGATCCGCGTTTCGCGGGCCTTGACCGGGCGGCGGCAGGAGCGGGGATCAGGATCCTCAAGCCGCTCATCGAGCGGCTTGAGGAAACCGCCGAAGTTGACGCCGCCTACGGTCAGAGCGAGGCGGAGGTGTTCACAGCCGTCCGGCGGATAGCACCGCCGCTGAGTTCTCATGAACGCGACCTGCTGCAGCGCCTCGGAGCGTGGGCGCGGCAGGCCCAGGACCGCCCGGACGCGAAACTGACGGCGTTCCGTGAGTGGCTGGACCCGATCATCCAGCCCGGCACGTGGTCCGAGCAACGAGTCATCGTGTTCACCGAGTACCGCGACACTCAGCGATGGCTGTATGAGCGGCTGATCGGCGGCGGGATCCCCGCCGAGCGCATTGCCCAGCTCTATGGCGGACAGGACCAGGACGAACGAGAGCACATCAAGTCCGTCTTCCAGGAATCACCCCGCCTCGACCCGGTGCGGATCCTGCTCGCGACCGACGCCGCCAGCGAGGGCATCAACCTGCAGGCGTACTGCCACCGGCTGCTGCACTGGGAAATCCCCTGGAACCCGAACCGGCTGGAACAGCGCAACGGCCGCATCGACCGCCACGGCCAGCACGCTCCTGAGGTGGATGTCTTCCACTTCGTCCCAGCAGGCTGGGAGAGCGCGAGCTCGCCCGGTCCGGGCGGAAGCCGACATCCGCGGGTAGGCAACGCCGGTTCTCTGCTCGACGGCGACGACAGCACCAGCAGCGCGTTGGAGGATGAGCTGTACTTCCTCTACGTCGCCGCGCGGAAGGTCGACCAGATCCGCGAGGATCTCGGCAGCGCCGGCGAGGTGATCGCAGCCCAGATCGAGCAGAAGATGCTCGGCAAGCGGGCCGACTGGCAGAGCGCCGATGTGGAGATCGCCCGCCGTGCCAGCAACGCGGAGCTGCGAATCAACCGCGAGCTGGCGCGGGACCTGGAGAAGCTGACCGCCACGCTGGCCGACAGCCGGGGCGACCTCAACCTGTCCCCGGCGACCGTGGAACGCGTTGCGCGGACGGCGCTAGGGCTCGCTCACCACAAGGACCTGACCGGGGCACCGTCCCCGCCCGGGTTCCGCGGCCGGTGCTTCCGGCTGCCCGACCTGCCCGGTGCCTGGGGCGACGCCCGCAACGACGGCCTCTACAACCCGGTGACGGGTCAGGAGCGCCCCGTCACCTTCGACCATGACGCGGCAGCGGACCGGACCGACGTGGTCCTGCTCCACCTGGGTCACCGGCTGGTCCAGATGTGCCTGCGGCTGCTGCGCGCGGAGCTGTGGTCGGGCGCCACCGCAGCCGGCCAGCAGCGGCGGCTCAGCCGGGTGACCGCCCGGGTCGTACACGGTGACGTGCTCCGCACACCGGCAGTCGCCGGACACATCCGGGTCGTGGTCACCGGCGCCGAAGGCACCCGGCTGCACGAGGAAGTCGTCATCGCCGGCGGCACCATCGAGGCCGGGCGGCTTGTCCGCGGCACCGAGGACGACCTGAAGTCCTGGCTCAGTGCCGCAGCCGAGGAACTGCCACCCGCGCAGGTCCGCGACCGGCTCACCGAGCTGTGGCCCGCGCTCAGCCGGCCTCTGGCCGGGATCCTCGCCAACCGGGCCGCCGCCCGGCGGCGAAGCCTGGCCGCCCTGATCGACAGCCGGTGCACCGAGGAGGTGGCGGCCATGACCACGATCCTGGACGAACTGGAGCACTCCATCCGTGCCGCGCTGGATGACACCCCGTTCTGGCAGCAGGCCAGCCTGTTCGAGATCCAGGCGGAACGCGACCAGCTCAGCAAGGACCACGACGCGCTGAAACAGCGGCTGGAGTCCATCCCGGCGACCCGCGAGCAGGAGACGGCAGCGATGCGCCGCCGCTACGCCGACCCGCAGGCCCGCTGGTTCCCCGCCGCCATCACCTACCTGGTCCCCGCCTCCATCGCCAACGCCGGGGGTGCGTGATGGCCCCCCGTCACGCGGGCCGCGACCCCGGTCGCCCAGCGGCGGGACGTCCCGGACGGAAGAGTCCGGGCCGAGGCGGCCAGGATGCACCAGCCAAGCCGCTCTCCGTGGCGCAGCGCCATGCCGAGTGGGCCCGGCTGCTGCGCGCGGACGGCCCGTTCATCGCGATCCCAGTGCTCAACGAGGTCTTCCCGCAGGGCCTCGACATGGTGCCGGAGGACACCCTCGACAAGCTCCGGCTCGCCTGGGCCGAGGTGCGGGAGGCCCCCGACCTGCTCACCGCCGCCTGGGTCAACCTCGTGCTCGGCGATCTCCTCGGCTACACGCCCGCGGTCCTCGCTGAAGGTGGCGCCCTCCCCGCTGACCTGCGAACGGGACCGCCTGGAGGGAGCCGCCTACGCCCGGACGCCATCGCCTACGGCCCGGACGGCCAGGGCGGCCGGGCCGAGCGGCTGCTGATCTACCGGCTGCTCGACGGGACACCCCTGACCACGGCGTCCCGGGACCAGCCGTCGGCCGCCGAGCAGGCCGCGGAGTTGTGCCGCCGCCGGGGCACCCCGCTGGCCCTGCTTACCAACGGCGCCCTGTGGGTGCTGGTCCACGCCAGGCCCGGCGAGCCCGCAACGACCGCGGTCTTCGACGCCGACCTGTGGCTGGAGGAACGCGACCTGCTGCGTTCCTTTGCCAGCCTGCTCGCCGCACGCCGCATGCTGCCTGCGCCGAAGAACGCCGACGGCTCGCACGCCGCCAGCCTGGCAGCGCTCTTCGCCCGCAGCGCCGAAGCGCAAGCCGAGGTCACCACCCCCTCGGCATCCAGGTCCGGCAGGCCGTCGAACTGCTCGTCGGGGAGCTGTCTCGGCTGGACCGCGAGACCGGCGGCACGCTCCTCGGCGGGGTGGCGCCGCGC
>WNGL01027857.1_pt1 | contig 11738 bp, 12 predicted proteins | sample 5400591 | NCBI WGS metagenome assembly WNGL01 (sample SAMN13153377, study PRJNA577476) | soil metagenome | isolation source: 80 cm soil or saprolite under Garry oak tree replicate 1 | place: USA:California | collected 2016-06-15
GTGCTAGTGGGTGGCAAAAGGGGGCACGGCCATTCTGTGATTATTAACGGGGTTACTTGGGTATTAACACGCGGTGGCCGGTGACCATTATGCTTGCCCATTCTCACCCGTTAGTAATAACCATCCATAGGGCGTGAGGGTAAATTAACAATAACCATCAACGATGACGGCGGTTTGTGGGGAAGCTACAAAGGTCATTACCGGGTATCTTGATGTCAAGAGACCTATTAACCGGGGATGCGAATATGACCGGTGATCCATAAACAGGGCCGGTGATTTGCAAGGAAGATGCAAGGGGAAGGGGTAGAATGCCCTAGCTGGTACTGTTATTAATAACCGTAACGCTGGCGGGGAAGTTAAATACCGATAACAGTGGCAGTCATCTTCGGTGCCGCATCCTGCGACATTCCCATCTCATCCGAAGCAATTTCAGGAGACTACCTGAATAGTACGTCCTCTTAATCTTCTGAATGGTTGCCCTGTGCGCATCCAGAATTCCTATTACCTGGTCACCTGAAAACTGGAATTCGCACCCCGGGCACCGGTCCCAGTGATGCAGGTACGATGATGGCGGAACATTCGCCCACCGTGTAAGCCCGTTCAATACCCGGGTATTAAACGTCAAGCTACCGTGAGCGCGCATTATTTTATCAATGCGCTTCATGGCGCTATTACATGACGGGCATACAACGCCACGAATGTAACCGTGAATGTGGCAATGATCCATGTAGAACCGTTTAGAAACCCTGGAACATAGCTTGATCTGGCATGGCCCGGTAAGCTTCTGTTTCCGTTGCCGGGTATATTCTTCGTATGTCTGTGTGCTCATGTCTGCGCTTTGGCCCAGTAGTACATTTCATGCTGCCCGGCCGGTATCTTCGTGAGTACACGCAATGATGGCAATTGGCCAGTTTCGGCTAGGTCAATAACTTGTTCACCGGCGTTACCCCCGATCCGGATAATGACCCTATGCGTAGTTGTCAGGGCATCAACTTCCGCCAGAACATAAGCATAACTTTCCTGTACGCCGGGGTAGCTGGATATCTCGGGTATTGCGTCCAGCAACCGTAGTTCCTGGCCCAGTGCGCTTTGTGCGTTGCGCAAATCTAGCTGGTCTGATTCTAGCCAGGAATCCATTTCTTCCGGAGTCCGGGCATTCAGTATCGCTGATCCTACTAGCTGTGTTATCGGGTGACTCGACATAGTATCCTCCACTATCGGGGCCTGTGATTATTTCCCTGGAATAGATGACTGGCACCGGGGGTTCCCATTTAACCTGGGATATTACCCCGTCGCTTAGTGCCCTGTGCCATGCGGTAAGAATCTGGCCGGGGGTATGAAGTGACGACCACAACCGGTCACACGCTTTCAAATCTTTCTGGGCAAGCTTCAGACCGAATCCCATTATGGCATTCCGGTCTTCCTGCCTCTGAACGTGAACGGTGGTACCACGCATGAAGTTTTCCGACACCTTCTTACTTACTCCGGTTCGATTCATGAGAGTGATACGCCCGATACTCTTTGCCCGGAACATATCACGGCACATGGAATCTTGAATTTCCGATGCGTTCGTGTAATAGACACGCGGTGCCGCTTGCCCTTCGAAATCTTCCCGGGCAGTGCCGAACGAAGAACCATCCTTAGACACATGCTTATATGATTCAGGAACTATAACCGATGGCTCCAGAATGCCCCGTGTCCGGAAACCGCACGCTTTCCCGCTTTGCTGATACTTATATTCAGCATGGGTGATGTATTCGTACAGAGCGTTACGGTAAGTCTTTACATACAACACCCGGCCGGGTATCTCTGCGTCTAGGTCCGTGGTTATCTCGTATGCCTGCCCGGTATGCAGGTCCACCCAATTGCTATCCAGCGGGTTACCCAGTGGCGCCATCAACCGGAACTCTTGTGAATCAGCCATGACCTTAGATCCCCGGTCACGGTGAACCGCCATGTAGAAGTTACCCGGCCTGATCTGATCATTAAGGGGCTTGTCCTGGTTGAAGTATTTAAACGCTTTCAGAACATGCTGGGTGCTTACCGGGAAATAGGATACGGCGGGAAGGTCAAGCCACGGGGGTTCTAGTACATTCTGTTCTTTGAACACGTATTGCCGTAGCATGTATTCCCATGCTTCGCTTATCCAATCAGGACGGGATGAACCGTCTTCAAACAGGTACAGGGCACGAGGGTTCCGGTACTGTCCTAGCCCGTGTTCTGACCGCTTCACAATATCCAGGGAACCGTTACCGTCGCGCCGGTACATCACGTAACGCTTAGCGCTAATTGCCGTGGTAAGAACCGGAGATTGCAAGGAACCATCCGGGTTAGTTTCCGGTTGCTGCAACTCGATAAGATGCGGGATAAGCTCACGGTTATACGGGTTAAGGGAATCGAACCGGCCCGCTATTTCCCAATACTGATCATACGACAGCACCTTGACCGGGTAGTCTCCCGTACCGTCCGGGGTAGCTGGAACGCACATTGAATCTGTGTCGCAGAACTGGTGAACTACCCCTAGTCTCAACAGTTCCGCTTCGAACATGGCCAGCATGAGACGTTCCCCAGCGGTAATTACCGTTGCCAGGATAGGGCAAGTCCATTCGCCTAGTTCTTCCGGGTTGCGAACTTCCCGCGCTTGGCTATCAAGCCCGTAAACCTTCCCCCTTGTGGGGCGCTTCGGGTCACGCTTCCGGATGTTCATTTCGGCGTCAACACCGTACAGGCCACCGTTAGCCATCTCTTTAAGCGCCATGGCTTCGCTGTCCGGGTCGCCGCGATCCTTAATCCTTTGGCGTTCTTCAACCAGGAACCGGGCCAGGTTATCCGTGTCAGGATTAAACCTAAGCCTAGGATTGCCGTTGAAGTCAACCGGCTTCAGTCTGCGCTGATTATCTTCTGACGGCCAGAACTGGTAAGCGCGTTTGATTTCTGGTACTGCTCCGTTACCGCCCCGGGCTAGGGAATTGATAACCGATGCTGCAATATCGGCTATGGCGTAACACGCGGGAGGATCACCGGCTGATTGTTTCAGGTATTGAATCCCGATACCGGTTGCCCCGGTGCCCATGTACGATGCCCCGTATTCAGCCCGGACGGGTACCCGCTGGTTACCGTCTGCCTGAAACTCTGCTATGCCGACCATGGGCGGCCAGTTTTCCGGTTGTCTAAGGAATGCTAGCGCGCTGTCAAGTCCTAGCTCGGCTAGATGGGTAAGCCACGCTTGAACGTCCGAAGCTGCTTCCCGGTATTCAATCCGGTTAGCGGTCTTCATTTCCCATGTTTTATTGAGAATGATTTGGGCTGGGTAGGCTGATTTCCAGTCACCTAGCAGACTAGGCAGAGATTCCAACCGGGTAGCTGTTTCCGCCCTGGCCCCGTAATATGACGCCATGCACAGGCCGTGAACGTAATCAGGGATACCCCATGCACCGCGCTTCGTTTTAACGCATGTCTCGCATGTACATAGCGGGGGATGCGTTCCCATTTCACGCAAATACCGCTTGAGAAGGGAAGCGCTGGAAAACATGCTTTCCGGGGGCATGTCTACCGGGTGACGCAGGAACCGTGTCATTACCGCTTCATACAGTGATGCCGTCGCGTCAACATCGTTGAACATGTATCCGATGTAGTGCATGATCTGTGCGCCCAAATCGGAACCGGTATAGTTCACTTCCGGGTCGTGTATCTCTGCGCCGTCATATTTCAGAACAGGGCACTTGAACGCTTTACCGGCGGACAGAAGGCTATGCCGCTTGCCGGTTAGTGCCCGTGCCATGTCAAGCACATCAATAATCGCCGGGGGTTCCCATCTCCGGCTACTGCCCCGACGGGCGGTGAGAGCGAATGAACGCCGCTTCCCGATCCCTGCTTGTATTTCGTGATACCGGGGCATGTCGGGATCACCGTTAAGGAACTCGCAACCGGTGCCACCGTAGAACTGTCCCCGTGGTTCGGTGATCCTGGTTGCGAACCGGAACAGGTCAAACGAAATATTTGCCCCGGCCACGGCTCCCTGTTCGTACCCGTCAAACACTCCCGGGTACCCCAACCGGAAGACATACCGTGACATGAATTCGGAAGCGGTAACCAGTTCAATATTGTTATTAACGCAATGTTCCTGTAGCAGTTTAAACAACCGTGGCCGGATACCCGGCAAATCTTCCCAGTAACACCCGACCTTCTTAACCAGCTTTAGTGTCAGCGTCCGGGTTACCGAATCCCATCGTTCTGTCGCCAGAACCCCGGCACCCATCAAACCGTGTAGGGCATGATCTGTGGTTGTTTCCGTGTCGAATATGAACACTCGTCTATTCGCCGGGCGGCGTTTCCTGGGGTTCCTGGCCCGCTTGCCCGGAGTGTGGGGGAATGCCCGGTTGTGAATGGGAAGGATACGGGGATCGTTCATGATGCCCTCAGATACCGGCTATCGTCGGATGCCATGTCATACCGGTTTCCGATATCTTCGATAATATCCAAGTCACCTTCTAGCCTGCCGGTGATGTGCTGGCCTGCCAACGGCCCGGTAACTACACGGCCCGATATCCGCCTGTTTTCCAATGCTTCAATCATCGTGCTATCACCGGTTTGCAGGAACTTCCGAACCGCGTAAAAGTATTTGACCGCGTATTTCGCATTACGCTGGTCTGTAACGTCCACGTCAACTACCCGGCCGCTTTGAAGGATCACCCTGATAACGCCGGTCTGTGGCTGGAACTGTTCGGGTGTCCCTAGTGATGGTTCCGGTTCTTGTTCTTCCGGGGGAGCTGGTTGCCGGGCTTCCGGTTTCGGTGTCGGTGCTAGCCGTTCCCGCTCTTGTTCCCGCTGGGGTTCCCGCTGGGGTTCTGGCTGCGTGACATCACGGACAGCCCGTACCGGGTGACCTGTTACCAGGTCTGTGATCGCACGTCCCAACCGGGCAAACAGGCCGGGTCGTTTGCGTGCCATCACTCCCGGCCGCTATTCGCTTGTGATTTACGGCGCAACCGGCGCGCTTTACCTTCTAGTTTCCGGCGTTGCGAACGGTTAAGCCCGTGAGCATCACAAAATTCTGCTTTGGCTTCCGGCTCGTTCCGGTAGTAACCGTGGAGAAAAACACCCCAGTAGTATTCGCTGGATGCGCCTTCCCAGGTCTGGACTGCCGGACGGCCCGGCCTGGTCACGAGACACGACCAAGATCAACTAGGGCAGACAGGACGGTTGCAGGGTACAACCATGTCCGGCGAGTATGGTAGACTGACCCTATCAGCAGAGCCTTTAGGGAACTGGCCCGAGTGATGGCGGGCCAGTTTTCTTTGTCATGGCTCATAATCAGCAGAGCCTTTCAGTTGTTTATGGATCGGATAGTATCACCGAGTCACACCCTTTCCGCTATTCCCAGGTGAGCGCGGGGAATTATTCACTGTCAATATCAACGGGCTGGTTAGCGTTATCGGCTATGTGGCAACCGTCCTCACACAAATCATCGGTGCAGCCTGAATGATCTCCAGTGCGGCAATCCGGAGAAATAAGCAGATAGTCCCCGATCGGGTCAAACGCCTCCGGTTCACGGGACATATCCAGATCATAAGACCCCGGAAGACGGGTAATGTCGCTCACGGCGTTTCACTACCCGCCAGTTCAAGTTCACGGGTAATATCTTCGGCAGCCTGCCGGATTGCGGTACTGATAGTGAACTTACGTCGGTGCTTAACCGTCATGGCGACAATAAGACTGTCAATAGCCTTCCGGGCTTCAACGGTCATTGGAACGTTCCGGTAATTGGGGCCTAGAGCCATTGGTGGTACCTCCCTGATACCTTATACATAGGGTACCCTAATGGCTGGTTGGTGGTCCAATTGGCCGACCCGTCAGAGTACCTATCCCGAGCCTATTCGTGCAGGTTGAGATGGGGTTTACGAAGGGTAGTGGACTCCTGACTCAGAGTAAAACGTCTGTACGTGGCCCCTAGAGCCGTCTAGAGCTATGCGCTTGACGTTTGCCCTGGTCGGCTCTCTGCCTACCTCCCGATGACTGGCCGGGCATGTTCGGCCGTCTCCGTAGCTCCCGGGGACGCATACCCGGTAATATTCACAATCACGGGCAACGGGCCACGGGTAAACGGGAGTACACTGATACCCGGATTAAACGGGACCGTACAGGGCCGGTAACCCGGTGCGGTCCTTACGCCGCGAGTACGGAATGGAGCTACCCGCGATGATGGGCAAGAGTGTGGACGCCACCGTTACTAATGTTAGTTCTAGTCCACTAGTACCGGTAACTGTTAATATTAACGAAGATGATTCACCGCGTGCGAACCTTCACAACATCTACACGCGAGACAGCGCGAACGAACACGTTGCCACGGTTCACGGGTACGGGATCAAGTTCCGCATCCATCAAGGGCACCTGGTCATAGATGACGGCATCGGCAGGCAACGCCGTGAACGCCGGTACCCGAAAGCGGATCGCACACTACAGCGGATCGTAGTAACCGGCCCGGACGGTTACCTGACGTTGGAAGCGCTGTCATGGTGTGCGGAACACGGGATCACGGTCACCACACTTAACCCCAATTGCGAACTAACCTGCCACTACGCCACGGCGGACAGGGTTACGGATGCGACGCTGCTACGCCGCCAGGTCACGGCAGCCGGTACGGACACGGGCACCGAGATAGCCCGGGAACTGTTGATACGTAAGGTGAACGGGCAAGCTGCCCTGTTGCTGAAACTGTTCAACGACAGCAACACGGCAGGGCAGTTGTATCACTACGCGGAACGCATGGCCGCATCGGAAGCAGTAACGCAACACCAACGGGACACCGCATCACTCAGCGAACTAGAAGGATGGGCCGGGCGAGACTACTTCGCAACCTGGCCGGGCCGGGTGGCTGTCGAATGGGATGCACGGTCGCTCACGCGGGTACCGGTTAACTGGATCGGGTACCCCGGGCGTAGCTCACAGATAGCAGGTGGCGGTAAGAAATACAACGCCAGCGACCCGGTTAATGCCATATTGAACTACGCCTACACGCTCGGCTACACAGAAGCGCGTACCGCGTGCATCGCGCACGGGCTAAACCCGGCCCTGGGATTCATTCACGCGGACAAACCCGGCCGTGACTCACTTGCACTTGACGTGCTCGAAACGATCCGGCCGGACATAGATGCTTACGTGCTAGGGCTAACCGGCGTTGGCGCTGAACCCCGCACGTTCACGTACCGGGATTTTACGGAACCCTACGGGTATGAACCGGGCACGTGCCGAATCGTCGCGCCGCTTACGCATGAGATAGGGGAACAGTCTTACCAGTGGCGGAAACCGGTCATGGATGCGGTAGAGACCGTGGTGAACATCCTTACCGGGGCACACGGGAAACACGGTACCGCCATGCCTAACTGGAAGTTGCAACGGGACACGTTCACGTCGGTCAGCGTGACGCCAGATCAGGTGATCCCGGCCGCCGTGTGGGAATCGGTGTTTGCTCCGATCGTTCCGGTTAAACCACGGGGCAAAGGACACCCACCCGTTGACAGTCGCGTTCTGATAGCCTCGATGGTTCACTGTGACCGGCATCGCAAGCCATGGGCGCACGTACCCGCATCGTTCGGAGTATCGCACCGGACCATGACAGAGCGGCGTAGGGAGTGGCAACGGCTAGGGGTATGGCCGGTAGAGCTACTTGACGTTGCCGGTAGCCTCTACCGTGATCACACGGGCTATTGTTTTCCACGTGTGGCACACAGGGCAGAGCGTGTTAACTCCTGGGAAGTGCGTGAGACAGCTTACTAGCGTGTGCCCGCATTCGAGAATGATTGTGTCCATATCATACACCTTACGTTATATGTGATACCTGGCGTTTGCCTAAACCCGGCTATGCGTGGTTATGGTTGTTTACCATTTCCTGTAGGGTGGTTAGTTTCGCGCGAAGCACCGTAACGTCACTTTGAAATTCTTGAATCCAATCCGAGGAAAGTTCGCCTACCCGCGTGAGCGCTGCCATGCCCAGGTCTAGCGCGGATTCGCTTTGCCCTAGCCAGTAACGAACTCTCCGGTACAGATCATCTTGGTCTGTTCCCGTGTCCTATGTCATCACCCGTGATCCTCTCCTGTGTGCCGTGGCCGGTTCAGGATGAGTATATAGACATACCTATGGGTCTAGGAACCCTACGGTATGTTTGCGCATGTCACGGGCCTGGTAAGCATGATCACGTGACAACCGGTAACCGGCGTGACCGGATAGACCCCAGTGCGCAGGTTTACGTCTGGGCGCAAGTTGCCGGGGATATCCGGGCAGACATCACTACCGGGCGGTTGCGGCCCGGTGCGAAGCTGCCCACAGAACTTGAACTGTCCGAAACCTATGGCGTTGCCCGCAACACGATACGGCGAGCAATCACGGAACTCGTCTCCGACGGGCTAGTAATCGTGATGCGTGGCCGGGGAACATTCGTCAAGCATCGTTAATAGTAAGATTAACCGGATACCCGTAACAATAATATTAATGATTCTGACCGATTACAGCGTGAACAGTATTACAACCGTGGCCACGAATATAACCGCGAAGATCCATCGCCCCACGTCATGCCAGGCAGCACGAAACGCAAACCACGTCATTACGGGATTACCCTAAACTCGGTTAAAGGTTATGCAACCCTCTTGAACATAGCCACCCGGCTAGTAAGGGTCGGTGCCCCGGTTGTACTTCCCCATGCGGCTTGCAGGGCAAAGGTTTGATTCGCGGTAGTATCCACGGCGGTTGTACCGGATGACTCGCAAGACACTGCCGCAACGCTGTTAGTGATGTTCGTATTGAACCCGGATATAACGCCTTCGATTTCACTTGACCAGGTACCGCCCGCACCCGTGGTATGACAGATAATGCGTATTTTCACCTTCCAGCGAAACGCCGCATTCGTACCAGCGAACCCAGACCCCCATGTGAACGTAGCCATTGTGTTCCCGCCGAAACTGACTGCCACCTGGAGATTCTGTGCGGTAGATCCCTGAATGCCGTTCCCGTTAACTTCCAGTTCGTAGACTGCGCCGATTTCAGCGTCATTTGCTGGGTAGGTCGCACTGGCGAGATTATTAAGGGTGGCCTGGGTAACAGCAATGGCGGGGAACGTGGCTAGCTGGGTTCCCGGTACCTGCATAGCAGTACCGGCTTGTGAAATTTGCGCTAGCTTTCCCGCTGCGTCCACGTACAGATAAGTCCCGTTAGCCGGCGCAGATGGAGTTTCCGATGTTTTCAGGTTAAGTACGGAGTTAGCAGCCTGAATGACTCCGTATCCGTTCGTTGCGGAAACCACGGCTAGCAGGGCTTGAGTGTGGAGTCCATCAGGATCGGGGGCAGTAAATTGGAGACCGTCCACACCGGAGAGCACAGCGGCCAGCGAAACGGCTGCCGCTCCTACTGCCCCCGACGGGATTAGGAATATACGGCTGCTTTCAATCTGAACCTTATTTCCGGTAGCGTTATTGTAGTTGGTGAATCCGCTAAGATAGGCATTACCGAACCCATCTATTCCCGAGACTGAAGCAATAGAAGCAATCAGGTTTCCTGCTGCCGGAGCGCCGCTGTAAAAGAACGCACCGGCTGAATTGATAATGAAGTCCGCACCGGTAAACTGGCCAGCGGTAACCGTGCCCCGGAATGTTCCACTGTTGAACTCGACATTACCGTTCTTGAAGATTGCCCATCCCGAAACGCCAGGAACATAATTCTGGGACTGGTATTGCGGTCGTGCAATTGTTCCCTGCAAACCTACCGGGGGATTACGAAACCCAGAACTGCCACCGAACCCACCGTAAGCCACTGGACAGTCTCCCCTGTTATAGTGCTAGCCCGCTGGAATATGTGCCGGTTACGTGCATTGCTACTTGCACGTTTGCGTCACCCCCGGACCATTGAACCACTAGCAAATAACCAGGCTTCAAATCCAGCCCACCCAGTGATGCCGTATCACCCGATGAACCGGTAGCGGTTTGCGCTAGCTGGAAAGCAGGATTTAGCAACGTCGGGGAAGTCGTCAGGTACAACACGGCTTGGGCGTCTTTAACGACACTACTGGGATTCACGACAGCCACGGAAACCATGCCAGGCTGCCAATGTTCCCTGACAATCTGGGGACCGATAGACGCGACTCCGTTACCGCTACCGTTCAGCGTAGTGTATGCCCACACGTCGAGCGGGTATTGTTGTGGCCCGGATGGCTGCCGGTACCCGGATGGCGGTCGCTCGTTGCCGGGTGCCGGCCCGGCCAGGTCGTCAAGTACTGCCCTGGCCCTGGCTATCAGCGTATCCGTAAAACCCATAACTTCCGGACCTGGTTTCGGGGGTCGTTATTATAGACTGCGACTATCACCAGAGGCTACCAGGAACATAATCTGTAGCACTACGCTTAGAATGTTCACCATGTATCCCAGTTATGGGAGCAGCACGTTAAGTGCTCGTTGTTCGGCTGTCATTATGCCCGTGTGCCAGTACCGGAAAGCATAACCCCCGGCTGCTGCAATCAAGATAGCCGCGACGGGATGAGCTTTGACTGTATTTATTATGCTGTTCATCGTGCTTACCCTCCCAAGAAAGTAAAGATATAAACGGTTTGCCCCGGACCTGGAACCGGGCTAACCCAGGGAACTCTGCCGTTACTGGGAACCCAGGTTACCCATGCCGTACTTCCCTTAATGCTGATTGTCAGTTCGTGACCTGGCCCATATGTCCATGTGCTGAACGGTGCGTGTGGTTTCCCCAGAACAAGGAAACCAGCCCTGGAAACGGTGACAACTGAACTAGACCCCCAGGGCTTTAGCTTCCCACCCGTGAACAACCATTGCTCCCGGGGCCAGTTCGGGTGACAGTGAATAACTACGATGGGTGTACCGGGCTTATCCGAATCATGCTGAACGCTAAGGCACCGGTCAGCGATGCCGGTTCCGATACCCACTGTGCTGGACCCGACTGGTTGACTGCCAGTACTGGCCGGAGCAGGACTTATACCGATGACGGCAGAAGCTGCAACGGCTGCCGGGATGACGCTAATTTTCCTTATCATTGTGTGACCCCTTCTTAGGACTACCCTCAGATAACGGCCACGGAAACGACGATTAGGGCAATTGGCCAGTACCAATATCCCCATGTTATCCCATCATGTATTACGGTCTATTCCGATGGAATCTCGCCGAACCATGTCTTAACCGTCCTAGGCTTATCGTCGTTACCCCCGGTCTTCCCCTTACGGTCATTGCGTGTTTCCCGGTTCCTCTTTGAACCGGACTCGTCGCCGTCCTTGACGTAAGTGGAAACGATGTTGTAACCGGCCCTACGGTGGCATTCGTCCATGAACTTTTCCCGGTCCTTGCCGTCAAGGTCCATCTCGTCTGCGAGGTATTCGCAAGTCTCCGTAAAGTCACGTTCTGCCGCCATGCCCTTTTTCCTTTCCGTCTTATGATCGTGCTTCGGTTAGCCAGAACCCGAATTCTTCGTCCAACTTGTCAAGCGCTTTGGTTATTACCTCTGCCAGCGTGATATTGTTACCGGTTTCCTGTTCCATTCGCAATGCCACACGGTGCAATCGTTGCCATAGCGGAATAGGAACGCTAACCGTTGTGTAAGCTCTCGGCTGGAATGGCCCAGGTGGCATATTCAATGGTACCATGTAATTGCCAGGCAGGGCCACTAGCCTTTAGTCTATAGGGAACTAGGGATTGCCGTGATGACCGTTAATAAGCGGGGACGGTAGTAATGGTAA
>WNGL01008826.1_pt1 | contig 11737 bp, 13 predicted proteins | sample 5400591 | NCBI WGS metagenome assembly WNGL01 (sample SAMN13153377, study PRJNA577476) | soil metagenome | isolation source: 80 cm soil or saprolite under Garry oak tree replicate 1 | place: USA:California | collected 2016-06-15
TTCGGCGCAATCGCAGGCGCTTGGTTGTTGCCGAGAATCAGACAGCGGGTCGGCATGAATAAATTCGTGGCCGCAGGCACGTCCTTATTTGCCTTGGCAACAATTGCCCTCGCTTATGTCCATACATTTGCACTGCTGGCGATCGCTTTGGTAATTGGAGGCATCGCCTGGATCTCGGTCTTGTCGGCCTTGAACATTTCCGCGCAGACTGCAACACCGTCGTGGGTGCGCGCGCGCGTCATGGCCATCTACCTTCTGGTCTTCACGGGAGGCCTGGCCGGCGGCAGCGCTCTGTGGGGTTTCATCGCAGGACGAGCGGGCATATCAAATGCACTCGTGTTGTCAGCAGCAGGGTTGGTTATCGGTCTTCCTTTAACGTGGCGTTATCGTCTGGTGGGCAAGAAGAGTCTGTCGCTCGCTCCTTCACTGCACTGGCCTGAACCGGTAGTGGTGATTGATACGAATGCGAATGAAGGGCCGGCAATTACTTCGATTGAATACAAGATTGATCCCAAGACTGCTGAAGATTTCCTGCAAGCGATGAAAGAAATGAAACGAATTCGTCTGCGCGACGGCGCGATTCGCTGGAACCTGCTGCGCGACTCCGCTGATCCGGAACGATACCTGGAAATTTTTGTGACCGAATCGTGGGGCGAGCATCTACGCCAACACGAAAGAATCACTGCTGAAGATCGGGAAACAGAGCAACGCGCGCTGGCGTTTCATAAGGGTGCTCGACCACCGAGGATTACTCATCTAATTGCCGAGCAATTACCTGATTGACAACTTGCTTAACTGCGTTAATGAACGTCAACCATTGAAAGTTAGCACAACGCGAAATCGCACCTTGCCGCTGTGCATTTGTTCGTAGGCCTCCGCCACTCGATCCAGCGGATACTTCTCAATCATCGGATGCACGCCGCTCAACAGACTAAATTCGAGGGTGTCTTGCGAATCCCTCGCGGTGCCGGAATACCAACCCGCGACTGAACTCCGTTTCGTGATTAACGAAAAAACGTTGATCGTTAGCGGCTCTGCGGGCGCGGCCGGCACTAGCAGCTTGCCACTCGGTGCCAATCCTTCAACCAGAGCAGAAACGGCTTGCGCGTTCGGAGCCGTCGCCAGGATCAAGCTAGCTCCACCAAGTTTCTGCAACTCAGTCACGACGTCTGTAGCCGTCGCATCGATGTAGTAATGTGCGCCGAGCTTTCGCGCCAAAGGCTCTTTGTCGTTGCCGCGATTGATGGCGACTGTTTCAAAGCCCATCTGCCGCGCGTACTGCACTCCGAGATGGCCCAGCCCGCCGATGCCATGCACTGCGACAACCTCTCCGGCACGCGCACCGGAATTGCGCAGTGCGTTATAGACCGTAACGCCCGCACACATGAATGGTCCTGCTTCTTCGGCGGGGAGTTCATCAGGAATTGCCGCCAGCGCCGTCGCCGGTGCGATCGTGTACTCGGCATACCCGCCATCAAAGTCGATGCCGGTGACCTTTCGATTGACACACATCGCAAAGTCTCCACGCCGGCACTGTTCACACACAAAACAATGTCCGCCATGCCAGCCGACCCCAACGCGCTGACCTCTGGTCCACGCAGTGACGTTCTCGCCCACTGCATCGATGCGACCCGCGATTTCATGACCAGGGACGCGCGGATATTTAAGCCCCGGCCAGAGACCTTCTTTGACCAGAGAATCGCTGTGGCAAATACCGCATGCCTCAACCTTCACACGTACTTCGCCAGCACTAGGTTCAGGGATATCGCGCTCTATCAACTCCCAATCTCCGCCGGGCTTACTTATCTGCGCTGCGTTCATTTTCGTGCTCATAACTGCTCCTTATTTCGTTGACCTCGCTTCGGCAATCGCAAGACGTTAGCGTAATGCGGTTCGAACAGTGTTCACAAGAGATCAACCTAGCCCTCCAGCGACCTGGAGTATTTCTCCGGTGATCCATCCGCTATCCGAAGACGCCAGAAAAGCCGCGACCGGCGCAATATCCTGCGGCTGCCCGAGGCGACCGAGTGGTGTTTGTGCAATCATTTGCTTTTCAAAATCGCTGCCTGGCATCCCCAGCGTGTGAAAGCCTTCAGTCTCGACTCCACCTGGATTGATGGAGTTCACGCGAATCTTTTTTGGCCCAAGTTCCTTGGCCAACACTCGGGTAATCGTACTCACCGCACCTTTGGTCGCTGCATACACTACTGTCGCCGGCGGCGTCAGCGAAGTTACGGTTGAGCCAATGTTGACGACGCTGCCACCGTCATTGCCAAAATACTTCACGGCCTCACGCGTTGCCAGGATGATCCCCAGAACGTTGGTATTGAATTCCCGATGAAACTCATCCTCAGTGACTTCTTCGAGCGGCGCGAAGCGATAAACGCCGGCGTTGTTGATGAGAATATCGAGCCGGCCAAAGACTTTGTTTGCTTCCGCAAACAGATGCTCGATGTCTTCCGTTTTCGCCACATCGCCCTGAACCGCGATCGCCTTCCCTCCGCGCGCGGTAATCTCATTCACGACTTGATCCGCGCCTTCCTTTGAAGACGCGTAGTTGACCACCACAGCCGCGCCTTCGGCGGCAAGTTGTTTGGCGATACCCGCGCCGATGCCTTTCGAGGCGCCCGTAACCACTGCTACTTTCCCTGTTAGTCTCTTGCTGTCCATGTTCTATCCTTCCTTTCCTGATCTCTCCTTGAAGTTTGCTCATGAATCCTCCCCAAAGGATTCCTTTCGCTGATTATCTTCCTGACGCCTGATCTCCTCTGAGCGTCATCACTGTACTGGTGACTTGCGCAACCAACTTGTCATCGTCTCTAAGGATGTCGCAGACATAGCGACTAATCTTTCGTCCTACATTCACAGGTTTGGCGACCGCGCGAATCCGCCCATTCCATACCGGGCGAAAGAAGTTGATTTGCAGATCGAGGCTGGTAAAACTCTCGCCCTTTTCCAAACTTGTCGCATGAGCCGTCCCGATCGCGGCGTCAGCGATATCGCACAACACGCCGCCGTGGATCGTGCCCATCGGGTTCGCGTGCTTGTCCGTGTCGGCAACGATTTCCATCGTCGCTGTTCCGGGCTCGACTTCGAGTAGCTTGAAACCTAGCGTCTTGGCAATAGCCGGAGGATAGATAAATCGGGATTCAGCAGACCCAGCATCACCGTTGCCGGCAACCAGTTTGAAGAATTCCAAATTAGAGAGCTTGCTCATCTTCATTCCTCAGATCGTTCAAATACGAGGGTGGCATTCGTACCGCCAAAACCGAAATCATTTGAGAGCCTAGTAATTCACCGGCACAATCGGAGGTGCTCAAGGACCGCCCGGCGTGATTCCGGTTACTGATCCGGCCCTTCGATAAAGTTCTTGAGCACCCGAGCGCGCGACGGATGTCTAAGTTTCCTGAGTGCTTTGACTTCAATCTGCCTAATGCGCTCGCGGGTGACCTGGAAATCTTCGCCCACTTCTTCCAGCGTTCGTTCACGGCCCTCGGTGTCCAATCCAAACCTCAGTCGTATGACCTTTTCTTCTCTGGGACTCAAAGTTTGGAGGACGTCGCCCGCAACGTCGCGTAGGTTAGACGTGATTACTCGTTCCGCCGGATTGATGGTTGATCGATCTTCGATCAGATCGCCGAATTGAGAATCTCCGCCCTCGCCAATTGGTGTTTCCAGCGAAATGGGTTGTTGCGTGAGCTTGAGTGCCTTGTCAACTTTCTCTACCGAAACTCCCATCCTTCCGGCAATCTCTGCGGCGGTTGGTTCACGTCCCAGATCACGCACCAGCTCACGCGTCGCGGTCTTGACCTTATTCAGCGCTTCGATCATATGAACCGGAACGCGAATCGTGCGAGCCTGATCGGCGATCGCTCTAGTGATCGCCTGACGGATCCACCAGGTCGCATAGGTTGAGAACTTGTATCCACGCCGCCAATCAAATTTCTCGACGCCTCTCATGAGGCCAAGATTTCCCTCCTGGATCAAGTCGAGAAAACTGAGCCCCCGATTCTGATACTTCTTGGCAATTGATACGACCAGCCTCAGGTTGGCTTCGGTAAGTTCATGCTTAGCCTGAGCGGCGTGGGCTTCGCCGATCGCAATCATCCGTTGCGAGCGCTTGATCTCTAAAGCTGAGACGTGATGTTCAGCTTCGATCTCTCTGAGCCGGCGCCTGGTCTCGCGAAGCTTTCGCGCGAATTCCTTCTTGTCGTGATCCTTTACGCGTTTGCCGTTGAGCTTCTCGGTATAGTCATCAATCCGCAGTTCGAGCGTACGAACCTCTTTCTGAATTGCGCCAATCGCCTCTGTAAGACGCTTGCGCGCCGGTTCTTTCAGAGAAAGTGTAGCGATCTCTTGAGCCACATCAAGCCGCGTTCGCGCCAGCTTCCGCTTTAAGCGCGAGAGCTTTTTAGATTTTTTGCCGCGGCTTAGTTTGGGTTCGAGCCGGAGCTGCCCGGACTCTCTTAGACCGCGTTGATAAAGCTTGCGAATGCCTTGCAGACTCGCAATCTTCTGCTGAAGATATTCATTCCCCCGGTCTTCCTGCTCGTCGATCTCGGAGTCGTCAGAGTAATTAACGACATCCCGAATGCCAATCCTTCCCGCTTCCAATTCTTCGCCGATTCTCAAGAGTTCGGCCACGGCTATCGGCGAACGGGATAAGGCTCTTTGCGCCCTTTTTAATCCCGCCTCGATCCGCTTGGCGATCGAAACTTCCTCTTCGCGCTTTAGCAGCGGCACCGTCCCCATTTCACGCAGATACAACCTGACCGGGTCGGAGCCCTTATCCAACTCACCCGCCGAAAGATCGAGTTCTGAGTCTTCACTCTCTTGCTCTACAGACGACGCGACGTTGTCGTCCAAAAGAGCTTCCGCATCATCCGCCGGAGACTCGAGTTTCTCTATCACATCGCTTAAATCTTCCGGCAAAATGGATTCGGTGAGTAGGTCCTCACCGATCTTCTCAAAGTCGGGTGCGTCCAAACTTACCAAGCCGACACCACCTTGTGCCTTTTCAATCCTGATCAAATCATTGCCTCCATTCCTCTTACTTCCGAGTCTTGATTCAAAATGTTCTTCTCACGATACTTCTGATCTGCTAATTATCTCGATTCTGTGATTCCTCCGGCGTCACGTCGATAGTCACCTTTTCGGTGCCTCTGATTACCATCAGTGAAGACTTTCGTCCGATTCGTTGCTCAGTCAAAAGCTTGTGTAGATCGTCAATCCCGGCAGTCGGTCGATCGTCAAAGCCAATGATGATGTCGCCCTCGCGCACGCCACCTTTTCTTGCGGGACTATCGTTTTCGAAAGAGATGACGAAAATCCCGCTTTCAACCGCGAGGTCGTAGTAGCGAACGATGCGACGCGGCAGCGGCACATTCTGTCCCGCGAGGCCGATGTAGCTGCGACTGACTTTGCCGTCGCGAATCAGACGGCTGGCGACGAACTTGGCCGTGTCAATCGAAGTGGCAAAGCAGATTCCCTGCGCCGGCAGAATCATCGCCGTGTTCACGCCGATCACCTCTCCACGAGAGTTAACAAGTGGCCCGCCCGAATTGCCGGGATTAAGCGCGGCGTCGGTCTGAATCACTGCATCCATCAGACGGCCCGACTGTGCCCGCAGCGATCGCCCCAGGGCACTGACCACTCCGGCGGTGACGCTATATTGAAACCCATACGGGTTTCCAATCGCGATCACCAGTTGCCCGACACGAATCTTTTGCGCCTCGCCGAGCTGCGCCGGGACCAGATTAGGCGCGTTGATTCTGATCACCGCGAGGTCTGTATCTGGATCGTCGCCAACTAGATCGGCCTGGTGCTTGTGACCGTCTGGCAGAGTCACTTCGATTTTCTTAGCGCCATGAATCACATGGCTGTTCGTCAGGGTGAAACCGTCCGGCGTGAAGATGAAGCCCGAACCGCTGCCGCGACGTTCCTGCGGAATTCGTGGGACATTCGGTCTTCGGCTTCGGACGGGTTGCTCCACCTCAATGTATAAAACCGACGGGCTGACTTTCTCCGCCGCTGTGATGACGGCGCGGGAATACGCGTCCATCACGTCATCATCCGCGTTTACTAAATCTCCCGCACTTTGCGGTTCGGACGCTTCCTTCATAAGAAATTCAATTTCTGTTTTCATAGCTTCCTAATCAAACTTAAGCTAGTTCTGGAACAGTCATTCCAGAACAGTGCAAAATTTTTAGTCCAGCACTGAAAGAGTGACTTTAACCACGTCATTCAGCAGCTTTCGATCACGTGTGGCCTTGGCCATCAGAAGCAACCCCTGAAGATTGCTATAAAGAAAGCGGGCCACCGCCCGCGTGTCCCGAACACGCCGCAGTTCACCCTGCTCTTTTCCTTTTTGCAGGGCCCTCTGGAACATTTTCTCCGCCGAGGCCACGCTGTTACAGGTTCTGTTGGCTGTCTCTTTGCAGCGACCCGCCAGTTCAGACATCGAGTTGCCGACAAAACAGCCTCGCCGCCCTTCCGCTGACAGAGCCCTGGCGACCACTTCTTCGAATAACTGGCGCAGATTCTTCTTCACCGAGCCAGGCCTCTCGAGCACGTCGAATACCTTTCGGCTTTGGATCTCACGATAGCGATCCAAGGACTGGAGGAAGAGCGTATGCTTGTCCCCAAACGTGTCGTAGATACTCTGGCGGTTGATCCTCATGTGTTTCACCAGATCCTGGATCGAAGTTCCCTCGTAACCGCGCGTCCAGAAGACCTCCATAGCCTTATGGAGGACTTCATCCCGATTGAACTCTTTCTGTCGCGCCATTCGTGTTCTCTCGGTTATCCTTTATACTCTTTTTGGAACGGACAGTCAAGAATCGACCCGCCGCAGCTTATTGGGAGCAAACCAACGGTTCATTGCGTGACGAGGTTGAATTTACAGAGTAGACTCGTACGAAATTCTCCCGCAGATTTTGGCAGGTACATGAAACTATGGACTCGCTCGTTAAGTTTTTATCTCAATAGCCAGTCGCGGATAAGCTAATGAAGATCGCCATCGGATCGGACCATGCTGGATTTCGGTATAAGGAGAAAATTAAGCAGTACCTTGGCGAGCTTGGACATGAAGTCACCGACTTCGGCGCTGATTCAGAAGCTCCTGTCGATTATCCGCTCTTCATTCGACCGGTTGCTCTCGCGGTAGCCGGCGGTGAAGTCGAGCGCGGCGTGGTGCTCGGCGGTTCCGGTAATGGCGAAGCGATGGCTGCAAACCGCGTCAAAGGAGTGCGCTGTGCTCTTTGCTGGAATAGCGAAAGTGCACGCCTCGCGCGCCAACACAATGACGCCAATATGCTTTCGTTAGGCCAACGATTGTTGCCGGAAGAGGTTGCCCTGGAAATTGTCCGCGTCTGGCTGGATACTCCTTTCGAAGGCGGGCGGCATCTGCGACGGATTCAGCTACTTGATGTTGAATAGGCAGGGCATTAACGAAAGCTGCGATCGCCGCCGCCGTGCGTCAGATAACAGAGAGAATCAATGAGCAAGATAGTGACAAGCGAAGTTCTCGCCGATGCAGACGTTCATCGTTTGGTTGATCTGCGACTAGGTTTGTTGCGCCTGCACGAGGCGCTCCTTGAGGTGGAACGGAAGAGCTTCGAGAGAACGCACGGTCGCGTAAACAGCGGAGAGCTTTTGCAACTCGTCATAAATCATGCGCAGTTTGCCTGGCTGCGCATGGTCTCCGCTTTAGTGGTTCAGATTGACGAGATGTTGGGTGCCGACGAACCGGCTACCCACGCGGACGTGATCAACTTGATCACGGGAGCTCGCCAACTTTTTACGGCATCTGACGATAAAGAATTCAGCGACAAGTATCAGGCGGCGCTGCAGCAGGAGCCGGAAGTTGTGATGGCCCATTCGGCTTTGATGAAGCTACTTCGATCAAAGGTCTAAGCAACGGGACAATATGACGGAATTGCCAGACGCTGACAATGCCTTAGCGCCGCCGCCGGGAAGTACTCCCAGCGAAATGTTTCCAGTTCTTACGTCCGCCCAACAAGCTCGTGTGCTAGCCCACGGCCGACGTCGGACCGTAGAACAGGACGAGGTCATCGTCGAGCTCAATGAGCATGTAACGAAATTCTTTGTCGTGGTCAGAGGACAACTGCACATCCTGCAGGTCTCGAACAATCAGGAGCACGTCGTCGCTATTTGCAATCCGGGCATGTTCACCGGCGAACTAAACGTGCTTTCGGGCCGTCGCGGACTCGTGCGCATACGCGCCGCGGAAAAATCAGAACTCATCGAAATCGAGCGCGAGGCATTGCAGGCCCTGGTCGAGACCGACAGCGAACTCAGCGATATTTTTCTGCGAGCTTTCATCCTGCGTCGCCTGGAATTGATTGCGCGTGAAGTTGGTGACGTCGTTTTAATTGGCTCCAGTCATTTGCTTGACACCCTTCGTATCAAGGAGTTTCTCACTCGCAACTACCAACCCTATTCCTACATCGATCTCGAGCGTGATACGCAGGTTCAGGAAATGCTCGATCGCTTTTCTCTATCGATTGATGACTTGCCCGTTCTGATCTGTCGCGGCACCGCAGTACTGCGCAATCCAACCAATGAGGAAGTTACCGGCTGCCTCGGATTCAACGAAGGAATCGATCAAGCGCATGTGCGTGACCTTGTCATCGTTGGCGCCGGGCCCGCAGGTCTGGCGGCGGCTGTATACGGAGCATCGGAGGGGCTTGATGTCCTGGTGCTCGAATCAAGTGGGCCGGGCGGTCAGGCGGGAGCCAGTTCGAAAATCGAAAACTATCTTGGCTTTCCTACCGGCATATCGGGACACGAGCTCGCCGGTCGCGCCTACGCGCAAGCGCAAAAGTTCGGCGCGCAAATGCTGATCGCGAAAGACGCGAAAGGCCTGGCTTGTGCTCGACGACCTTACGCGGTGTTGATTGGGGATGGGCAACACGTTCCTGCGCGGACGGTGGTGATTGCTTCGGGCGCGCAATACCGAAGACTACAGCTGGAAAATCTCTCGAAGTTTGAGGGTGCTGGTGTCTATTACGGGGCCACCCATTTGGAAGCGCAGTTATGTGGCGGTGAAGAAGTAATGGTCGTGGGCGGCGGCAACTCTGCCGGTCAGGCAGCAGTCTTTCTGGCGCAAACGACCAGACGAGTTTATATGCTGGTTCGATCTGACGGACTGGCTAAGACAATGTCACGCTACCTAATCAGGCGCATCGAAGAGACGCCGAACATAGAACTTCATACCAACACTGAAGTGGTTGCGCTGGAAGGAAACGATCACCTTGAGCGCGTAACCTGGCGCAATAATCAAACTGGACAGACTGGGTCGCGCAACATAGCCCATCTCTTTTCGATGACCGGCGCCGTGCCGAATTCTGCATGGCTCGGTGGTTGTGTGGTGTGTGATCAGCGTGGGTTTATCAAGACCGGCTTGGATCTAACGACGGAAGATTTGGCGAAAGCCAAGTGGCCCCTTAAGCGTCCGCCGTATCTCCTGGAAACCAGCCTTCCCGGTGTGTTTGCTGTCGGAGATATTCGTGGCGGCAACGTGAAACGAGTAGCGTCTGCAGTCGGGGAAGGGTCAATTGCGTTGTCGTTTGTACACCAGGTGCTCGCCGAATAGAGGAGAGACATGGCTGAAGATACTTGTTCGCATCTAAATGCGATTACCAAGGTCAAGCACCCGACGCGACGGGAATGCGAAGAGTGCATCAAAATTGGCGCAAGCTGGGTCCACCTGCGGACTTGTCAAACATGTGGTGTGACGCTTTGTTGTGACGACTCACCAAATCGCCACACGACTAAGCACGCGCACGCGAGTGGACATCCGGTGATTGCTTCAGCGGAACCGGGAGAGCGATGGTTATATTGTTATCCTGATGATGCGTTTGCGGAGTATTAGATTGGTAAGTTGAGTGCATTCACGCCTTAACGAACTCGGCAAATCCATTCAGAAAGTGTTCGAGCTGCTTCCCGATTGCTTCATCTTTGAGCAAGCCGTGTTCATCGAAAACTGTATGGGCGCGTGATACCAGCAGGCGTCCTCCGAACCACGGTTTTGTTCCGAGCGTGCGCAAGACCGGAAGCCACGCGTTCTGACTCAGAATTGTTCCAAAGCCTCCTTGACTCGCGCCCATTACGGCTACCGGTTTGCTGCCAAAGACAGTTGGGAATATCCGACGCTGGCCGGGAGAGCCAATCGATCGCGTTCTTGAAAACGCCGGGCATTGAGTTGTTGTATTCAGGCGTCGCCAAAAGCAAACCGCTGCCTTCGGCGATCGTCTGCTTCAGTTCAGCAACTCGGGTGGGTATGCCTTCCGAAGCTTCAACGTCGCTGTTGTAAAGCGGTATACCTTCGATACTCTCAATCTTGAGTTCTACCCCAGCCGGCATCAATTCCAGCGCTACCCTCAGCAGAGCCGAGTTGAACGAGCCGCGTCGTAAGCTACCCGAGATGCCAATTATCCTGGTCATCACTTGTCTTCCAGAATCGCTTCCGCGTCGATGGTAATGTCGATTTCATTGCCGACTACGATGCCGCCGCGATCCATCATGTCTTGCCAGCTAACGCCAAAATCCTGACGATTGATCTTAGTAGTAGCCACGAAACCCGCGCGCGTCTTTGGTCCCTTGTTAACTCCATCCTCCCACCAGGGAGTCTCCCACTCTCCCAGGTAGCTGACATTCAAACAGGCCGGGCGCGTAACTCCGCGGATTGTCAGATCACCTGTGACTGCATAGTCATGCTCGCCTTTCACTTCCACTTGATTGCCCTTGAAGATAATCTCGGGATGGTGCTCGACATCAAGAAAGTCCGCGCTGCGTAGATGGTCGTCGCGTTCCTTCACTCCAGTCCAAATGTGCCGGGCATCAATCTTTACCTCAACTGAAGAAGCGCGCGGGTTCTCGGGATCAAACTCCAGCGTGCCGTGAACATCTTTGAAGTGTCCACGGACGTAGGTCACCATCATGTGCCGGGCGCGAAACTCAGCCGCAGTGTGCCCCGGCTCAAAACTCCATTTAGCCATCGTTCACTCTCCTTCGAAACCTCAGGTGCGTTGCACGAATATCCCGGAAAAGTATTGCCGCTTAACGCAGAAGACAATGAACCACAGGATCGTTACGACGAGCGCTAACGGCCAGCCCACGGGATTCAGGAACACGTGATAACAAATTATATTCACTATCACTGGTCCAAGAAGCACAAGCGCAAGCGGCACGTACCGGTTCACGAGCAGTAGCGCGCCACCAGCGACCTGGAGCGCAGCTACAACCCAAAAGTAGTGAGACAGTATGAGCGCGCTGATAAACTGGCCGGCCAGTCCTGTCGGCATCGGCCCCATGCTGAGGAAATTGAGGAATCCATTTAGGCCCAACACGACGAAGGTGAGCCCGAGTAAAAGACGAGCGATCAAGATTACGATTTTCATTTTTCTTTCCTTTCGATAGTTTCAAAAACCCTACCAATTTCAGTGTGATGCCCCGTCAGTGGCGTTGAGCTGTTTGGGAAAATTCTCCCCAGCCCAGGTCGAAAACCGGGTCGGTTCCCGGCCCGCTACTTTGTTTGCGAGAGCAATTTGATCGGACGAATCCGAACCCAGATAGGTATGAGCTTCCCAGTAACTGAACGTCTCGGCAATTTCGGTTGCTCCAGGAAAGGAACCAGCGAAGCTTTCCTTTGGGACCTGCTTGTATGAAAAGTTATGCCCTTGTCGATTTAGGGTCTCGACGATTTCATTAAAGC
>WNGL01009155.1_pt1 | contig 11736 bp, 14 predicted proteins | sample 5400591 | NCBI WGS metagenome assembly WNGL01 (sample SAMN13153377, study PRJNA577476) | soil metagenome | isolation source: 80 cm soil or saprolite under Garry oak tree replicate 1 | place: USA:California | collected 2016-06-15
ACGAGCCGAGCCGACCAGTTCACCCCGAGCGCATCGGGCTAGCCGACGGAACCGGGTTCTCGCTTGCCCACCCGCGATTTCGATGGAGGACCCGCGCCACAGCGCTGTCAGGCGTACCCGGGGGGCGGTGTCACCCAGGTGGTTCGGTTGCTGCCTGGTCCGCCCAAGCCGGCCCCGAACGGTGACGGTCCCAGACCGCAGCGACCAGGCCTCCTGGAGCATCGCGAACATCGCGCCGCCGGCCGTCGTCGCGGCCAGTACCCACAGTCGTGCCGGATTCGGCACAGCCGGCAGCACCGCCACGCAGAAGAGCACCCACCCCCCATGGCCAGCATGTTTTCCACGAGGCTCTGGCGAGAAGCGACCGGCGGGCCCGGGGACCGGCAGATGTGTACAAGCCGTCCGCGACAAGCTGCCAGATCGCAGCACCAGCTGCACCAACCGGGAAGGTGCGGATATTGCTGGCCGGTCCAGGTGGGGTTGGGCACGATGGGAGGGTGATCACGCTCGAACTCGCCCGCCGGCTGCGGGCTGCCGGCAGGACGAGGCGCTGTGGCTGCCGCGCGAGGACCAGTTGCGCGAACGGCTCGGCGCCGCGTTCCACCGGCTGGAGCGTATCGGCGACGGTTACCGGGTGCTCGCGGCGGTGCACGGCCCGGTCGCGGAGTTCACCGCCGCCTGCCCCGAGGAGGCCTACGGTAAGGCGCTGCTGCGCCTGCTGACGGTCAGCGCGAGAACCGCAAGCCGCTGACGTCGACGACGTCGGCCGACACCTCGGCCTGGTGCAGGACCGCCGCTTCTGCGCCAGGCGTACCAAGGGACCGTGCTACCCGCCCTGTCGGACAACTCACTCAAGGCCGACCACGAAGCGGGCATCGATCCGCACCGGGGTACCGGATCGGTCGTGGCCGGAGCCATCGTCGATGTCGAACGGGTGGTCGAGGCCGGGCACCCAGGCCGAGTCCGCGCTCGCCCAGCGGGAGTGGCGGCGGGCCTGGGGTCCGGCCCTGACCGCCCAGATGGCTACGCCGAGGCGTGTCTGTGCATCGGCGGCGCCGAACTGCCCGGCGCCGAGCGCTCGGCCGGCGGTTGATCGAGCGGGCGCCGCTGTCCGAGATCGGATAGCGGATGCTGATGCAGGTACTGGCCGCACGCGGCGACACGGCAGCGGCGCTGGCGGTCTACGACCGGCTCCGCCGCGCCGTCCGCGACGAGTTGGGCGTCGACCCGGGCCCGGAGGTACGCCAGCTGCACAGGCGGCTCCTGCAGGCAGCCAGCGACATCTCTCGGCGGGACCCAACGCGCGCATCCAGTCCTGCCGAGCCCCTGTCCGGCTGGCCGGGGTAACGCACCCCGGTCGCCGGGGCTGGCCACAGGGTCTGCCGCATTCAGGCATCGTCAAGATCGCCAACCGCAGTTCAGGCGCCGCTCGTCCGCGTCGGAGCCTTCGTAACGTGCCGCGTCGAACCGGTCGCGTGGCACCAGCCAGGGCTGTGGCTGTCCGGTACGTGATGATGGAAAGCGGTTGGCGGTCACCGATGGAACGAAGACAGCCGGCCACTCCAGACCCTTTGCCCGGTGCACGGTTGTGAGGTCCACCGCATCGAGAGCGAAGTCCGCCTCGCCGTCGAAGCCCTCGTAGGCGCCCTGTGCGTAGTTGATGATGTACAGCGCCAGATTGCGGTAGTACCAGATGCCACGGTCCTGACCACCGACCTGCTCGCCGGGTGCGTGCGGGTCGGGCCGGGCCCACCGGCGCACCGACTCGTAGTCCGCGAGCAGCGACGAGAAACGGGCCAGCGTGCCGAGCCGGTTGACTGTCATCGCCTCGCTGAGGTTCCAGTCGCGTACTCCTACCTCGCCGAGCAACTCGTAGAGTTCGCCGATGAGGTTGCCTGTCCGTGTGGTCAGCGGCACGGCGTCTTCCACTGCCGGAGAAGCCGTATGACGCGGCGACGGTCGGTGTCCGACAGGGCGAAGACGCGTTGGTACTCGGCGAAGAGCGCCGTGTCCGCAACGGCTTGGCCGGGGCTGTACCGGTCGCGCCACTCCGTGTCGGCAAGCCATGCGGTGGTGCGGCCGAGGAGGAGTGCCTCGGGCTGCTCGAAGAGCCCAGAGCGTCCGCCCGGCTGTACCGGGATGCCGAACGTAGCGAACTGTTCGGTGAGTCGCTGGTATGCGGCTCGGCTTCGTACGAGCACTGCGATGTCGCGAAAACGAGTGCCAGCGTCGACGAGGTCCAGGACCAGGTTGGCGATCCAACCTGCCTCGTCCATCTCGGTGTCCGCATGGCAGGTCACCACTTGCGCCTCGGGCCCGTCGCTCGCTGGCCGGTACGTGCCCATGTCTTTCTCGATACGGTCCCGGATGGTTCGAGCGAACCGGTTGGCGACCTCGACGATCTGGGGTCGGCTCCGCCGGTTGGTGGTGATCTCGAAGGCGGCGACTTTGGGGTATCGCTGCGTAAACCTGATGATGTTGGAGATGTCGGAGCCACGCCATTGATAGATTGCCTGCTGATCGTCGCCGACGACGCACAGCTCGACCTGTGGACCGGTCAGCAGTTCGATCAGCCGTTCCTGCGCCGGGTTGATGTCCTGGTACTCGTCCACGATGAGGTGGCGTAGCCGAGCATGGATCTCGGCCGCGAACTGTGGGCGTTCCAACTCCCGTACCGCGCGGACGATCTGTTGCCCGTAGGTCAGAAGGCGGTAGCGGTCGAGGGTCTCGTAGTAGGCGCATAGCACCGAGCCGAAGGGGTCCGGCAATGAACCGGGGTCACGGTCTTCCCCGAGCCGGCGGACGCGATGATCTGCACATGGCTGCCGCGATGGTGCACAGCGTCGTACGCCGCCCCCGTCAACTGCGGGGTGTGGGGCGACGGCGGTATGGCCTGGATCGACACTGATGAACGTCACCGCCTTGTATCGATTCCCGCGAGCATGATTCGTGACTATCTCCCAACCGGAACTGTACGCAGTCAGTTCACGTCACCGGGTAGTTGGAGTCGCTCAGGCAAACCGACCGCCGGGGACGCTCGCGGCGTGGATGCGCTCACTCGAAACGGTTGACACCCCCGGGGCGCCGGACGTGGCCTATGCCACCTGGTATGTGGAGTCGTCGAACTCGGCGGTGACCTTGAGGCGTCCGCCAAGGGCTTCGACGTAGGCGCGCAGGACCGAGACGGAGACGGTGTCGAGGTTGCCGCGTTCGACATCGGAGACGCGGGGCCCAGAGACGCCCATGGCGTCAGCGACCTCGCGTTGGGTCAGGGACCGGTTGCGACGTACCTCGGCGAGGCGGAAGGCGCGGATCTCGTCGTCGAGGCGGCGCTGCCCGGCGGCGCGTTCGGCGTCAGTGCGGATGCGGTGGCCGGCAGCGCGGCGAGTCTCGTCCGCGCGACGCTTGGCCTCGTCCCAGGTGACAGTCATTGGTAGTTCCTCGTTTCCAGTTCGGCCAGGTGGGTCTCATAGCGGTCGTCGGCGAGCGGGATAGCGGTGTCGTACCAGCCGCGCCAGTTGCCGGACTTGTCACCGGCGACCAGCAGGACCGCTCGTCGTATCGGATCGAAAGCGAAGAGGATGCGGATCTCGCTTGATCCGGTGGAGCCTGGCCGGAGTTCTTTCATGTTGTGGTGGCGCGACCCGTTGATCCGGTCGACCAGCAGTCGGCCGAGCGTTGGTCCGTCAACGGCGAGGCGGTCGACCGCGTCTTCGACGAGGTCCGCCGTGCCGGGGTCGTTCTTGGTCAGGTCGACGAACCATTCGGCGACCTCCTCGACCAGTAGGATCTGCCAGTTGCCCACACCATGATGTTAACCCACGGGTTAAGTCAATGGCCACTCCGCTGGTGTGCCAAGCGGTAGCACATACGGGTGATACCTCCCGGCGGGGAGTTCCCAGATCCGGACGATCGGCGCACCGTTGGACCATGGCCGCATCCGATGGTGGTGCCCAGCGCGCGAAGCGGGGCGCCCTCAAGCTCACTCTCACGGAACCCGAGACTGTGCCGATGACTCCAGATCAACACCATCAGGCGGTACGCGCGCTGTCTGCCATGATCCTGACCTGGCTTCAGCGGCAGCGAGGCGTCGCCGCACCGGATCCCGCTGAGGGCAAAGAGTCCACGGGTGCTGCCAGGGACGGATCACCGTAGGCGCGGCGCGCCAAGCCAAGCTGGTGCCACCCGGCGTAGCACCGCCGCCGATTCGGACCGCGAACGGTACCGGCGTTGCAAGCGAGTCCGGCCGAGCAGCGTGTCCACCGCCTGGCGTTACGCCTCGCTGGCCGCCGGCTGGAGCGACAAACGGGTCCTCGGCCGGGGCCTTTGCCAGCCGTCCGGCACAGCTACTCGACCAGCCAACCAAACTCGGTGTCGACCAGGCAGTCGGCGCTACCGCGCTGGGAATTCCCGTCTGGCATCGCGATTGCTTGCTCTTCCGGTAGACGGTCAGGCGTCGTACACGTGGCGGGCCTGGTGGCGAAGATGTTCGAGGGCCTCGGCGAGCCGCACCTCAACGTCTTCAGTACTGCTGGCCACCTGGGCCGCGATCTTGTCGATGTCGGCATTGTGCAGGTAGCGCAGCTCGATCAATCGGCGGTGGTCGGGACGGAGCTGGTCGAGCAGACCGTGTACGAGGTCTGACACTTCGAGCTCGTGTGATCTGCCGCCAGGTCCGGCCGGCAATGTTGATGCGATAGGCCGACCGGTTCGTTGGTGCGGGACGTCGATAGAGACGGGCGCTGCCGCTTGCCAGGCCTGGAGGGTGTTCTCAAGGGTGCGCAGCGGTACGCCGAGGTGGGCGGCCAGTTCCACGCGCGTGGGCTCGCGGGCCAGGTTCTGGGTCAACGCGTCACGCGCGACGGCGACCGTCTGCCGGCTGAAGGGTGTCCGGGCTGTACCAGCGACGGACAGGGTACGGGCGTACTCGCGGATCGATCTGGCGATCCACTTTCGAAGGTACGGAATGAAGTCGCCGTATCTCGGGTCGCAGCGGTCGACGGCGCGGATCAGTGCCTCGTACGCGACCTGCGCCGCGTCATCGCTGGCTACTCGCCAGTGGCGGTAGCGGCGGGCCAGCGCACGTGCCAGGTCAAGGTGCTCGATAATGAGCCGATCACGAAGGGCGCCATGCGTGGTCGACTCCGGCTGCGTGTTACGGAGGACGCTGAAGATCTCGCGGAGCCGACGGTCCTCGAACGTTGGCCGCAGGGTGCGGAACGCCGTCGCGACGTCTCGGTACTGCACCTGCGGTGCGGTGTGGCGCCGGACGAGCCTGCGCAGGAGGATCTCGTCCGGCTTCACGCAGTGCTCGTATGCGCGGACGACGTTGACGGTACAGCCGAGCGTCGCGGCGAAGCCGGTGCGACTGTAGCCGAAGAAGACGCGCACGGCGGCCATGTACTCGTGGATGGAGCGGTACCCGGCAGGATCAAGCGTTGTCACCGGCCGGTACGCGTACCACGTGGCCACATCGTTGAAGCCGATGCCTTCGACCGGCATGGCGTCCAGAATGTCGAGCAGGAACGTCGCCGGTGGGCGTCGCAAGCCCTGCTCGTACGCGGCGATGCGCGTGACGCTTCGGCCGACGACGGTGCCCAGCTCCGGTTGGCTGAATCCGTGCTCTCGCCGGACCCAGGCGATGAATGCGCCGACGGTCGGGTACTTCGACGCCGGGCTGGAGCAACGGAGAGGACGCAGGGTGGTGGCATGGCTCCGGACAACCATCGATCCCCCAACTGGAACGATCATCTATCCGGATGGACAACGAGTGGCGGGACGGCAAGCCATGAGCCGAAGGTGCAGCAACGAGCGCTGATCCGCGACAGCGCGGCGAACCGATAGGCATCGAGCCCGCCGCGACGGTCGGGAATGGCCAGCGAACGGCACACGGATCACAGAGGCGGTGGACGCCGATAGGATGACGTCTCATGCCGAAGACGGCGACCGGTCGGAACCGGGCTGTTGAGCTTGAACAGGACGCGCTTCCGGCACCCTCCGCAGAGATAGCCGTACATCAATCGAGCCCGTCGATTGCCGCCTGTCATCTGCGATGCTCGCGGGCCACCGGGAGCAAGAAACTGCAGCTCAACGCGGTGGTGCAGCGGTTCGTATGCTGTAATCCACGGCCCACTGAGGTCGACGCTCGCAGCACCGCGAGTCCAGGTGAGGACTCGCCTATCGACGGGCGTCCGCGGCGGCTGCCGGCCCGCCGGTTGCGGCGACGCGGAGGCGATTCGTGTGGCCCCCCGTCACGGCACTGGATGGTTTCGCGGACCCAGGCTCGCAGACGGTCGGGACGAAGGCGCGTCGTCGGCAGGCGTGCCCGCGCGTGCGACCTCGACCCGGCGTGCCACCTGGAACTGGTCGCGTCCGAACGGGACGGCACACACTGGTACTCCCCGTGCCAAGGCCTTCTGGGTGGTGCCCATGCCTCCGTGCGGGTGGCGACGACGGTGAACGGTGCGTCGGCGAGTGTCTTGAGCGCGAGAGAAGGCGAACCCCCGTCCGGGTTGCGCGGCGGTGATGACTGGGCGGTTCTTCCACGCCGGGCCTCGGCCGACCTTGTTGACCGACTGGAGCGAGGAGCTGGAGGACCTCATCCGCCGGTGCACGACACGATCACCCCACGGCGGATCTACGCACTGCCGATCGGTCACCGCTGGTCCCGGGTGCCCGGCGTGACTGGTGGGGGACGCCGCATACGTGATGTCGCCCTACGCCGGCGAGGGAGCCAACCTCGCCATGCTCGACGCGGCCCAGCTGGAACTGGCGATCGTCGCGCACCCCGCGACGTCGAGACCGCCCTGTCCGCGTACGAGACCGCGATGTTCTCCCGTGCGCAGACGTCGGCCGAGATATCCGCTGGGGCTGGACATGTGCTTCAGCGCCGACGCCCCACGCGAGATCGTCGACTGTTCACCGCGATGCGGCCCGCCGACCATGACGCCGACCACGACCTGTCCCTGAGCTTGCCACCGGTACGCCGCGCCGGCCGCCGGAAAGTCCAGGTGCCACGATGGCGGCCACGGCATGGTAGCCAGCGGCGGTCATGACATGGGGTCTGCCCGATCGTCGGCGACCCCGAACCGATCGGGCGGGTGCTACGGGGACGTCGCACCAGGGCTTGCCGGGGCGACCGTGGGCGAGGGCGGGACGGTGGGTGTGACGCTCCGATTCGAAGTGCTCGGGGTCGGCGGCGTGTTGGTCGGCGGGGCCGAGGCGGTCGGCGTGGTCGCCGGCGTCGGGGAGCCGGTAGTTGCCCGTGATGGCGTCGCGGTCGTTGTGACGCTCGGTGTGGCGCCGGCGGGCGGCTGTGGTGGGGGCCGCACGAGGAAGTAGATCACCAGGGTGACCAGGAACAGGGTGGTGAGCACCCAGGTCGAGAGACGGCCGGGGAGATGCATCAGCCTGTTCCGGTGGGTTCTGCGGTGTCCAGACCGGTCGGCAGGTGGATGCCCTCGCGAAGGAACGCGGCCGCGATGCGGGCGCGCAAGGCCCGACCGACGTCGAATTGCTTACCGGGCAGGGTCCTGGCCACCAGTCGGACCTCGAACTGATCCACCGCAATGCTCTCCACACCCATCACCGAGGGCGGGTCGAGCAGCAGCTGGTGCAGCTCGGCGTCGTCGTACGCCTCGGCGCCGACCTGCCGCAGGATTGCATTGACCCGGGTGACGTCGATGCTGGCGGGGACGGGAACGTCCACCACGGCGCGCGCCCAGTCCCGGGACAGGTTGGTCACCTGGACGATCTGGCCGTTCGCCGTGACGATCACCTCACCGTTGACCGATCGGATGCGGGTGACCCGCAGGGTGACGTCCTCGACGGTCCCCGACACGGGCTCGCCGATACCCGGGATCGCGATGCGGATGACGTCGCCGAAACCGTACTGCCGCTCGATGATGATGAAGAAGCCGGCCAGGATGTCCTGGACGATGCGCTGCCCACCAAAGCCGAGGGCGACGCCCACCACCGTCGCTGGCGCGACGAGACCGCTCACCGGCACACCCAGCCGTTCGACGATGAGCACGGTGGTCACGCAGTAGATCAGCACCAGCGTCACCCAGGTGACCACCTGGGCCAGCGCATGGCGGTGCTTGGCCGCCTCCGAGGCAACCAAGGCGTCGGTCTCCTGCGCGTGCGCGTCGATCCGCTCGATGATCCGGCCACCGAGCCACGTCGCGCAGCGGGTAAGCAGGACCGCCCCGATGACCAACAGCACAATTTCCAAACCGCTGCTGCGCGCCCAGCGGCTGACATCTGTCAAGTCTACGGCGAGGAACATCGGCTCAATGATCCTCCGCTCCAACGTGTCGCGCAGAGCTGGTGCTTCATCGGATGAACCTGCAGGTTTGGTGAGCGCCGAGCGCTGCGGCGCCCGATCGGCGGCGCGACGGTCCTGCGGGCGATGTGCCGCCGTCGAGGAATCGCTCCCCGGCTCCTGCCACCGAGCGAACATCGATCCAGTGTCCATTCACTCCGAGCTCCAAAGGCCCGGTCATTCTGTCTCGTCCCGGGGCCCCGGGATCGGGCAGCGACCGGCTGGGACGACGGCCGGCTGCCCGTCCACCGTCGGTTCGCTCACGGACGCCAGTCTGCCGGTGGCTGACCAGGCGTGCACACGAGCACAACCAATTCCGCTCAGCCGCGATGACGAGCGCGATCGGGCCGACTGGCTCGCTGCGATGCTGCCTGGCTGCCGCCGGTCGAATTCGGTTTGCCCGATCCTGTCTCGTCGGCAAGGGTGAGAGCGTGGCAAATGAACATGTGGTCGGCTACGACGGGATGTGGGCGAAGCCCGAGGACGACCCCCGAGTGGCGGGCAACCCGGTCGGCGAGCTTGCGACCATCCGCGAGTACCTCGCCAATTACCGGCTCACCCTCGGCATGAAGTGCGGGGATCTCTCGCCGGAGCAGCTCGCCGCCCGGTCCGTGCCGCCGTCCACGCTGAGCCTGCTCGGCCTGGTTCGGCATATGGCCCGGGTGGAGCACAACTGGTTTCAGCGATCGCTGCGGGGCCATCGGGACCTGCCTCGACTGTTCTGGTCCCCGGACGACGACCTGGACTTCAACGGCGCGGTCGCTGACCCGGTCGTGGTCGAGGAGGCGTTCGCGGCCTGGCAGGCGCAGATTGCGGCCGCCGACGAGTGGCTGGACGGGCAGATCGACCTGGACGCCGTGGTCCTTACGGCACGCGGCGAGCAAGCGAGCGTCCGCGACATCCTCATTCACATGATCGAGGAGTACGCCCGGCATAGTGGGCACGCCGACCTGTTGCGCGAGCGCATCGACGGCCGTACGGGCCAGTAGTCTGCGCCGCTCAAGGCCCGCGGGGGCTGGGCGGGATGCGGCCGTCAACCGCTGTCGTGTTCACTTTGACGGTGGATCGTCAACGACTGCGCAGCATCGCGCACTCGCACCACCCGATCGCGGCCCCGATCTTGGGTGTCAACGTCAACCGGCTCCTGCGGCGGGCGGACCGGCAACCGGCGGCACGCATTCTCGACCTCGGCTGTGGGGAGGCAGCGTGGGCACTGCAGGCCCTCGCTCACTACCCCGACGGCCATGCGGACGGCGTCGACGTCAGCCGGTACGCCCTCGAACACGCCGCGGCCGCTGCGGTCGAGCGCGGCCTCGCCGAGCGGCTGACGCTGCACGAGCGCGACGCCCGGATGTACGTGCCGGACGGCGACTACGACCTGGTGCTGTGCGTCGGGTCGACACACGCGTTCGGCGGATTCGCCGCGACGCTGGAGCTGGCCGGCCGGCACGTGCATCCCGATGGCATCCTGCTGGTCGGTGACAGTTTCTGGCAGGTCCCGCCGACTCCAGAGGCGCTGGCCGCGCTCAACGCGACGCCGCAGGATTTCACCGACCTCGCTGGCCTGGTCGACGCCGCTGAACAGGCCGGTTGGACGCCGGTGTACGCCCATGTCAGCGACGCCGCCGAATACACCAAGAAGCAGTACTGGTACTCCGGAAAGCACAAGCGTCATGGCGGCGCGGTGCAGACCGTGGCCGCTCCGGACGGTGAGCTGCTGTGGGTTTCGGGGGTTCTGCCCGGCAGGACCGTCGACATCACAGCCGCCCGGCGCTTCAAGATAGCCGACAAGGTCCTGGAGTTCCTTGGCCTGCTGGCCGATCTGGGCTACATCGGTCTGCACCCGCAGGTCATCACCGGGTACAAGCGCAAGCGCGGTGAGAAGACTCTGTCTGAGGCGAAGAAGGCCGCCAACCGCGTCCAGGCCAGCGTGCGGTGCCCCGGCGAGCGGGCCAACGCCCAACTCAAGTGCTGGTTGCGACACGAAAGTCGCACGTCGTGAGTGAGCTCGTCAAGGAGGTTCGGCAGATGTCGAAGACGTAGCTCCGGGTTGGCTGCGCCACGAAGCGCCTTGTTGTATTCCCGGCTCAGCTGGGAGGAATTCGGAGGGATATTCCTGGGTCTAATGGCTCACTCGAATCCGAAAGGACACTCGGGGAAAATAGCATGCCAGAGAAGCAGTGGCCGTGTCCAGGTACAAGGAACGGGGTGCTGCGGGACCCGAGCGATATGGTGAATGGCTAGACTGTTTAAATCCCAATCCCCAGAAGACGCAAGGAGCCGTCCGTCGGAAAGGTACCTGAAACCGGCGCCGTGCCGTGCATCGAAGTCACAGACCCTTCGGTGCAACCTCCGTGGCGCGGAGCGATTCCTAGTGAAGGAATTTAAGGGGATGAGTGGGGCACCTAAGTCGCTCTAGGACGTATGACAAGGACGAACGTGGGATCGCCTAACGGGTACACGCCATGTGCCCTATGGCGACATAGGCCCCACAGTAGTCGAGGGATTAGCGCCCCTCCAAGGCGGACGGGAAAGCCGTCCACAGTCGGGCGAAGGGGGCCAGGTGATCGGATATCCGAAGGCTAGGAGGTGCGCGTGATGCGAGAGGCCAAAATAGCACTGGATGTCCTGCGTGAACGTGGAAGGCGCGGCCTGCCGCTGCAACGAATCTACCGGCAACTGTTCAACCCGCAGTTGTATCTGCTCGCGTACGGGCGTCTGTACTCCAACAAGGGGGCACTGACGCCGGGACCTGATGGCGAGACCGCTGACGGAATGTCTCTGGGCAAGATCGAACGCATCATTGATGCAATGCGCCAAGAGCGCTACCGATTCAAGCCCGTCCGGCGTGTCTACATCCCGAAGAAGGATGGGACGAAAAGACCGCTGGGACTGCCGTCCTGGTCGGACAAGCTCGTCGGGGAAGTGATCCGCCTGCTTCTGGAGGCGTACTACGAACCGCAGTTCTCCGACCGGTCACATGGGTACCGACCAGGTACCGACCGAAACGTGGCTGCCATACCGCACTGTCGGCGGTGACGAATCGATGGAACGGCACAACCTGGTTCATCGAGGGTGACATCTCCGATTGCTTCGGGAGCCTTGATCACGATGTCATGCTCTCGATACTGGCGGAGAAAATCCACGATGGAAGGTTCCTGCGGTTGCTGCGTAACATGCTGAAAGCCGGATACCTGGAGGACTGGGAATGGAACGCCACCCTGTCTGGCGCACCGCAAGGCGGTGTGGTCTCCCCCCTGCTCTCCAACATTTATCTGCACGTGTGCCACGAATGCTGAGAGGGGTTGGATGTAGGTAGACCTGCTTGAGGCAATGTTGTGTAGTAGATGAAGGTTTTGTGGCCCTTCGGCGTCGCCCTGCGGGGGGAGGCGTCAAGCCGCCTCAATACTGCC
>WNGL01008831.1_pt1 | contig 11735 bp, 9 predicted proteins | sample 5400591 | NCBI WGS metagenome assembly WNGL01 (sample SAMN13153377, study PRJNA577476) | soil metagenome | isolation source: 80 cm soil or saprolite under Garry oak tree replicate 1 | place: USA:California | collected 2016-06-15
GCCTACGTCGGGCAGTACGAGCTTGCGCCTGACTTCATCATCACCGTAAGCAAAGAAGAGAACAGACTGGTGGCGCAGGCGCCCGGACACCCTAAGATTGAACTGCTGCCCGAGTCGGAGATCGAGTTCTTCGTCAAAGAGTATGACGCGCAAATTATGTTTGTTTGGAGCGGGAACGGAGAGGTAACGCACTCAACGATCCGCTTGAACGGACGAGAGGCTCAAGCCAAGAAGATAAAGTGAGTTCTTTCGGCAACGCTAACGCACACGATCAGACAGCCGCTCAAACGTCTGGTGCTGCTTCAACTGATGGTATTCAGAAATGATCGAACGAGTTTGGGATCTGGGGCGGGATTTCGTTTGACGCGCCAACACTGATTGCCAAAACGCCTGACGCAAGGTTCGGCAATATTGGATTGCGGTCGGGCATGTGCTTCTGGCGAAAACGCGATGGACGGCCGAGCCTCAAGATATTATGGCTGACTAATGATAGTAAGCTCTCGATTCTTCGGCGCATGAGAATTTAGGCGATTCAAACTTCTTCGAGCAAAATGGGCCAAAGTCATTGACAGAGGCAATGCCCGCCTAATACCATTCATAAAGGGTCGCTGATAAGGACCTAATCCGGCGCTTCTTCTTGCTCTTCTCGCAAGCCTTCCAGATAAGTTGATCGCTTCTTGACAGTTCTCATGTTCGAACGTTTTAGCAAAATCCGCCTGCTTTATGTAGTGCTAGCAGTGTTGCTGCTGGTAGGCCTCTTGCCGCTGGCGCTCACGGGCACTCTTCTCTCCAAGCGAAGCGCGGATGAATTGCGGGCGATCGAAGGCCGCTATCAGGCGCAACTCGTGCAGGACAAGGCGCGGCAGGTCGAACTTTACGGTCAGCGTTATCGCGATGTCGTCAGCGGCGTCGCGCGCGCTTTCGAGATTGCCGGTGGCATTCGCTCGCGTGACGATACTGGCTACGACGAGCGTTTACAGAGGACACTTCAGGATGATCCGAACCTGATCGCGCTGGCGATCTGTCCGGTGAAAGGCGGAGTGCATCGGGCGTTTCAACCCGACCTGATCAAGAGCGAGGAGGTCGATCAGCGAATCGGCGACGTGCTGGCGCGCATGAGCGGACGCGGAGTCATCATTAGCCGGCCGCAAATTATTCGTTCCGGTCAGGAAATGGCTTTGACGATCGCCGCTCCTGTTTTGAATGGCGACGAGATCGGTGCGGCCGTGGTAGCAGTAATCTCTTTTCAAGAAGTCTTCAAAGCCGTGCAGCAATCCTCGTCAAAGAGCGAGCGCGAATTGCTCGATGCCGGCCTGCCCGTAGTCTTCGTAGTCGATCAAAATGGCAAGGCAGTCGCCCATCCTGATGCCGCCGTAGCTTTTTCGGAACGGCCCATGACCGATTTGAAAGTTGTGCAGGACTGGCTCGAAACCGGCGCGCAAGTTCAGTCGGCTTTGGCGCCGTTCACGATCGAGCGCGATGGCCGCGTCGCCAGCATGCTCGGCTCCTACGCCACCGCCGAGCTCGATCGAAATTCGCTGCTCGGGGTGATCGCGATTCAGGACGAATCGGCGGCGCTCGCATCGGTTCGTGACATGCGCAATCAAACTCTGTTCATCAGCTTGCTGGCCGCGGCGCTGACTTTGATCATCGGTTTTTATTTCGCGAATACCTTGACGCGACCTGTAAGTGAGTTGGCCGCGGGCGCGGGGCGTATTGCCGCCGGTGACTTCTCACAGCGCGTGCGGGTTCTGGGCCGGACTGAACTCGGTGAACTTGGCGCTTCATTTAATCAGATGACCGATCAGATCGAGCGTTTTATCGGCGACCTCCAGCGCTCGGCTGCTGAAAATCGCGAGCTTTTTCTCGGCACGGTCAAGGCTTTGGCGGCGGCAATAGACGGCAAAGACCCTTACACCCGCGGCCATTCTGAGCGCGTCTCGCGATTTTCGATCGCCACGGCGCAAGGCTTGGGCTTGCCCGAAGAAGAGATCGAAAGAATCCGAGTCAGCGCCCTGCTGCATGACGTTGGCAAAATCGGCATCGACGATCGGGTTTTGAAAAAGCCTTCAGCTCTTACTGACGAAGAGTTCGAGATTATGAAGACGCATCCCCAGAAGGGCTACAAAATCATGTCGCAGATTCCGGCGATGCGCGACTTTCTGCCGGGCATGTACATGCATCACGAGATGATCGACGGCCAGGGTTATCCACGCGGTTTGAAAGGCGACGAGATTCCGATGCAGGCACGCATCGTATCAGTCGCCGATACGTTCGACGCGATGACGACCGAGCGGCCTTATCAACGCGCAATGGATTTGGAAGCCGCGCTTACCAGACTAAAGAGTTTTGTGGGCACGCGTTACGACGCGAAGGTGGTCGCTGCTTTTATCGCCGCCTGCGAAGCCGGAAGGATCCGTCCGGGCGTTACGCGAGTTCTGCGAAAGCAAAGCGACTTCCAGACCATCCAACCTGTACCTATCTCGCCAACTCCTGATGCCGTCCTGGCGGTGAGCTAGCAAGCCGAGCAATATCTGAAGGGCGGCAGGTCTGGCCAACCGTAGTTCCCAACGTATTGCAGTGCGCCAGAAAATTGTCGGTAAGCAGGTCTCTTATTCCCTCTCCCTCTGGGAGAGGGCTAGGGTGAGGGCGCGAAGCGTAGCGAAAAAAGAAAAAAGCGTGGGGGTAGTTGGCTGTGATCGCTAATCCCTCACCCCAACCCTCTCCCAAAGGGAGAGGGCGATTGGTCCTTGACTACCGACAAAGTTTTGGCGCACTGAACGCATTGCTGGATGTTGCATCGGCAGTGAGTGCGTTGTTACATTCTCGGCTCCTGCTCAGAATCAGGAGACGATTAGATGGAAACTCCGCTGACTCCGCTCGACTTCGCGCGTCGCGCTCGCAAGCTATATGGAGAGCGCGAAGCCGTCGTTGATGGCAATTTGCGGCTGACTTACGCGCAGTTCTTCGATCGTTGCGATCGTTGGTCGGCGACTCTGCAAAAATTCGGCGTGGGCCAAAACGATCGCGTGGCTTACATCGCGCCGAACACTCACGCGCAACTCGAATCGTTTTATGCGGTGCCGCAGATCGGCGCCGTGCTGGTGCCAATCAACTATCGCCTGACACCTGATGATTTCGTTTATCTGATCAATCACAGTGGCGCGAAGATTGTGTGCGCCCACTCTGATTACCTTGCCGCCATTGAGAGCATCCGCGCACAATTACCGGAAGTCGAGCACTTTATTGCGCTTGAAGGTTCGCACAAAGGTTGGCTTGATTATGAAGAGTTGCTGGCCCAAGGCTCAGGCGAGTTTGCTGGTCCAAAGATTCATGAAGTCGATTTACTCACGATCAACTACACCAGTGGCACGACGTCGCGGCCTAAGGGCGTGATGATTACGCATCGCAATGCCTACATAAACACAGTCGGCACGCTCGTGCACGAGCATATGACCTGCTCGGATCGATATCTTTGGACGCTGCCGATGTTTCATGCGAATGGCTGGACGTTCGTTTGGACGGTCACGGCCGCCGGCGCGACGCACGTGTGTTTGCCGAAGATTAATCCCGCGGCCGTGTTCGACTTGATTGAGAGTGAACGAATCACGATGCTTTGCGCGGCGCCGACGGTGCTGATAAGTCTGGCGAATGCCGACGAAGAGCTGCGTCGCAAAACCCGTCGCGGAGTACGCGTGCTGACCGCCGGAGCGCCGCCCGCGGCATCGACGATCGAACGATTGGAAGGTGAACTTGGCTGGACCGTGACCCAGGTTTACGGACTGACTGAAACTACGCCCTTCATCACCGTTTGCGAACCGCGCGCCGAGCATGAACAACTTTCAATCGCTGAGCGCGCGATCATCAAAGCCAGACAGGGCGTCGAACTGATCACCTCAGGCGAGACTACAGTAGTCGATGAAAATGGCGCCGAAGTTCCACGCGACGGCGAAACGGTCGGCGAAATAGTGGTGCGCGGCAACGTCGTGATGGCAGGCTATTACAACGATCCGGAAGCTACTGTCCAGGCTATGCGCGAAGGTTGGTTTCATACCGGCGACGCCGCGGTTATTCATCCGGACGGCTACATTGAAATTCGCGATCGCTTGAAGGACGTCATCATCAGTGGTGGAGAAAACATTTCTTCGGTGGAAGTTGAAGGAGTGCTGTTGCGCCACCCGGCAGTGCAGGAGGTCGCGATTGTCGGCTTACCTGACGAGCGTTGGGGAGAATCGCCACATGCCTTTGTCGTATTGAAAAACGGCGCGGTGGCATCCGCAGACGAATTGCGCGAGTTTACGCGCTCGCATCTGGCGCACTTCAAAGCGCCGCACAGTGTTACGTTTATTGAAGCGCTCCCTAAAACTGCGACCGGAAAAATTCAAAAGTACGTTTTGCGCGGTGGCCGAAGCGCGATCGCAAAGCAGTGAAATGTTCAGGGATTCTTACTAACTTTGTGAGTCGAACGCACGCGCCCGGGCGATTGTTCGCCGCGATTGTCGTCAACGACGACGCGATTCTCGCGACGGTACATCGTCAGGCGATTGCCATCGGTGGTCCCTTGCTCAACATCTTCAACGTGCGCGGGATTGCCTTTCAGGACTGCGACTTCGTCGGCGTTTGTGTACTGGCACCAGTCTCCGGTGCCGCGTTTGCCAGGTTGAATGATCACGACGTTGTGTTGCGCGATTGTACGCTCGACTTCATTCACGTCTTTTTGCAAATAAACGTCGGCAACTCCCGAGGTCATGCGATCGGTTCCCTGTTTGATGTCGACGTTGGTTTCGTAATGCAGCAGCCGATCGGGATCGGAATAGCGCATGAATTCAGCCGTTGCGAACACCGGAACCACCGCGGTTGAGTTTCCGGTCTTCTGTTTCGCCTGATAAAGCGCACTCTGCACGTGACCGCGCGCGTCCATCCGCTTTTCTTCACGGAACAAAGTTATCGTATCGGCGCGCACGAAGTTGTCGTCTTGCCACATGCGGGAGTTGCCAGTGTAGATAGCCACGCCCGAATCGTGATTAACCTCCGCGCGATCGGCAAGCAGATAAACCGGGCTCTTCACTTTGCGAAATGGCGCCGCGCCGTTGGTCTGTTCCTGGCTGTAGTACGTAGTCTGCACTTTGCCGCGGCAGTAGGAGATGTCGGTCGCATTATTTGAATCGATCTCCATTGCTTTCGTGCGCGCGCGCGAATCCCAAACTGTCGGCTCGCCGCCACGCAGCCGAACGGTTTCATCCGCCGCGGTGTAAGAGACACTGTTGGCGATGCCGTTGCGATCCATTTCATTGAACTTCGCGTCGCCGGTGGCATCGACTCTATCGACATCCTGCGTTTCGCGAACGAAGAGCGCGGCCATCTTTTGCGAGGTCAAGGTGCGCGTTCCTCGTTTGGCGCTCGGCTGAAATGGATCGAAAACGGCTTTCGCGCCACCAGTGGCCGTGCAATTGTGGGCGATGTTTCCACTCTCGAAGAAATCACAGTCGAAACGCGGCGCGGTCATTGTCTTGCGATCCGCTTTCGCAGTTTGCTGCACCGGCTCGACGTACAACTCCGCATTACCGACGGCTTCGGCCTTTTCGAGATCTTTGCCGGTCGAGCGCCACGTCATTTTGATCGAATCGGCAGTCAAACGCTTACTGGCGGCGCGCGGATCGTTGGCTTTCGATTTTGGAGCGGACAGCGTCACGACCGAGCGGCCTTCAGTGCGCATCTCTTTCAAGAGACTGCGATCGCCCTGTGCTTGAAAGTCGATATTCAGAGCACTCGCGCCGCTGAGTTGCATATCGGAATCGGCGTTGAGCGTTTGCGTGCGAATGTCGCGCGAGCCGTAAGCGCGCTGTAAACGCTGATCGCCATCAAAAGAAAAATCCATATCGACGGAGTGCGCTTCGGCCGCGTGTCCTTCATCCATCGAGCGCAGGTACGAGTTGCCGCGCATCTCGATCTTTTCCAGCTTCTTCTTGTCGCTGAGAATGGCGGTGAGCGTGTCGCCGCTCATGACGTCCTGTTCCTGTTCCGCCGTCGCGCCGCCCGAGAAAGTCAGGCGCATCGAAGTCTGTTCGAAGACCGCCTGCGCCGAATGAATTGTGACCGGCTTCGCGCGCGCGCCTTTCAATGGTTTGGTATCTTTTTTATTCGGATCTTTGAACGCTTCGGGCGCTACGGTGACTTCGACGTCGTTGCGCAACTCAAGCCGCTTGTTCTTATCGTCGACCAGCGCTCCGGTCGCTTTGCCCGAAACGTTTTCACGCTCGAAGGTGATCGGCGACGACGTCTCGGCGACTTCGTTATCCTGATGATAGACCAGCGAATCGGTTTTCACTTTCAAAGCCTCGTGAGTTTCGATCTGCACGTTGCCGGTGAATTGTCCCGCTCCCTTCTTCTGGTCATAAATGGCCCGATCTGAAGTGATCTGATCTGGCTTGTCACCGGTCGGCGGAAAGACCTGAAGATTCACTTGTTCGAGTTCATGATGGCCGTCGGCGTAGGACACATCGCGCGCCGCACGCAACCATAAATAGAGCCGATCCCCTTTCGTCATGCGTTGCTCATAGCCTTCGATGATGCCGGTAATCTCTTTCGAGAGCGCGGGCGTTTCAGAGCGCATGCGAAACGGCGTGTTATGGCGCATCTTGTAATAGGAGACGCCGACAAAAATCACGCCGCCGACCAAAAGAAACAGCGCCAAACCACGCGCGATCGCCGGAACTCTCGCCCGCAGGTCAACCGCGCTGATTCGTTTTCTTCGAGTTACGACTTGCATCTGTAATGGTAAATCGAAAATGGTGAATGGAACCGGCGCGTCCATTCGTTCACCATTTACCATTCACTATTTACGATTCACCGCTCTTCAAGTCCTTTACATTCAACTGCAATTTGATATCGCCATTCCAGCGGTTAGCTTCCAGTTCATACGCGAGATCGAGGCGCTGATTCACTGCCGGCGGTTGCTCCATTTCTTCGACTCCGCGCCACCAGATTGCTTCAAATGGCCGATTGTCGTCGCCGGCCACGCGCAACTTCAGATGCTGCTCTTTGATTATCTGCGGCTCGCTCAATACCCGGAGGCCGCGCGTTACAAACAACGGCCGCGGGTTACCGGCCCCAAATGGTTCCAGCGCACGCAACTCCTGCGAAAGCTGAAAACCGAGGGCGCGCGCCGAAACTTCCGCATCGATGTTAAGCGCAGGCGTCAAGTCTTCTTCAGTCAAACACGATGCCGCGTGTTCATTCAAGCGACGGCGGAACTCAGGAATGCATTCGCGTCGAATCGCCAGACCGGCAGCGTGCGAATGACCGCCGAATTTGTCCAGCAGATCGCGGCACGTCGTCAGCCCGTCAAACAGGTGATAGGCTTCGATGCTGCGCGCCGAACCGTGGCCGACATCGCCATCAAACGAGATAACCACGCAGGGGCGATGCAAGCGCTCGGCGATCTTCGACGCTGCTAATCCGATTACGCCGCGATGCCAACCGTCGCCGGCGATCACGGCCGCGTAGCATAGACTTAAGTCTGTGCCACTGGATTCAAACTCTTCGATTGCGCGATTGAAAATCTCACGCTGTGCATCCATGCGCTCGCGATTGCGCGTGTCGAGATGCTCTGCCAATCTTCGCGCTTCTTCCTTGTCGCTGGCACCGAAGAGTTCGACCACGGCGCTGGCCGCGTCCATGCGGCCTGCCGCGTTGATTCTTGGCCCGATGCGAAAGCCTAGATCGTAAGCATTCATCTCCGCGCCATCGCCACAACCGGCGATATCGATCAGCGCGCGCAGACCTGGATTCACGGCGCGCGGCAAATCCGAAAGTCCCAGCGCCACGATCGCGCGATTCTCGCCGACGAGTTTTGCCACATCGGCGACCGTCCCTATCGCCACCATTTTCAAAAATCCGGGAACGACTGATTCTTTTCCCCGCTCACGAAATAATGCGTGAACGAGTTTGAAAGCCACGCCCACGCCGGCAAGGTTCTTGTCCGGATAATCGCACCCGTGCTGATTTGGATTCAGCACCGCGAGGGCTGGCGGCGACCCTTCGTCGTCATCGGGGAGATGATGATCCGTGATGATTACATCGAGCCCATTCGCGCGCGCCCAATGCAGTGGCTCGTGCGCGCGTATCCCACAGTCGACGCTGACGACCAATTTGTAACCTTCGCTGGCGGCTTTCTCCAGCGCCGCTTGCTGAATGCCATAACCTTCAGTAAAGCGATGGGGCACGTGATAACCGGCGGTGCCTCCCAACATTCTGAATGCACGTAAGAGCACTGCCGTTCCCGTGGTCCCATCTACATCGTAATCGCCGTAAATCAGGATCGGTTCTTGATTATCGATAGCGCTCAGCAGACGCTTTACCGCGTCAGACATTCCCCGCATTAGAAAGGGATCGTGAAGCTGATCGAGACTGGGTTTTAGAAACGATTGTGCCGAGCCAGGGTTGTGATAGCCGCGCGCCACCAGCAACCCTCCGACGATCCGCGAGACGCCGAGCGCGGCAGCCAATTCCGCCGCCCGACTCTCGTCAGGCGGACGGACTATCCATTTTTTAGGCAAGCGCTTCGCCGTCATGAAGTGAAGTGTACTTGTTGTTTCGCTGAAGAGCTAATAAAAGTGAGCCGAGAATTTATTAGTCACATCGGAGGGCAGCGCAAACTCCAGTGCGCCGCAGAGACTGAAACGCGAACTGAAGTCTATATGCAAATTTTTGGCATTTTTCGTAATGACATTCCCTCGGGCCTTATGTTAGATTCCGCGCCGTGCGCGTTCTCGGAATCGATCCTGGCAGTGAAACAACCGGCTGGGGAGTTGTCGAAGGCGATGGTGACGGGCGCAAGTACCGTCTGGTCGAGTTCGGCGCGATAAGATTATCGACGGCGGCAAGCTTCTCTTCGCGCCTTTTAAAAATCAGTCAGGGCCTGGAAGAAATAATTGACAGACTCAAGCCTGATGGCTGCGCGATCGAAGAGGTCTTCTACGCCACGAATCCCAAGGTAACTCTGAAGTTGGGCCAGGTGCGCGGTGTCGCCTTGTTGATGGCTGAACGTGCAGCTCTCGAAATCAGCGAATACTCGCCACGACTCGTCAAGCAAACCGTTGCCGGTTACGGCAACGCCGACAAACATCAAGTTCAGGAAATGGTGCGAGTGCTCCTATCACTGAAAGCCATACCTGAACCACACGACGCAGCGGACGCGCTCGCCGTCGCGATCTGTCACTTTCACCACGCGGCAATCAGCAAGCAACTCGCCGCTGCCGAAGCTCGCGTGAAACTTAATCCCACGGTTGCAGTCGCAGCTCGCCGCCGCGCGATTCGTTAAGCTAGGAGCGCACGCATCCTGCGTGCGGACCGCAGGCATCCTGCCTGCACTTTATAAGGACTCCTTTCCCGATTCGCGCTCCCGCAAGTTTGCCTTCTTCGCGGCCTCACTTTGCAAGAGGAGACAAAGTCATGTCCGCCAAATCAATCAAAAAGCTGATCAGAAGTGCTCTCGCGGCTTCGCCGCCGCACACTGCGATAGGACTCCGCCTTACCGTGGCGCACATAAAATCTTTGGGAGGCTACGCCTCCACAGTGAAGGCTGCCGGACTCTTGATCGCGCTGTTGTTGCTTCAGTCCGCTCCGACAAAAGCTCAAGCCCGCAAGAAACGAGTCCCACCCGGAGGCCGCGTCGCGGTCGTGGTCGATGAGCGTTTAGCCGCCTTGCGCTCAGCGCCCGATCTCAGAGCTAAGCTGGTCGAGCGCCTGGGCCGCGGCCATCTTGTGTCGATCCGTGGCCAGAAAGCTACGCCCGAAGGTTTGAAATTCTATAAGGTCGCGATTAGCCGGAAGATTTATGGATGGCTGCAAAGCAACGCCGTCGTGGTGCCATGGCGGGCCGGCGACGATCGCAGACTTGTGACTTTGATCGAAAACTCTGACGAGTTCGATCGCATAGTGCGAGCGAAGACTTTTCTCGATGTATTTCCGCGCTCGCCATTAGTCCCGAAAGTACTTGCGCTCTACGCGAGCGAAGCCGACGACATAGCTGAAAAACTCTCCCAAACCGCCCAGCGCCGATTCACCCGAAACGAATTGCCCGCGGATGGCGCGCCCGAGTTCAGTTACTACCTGAATTACAGCGGCCTCGATCGCTACAACCGCGAAGGCATCACCTTCCAATTCGATCGCACAACAAAGAAATTCTCGTACGATGGCGCCGCCTGGCGTGAAATTCTCAAGCGCTTTCCAAATAGCCCGGAAGCGTTGGAAGCGAGGAAACATTTGGATGCGCTGGCGAACAAGACGTCGAAGTAGCGAAGTGGCGCTTGAAACCTCGCAGCGATGGGTTCATACGCGTCATTTCGCTATGCTATCGTTGGGACAGTCAGGAGGGAAAGACAATGGTTCGCCTTTTAACGGAGTCCACCATCGCAACCCACAGATCGCCGATCGTGATGGAAGAGGTCACCGATCCTGACGAGCTGACTAAGGCTCATGCGCGACGTGAACGCTTTGACCGCAACTTCGATTGGTTTCAGGAACATTCAACTGAGATCTTCACGGGTTACCGTGGCAAGTGCATCGTGATTGCCGGCGAGGAACTCTTCGCGGCGGATACGCCTGAAGAAGCATGGTCCCTTGCGGAGGCGACGCATCCAGAGGACGAGGGAAGCTTTATTCATTACATCCCAAAGGACAAGGCAGCCCGCATCTATGCGCATTGATGGTCAATGGGCAGTATTTGCTGATGGATTCATGCGACCTATAATCCGTGGCGAGATACGCGGCGGCGATGACTCGTGGATAGAGGTTCCTTTTCTGGTTGACACAGGCGCTGATCGTACGGTGTTTAGCGCCGTGGTGCTCTCGAAGCCCCGTCTCGATCCACTCGCCGCTCAGGATACCGTCAGTGGATTGGGTGGCTTGGTTGACTCGATTCTGGTCGAGACAGAGATTCAACTCACTCGAGAGACTGCGGGCAGTGTAATCCTCCGCGGCCAATTCGCTGCCGTCACAGATTTAGAAGCACTCGATATCAGCGCGCTCAGACGTGATATTACCGGATTATTTGCCGTGATTGTCGATCAACCTGGCGAGGTCGTAACTCTGTTGGCGCAGCGGCATCGGTATTCGATAGTGCAAGTTTGAGACGATACCGCGGTCTCGGTTACGCCATGATTTCAGTAAGGACGGTGATTAGAAAGGCGAGGTAAAAGATGATTCGTCTAATGAAAAACTCCAATCTCGCGATCCAGAGATTCCCGATTGTGATGGAGGAAGTAACTGATCCCGAAGAGCTAGCGAGAGCTCACGCGCAAGACGAGCGCTTTGATCGTAATTCCGCCTGGCTGCAGGCGCATGTTGACCAGGTCTACGCGCGGCATCGTGGCAAATGCGTCGTAATCGCTGGCGAGGAATTGTTCGCTGCGGATACACCTGAAGAGGCTTGGGCGTTGGCGACGGCTGCTCACCCGGAAGACGACGGAAGCTTCATTCGTTACATACCGCGAGACAACGCGGCTCGTATCTATGCGAATTGATGGCGAGTGGTTGTTATTCAACGATGGTGTACTGCGGCCCGTTATTCGCGGGGAAGTCTTGACTCGTGATGGGCGCCGGCAGCCAGCCGAGTTTCTGGTAGATACGGGCGCTGACCGCACTGTATTGAGTGCTGGCACGTTATCAAAACTGGGACTTGAGCCCATCGCTACCCAAGAACGTCTCAGCGGAATGGGTGGCCTGGTTGACTC
>WNGL01047230.1_pt1 | contig 11734 bp, 10 predicted proteins | sample 5400591 | NCBI WGS metagenome assembly WNGL01 (sample SAMN13153377, study PRJNA577476) | soil metagenome | isolation source: 80 cm soil or saprolite under Garry oak tree replicate 1 | place: USA:California | collected 2016-06-15
CGCCATGATCCCCATCGTCCCCAGGAAATCGTCCACGGGAATTCCCTTGAGCGCCTGGACGTTCTTGAAGACCTCTTCCGCTAGAAGGGGTTTCTCTTGTGACGCAGACTGCGCGGCCGCAAACCCGGCGCCGATCAGCCCGACAACTACGATTCCAGTGGCCGCGAGTATCTCTCGTCCGGACCATCGCCTCATTCTTTGTCCGCTTAACGTCATATGTGGTGTCCCTTCTGTGGGTAGCTGGAAAATAAATGTTGCTATTATAGCCCCCTTCTGATCAGGCACAAGCGTGAGTCGTTTCTAATTCTAATACATGTTTGGTGATCGCCTCGGCGATGTCCAGGGCATGTCCTGTACTACTATCACCGGGTTTCTTCGATTTTTGCGGAGGTTTTAGCCGCGAATTGCGCGAATGACGCGAATGGGCCGCACGCCATTAATGCCGTTGGTAACGACAGGAATTCTCTGCGGCCCATTCGCGTCATTCGCGCAATTCGCGGCTCAGATTTTGGTTGGGCTACGCAGCGCTGTGAGAAGTCCGCCGAGAAGTTCGTCAATCGTGAAGGCAACTTCGGGGAACGCCTGGGCGTAGACAGACTCAACGCGTTTCAGGATCAAGCTGGTTTGAAATCCTTTTGGGTCTGGACCGCGATAAACGAGAAGGCGGTCGCCTTGAGTCATTGTGTCAGTTGGTCGTTGGGTTGTTTGACAAGTACATGGGACATCGTACATGGGACATCCCAACATTTGACATTGTTCGCTGCACGCTCGAGCTTCCCCAAAATGTCAAATGTTGGGATGTCCCATGTACGAACTCAAATGCACTTGTCCAACAACCAAATTACGCATTGACGAACTGACCAAATGCTCGTTTTGCTTTCGCCGATTCATTCACAGTTTCTATGACCGCGCCTACAGAGGTCCTCCTGAACTCCTCGCGATCCGGAGGCCCGAACGCGGATGACGCGGGTCGTGATCGCTAGCGCTTGTCTACGACGATCTCTCCACCCTTGATCACCACCTTGACCTTCAATACGTCGGAGATATCCGCCAGGGGATTACCGTCGAGGATCACGATGTCCGCCAGCTTGCCTGGCTCCAGAGTCCCGAGCTCCTTGCTGCGGCCGATGACGGCGGCGGCATTGCGCGTCATGATCTTGACGATGTCCTGCCTCGAGAACACAAGTCTGAGCGGCCTCAGTTCCTGGGCCAGTGAGTCCTTCGGGAGAAAAGTGGTATCGGTACCATACCCGTACGTGAGGCCGGCATCCCAGAGCAGCCGTGCATTTACCGGCCCCTGGCCCGCGCTCGATAGAGTGTTCATCGGAAATGGATCCAGGTCGCGGAAGCGGGGCAAGTTATCGTCACCAGTTCTGGAACGAACCCGCGCATTATCCTCGGCAAATGTTGGAACGAATATGCCAAGCGTCGACATCATGGGAATTCCAGAAGCGGCAATCTTACGGGCCTGACCTTCATCCAACTGGCCAATATGTGGAGTGTGGGCGAGAATCGTTGTGCCTGCTTCGACAGCCGCCATCGTATCCTGCACCGTCACGGCGTGTGTGATGGTGGGAATACCCAGCCGCCTGGCTTCGGCTGCAATGACGGACAACGTCTCTTTCTCGGGGCCACCAGGTGTGACGATAATGGCCATCTTAAAAGCGTCAACGCCGGCTTTCGCCAACGCGTGCACCGTTGCGAGAGTCTCCTCGCGGGGTATTGCGGTGGCGGCTGTCGTGGGGCGATCGGGCGGACGCGACACGTCGATTCGTGCCGGATGTACTCCCGGTCTGCCCCCACCCGAAGCGCGCGCCAGAGGGACTCGTTGAGCCGCCGCCGGAGTTCCAGGATGGGCTCGAGGGGATCCCCCGCGGACAATATGGTGGTGAACCCTGCATCAAGAAATTCCTGCATGCGTGTGGAGGCTTGCTCTTTAAGCCACTGCGTTGCATCCCCTTGGATCACGTGGCGATGGGAATCAATGAATCCCGGCATCACGGTCATGCCCTGAGCGTCGATTGACACTGCTCCGGGGACAACTGCAGCCCCTTCAGAAAAAGACACGATTCGTCCGTTCCGGACAACGACGGCGCCTCGGTTGATAACCCCGCCGTTGCCGTCAATGATCCGCGCGTTGGTGATCACAAGACTCTGAGCCGCGAGATCCTGAATGCAGCCAAAGTTCAAAAAGAATGCCAAGCAGGCATAGCCAAGCAGACTTTTCATCCTCTTTCATCCTCTCCAATTGGTCTCACGAGTTTTCCCGGACAGACCCAACGCTACAGATTTTGATGTGATGAGGTCTAGAAAAAAAGCGGCAAGGCCCAAGGTGAAGAAGAAGAGAAATCCAGGTCCTACCTGGCGCGGTGCTCGACAATCGTCGTGGCGAACGTTCGGCCATCAATTTCGAGGTAGAGCTCTCGCTCGGTGATCGAGAGTGAGAGATGGGAGCGCCGCTCAATCAGGCTGGCAACTTGATCAATAAAACTGCGTTCGAACGCATATACCGGAACGTCGGGAAGGCGATGAACGTTCGCTGCCGCAAGTTGTGCGAGGAGCTTTCGAACATCGCGATGTGTGTAAACTGCAGCTCGTCCGGCGAGTTTGTGGCCGCGATGTAATCGGTCTGCGTCGGGCATGCCGACCTCGATCCAGGCGTTGATCCGTCCGGTGAGATCTCGAATTAGGACTGCCGGCTCGTCCCCGGCGGCGACACCTTCGGTCAGCGCAATGCCGTCCGCATACTCGAAACAGTATGCAAACACCCGCATCAGCATGTATTCGATGGTCTCGGATGGCTGCCGCGCGACGCGGAGGTCGAGCCGTTCGTAAATGCCGCGATCGATGTCAGCCAAATCGATGTCGAGGTTGTAAATCGTCGCTGTCAACGCCATCACTGGTTAACACTCTCGTATACTACTTGAACTGCTACTGGAGAGAAGACCTTGGGCTTCGGTCTCGGAAAGAGCGGGCTGGTGTATGCTTGCAGCACGAAAAAGAATAAAGCGCAGTCCGCCGAGGCCCTTAGAAACGCACGTTTCAGAATTTGGAGATTTGACATTGTTTAGAGTAGGGTTTGTGATGCGGAAATTTCGCTGAGAGGGAGGAGATGAGCATGAGCGAGCATGATGCATCTCGCCGCGAATTCCTAGTTCGTGCGGCGGTTGGCGCGGGGGCCGTTGCGGGCGCGGGGCTAGTGCCTGAGACGCACGCACAGACGCGCGAGCAGGACAGGAAAGCCAAAAGCGAGACAAATGCCTCCGACCAGCGGCATTCGAACGGCGATGCCCCTGGCGCATTCCTCAACCACGACCAGGCCGCCACGATGCTGGCGTTCACGGAGCGGCTCATGCCCGGCGCCCCAGGCAAGCCGGGCGCGCGCGATGCGGGAGTGCTCAATTACATTGACCTGGCGCTCGCCGGGGCTTACGCCGATCTTCAGGATTTCTACAGGCGCGGGCTCGCTCAGCTCGACGCGTACTGCCGCAAAACCTATAACGAGCCATTCGTGCGGCTCAGCGCGGCGCGACAGGACGAAGTGATCACGGCGCTCGAGGAAGGCAAGGCAGGCGGGTTCACCTGGCCCACGGCGCCGGAGTTCTTCAACACCATCCGCACGCACACGATGGAAGGCATGTTCGCCGACCCGATTTACGGGGGCAACAACGACTTCGCCGGCTGGCGCCTCGTGGGCTTCCCGGGCGCGCAAGCGATCTTCACTCCCGCGGACATGCAGAGCAAACAAGCGTTCACCCGTGCTCCTATCATCAGCCTGCAAGCGCACGCCCAGGGTCCAACGCGGAAGGAGTGAGCCATGGCAACCGAAAAGACGGATGTCGTTATCGTCGGTGTGGGCGCGGCGGGCGGGATACTCGCGGCCGAGCTCGGCAAAGCGGGCATGAAAGTGATTGGCCTGGAGCGCGGCCCGCGCCTGACCACTGCGGACTTCACGCCGCATGACGAATTGCGCTACTTTCAGCGGCAGGAGCTGCGCCCGAACGTGAAGCGCCAGCCCGTCACCTGGCGGGCGAACGCGAATGCGCGCGCTCTCCCGCTGCCGGTGCTGAATTACGGCAACCAGGCGGGGGGTGGCACCATCCACTACGGTGCGGTCTCGTGGCGCTTTCACGAGGACGACTTCCGCGCGCGGTCACAGACGATGGAGCGCTACGGAGCAGCGGCGATCCCGGAAGACTCCTCCCTCGCCGACTGGCCATTGAGTTACGCCGATCTCGAGCCCTTCTACGATCGCGCCGAATACGAGCTCGGCGTGTCGGGCAAGGCGGGCAATTTGCAGGGCCGCAAGATCGACGGCGGCAACCCGTTCGAAGCGCCGCGCCGCCGCGAGTATCCGCTGCCGCCATTGTTCGTCGATCAAGCGGGCGCCCTCTTCGAAGCCGCGGCCCGCAAACTGGGCCATCACCCGTTTTCGACGCCGCGCGCGATCGTCTCGCAACCGTATCACGGGCGGCCGGGCTGCACTTACTGCGGCTTTTGCCAGGCCTTCGGCTGCCACATCGGCGCGAAGTCGAGCATCCTCGTGACGAAGCTGCCCGAGGCCGATGCGTCCGGCAACTTCAAGTTGGTCACCGGCGCCATGTGCTACCGCGTGAACAGCGACAACAGCGCGCGAGTGACCGGCGTGTCCTACTACGGGCCCGACGGGGAGGACAACACAATCGAGGCGGAGCTCGTCATTCTCGCTCCGTTCATCTACGACAACGTGCGCCTGCTGCTGCTTTCGAAGAGCGCCAGGTTCCCGAACGGCCTGGCCAACTCGAGCGGCCACGTGGGCAAGCATCTCATGGCCCACATCGGTCCAAGGGTGTTTGCCGCATTCGACGACCGGTACGTCAACATCTACATGGGGCCGAGCGCGCAGAGGCATAGCCTCGACGACTTCAACGCCGACAATTTCGACCACAGCAGCCTGGGCTTCATCCGTGGCGCGCAGATCAGTGTCAGTCCCGCCGACCTGGAGGCCGGCCCGATCGGCGCCGCCGTAAGCATGAACCCGCCGCCTGGCATCCCGCGGTGGGGCGGCGCCTATCGCGACTTCCTCGCGAAGTACTTCGCGCGCTACGCCGGGCTGACGGCGCAGACCGAGAACCTGCCGTATGCCGACCAGACAATCGACCTCGATCCGAACGTGCGCGATGCGTGGGGATTGCCGGCGCCGCGCCTGACCTACGATTGGAGGCGGCCTAACGAGCTCAAGCGCGTCGAGTTCATGGTGCGGCAATTGGAAGAGCTGGGCCGCACGATGGGCGCCACGCACGTGTGGCGTTCGCCCCTGGGCCAGGGCGCCCCGGGCGCCCACCACGAGGGCGGCACGCGCATGGGGAGTGATCCGAAGACTTCGGTGGTGAACCGCTACGGCCAGAGCTGGGACATCCCCAACCTCTTCATCATCGGCAGCTCGACCTACCCATCGATGAGCGGCTTCAATCCGACGCTCACGATCCAGGCGCTCGCCTACATGAGCGCCGATGCAATCGTGAATCGCTACAAGAAGAATCCCGGACCGCTCGCGTAGCGACTGGGACCTGTGGGTTGTGATTCGCCAAACCGGAGTTCTTTGTTCACGAATGGATGAGGTTCGCCTGGCTTACGCACCTTTAGAGCGGCCAGCTTATCCATCATTTTATCGATTCTGGAGTGAATCGTTATCATGGTGTCCACGCCAGCTTTTGCCTCGATCTCTTTGAACCGCCGGACCGACGCACGATAGGTTTCAAGGCCCGTCGGCCAATCCGGAAAATATTGCACTCCGGCGCGCGCGATGCCCAAAGTAAAGCCACCGTAAATGCCGCCGACGTGCCGTTGATTCCCGTCCTTAAGCGGGATGATCATCGAAATTGTTCCAGGAGTGTGGCCGGGAGTGACATAGAGACTGATTGTTGTGTCGCCGAGCGTCAGTTTCTGGCCATCAGTCACCACCATATCTTTTTTGGGCTTGAGCTCCGCAGGAGTGTTGTCCTTTGCAACGACATTCCAATCCGCTTCCGACATAAGGACGCGCGGATGGAAATGATCCTGGATGTACCTGGCTCCCCAATAGTGGTCCGAATGCGCGTGCGTAACGACCAGGTACTTGATATTCGCTGGATCAAGACCGAATTTTTTTAGACCGCCAACAACCAACTCCTCGACGTCCCAATGGAAGTTCGAATCGATCAGTATAATTCCCGCGGATGTGGTGATCGCCCATACAGAGTCGATGTTCGTACCGAGGTAGTAAAGGTTATCGAACACTTTCACCGGCTCCACGTACCAATCCGCACGGGGCCGGGCGTTCGTGTTTGGCGGTCTCTGGCGGGCTTCGGCATCCTGAGCCGGCGTTGTGGGTTTCGGCTCAGTGCACTGAGTCGCGATAATGTAATCGAAATCCAGTTCGTTCTTAGCAGCTCTCGGCACTGAGGCTGCAATGGCTTTTGCGGCTGCCACATGGGCCTCAGCGGTACCCTGGGCCTGAGCGTTCGCTGGAATCGAGATCCAGCCGATCAAAAGTAAAACAGTGCACAACCTGGGGGTCAGACGGCGCTTCATAGTTCATTCTCCTTATTTTATTTCCGAGAACTCTATGCGTTCAGGGAGGCAAAGGTCCAGCATTTGTAGCGTTCCCATTATCGGAGGAATCCGCCTGCACTGGCTGAGGGGCCCATGGGGTGTTTCCACGCAAGGTCCTCAAAAGATTCGCGCTTCTGGATGGGTCATCGAAAAGTTTCCCTCGGATGCGGTATTCGTTATAATCGCACTCGTGTTTCATGGCCATCACGAATGGGCCAAATACTCGGAAGCGTCGCTATAGAGCGACGAGTGGCGTGGGGCAGAGGAGTCCTTCGCCATTCAAACAATGGAGGCTTAGTATGAAAAGAAGCATTGTTCTAGGCGTGCTGATCGTCGTCGGTGCGCTGTCGCTGGTCGTTACCGCGCAGCAGGGCGGCGGCGGACAGCAGGCACCCAAGGTCGTCGAGGTCGAGAAACTCAAGGACAACCTGTTCGTGCTTAAAGGCGGCGGCGGGAATACCGCTGTGTTCATCACGACCACGGGCGTCGTCGTCGTCGATGCGAAGAATCCTGGCTGGGGTCAGCCGATCCTTGACAAGATCAAGGGACTGACCAACAAACCGGTGACAACGCTGATCAACACCCATACGCACGGCGACCATGTCAGCGGCAACGTCGAGTTCCCGGCCACGGTGGACATCATCGTGCAGGAGAACACGAAAACCAACATGCAGAAAATGATCCCAAACAGCACTGCGCAGGATCAGACCGTACCTGCCCAGACAATATTCCAGGCGAACAACGGCCGGGGGTTGCCCAAGCGCACATTCAAGGACAAAATGACCCTCTTCAAGGGCCCCGACGAGGTCGATTTGTACTACTTCGGGCGCGGCCACACGAACGGCGACGCGTGGGTCCTCTTCCCATCGTTGCGAATCGTGCATGCCGCCGACATCTTCTCCGGCAAGAACGTTCCGCTCCTTGATGCGAATAACGGCGGCAGCGCCGTTGCGATTGCCGATAGTCTGCAGAAGGGGTATGACACGCTCAAAAACGTCGACACCATCATCACCGGCCACAGCACTCAGATGACCATGGCTGATCTCAAGGAGTACATCGCCTTCAATCGCGAATTCTTGAACGACGTGAAGGCAGCGAAAAACGCCGGCAAGAGCGCGGATGAGGTCGCAGCGACCTGGAAGATCCCCGCAAAATATACCGGCTACGCCCCGGCAGATGCGAATCGGTTGAAGAACAACGTACGATTGGCTTATACCGAATTGGGTGGGGGCAAGACCAACTAAAACTCCGGCCGGGGAACCGCAAACATCCGTGAGCGGCCCCCGGTACAGGTTTAGTCCGCATGTCTCACAACAAAACGCGGGCTAAAGCCCGCGACTACATTCAGAGGTCCTGAGGTCGAGGAATTCAGGATGAACCTAGACGAAGCGAAAACTCCCCTCCTTGGCAAAGGAGGGGTGGCCGCGCCGTCAAGAAAATGGCCCGAAGGCACCTTGTTTGGCGCGGACGGGGTGGTTCGTTCAAGCTACCGTTAGAATCTAATGCTCAATTCCCAATTCTCATCCGAATGAAACCTGGGCATGGTAGTTAAGTGAACAGTATTGGGGTTACGCCTGAAGATGTAGAAGTCTCCTGGCGTTTCCTCTCAAGATGCGGTCGAGATCCGCCGCCGGAAGTTTCAACTGTTCCACGAACGAGTTCGGATATTCGATATCCCTGGCGGCGAAGAGGTCCGTGCCGATCACGATGCGGTCCGAACCGACCTCGCTAATCAGAAAGCGCAACGCCTCCGGATAGTAATTCAGGTAGTCGTAATGGAATCGACGGACGTACTCCTTGAATGGACGTGCGAGCTTCACCTGGACCGTGCCCATCTTGTAGAGGCCATGCTCGATTCGTCCGAAAATGAACGGGAACGCGCCGCCGCCATGTGGCAATACGATGTCCAGTCGCGGAAACTTGTCCAGCGTGCCGGTCGTGATGAACTTAGCTGCCGTCGTGGCATGTTCGAACGTAAAGCCAAGCCAGTTCGTGAGGCTGGGCGGCCCGACAAGCCGTTTGCTGTAAAAGTTCGCCTCGCCATCGAGTGGGTGGAACAGGAGCGGATAACCCAGTTCCTGACATCGCGCGAAGATCGGCTCAAAGGCGGGTTCGAACAAGTAATCGCGCTGCTCGATGGAGTTCGGCAGGTGGACCGCTCGCATGCCCGGCTTACCCGCGACGCGGTTCAGTTCCTTCAATGCCATCACGGGGTCTCGAACAGGGATCGCGATGCCGGCGACAAAACGGTCCGGAAAAGCCGTGTGAGCTTCAATGGCGGCGTCATTCACGATCTGCGCGAGGCGGGCGCCCTGCTCCGGCGTGGCCCACTGCCAGGGCGCACCGCCGGATAGAGTCAAGACGTGCATCTGGACTCCGTGCTCGTCCATCCATTTGCGTCGTTTATCCAGATCGAAATCCAGCGGATTGGGATTGGCCGGAGCAGGCCGTCCCATTTCCACCTGAGCTCTGGTGTAGGCCTCCGGAGCCCAGTGGGTATGCATATCGATCGAGATAGGTCGAACCGATCCAGGGTTCGCTGGACGCGCCTCCCATGCGGGCAGCCCCTGTCCGAAAACCGCGTCTGACCTCATGATGCTGATCACCGCTCCGGCGCCCGCACCAAGCTTGAGAAAGTCGCGGCGTCCGAGTGTTGACTCTTGCCGCGCTTGTTGATCCTTTTTCCTCATATCGCACTCCTTCAAAGCGCGCCTCCAACCGAAAAGAAAGGCTCCGCTTCACTAGCAACTTTTCTCAATTGTACTCGGGCACGACATAATCGGAATCATGTTCAAGGTGCTCTCAAACGAAACCGGCCGTCGAGCTGAGCATTGATTTCCACTCGAGCTTCTAGCCAATCCGCGGTTGGGAGTTGGTCGGGAGCGGCGGTGAAATAGCCGTCTTTGGGAGCAGGTGCGATTCATGTACTACGAGACGCCGATTAGCGACGCGACGGAATAGTGGGAACCCGCCGGATGCGAGCAGTAGTCGCCTTCTCATTGGCCGGTCCTCGTGTTATGCGGGCGACTTAAGCGGTCACTTACTTCTCATCGTCGCGTTCAGTCATTGCCTTCTTAAATCCCCGAATTCCTTCACCCAAGCCTTTGCCGAGTTCGGGGAGTTTCTTGGGACCAAATACTAGCGAGCGTGCCTCATACCGAGGAGAGTGCCCACTCCCGGAACGCGGGCTAAAGCCCGCGACTACGAGTGTGCCGAAACGTCTTACCGAGCTCGTAGTCGCGGGCTTTAGCCCGCGTTTGCCTGGGCTTCGCGAAATTTGACCATTTTGTGAACATAACATTCTGACCGCCAAGAGGACCTAGCATCGCTACCACTAAAATCACTAAGAGGTGCAGGGGTTGTAAGAGGCCTTCAAACATTGTTTCTCCTTGCCATTCGTTCATTCCTCCACAAATGCTCGGTCCGGAAGTATGTCTCCGATCCGCCGGGAGGCCCGCGCTTCCGCCCACCTATGGACGATCAAGTATAGTGCCGGCAGCACCAGTAATGTTAATACGGGCGCGGTCATCATCCCGCCGACAACAACGCGCGCCAACGGCTTCTGGGTTTCCGATCCGATTCCGGTGGAAACCGCAGCCGGAAGCAAGCCGATGGCTGCTGCCAACGAAGCCATGATGACCGGCCGCAGCCGAAGCTGCGATCCCATGACCACTGCATCGTGCAGGGTGGAGCCGTGTTTTCGCAGTGCGTTGATGGACGCGATCAGGACCACGCCATTGAGGACCGACACACCGAATAGAGAGATGAAACCGACCGCGGCCGAAATGCTGAAATTGGTACCGGTCACCAGCAGCGATACGATGCCTCCGATGAGTGCCAACGGGACGGCGCCCAGCACGATCAGCGTGTCCTTAATACTTCGAAAATAGCCGTGCAGCAGTGCCACAATGAGAATTAGCGTGATCGGCACGATAACCTTCAATCGCTCCAAGGCGTCCCGCAATTGCTGGAACTCGCCTGCCCACTCCAGCCGATACCCCTGCGGGAGTTGCACCCGCTGCTTGATGCGGGCGTTCGCCTCGGCGATTGTGCTTTCAAGATCGCGCCCGCGAACACTGAACTTGATCGGGAGATAACGGGCGTTGCCCTCTCTATAAATGAAGGAAGCGCCGGTCTGCTTGACCACGTCGGCCACTTCGCGCAATGGAATGTAACCGCTCGGGGTATTGACGGGGATGTTTCCAATATCTTCCGCTGTGCCCCGGTATTTCGGAAGAAATCGCGCCACGACGTCAAAGCGCCGTTCGCCATCTAGGACCCGAGTCACGGCCTGCCCCCCGATGGCTGCCTGCAAGGGCCAGCGCGAAAACGAAGCCGGTAAAGAAGGGAAAACGATTCTCGAGCATGGTTTGGAGTATAGAGGCGGACGGGAGCGTAGCGCGGCTATCTTACGGCGAGCAGAATATATCTTTCGGATGAGCAAGGGTATCTTTTGGATATCCTCCTGCACAGCCTATATTGTCGGGTTTAGAATAGAAAACAATGCAAGCTACAACCCGCCAGCAAGGTTGGAACGCTCTGGTTAACATCGCTTTCTCCTTCCCGGCAAGAAACCGGAAAGCAAGTCTGGGCCTCGCGGCCTTGCTCATCGCAGTCATCGCTTTCCTCGACTGGCAGATTGAACTGAATGTTTCTTTAGGCGTCCTCTATTTATTTCCAATGCTGATCGTTGGTGGATGCTTGACAGGTTGGCAGATTGCGTTGATAGCCGCGTTCTGTGTGCTCCTTAACGAACAACTCGATCCCTTCCCCTGGACTACAGAATCGGGCATCCCAAGAATCCTCCTGACATTCATCGCTTATTTCGGAACCGGTCTGTTTGTTTCTGAAGTGGCGAGAAGCCGGCGGCAGGCGATGCAGCATTTGAGACGGATTGAACAGGAGAGTGATTTGCGCCGCCAGACTGAAGAGCAGATGCGAATCCTCATTGAGAGCAGTCCGGCTGCGATTCTGACAGTCGATTCTGATGGCAGCGTGCTGCTTGCCAACAGCGCGGCCTATCAACTTTTAGACCTTGCATCCGGAACGCTTCCAGGACGACATGTCGGCGAGTTCCTTCCCGAGCTTGCGCACGTCCCAGCGCTAAGCGCGGGCCGGCCGTTCCGGACGGTCATGCAGTGTCGCGGACGCCGCAACAACG
>WNGL01008833.1_pt1 | contig 11733 bp, 8 predicted proteins | sample 5400591 | NCBI WGS metagenome assembly WNGL01 (sample SAMN13153377, study PRJNA577476) | soil metagenome | isolation source: 80 cm soil or saprolite under Garry oak tree replicate 1 | place: USA:California | collected 2016-06-15
AGCACCAGCAGCATAAAGACGCGTCCCATAGGTACATAAACGCACGGGCGGCGTCGGGGGTTGAACCGATTTCAGGAAACTGAACAATTGTGAGGAATTGTGCGCGACAAATTTCGGTTACGATTATAGGACTGGAACAACAAGGGTTAGTCCAATGCTGCGATTCGCGCTCGTGCTCTGTGTTATTGCGGCGCTCGGCGCCTGCTCGACGCACCCTACGGCGCCAGCCGGCGCCGTTTCCGATCTGGCGCCGACGGGGAAGCTCCGCGCCGCGATCAACTTCGGAAATCCCGTTCTCGCGTCGAAGGATCCGGCGACCGGTGAGCCGCGCGGCGTTTCGGTCGATCTCTCCCGGGAGCTGGCGGCGCGGCTCGGCGTGCCTGTCGAGCTGGTCGCCTACGCTGCCGCCGGCAGGGTGGTGGAGGGGTTGAAGACCCAAGCTTGGGACGTCGCTTACGTGGCGATCGACCCCGCGCGCGGCGTGGACATGGTCCAATCACCGCCCTATGTCCTCATCGAAGGCTCGTACCTCGTGCCGGCGGAGTCGCCGATCCGCAGCAACGCAGAGGTGGATCGCGAAGGCGTGCGGGTCGTCGTCGGGAAAGGCAGCGCCTACGATCTCTTCCTTTCCCGCGAGCTGAAGCGGGCGACGATCGTCCGGGCGCCCACCTCGCCCGAGGTCGTGAACATGCTGATGGCGCAAAGGCTCGAGGTCGCGGCCGGCGTCAGGCAGCAGCTCGAAGCCGATGCCAAGCGCGTTGCGGGCGTGCGCATGCTCGAAGGCCGCTTCATGGTGATCAACCAGGCGATGGGAGTCCCCAAGGGCCGCGACGCCGGCGCGGAGTACGTCCACGACTTCGTCGAGGAGATGAAGGCGTCCGGCTTCGTCGCGCAGGCGCTCAAGCGGCACGGCGTCGAAGGCGCCCTCGTCGCGCCTGCGGGAGCCGCTCGACAGTAGGGCGGGATCTCAGGCGTTCGCCGGCGCCAACGCTTTTCTCCTCACGCGCGCCAGCACTGCAGCGAGCACGACACCGATAACGCACACGGCGCTCGTCGCGAGGAAGCCCCACTTGAATGCGCCGGCGGTGTCCTTTACCACGCCGAGCGCGTAGGCGAAGGTGAGGGCGCCGAGATTGGCGAACATGTTGCTGAACCCGGCGGATATGCCGGCCACGCGCGGTCCGAGCACCTCGACCGGCACGTAGAAGAGCGGGCCGAAGTAGAACTGCAGGAAGATCGAATTCACCGCGACCACGAGCACCAGGGCCGGGACCGATTCCACAACCACGAGGAGCGCCGAAGTGCAGGCGAGCACGGCGAGCGATCCGCCGATCACGAGCGGCGGATTCCTCAGACGGTCGGAGGCGTAGCCACCGAGCGCGTTGGAAGGCCCCGCCAACGCGAAGCCCATCGCCGTGATGAATCCCGCGGCCTGCAGCGTAAGACCCCGGTCGGCCACCAGGAGCGAAGGCAGCCAGAAATTGAACGAGGTGGCGACGCCGAAGCGGATGAACTGGATGCCGGCGCAGATCCACATGATCGGGTAGCGGACGAGCTGGAACGCGTCGGGCGTGCCCACCGGGTGCCTCGGCCCCGCGGCGGGCTTCTCCTTGCCGAGTGCGAAATACATGAATGCGACGCAGACGCCCAGCGCGGCGAAGGCGATGAACGGCGGGCGCCAGCCGTAGCGGCCCACGAGGAACGGCCCGATGAGCGAGAGCAGGATGTTCCCCGACACGCCGCCGATCACGTACACGCCCATCGCGGTCGCCTTGCGATCCGGCGGGAACCAGGAAGCGACGAGCGTCAAGCCCGGCGCGAAAATCAGCGCGCGGAACGCGCCCGACACGATCTGGTTCGCGAGCGCGGCCGGATAGGACCCGATCAATCCGAAGTTGAGCGAGAGCAGCGTCGAGCCGAGGACGCCGACGAAGAAGAGGCGCTTCGGCCCGAAGCGGTCGGCGAGGAATCCCGCCGGGATCTGGCCGAGCGCGTAGGTGAAAGTCGCGGCGGCCGAGAGCATCCCGGCCTGCGCGAAGGTCATCTGCAAGTCTTCGCGGATGAGCGGCAGGAAGAGCGCGATGCCGCCCAGCGACAGCATGTTGAAGCCCTGGCAGAAGACGACCAGCGTGACGGTGACGGCGGCGTCGCCCCGGCGGGGAAGTCCAGCGCCCCGGAAGTTGTGATTCATCGCTACCTTTTTTTTAGCCGGAGCGCTTTCGGCAGGGTGACACAGAACTTGCCGTCAATCTATCACGTCAGGCGGCAAGCGGGTGCTCTTTGCGACGCATCGCATTATTGACATGCATCGTGAATCCGCCAGAACGCCGCAGCGCATCGATCCGCCCAGGAGCGCTAAGATAATGCGTGCTGCGCGAACTCATTGACCGGCTGGCGTCCCTTACCCGCACGCGGGCGCCGGGTGCTTCTTCGCGGGGATCTGCGCAAGGCGCAGCCGAGCGCCTGATCGCCGAAGGCAATCGGGCCGAGGGCCGGGGCCAGCTGCGCGAAGCGTGCGCGCGGTATCGGGCCGCCGTTGAAACGGCGCCTGAGTACGCCACCGCCCATCTGAATCTCGGCATCGGACTGGAAGCCATCGGCGATGCCGAAGGAGCGATGAAATCTTACGAAACGGCGCGCTCGCTCGCCCCCGCGAACGCCTACGCGAGCTACAACCTCGGAAGATTGCGGTACGCAGGCGGGGCGCTGCTCGAAGCCGAGCGGCTTCTGCTTTCCGCCCTGGATCGCAAACCGGAGTTCCCCGAGGCGAGCGTCACCCTGGCCCATGTCTACAGCGCGCAGGGCAAGCTCGGCGCCGCGGCCGCAGCCCTGGAAACCGCGCTCGGACAGCGGCCCGACGACATCGGTGCGCTGTGCGCCCACGCGACGATCGTCAGAAGACTGGGGAAATCGGCCGAAGCGGAATCCGCGCTGCGGCGCGCGATAGCGGCCGACCCGAACAGCGTGGACGCGACGAGCCTCCTGGGAGGCGTGCTCGCCGAGCAAGGCAAATGGAACGAGGCCATCGGCTGCTACGAGAGGGCGCTGGAGCTCAAACCCGATTCCCCGGAGATCAACACCGACCTGGGAAATCTGCTCCGGAATCGAGGGCGCCTGGCCGAGGCCGTGATTTGCCATCGAAGAGCCCTCGCGCTCAGGCCGGACTTTGCCGAAGCACACGCCGATCTCGGCCACGCGCTCTTGGATCAGGGCCTGGTGGAGGAAAGCATGGCGTGCTACCGGAAAGCGATCGAGCTCAGACCCGACTTCGCGCAGGCGCACGCCGGTCTGGGAAACGCGCTCGCCACGGATCAGCGCCGCCTCGACGAAGCCATCGCGTGCTACAGAAAGGCGCTCGGGCTCGAGCCCGATCTTCCCGAGGCGCACTATAACCTGGGAAACGCGCTCATGTTTCAAAACCGGCACGACGAAGCCCTCGAGTGCTATCGAAAGGTGCTTGCCGTCGATTCGGAAAATATCCAGGCGCGCTGGATGCTGACGATATGCCAGCTGCCCATGGTCTACGAAGCAGGCGAAGATCCGGGTCGCTACAGGGCCGCGTTTTCCGCGCGGCTCGACGAGCTGGACCGATGGTTCGACGCTTCACGCGCCGCAAAAGGCTTCGCAACGGTCGGCGTGCATCAGCCTTTTTGCCTGGCATACCAGGAGGAAAACAACCGGGATCTGCTGCAACGATACGGCAAGCTCTGCGCTCGCCTGATGGGCGCCTGGCTGGATCGGGAGGGCGTGGCCCTTCCCGGGCGGCGAGGCCGCAACGGCGTCATCCGCGTCGGTATCGTTTCCCAGTATTTCTGGAATCATTCGGTCTGGAACGCCATCGTCAAAGGCTGGTTCCACCAGCTCGATCGCGAGCGCTTCGCCGTATACGCGTTTTATCTGGGCGCGCGCCGGGACGAGGAAACGCAATTTGCGCAGTCCCGCGCAACCCGCTTCGAGCAGGGCGGAAGAGGACTGCGGCAGTGGGTCGAGAGCATTCTTGGCGAGCAACTCGACGTGCTGATCTATCCGGAAGTCGGCATGGATCCGATGACGCTGAAACTCGCCAGCTTGCGTCTTGCGCCGGTTCAAGCCGCCACCTGGGGACATCCCGAGACGAGCGGGCTGCCGACGATCGATTATTATCTTTCCGCAGAAGACATGGAGCCTCCGGGCGCGCAAGCAAACTACACGGAGCAACTCGTTGCGCTGCCGCGTCTCGGGTGTTTTTACCAGGCCCGGCAGATTGATCCTCCGTACGCGGACTTGTCCCACTGGGGCATCGGCCCAGATATTCCGCTGCTAGTCTGTCCAGGCATGCCTTTCAAGTACGCGCCGCAGCACGATTGGATATTTGCCGAGATCGCACGCAGGGCGCCACGGTGCCGGCTCATCTTCTTCACGCCGCACGCACGCGGCCTGTCCGAGAAGCTGCGCCAGCGGCTGGAGAACGCGTTCGCCCGAAGCGGGCTGGACATCGACCGGTTCGTCAGCTTCATTCCCTGGCAGCCCCGAGCGGTGTTCTACGGACTGCTGAGACGCGCCGACGTCTTCCTGGACACGATCGGCTTTTCCGGCTTCAATACCGCCATGGAAGCAGTCGAGTGCGGGCTGCCGATCGTGACCCGGGAAGGCCGTTTCCTGCGCGGCAGGTTTGCGAGCGGGATCCTGAAACGCATGGGGCTGCACGAGCTGGTCGCAGGATCGGACGAGGACTATGTCGCGCTTTCGGTCAGGCTTTGTCAGGACGCCGGATATCGCGAGCATGTCCGCCGGCGCATCGAGGCCGGACGTCACGTTCTGTATGAAGACGTCGCGCCGATACGGGCTTTCGAGAATTTCCTGGCCGGCGCGACGGCCCGGGGCTGAGAGCCCCGAAAAGAGTTCCGTCAATTTTCGCTGGAGGGGTCGTCCGACCACCGCCGGCGAGGTCCTGAATAGTCGTAGTCCTCGGGGAGGTCCACGCTCATGTCGTCTTCCGGTTCGTCGAACTCATCCAATTCGAGGAGCAGCGATTGCAGACGCAACTCGGCAGTGGAATCCCGGCCGGCTTGAACGGACAGTCGCTTCGCGAGGGCTGACGCGCGTTCGTAGTCGCGCTTCGTCCTGATCGGCCGCGCGGCCCCGTTGGCCCTTTTTCGATGTCGTTTGGTCATCGTTACCCCTTTTTTGCCGGCCCACCGATCGGGCTCTTGTCCATAAGTGTAGACCTTACCGGGGGACACCCGTCAATTCGCTGCTGCGGCGTTCGCCGGCGGAGCGTGCCGCGCACCAGCCAGGCGAGGCCCGCAAGGATCAGGATCAGCATCAGCGAGCGGATGGCACTTGCCAGCTGCGAGGCGTTGAGCGCCGGCCACGGAAACTGGCTCAGCCGGTCCGCGCGCTCGGTCATCCAGTGCCAGGCAGTGTGGCCCACCAGCGCCGACAGAATGATCGTTCCCAGCCGTTCGGCGATCACGAACCGGAACAGGATTTCGAGCGACGGGACGAGCAGCACGAGCACGAGCAGCTGCCCGAGCTCGACGCCGAGATTGAACGACAAGAGCGAGGTCAACAGATGGGAACCGGCGAACTGCAGCGTCTCGCGCAGCGCGAACGAGAAAGCGAACCCGTGGACCAGACCGAACGCAAAGGTGATCATCCAGCGGCGCGCGACGTTGCTGCCGACGACGTTCTCGATCGCCATGTACAAGATGGAAATCGCGATCAGCGTTTCGATGAGCGGCGGAAACCATAACGCGTCGGGCCCGAGGTCGTAGGCGGAGGCGATAAGGGTGATCGAGTGCGCGACCGTGAAGGAGGTGACCACCAGGACGAGCTGCCCGAGGCGCCGGAACGGGATCACGAGGCAAAGCAGGAACAGCAGATGGTCGGTGCCCTCCAGGATGTGGAAGAACCCGGACTCGACGAACCGCCAGGCGGCCTGGTACCAGCGCGGATCGAGCCTGACCAGCCCCGGATCGCCGTGGAACTCGAAAGCGCGCACGGCAGCCCCGCCAGGCAGGAACCGGAGCACGACGGTCGTTCGCAGCCCCAGGCGTTCGAGCCGGGGCCGGATCGAGAAGTCGGGGCGATCCGAATCGACCGGATAGTCGAACAGGACGTCGAGCAGTCCCTGTTCCCAGTAAAGCTCCGTGCTCGTCGGCAGCCGCGGACCGGTGACGTGCGCGAGCGCCTGTTCGTAGGACGCGAAGGACTTGTCGGACTCCAGCGACACGCGGGCATCGACCAGCCGCGGGGCCCCGAGGCGGGTGGGGCCCTGGTACAGCTCGACGTTGTCGGCGATCCACAGCGTCGCCGCGTTGCGCAGCGCGGGGTCGGCGCGCGCGAGATCGAGAGCGCCGGCGCCGCGCCGCGGAAAGTCCACGTCGCGCATCGCTTTCAGCGGCACGCGAACGAGGAGATTCAACCGCTGCCCCTCCGGCTTGACGAACGCGTTCACCGTCACGTCGGTCGGGATGTCGTGCGCGGCCGCGCGCAACGGCAGCGAGAAAATCAGCGCCGCCACCGGCCCAGCGATCACGCACCGCATGGCGATTCTGCAGCCGCTCCCCGGCACGTCCCTCTTCCCCGAATTATTCGAGCGCGGTATTGACAAGGATATTCCCAGCGTCGAGCATAATGGCAGCGCAGCTTACATCTGAAAAGGGAGAGCCAATGAAAAGCACGGAAGGAAAGCGAAACCTCTACATCGGTGCGGCCTTCGTTTCAATCCTGGTCGCGCTCGGAGCCGGCCAGGCCCTGCTCGAAAACAAGGCGGGCGCCGCGGGACCCGCGGTCCAGGCGCCGACGTTTGAAGTGGACCCGCTGTGGCCGAAGCCCTTGCCGAATCACTGGCTGCTCGGCATGACCATCGGCGTGTGGGTGGACGACCAGGACCACGTCTGGATCATTCATCGCGGCGGGGCGACGCTTTCCAACAACGAAAAGGGCGCGGAGCTCAACCCGCCCACCGGCGAGTGCTGCCGTTCTGCGCCGCCCGTGCTGGAGTTCGATCAGGAGGGCAACCTGCTGAGGCACTGGGGCGGCCCGGCACAGGGCTACGAGTGGCCGGAGTCGAACCACGGGATTTTTGTCGACTACAAGGGCAACGTGTGGATCGGCGGCAACGGCGCGAAGGACGCCCACATCCTGAAATTCACCAAGGACGGGAAATTTCTGATGCAGGTCGGTCGTTTCGGCGGCAGCAAAGGCAGCAACGATCTCGGGAATTTCGGCAGGGTGGCCAAGATCTGGGTCGATCCGAAGACCAACGAGGCGTACATCGCAGACGGCTACGGCAACAAGAGAGTGGCGGTGCTCGACGCCGATACCGGCAAGATGAAGCGCTACTGGGGCGCGTACGGCAACAAGCCGGACGACACCGACCTCGGCCGCTACGATCCGGACGCGCCGCCGGCCCAGCAGTTCCGCAACCCGGTGCACTGCGCCGACCTCGCCAACGACAACCTGCTGTACGTCTGCGACCGCATGAACGACCGGCTGCAGGTGTTCCGGCCGGACGGCAAGTTCGTCAAGGAGGCGTTCTTCGCGAAGCGCAGCCTCGGCGAAGGATCGGTATGGGATGTCGCGTTCTCGAAGGACCCGCAGCAGAAGTACATCTTCATGACGGACGGGCGCAACGCGAAAGTGCGCGTCGTGCTGCGCGAGACGCTGGAGGAGGTGACCAACTTCGGCGACGGCGGGCGCCAGCCCGGCCAGTTCTACGGCGTGCACAGCATTGCGATCGATTCCAGGGGCAACCTGTATACGACGGAGACCTACGAAGGCAAGCGCGTGCAGAAGTTCGTCTACAAAGGCATCGGCGCGGTCCCGAGCGGAAGCCAGGGCGTGCTGTGGCCGCGCTCGAGGTAACGGAGCGGGGATTACGCCCGAGTAGCGTTGTGTAAGCCGCCCGTCGGGGATTTGCGGCGCTGGCTCCGGCGCCGCTCCAGTGGCGCATCCATGGCCTGTTCCGGTTGATGACGCCGATTCGCCAGCCGGCGCCGGTCTTTCACCCATTCGATGGCTTCCGCCTCCTTTTGGAAGCTGCGAAGGCTGATTCCCTGCTGGCGCGCGAGCAACGCGACGTAATCATGAGACATGCCCAGTTCCACGGTATCGCCGAGCAGGGCGATCCTGTGCCCCGGATCCGATGCGAGCTTCTTGAAGGTCTCGAGGACCCCGTATCTCTCCACCGTAAACAAGGGCTTCGACAGGCGCACGTGAACGAGGATGCGTGAGCTGCGGTGCTTGACGCTTTCCGAAATCACGGCCCGAAGAAACCTTCGTGTCTCTTCGGCGGTTTCCCGCTCGAACAGATCCGCCCTGAGAAAACCGCTTTCCATCGCGATCCTGTATTGCATAGTCCCAAGGGGCGCCCGGCGCGGGCGTCCTGCTTTTCTCCATCCACTCCTCTCCCCCTTGGGCCGGCGGACTTCGACTGCCAGCAAACGGCCGCGTATGACAATAGTATTATTCGCTGAAGCTGTCCATAGCCCGAAATCGGACGCGTAGTCGGGAATTCCTGACAGGGGCATCACGGTCGAAGTTTGGATTTTATTTTGTCAACCTGTTGACAAACCGCGCAGGACGCTGGTCCGATTGGCCCATCGACTTCGCGCTCAGGAGAGGCTTTGCGGTAAAGAGCATGTTGAAGGAAAGAACTCAATTGAACACCGCCGCTTCGATCACCCGTATTCTTCTCGCGGGTGCTTGCACGGCCGCGGCGTCGGCGCGAAGGTCGATCAAGTGTACGTGGTAGAACGTTGCGCGCAGTTTGCCGACGACTATCGCGGACGGCCCATTGCGCCCGAGGTGCTGCACCACGCGAAGCGCGCCGTGATCGACTGGCACGCGGCGCTGCTTCCGGGCGCCGTGGTTCCTCCCGCCACCGCGCTCGAGCGCGCGCTCGCCGGAGAGCTTGACCACGGCGAAGCCCGGCTCGCGCTCGGCAAGCGTGCGACCGTGCGTGCGGCCGCTCTCATCAACGGCGCGGCCGCGCATACCCTCGAGGTGGACGACATCTTTCGCGAAGGCATCTATCACCCCGGCGCGCCGACGATCGCCGCGGCGCTCGCCGCGGCGCAGTCGCGGCGCGCCTCGGGCGAGGCGTTCTTGCGCGCGGTGATCGTCGGCTACGAGATCTCGACGCGCATCGGCGCGGCGATGGGCCGTGCGCACTACAAGTACTGGCACAACACCGGCACCATCGGCTGCTTCGGCGCGGCGAGCGCGGCGGCCGGGCTGCAGCAGGCGTTTCGCATGGACTCGATGTCGAAGCCCCTGCACGCCGGGCGCGCCGCGGAGGCGGGGGTCACAGCGGCGCTCGCCGCGGGCGAAGGCGTTACCGGATCGCTCGACGTGCTGGAGGGCGAGGCGGGCTTTGGTCGCGCCATGGGTTGCGGAGATGCAGGCGACGGCCCGGACTGGAATCATGCGCTCGCCACGCTCGGCGAGGACTTCCACATTACGCAAATGACTTTCAAGAACCACGCCTGCTGCGGCCATGCTTTCGCCGCTATCGACGGGGCGCTCGCGCTCAAAGCGAAGATGGGCATGGCCGCCGAGAACATCGCCCGCGTGCGCGTCGGCGGCTACCGGGCGACGCTGGAGGTCGCAGGGATCGCGGATCCCGCGACGCCGGCCGAGGCGCGCTTCAGCACGCCCTACCTCGTTGCCACCGCCCTCACTCACGGCAGCGTCCGGCTTGCCGCATTCGAGCGGGCGCGGCTCGAAGACCCGGCAACGCGCGCGCTCATGCGGCGCGTCGAGATGGCCCTCGACCCCGAGATCGACGCCGCATTTCCCGCACGGCGCGCGGCGCGCGTTGCGATCGAGTCGCGCGACGGCCAGCGCGCCGAGCATTTTCAGCCCACGCGCAAAGGCGACCCGGACATGCCCCTCGCCGACGCCGAGCTCGAGCACAAATACCTGGAGCTCGCGTCCCCGGTGATCGGAGAGGAGCGCGCGCGCAAGCTGCTCGCGCGGCTGTGGCGGCTGGAAAGCGAGGCCGCTGTGTGAATCTCGCGCAAGCGCTTTTCGCCCCCCGCGCCGTCGCTCTCATCGGCGCATCCGGCGACGCGGCGAAGAACACCGCGCGGCCGCAGCGCTTCTTGAAGAAGCACGGCTACGCGGGCCGCATCCTGCCGATCAATCCGACGCGGACCGAGGTTTTCGGCGAGCGCGCCTGGCCGCGACTCGCCGAGGCGCCGGGAGAGATCGATCACGTCTTCGTGATGGCGCCCGGCGAGGCCGTCGAGCAGGCGCTTGAGGATTGCGGCCGTCGCGGCGTGCCGGTCATGAGCGTCTTCACCGACGGCTTCGCCGACGCGGGCGAAGAGGGGATGGCGAGGCAGGCGCGGCTGGTCGCTCGCGCAAGAGAGCTCGGTGTGCGCATCCTCGGCCCGAACAGCATGGGCGTCGTCGACGTTCCCGGGCGCCTGGCGCTCACGGTGAACGCTGTCCTGGAAATGGACGCGCTCCCGGCGGGCGCGACGAGCATCGTCTCGCAAAGCGGCACCATGCTCGGCACGCTGCTCTCGCGCGGGGCGGCGCGCGGGCTGGGGTTCGCCAAGCTCGTCTCGCTTGGCAACGAAGCCGACATCGGCGCGGGCGAGCTGGTCGAGCTGCTCGCCGAGGATGCGGACACGCAGGTCATCTTGCTGTTTCTCGAAACCGTGCGCGATGCCGAGCGCCTCGCCGCCGCGGCGCGCCGCGCGCATGCCGCGGGGAAGCCCGTCGTGGCCTACAAGCTCGGTCGCTCGCAGCTCGGCGAAGCGCTCGCGCGCTCGCACACCGGAGCGCTCGCCGGCGCGGACGCCGCGCTCGACGCGTACTTCCGCGATTGCGGCATCGTGCGCGTCGACATGCTGGAGACGCTGCTTGAGATCGCCCCGCTCGTCGCGGGAGGAAAGCCTCCCGATCTTGAGCGCGCAGCGCGAGTGGCGGTGGTGACGACGACCGGAGGAGGCGCGGCGAGCGTCGTCGATCGGCTGGGCATGTTCGGTATCGAGGCGGTCGCGCCGAATTCAAAATCGCCGATCGTCGATTTGACGATGGCGGCGACGGCGGAGCAGTACACCGCGGTGCTCGATGACCTGCTTGCGTCTCCTCAATGCGACGGCGTGCTGGCGGTGGTCGGGTCCTCGGCGCAGTTCCATCCGCAGCTTGCGGTCGAGCCCATCGTGCGCTCGAAGAAGAGCGCCAAGCCGCTCGCGGTTTTCCTCACGCCGCACGCGGAGCGTTCGCTCGGGCTGCTCGCCGAGCGCGGGATCGCCGCTTTTCGCACGCCGGAGGCCTGCGCCGACGCGCTCGCCGCATATTTCGCCTGGCGCTCGCCGCGGATACATCCGGCGGCAGCGACGGCGGAATGGCCGCGCGATCTGCCGCGGCAAGGCCGTCTCGACGAGGCGCAGGCGCTCAAGCTGTTTGCATCGCTCGGGGTTCCGGTTGCGGAGCACGCGATCGCGGAGGCGCCCGGTTATGCGCACGCGATTCCCTATCCCGTGGCGGCGAAGGCGCTTTCCGCCGATATCCTCCACAAGACGGAAGCGGGGGCCGTGTGTCTGGGCATCGCCGACCGGACGGAGTTCGATCGCAAGGTCCACGCCATGCTCGAGCGCGTCGCTGGGGCCCGCGGTGTCCTGGTGCAGAAAATGGAATCGGGCCTTGCCGAGGCGATCGTCGGCTACCGTAACGATCCGGTCGTCGGCCCGATCGTGCTCGTGGGCGCGGGCGGGACGCTCGCGGAGATCT
>WNGL01008834.1_pt1 | contig 11732 bp, 23 predicted proteins | sample 5400591 | NCBI WGS metagenome assembly WNGL01 (sample SAMN13153377, study PRJNA577476) | soil metagenome | isolation source: 80 cm soil or saprolite under Garry oak tree replicate 1 | place: USA:California | collected 2016-06-15
CAGTGATCGAAGCGACCTCTGCCGTGTCAATTTTGAGGTCAATAACCTAAAGCTCTTTCCCTATCTAGTTTTTCCGCACTCGAAAGGTCCAAGAACAGCCTCCAAATTGCCTAGTTTTGATGGCGAGTTGATGGCAAGTTCCCAAACCACGCCGACAACGGCCAGACACCGTTCCGGGTTACTGATGTAGTGCCGATTTTTCAAAATCAGAGTAGAGCATAGAGTTCGAGACCAACTCACAGCAGATGCAGCGCATCTTACCCCTAAGGGGTCAGATCATGAAGTACTTGTTGTTTCTCGTGGTGGCGGTAGTTGTTGCTCTCGTCGGCTGCGGCGCAGGTCACGCAAACTTGACGAGTATCACGGTCAGCCCTCAATCGGCCACTAGTACAAGCAACCCTCAGGGCCAAGTTGGATACACCGCGACTGGAAATTTCGCAAACGGCAAGAGTCGGGAACTGTCGCAGGTAGACGGTCTTTCGTGGAAGACTTCGCCGACAAGCACCGGGACTGTCGCGGCCACTATTGGCTCGACGGGCGAAGCTACTTGCTCCGCACCTGGCACTGTCGCCATCACCGCGAGTGCTCCCCAAAACCTACAATTCACTGTGAATAATGGAGTGCAGAACACGTCAGCCACGATAAGTGGGACCGCCACACTGATTTGTCAATAACGATCATCCGCTAGCCTGCTTACACTGAATGAAACGACACTTCTACCGTGTCAATTTTGAAGTTAAATCCGTAAAATCCTTTCCCTATCTAGCTTTTCCGCATTTTGTGACACCTGAAAAACACCTAAAAACAGCTGGTTTTGATGGCGAGTTGATTGACGAGTTGCATGAGGCAAAATCACAACTCTGTTGTTACAGACAACCTGAAAGCCGCGACTGACTCCCAGCACCGGCTTCGCTAGTTTTGCGAGCGAAGTCGGCATCACCGTGGATCAGGGTTTTCCTCTTTATCTCGCCACCGATAGTTTCGGCGGCGCCGTGGTTCCATCTGACTCTGTCCTCTTTGTTAGTCCGTTCCGGAGTGCGGATGCGTTCTTCACTTTCGGCGTCCTTGGCCTACAAAGAGGCGGCTGGTCGGTCGGCAAAATCTCGCACAATGTTCAGCGGCAGGTCAACCTAGTTGACAATTTTATGCTCCAGCGAGGGTCACACGCTCTGAAATTCGGTGTCGATTACCGCCGCCTTTCTCCAGAGTTCAACCCGGCTTGCTATGCGTTGACTGCAATCTTCGGCACCGTCAATGATGTGATTGCTGGTACGCCGTTGTTCGTGGACGTACAGTCAAATCGGCAAGGTAGCGTTCTGTTTCGTAATCTGGGTGTGTTTGCACAAGACACTTGGCTCAGCAATCTAAGATCTTCACTAAAACTCCGATCACGATCGCGGAGACACTTGCACCACGTAAGCCCTCAGACGTGCAGATTTCGCCAGAGGGTGCGCAAGTGGCCTACGTGATCACACAGCCAATCCTCAAGACGAACCGCGACCATGCCGAGCTCTACATCGCACATGCTGCCCGACCCGGTCTTCCACGCAAGGTAGCCGAAGGCGTCCACGTCACAAACGTACGCTGGAGTGTAGACGGCCACTGGATTTTATTTGTGCTGCAAACCGAAACTGGCAGGGAAATTTTGCGAATATCGGCTGAAGACGGAAAGGCGCACCGCCTTGAGCACATTCGCGGCGAGTTGATTAACAATCAGGAATCTGCTGGAGGTACCAAGCCGTACGAGCTCTCCCCCGATGGAAACAGGCTCATCTACGGAACGTATGATATGGAGGCAGCGAAAAGCGAATTCCGGGCAAGATCAGAAGGTGGCAGGCTTTATCGGGGTGAGTGGTACAGTCAGCTGACTGACCCGAGATTGCAGTCTGCGCCATTTCAGCTGTGGTCCTACGACTTTCGTCGGCAGAGCACAAGGAAACTTTGGGAAGTCCCATTAGCGCTGCCACCGGGTTAGTGCCCACCGGAATTTCAGATCTCCCCCGACGGGAAAAAAGTAGCCGTGCTGCGTCAGGCGTCGGACGACCGTCGGTACTCACTGGACTTACTAGACTTGGCGACCACCAAAGCGAAGCCCTTGCTTCCAAACCTTGCGACGACCCTCAACCTTCAATGGAGCAGCGATGGCCAGAAGCTCACGTTTGACTCGTGGGGAGAATATCAGCCGGGCAAGCCTCACGCTCAAGAGGTAAAGCATTACACGCTAAATCTCGCCGATGGCCGATTGCATGCGGACCAAGGAGATTCCGCGGTTGACTCCTTGTTGCACGAAGACGCGGTGGCTCAAACTATCGAACGTCGAAGCGGTGAGCCCGTTCACGACTGTTCGCTCAATGCAGCGCAGACACGTGCTGTATGCATCGCGGAGTCCCCGATGCTTCCCCCGGAGGTGGTTTCTGTGGTACTGAAGAACGGTGATTCGGAAGCTAAACCGACGGTGCTAACCCATCTGAATCCAGAATATGATTTGATCCAGCTCGGCGAAGTCAGCGCGCTGACCTGGTCTGATCAAAAGGGCCAAGTTGGTTCACCACAGGCAGGACTCATTCTGCCGGTCAATTACGTTCCTGGCCGGCGTTATCCGCTGCTCGTCATCTTGTACAACACCTTCTCTGAGCGGCGCTGGCCATTCGCAACCCCGGCACACGTAAGAAGGATCTCTCTCGTCAGTTCGGTAGTGTCTCAGTTTCACTGATCGCGACTGAATGTGAGCATCTCGTTCGGAATATTTACGTCTCGCGTAAAAAAGCCAGCGTCTAACCACGCTGTTGCTTGAACGTGCCGGGCTGGATTGTTTTCCCACCATTGAGATTTCTGCCGGGCGGTCGCTGGCAGTGTGAAGCCTAGAATGCCTTCGATCTGTGCAAAGGTTGCGGGAATGTTGTGGATATTTCCCGGCTGACCAACAAGCCAAGTATGAAGCGGTGCATAGGCTCTCATCGCTGTCCTCCTCTGGGCATAATAGCCGGACAATCAATCCGCCAGAAGCACAACCTCCTCTAGGGACCAGACGTGATCCGTCAGACCAGCGGCCATAAAGCGGGGGGTGATTCTCAACCTTTTGTGAATGCGTCCAAAATTGTAGTACATAGAGTGAATCGCAACCATCGCCGCACCCGCAACCGCGCCCAGTGGTCGACGGGTTTCCTCCTGCTACAGAGCCCCGCGTCTCCCACGTCGGTCACGCAGGGCCTTTAGCGGAAATGGAGCGGTGTCAGAGTGACAGCGAAAGGGATGGGGTCAGGCAAGTTTTGTGTCTTGTTCGGATTCCAGAACACGTCTCATGCTAGTTCCTCGACGCAATCCCTCGAATCTTCGTTACCAGTTCCGCGATACGCAATTTACGAATTAACATCGTATCGCGTTCGGTTTCGGTACGCATATCAGGCGACGGCTGGAACTGCCGGATGGCTTTCAGTTCCGCTCTGAGAGTCTTCATGCGTGCCCCCTCAGTGTACTTTCAAGATCGAGCGCGGCCAGATAATACGCCAAGGCCGTTTGAGCCGCTCTAATCTCAGCCTCAATCACATTCCGCTTAGCCCGATCCTTCTCATCCATGAGCTTGCTCGCAAGAGCGTTCATCTGCGCTTTTAGGGCTGCGATGTGCTCTCCGACCGTAATATCCATATCAACCCCGGTACTTAAAATACCGAATCGCCAAAATTGATGATTGCCAGCACTGCTAGAATCTCGAATATCTTCGTCGCTGACATGCCCAAAATATACGCGTGACAGGCTTCTGTGTCAGCGCCTTTGAAGTGGAATGAGTCACACGAAAAAGAGAAGCCTACGCCAAATAGACACAAGAAGCGTTTGGTACTAGCCGAAGGCGGTCCCGTGTACACTTCCCACGGCTGCAATACGCCTAATTTCTTGGCCTTCCCAGAGACCGGCGCAGACTTACTGTTCGGACTTGCTCTGCCGGTGGACCTGCTCGACTCTACGACGTCAAATTCTCGTCAGCAACTCCGCAACTCTGGCCATAATGACTTGGTTGCTGCCAGTCAGCCACGTTTCATTGCCCTCCTCGCGAACGAAACAGATATTGATCTGAAGCTCCGTGTGGCCGACCACGCCAACAGCGCACGCCCATGAAGCCCTTTCGTCCGTATCTCAAACGTGGTGGCCTGCGTATAAATAAGTATGCAGATTGATAACAAAGGCGACACGGAGGTTGCCGGTCCCTTCGAGGCGCACTATCTGGCACCCTGGCCTGCACCGGATTAGGGTATCCAGCTACTCGCTCATGATGGCAAATTTGTCCTGCTTTGTGCGATTTGAAGGCTGGACCAGTTGTTCAGCTTAGCAAGCAGACGATCTCCACCAAATGACAATGGCAACGATCGCCGGGACTGCAAAGACGAGCATAGCAACTGGAGCCTCATCCTTGATGGAGTAGCCGGCCGTATTGACCCCGACCCACATATTGACCAGCGTGGCGACCAGCCAGAGCACGAGAAAACACTTGATGGTAGTGGCGACCACCGTCGCTGCTGCGACGCCAATCCAGCGCCCAAGAAGCAGGCATACTCCCAGAAGCAAGGCGCCGCCGAAAATAACTTTCAGCGTATGCATTCAGAAATTCTCCCGGAAAGTGAAAAGTGCCGGTACGAAGCAAAGTAAGAGTGGAATCGCCGAATCTTCATCGCTATTAACCTACCTCTTGCCCCGTCTTGAGAATTTCGACAGCAAAGGAACACACAGTCGAGGCACAACGGTTAGGCACGGAGAGGCGTGGATTATGACCGCTGTTGTAAACAGAGCGTTATCAGCGACTGGGCAACGATCCCCGCATTAGGTGTATGTCATCAATCCAGACTCGACCCTTTCCCTGTACCACCAGGTTGAGCCGGATCAGATCCGGCTTTTGCCCTGCCCGCAAGAAAAAAGGGGTCGCGACAGTCATCCAGCTCACAGTGCCCGTGATTGGGCGATCCAGCCCGCGGGAGAAGAACTCTCCCTTGCCAGGAATGCGGACCCACATCTCCAAAAAGGCCTTTCCATCCAGGTTCTCCGACTGCAAGCTGGCCTGGTAGATCAGGGTCGCGTTTTCGACCCCCACGTCGGTGATCTCAAAAAGTGGCACGGTTATCGGCTCCTTGGCGTCGACTCGCAAAGAACCCTTTCCATCCGCGGAGATCTTCGGGTCGAAGCTAGACCCGGTTGTCGCACGTACCCCTTCCAGGCTGTCCAAAGGAAAGCGCTTCAATTCCATGGTCGCTGTCGTAGGCGCTTTCCCTGACGTGCACGCATTCATCGCAAGTCCCATCACTAGCGCTAGGAGAAAGTTTTTCATGGTCGCCAACTCGCTGTCAGCGGTATCAAACTCGCTGGTTGAACTGATGGGAGCATACTTCCTTGGTCGACGCCAGTCCCGACATAGTTTCCCACCTTCCCCTGAGCATTAGGCGCCGGGGATAGCTCCAGAATGACTGGCAAACCGGAAGTAATTCCGGAGACTGAGTCACTGCATTATCTCCAAGAGTTCCAAGGGCGGTCCCGTAGGCGCCTGTCGACACGTAGTCTTAAACTTCCTTATTGGTGTGCGCAAAGTGTGCGCAACAGGCCCCCACGAGACTACTCCGAACTGCACCAATCTCGCGGCAGCGTCAAATGCAAGTCGCAGAAACTACTGGAGCGTTAGGAGTTGCAAGAGTGTGGTATCACACTCAAAATTCGCCGGGCTTCGGCCCTTGGGGGTTCGACTCCCCCTCCCGGCACCAAGATCCCAAAAACCGTCGCGCAGATGCTCCAAAAGCGGGTTTTCATGTGTCCCGGTTGCTTGAACCGGTTAGTCACATCCGCGAGTTGGGATGATTCCCCCGATCGATTAAAAGAGAGCCGTTGGTCGGCGATGCAATTTGAGAAGCGAGATGGCACGCAGACGACTGCAGACTTCATTTCACAGTTAACTCGCCGCCTTTACCTCAGTCTGGAAAGCAAAGGCGTAGTCAAGCGCGAACTGATCGAAGGTGATCGGCTTGCGTCCTGTGAGCCGCTCCACGTCATCCGTCAACAGACTCGCTTTCCCCTCGCGGTAGAGACGCTGAAGGTCGAGCAGAGCATCGGCGGACCATTCCGGCATGCCACCGGACAGGAGGGCTTTCTTGAATTCTGCTGGCGGGAGGTCCACATAGCTGATCTTGCGCCCAGCAATTCGAGAGATTTTCTCCGCAACGTGCCCGTTGGTAAGAGCTTCACTTCCCGTTAATGCGTAGGACTTGCCTTCGTGTCCGGTCGCGGCGAGAACTATTACTGCCACCGCAGCAATATCCCGGATATCAACTATGCTGACCGCTCCGTTCCCCTGGCATCCGTAGAACGCATTCTGAGACCTGATTGTGCCAGCATCATAGTTGACCAGGTTCTGCATGAAACCGTTGGGGCGAAGAAGTGTGTAAGGGACTCCCGAGGCCTCTATGTTCTCTTCCGAATCGCGATGCCCGCTCGGAAACATGGACTCGCGCCCACCTAGAGCGGAAAGCTTAACAATGTGCTGCCGTCCCGACGCTCGCACTTCTTTGATGAAGTTCGCTTCCATGGCTGGCAGATCCCGAACCGGCGGTCCAACCAGGAAAATCTTCTCCACCCCATGCAATGCTGCACGAATCGTCTCCGGCTGGTCGTAATCCATGATCACGCCTTCAATTCCGGCAGGGGCTTTGGCTGCTACGTCAGCCGACCGGAAAGTGGCGCGTATGTTCAGCCCCACGGCCAGCGCTTGCTTTACCACTTCACGACCGACGTTTCCACTTGCTCCAGTGATCAGAATCATTGCAGTCTCCCTTTAAACAACGACGCAACCCTACATTAAATTCGGAATTTCCTTTTCAGCTTCGGAAAATGGCCGATATTTTAAACCAAGTCGCCTTCCGAGGCATGGTTGAAAACGGCTTCGAATCGGCAACTTCTCCCAACGTCAACCAACCGGAGACTCACTCCGCTGTAAGCAGGCATAGAGTCTAGGGCGGCAGAAGTTAGTGTTTGGACTTGCTCTGCCTTTTGACCTGCTCAGCAGTGCGCCGGATGCGGCGCTTGATGGCGGCTTGCTCCTTGCGGGCTAGAGCTTCGGTCTCAGCAACAACCTGTTCGATTGGCGCGTGACGGAGGGCAAGATCGGCCAGCCACATCCAGCGCACCCGATCATCATCACTTGGCTGGCTCCGTCTCCCGCGCTCCTGAGCAGGCATAGTGGAGTGATTATTAGGCTGAGACTCCGGGGCTGGCTTCATGAAAACCATTGCACAACTAGGATGCCACTATTGAGGGTACCGTCCGATACAGTTCATCCCGTATTTCCAGAGTACCCTCTAAACACTTCAGTGCCAGCGAACAAACACGTTACGCACTAGGCTTCTTTCGTTTGACATCGGGCTGTAATGACATAGCAGATATGCTATAAGCCACATGAGGTACTCTGGTTTCCAGACTGATGAGCGCCAACACACCTCGTAAAAGTTGGCAGGAACTCGCGGAACAAGCTGCAAACGAACAAGACCTGAAAGGCTGCGCTCTCTCGTTCGGGAACTCACCGAAGCCTTAGACGATCAAGCGAAACGCATCATCTCTCGGACTCCGCAACAACTCAGCAAGTGACTTTTATTCGTGGATGACGAGGAAGGTATTCGGGCCACGTTGCCAATCCTTTTACAGGAACGCGGCTTTGAGGTACGAATCGCGGCCAGCGTACCTGAGGCACTCTCCGAAATAAGAACTCACCAATTTGATGTCTTGCTGTCTGACCTCAACATTGGTGAGGATGGCGATGGTTTCACCGTTGGGCAGGCGATGCGAAAGGCCCATCCGAACTGCGTTACCGTCCTATTAACAGGCTACCCGGCCTTTGAGAGCGCAGTGCAAGCCATTCACGATGAAGTGGACGATTATTTCGTAAAACCTGCTGACCTTGATCCTCTGATTAGCGCCATCGAACGTAAGCTCCGCGCTCGGCAAGACCGCTTTTAGATCGTGATTCGCTATCGTTGATCTTGATCCACCGACTGAACTGCACCCAAGAACCTCGTTCGTGCAGTGAATTACCTCAGTAATCGAATAGCGCAGACTGCGATTGATGATTTTCCCCATACCACGTTAGCCTCAGCTTGGGGCGACTCCCTGAGAGTTGGTGTGTCCATGCTGAGAACTATCATTTCTCGAACGCTGGCGGCTGTTTCCTTATTCGTGGCTCTTGGTCTTCCTGCTTTTTCACAGCAGGCAGTCACTCCGCAGCAGTTTGAAAGCCATCAAGTCGCAACTTGGGAACCGAAGTTTGAATTTGATGATGAATTGTATCCTTCTTTTGTGCTGACCATGAGCGGCCGCACTTTTAAGGCTCCGGCAAACGCACGCTACTATGGCGACGCCATGGGAATGGCCGAAGTGTTGATTCGTCCGGCGGTTTCAGGCGCACAGGTGCACGTCGAAATTCAAATTGAAGGCGTGACAGGCGTGACCCAACCCTCCTGAAAAATCCGCGACCTAGCCACGCAGAATTTGAGACTCGGCTTCATGTTTGAACCAAGCCGACTTCGGGTCTAGAATTCTCTCCTACTCTTCTAAAACTGTGGGAGGTTCGCATGCCCCATTACGAGTTCTTCTGCCAGAAATGCAAGAAATTCTTCGACAAGATTTTGTCTCTGGTGGACTACGAAGAAGGCGAGGTTCTGTGCCCGCACTGCGGCAGCAAGAAAGTCGAGCAGCGCTGGTCCCCTTTCTCCGCCATCACCTCCAAAAAGAGCGCCTGAAGACGGAGCCTCGGGCGCTGCACCATTTCTGCGCAATTGACCCGCAAGGGGACGAAGCGTACCGTATTTTCAAACATCCCAAATCGCTTCCGCCGCCGCGCCAGCGGCGGGTTCCTTTCACCCTCTAGCCGAACGAAAGGAGCACATTATGTTTACACGCGTAGTTGAACTCACCAGCAAACCGCGTAAGTCAAGAGAACTCTCTAGCCTCATCAACGACAAGATAGTGCCGATCCTGAAAAAACAAGCCGGGTTCGTGGATGAGATTGTTCTCGTCTCGGACGCTGATAGCGATCGGGTTTTGGCGCTGAGCTTTTGGAAGACAAGGGAGGACGCAGAGCGTTATCAGCGGGAGCAATACAACAGTGTTCGCGAAACTATGCAGTCCGTGCTCGAGGCCGACCCCGTTGTCGGTACGTTCGAGGTCCATACCTCAACCGGCCACAAGATCGCCGCAGGCAAAGCCGCCTGATACCGGGCCGAACCCATCAAAAAGGCGAGCCTCCAACGGCTCGCCTTTTCCTCTTAAAACCTACGCAAAACTCGCGACCCGGACCTCCTGAAAAATCCCAGCCTCAATCACTTGCGATCCCGGCTGCGGTCCCAGATGGCGAGCACCCAATGCGTAGGTAGATACACGAGCGGCGGGAGTGCAAGCATGTATGCCGCTAGGTAAACGACCGGAGGCACGATGTGCTGCTCTTTGTAGAACGGTCCCCTCACCCAATTGACATTGAACCCAGGTCGCCACAGGAAGCAGATCGGAAGCACAATCCACGCAGTCACGCTTGCGAAGATCCACCCGCGTCGATCGTAGCCAAGCCGCCAGATGCCCCACAGGAGCACGGGCGGCGTCACCACGTGGAAGAGCCCCAGCAGGCGTACGAAGAGCGGGATAGCTGGGGAGAACATGTACTCCGTACCGCCGATGAGGTGCTTTCCTGCGGTCAACCTTCCGACAAGATCAATCGTGTAGAGCGTTTGGAAAAGGAGAACCGAAGTCGCCTGCCAAGAGAACAGGAGACGGCTTTCGAGCCAGAGCGCTAGCCCGATCAGGAGGTTTGCAATATCGCAAAAGTAGAGGAAGTTCTGCGGGCCGTATTGCATCCAGTAGTATGGTAGCCACACCCCCACCCAGAGGGTCCACCCAATCTTGAGCCAGAGTGCGATGCGCATCTTCGAAATTGTACCTGCTTCGAACTCCGGTCTCTGCCCAAAATCCGGGTCTTAACCCTAAGCAGAATTTGTGACCTATCTGCCTTCTCCCGCAAGTATCCACTCGATCGACTTTTTTAAGAACGACTTCAACTTAAGCAGAAAGTCTACTGCCCTATTTCGGCACCAGCTTACCCAGCAACACCCTAATTACCTCCGCCGGTGTTCCCCAGAACTTCCCTCCAGAGTGTAAGATCTCTCAAAACCGTTTGGCCCATTAATCTTCATTTCCCATCGGTCATTCGCCTGAGACCCGACAATCGAAACCCGCCAATCGCCAAGCCGATCAGAAAGCACATGCTCAATCGCGGCGACCACTTCCGCCCGAATCCCCGGATCACGCGTGTTCTGTATCTCCACTGTTACCGCCATCGCCAACCATCCGCCGGCCACACCCAGCAACCCCGACATCCATGCCATCAAGACTTACCCTTGACTTTCGTCGGCATCGCCCTCTTGTCCTCCAAAGAAGCTCATCGCTTCATCATCTTCGATATCTTGCGGGCGGTTTACGATGGCAACCACTTCGCGCTTGGTACAAATGGCCTCCTGGGCGCTGATGTTCTGCGCAATCTCTTCGAGGTCGCTCTCCCCGGGATTCCAATCACACCAGACCTCAATCCGAAGCTTGTAGTAGGCCATCGGACCCTCCTTCCGTCACGGGTCGTCTTCTACGATTCCGCTCCACCTCGCCCGAGGTATTTATATGTTCTGGAACCCTTGACACACTCGCGGAAGGGGCGCTCGTTTGCAACAAATGCGACGCGTATCCTAAAGTGTACGGGATGCACGGGTTGCCCACGCAGGTCCCGTGGAGACGTTTCGTCTGCGTGCTCCGGAAACTGGGCTATACTGCCCAAAAAGGCAAGGCCGGTTCAGCGCGATTGTTCGTTAACCCCGGTCGTAACCCCAATGTCGTTTCATTGCGGGAACCCCACCTCGGAGACAACCTCCGCCCGCCAATGTTGCGTAAGTATCTTCGCAAACTTCTTCTCGACCCGAATGAGTTCATGCACCTTCTAGAAGATTGCTAGATCGGACACGCAAACGACAACTCGTGGCCATCGGGATCAGACATGTGAAAATACCGTTCGCCCCATGAAGCATCACGGGGAGTCTCGGGATGAAATCCCTTTCCCCGCAAGTATGCCCAGAATGCATCAACGTCGGCCACGTAGAAAATCATCCGGCCCCAGTGAGCGACGGGACCACCCTGCTCTAGGTTAAGAATCGGGTCTTTGACGTCTTTGGTACCGAGCGAAGAGAAACATCCATCTTCGCTCCCGTAGATAATCTCCATGCCCAAAACATCCCGGTAGAATCGCACAGAGTCCTTCATGTTCGTAACTCGAAAAGTAATCGCAGAAATCTTTTCAACCGTCATCGCCATGCCAGCAGTTTACCGCGGCAAATCAATCTACTAATGGACTCTCCGTATCCAAAAGCCATTCTTAAGTCGCTGAGAGGCCCTAGCAAAACCCACCACAAAGGAGCAGCACCCATTCACAATGCAACCTTTATGTGGTCGGTACGCATATAACTATCTACACGCCCAATTTTACGGCTCTGCGACCTAAAGCAGAACGGCACACCGTTCGGCTGGAAGTCCGGTAGCGATCCCAAGACTGGGACTTTCGTCAGTCTGGCCGGGAAAGAAGACCCCTCTGTCAGAAACCAAATTTAACAGGGAGATGCCACGCACGCTTGTATGGGTCGAAGAAAACCGTTTTCGCGGTTTTGCTTGCTCGGATTGCT
>WNGL01008836.1_pt1 | contig 11731 bp, 14 predicted proteins | sample 5400591 | NCBI WGS metagenome assembly WNGL01 (sample SAMN13153377, study PRJNA577476) | soil metagenome | isolation source: 80 cm soil or saprolite under Garry oak tree replicate 1 | place: USA:California | collected 2016-06-15
GCGTTCCATGGATACACCCTAGCACCGTTACGTATCCGTGTCAAGCATGCCCAATGCCCAGCCCCCTAAGGAGCGCACCCTTGACCCATGGCTCAAGCAGGGGGGCTGCGGGCGCGTCTCGCTCAAGGACTTCTTCAGTCTCAGTGAGTTGACAACGCCGTAAACACTCTCCTTTCATCCCTGCTGACCGTAGGTAGGCGCGCTAGCGCCGTTGCAGGGATGACTTTCAATGTTCTCATGCTTCAACTTTCTTTTTACGTGAGGAGATGCCATGGCTCTGGCCTCCTCCCGTGCGCGTTGGCGTGTAGCCGGGTTGGGAAGCAAAAAACTTCATATGGCGGCGCAGATCATCCAATAACATATTTGCCATATCGTGACTGAACCCCTCTTTGACAACTACCCGCAGCACCGCCAGATGCTCCAGATTCTCGGGGAAGGTATAGGCTGGCAGAATCCATCCACGGTCTCGCAGCCGCTCAGACAAATCAAACACCGTGAAATTCGTTACTTCATTCAGCGTGAACGCAAACACAGGCAGATCACTGCCGTCACTCAGCAACTTAAACGGCCCCATTTTGGCAATCTCACCTGAGAGATAGAGCGCAACTTCCTGGCTGACCTGGTGAATGCGCGTGTAGCCTTCTCGACCCAGGCGCAGGAAGTTATAATACTGCGCGACAATCTGATTGCCTGGACGCGAGAAGTTAATCGCGAAGGTTGGCATATCTCCACCCAGGTAGTTGACATTGAAAATAAGATCTTCCGGTAAATCATCTTTATCGCGCCAGATGACCCAGCCTACCCCTGGATAGACCAACCCGTATTTGTGTCCCGAGGCGTTGATGGATTTCACGCGCGGGACGCGGAAATCCCATTCCAGCTCCGGCTGCAAGAAAGGCGCGACAAATCCTCCGCTCGCTCCATCCACGTGGATAGGAATATCCCAGCCCTTTTCCCGTTGCAGCGCATCCAGCGCATCATTGACCTCCTTGACCGACTCATAACTCCCATCATAGGTACTGCCCATGATCACCACCACACCAATAGTGTTCTCGTCGCAATACTTGATGGCCTCCTCTGCTGTCAGGTGATAGCGCGTGCCTTCCGTCGGGACAAAACGCGTCTCGACATCCCAGTAGCGACAGAACTTTTCCCAGCAGACCTGCACATTGGCTCCCATTACCATGTTGGGCTTGTCGGTTGGCTTGCCGGCAGCGCGCATGCGTTCGCGCCATTTCCATTTAAGGGCCATTCCCCCCAGCATGGTAGCCTCACTGGAGCCAATAGTCGAGCAGCCCGTGGCTTCCTCGTGGTCTGGCGAATGCCACAGGCGCGAGAGCATATTCACACAGCGCAACTCCAACTCTGCCGTTTGGGGATATTCGTCCTTGTCAACCATGTTCTTGTCAAAACTTTCGGCCATGAGCTGGCGCGCTTCGGGTTCCATCCAGGTCGTGACGAAAGTTGCCATGTTTAAACGAGAATTGCCATCAAGGATCAGTTCATCGTGAATCAGGTCGTAAGCAGACTGCGGCAGCATCTCCTTCTCAGGGAAGTGGTAGCGCGGCACATTTTCGTTGAGCGCGTGCCGGCTATACACAGGGTCAATTGACTTGTCAGACTCTCTCAGCTTTCTGGTTTCAACTTTCTTGTGAAGCACAGGATAATCCTCCTTACATTTCTTCGTCGCTTTTGCTCGAAATCTCAAATACCGTACCATCCGGGGCCTTGAAATGGCTCCAACTGGCGCCCCCTGACCGCTGAATAGGGCCGAGGAACTCGATGCCCGCGGACTCCATAGTAGCCCGTGCCTCATCGACATCATCCACCAGGAAGGCAACCACGGGGCCTGTCGTGAAAAACGAGTGGAATTCTTCCTCCATACGGTAAACTTCCACCTCAGTATTGTTCGTCAACTGAAAGCCTGCGATCTGCGCTTCATCTCGGATTTGTTCCATTCCCATCACATCCCGCAAGAACTTCACAGTCTCCCCAAACTGAATCGTCCGCAAGCCCAGCCAAACGAGTCCTTTCACCCTCATAAACCCCTACCCTCCTCACTCGTATCTTCCATGTTTCAACTAAATCTACCAGTGGTACAAGTCCCCTTTCCGGCTAAGATGATCTTATCACCCCTATCACACAAAGTGCAAATAAACCAATAAGGCTCATTTGCACTTTGTGTGATGGGGAGGCAATCCTCAGTGTTTTTTGCGTCTATTATTCGATCTATTATAATAGATGACAGAACCGCACAAAATTGCAAAGAGGATGATACGCCATGACAATATTTCGCCCAGCCCAGGAGGCCGATCTCAGGCCGATGTACGAGGTCTTTTACCAGAATGAATTGCTTGATAACCCTCACTCACCCTCACCTGGCGACATCCCATCATATTTGCGCCACGTCCTTCAAACAGGGACTCTGCATGTCGCCGAGCAGAATGAAAAAATACTTGCATATGCGGGAGCCATTACGCGGAACAATATCACATTTCTCACCGATTTATTTGTCCATCCCGCTCAACAGTCGGGCCAACTTGGCAAGACACTCCTCCACGCCGTTTTGCCGCTGGATAACCTTGTCCATTGCACCTCCAGTTCGAGTGATCCACGCGCCCTTGCCCTCTATATTCGAGCTGGTATGCGCCCGCAGTGGCCTCACTTCTCGCTTCGGCTGGAGAAGTCAGCCCGCGAGTTGCCTCTGACCCCCACTATAGAGACCATCGAGGCAGATCCCGCTGATCCAGCGTTGGTACGCTGGGATGCGCAGATCAGCGGTCGTCTGCGGCCCATCGATCATCAGTATTGGGTACGTGAAGAACGCGCTGTCCCTCAGTGGTTTCGGCGACAAGGGCAGATCATCGGTTATGCCTACATACGATTGGGCGCGGGAACACTCTGGCGCCCCCGGGCCTGTACCCTTGGCCCCATTGGCGTCAGCAACGCTGAAGATGCGACTGCTTGCGTACTGTCTGCCGTGAACTGGGCCTCGCAACAGGCGGAAGTGTTACACATCGAAGTGCCAGGTCCTCATCCTTCTCTGGCGATATTACTCGAAAGCGGATTTCGCATCACCTACGCCGATACCTTCGTTTCAACCGCGGACACTCCCTTCTTTAATCCCCAGTGCTACATCTCATCAGGAGGAGACTTGCTGTGAAGGTTATACGGGAGGAGTTTTGGTTTCTTCCTCTATCCAATCACTGACCTCAAACGCGCCATCATCTGCAATACGCACATAAAAAAGTCGATCAAATCCCTCTTGATAAGATGGGCGAACAAGCTTTTTGAGCGTCGCAAAAATCGCTACATCAGGTACTCTAGCTTTTCCTGTGCGTTGCCTGTTACGCTCCAGGCACTGCGAGACCTGAGGCTCAAAATAATAGCCAATGACTGTAGCATTATACAGGCGGCCTACATGAATAACCTCCGCGCGACTTTCCAGAGTGACATTGGTATTATCCACGACCACGGAGAGCCTGGCCTGGAGTGCCTCCTCAATCAGTTGCTGCTGCCTTCTTGCCGGTCGCCCGTTGTTGCGCAGCAGATCCTTACTGACATGAGTATAGCTGGCGGAAAAGTGGCGATGAAAGAAGCTGCTTTTGCCAGATGCTTGCAAACCAATAAACATGATCAGTTCCAGTGAGGGCATTGACTTCTCTATTCCTCTTTCTCAACGCGCGAGGAAGCCCCGAGAAATTCCCATACCAGCGCCATATATTGTTCAAACGCCACACGGCGAATCAAGTGACCGGTATTCTCAAAGTACACCATCCTGACATTTGGCTGCCCGGAAGGGACTTCCCGAACCACCGGCTCCGTCCCTGCTGCAGGAAAGGACCAGGCATGTTTCATGATCAGCGCGGGACAGGTCACCTGCTTCAACAATTCATCAGGATTGTCCTTGTCCGGGCTGTCCCACAGCTTGATGCTATACCTTGCCAGGTCGAGATCGAACAGCGCATAGGCCTCAACCATCGGCACGTACTCGTCTTCGGGCCACATTGACCCTCCCATTGTCGGCACAAGTTGTGGCAGCGCGGAAACCAGGCGCTCCTGGCGGTTCATCGTCCTCAGTTGTTCAAGCCAGGCAAGCCAGTTGTTGAACCAGGCCCAGTAGCCCGCCGATTTCGCGAAATCTCCGGATTGAGCCTGGGCTTCCTCTCCCCAACCCTCGAAAATGAAAGAATGCACCAGTTCCGGGTACGTCGCCGCCAGGCGCAGCACCGTTGAGCCACCCTGCGATAGACCGATGATGCGCGGGCAACCCAGTTTAAGCGCGCCGATAACCCCCGCGACGTCCTCCACGAGAAGCGTGCTTGAAAATCCGCTGGCGATACCGTCTGAATGACCATGCCCCCGCGCATCAACCATGATAACGTCGTAGTCCCGTTCAAGTTCACGGGCAGTGCGCAGCCACGTCAGCCCGTACTCATTGAAGCCATGCAGGAGCAGCAAAGCGCGCTTCTCCCCTCCCGTCCGGTAGTAATGGTGGCGTATGCCGTTGGCGAAGACATCGCCCTCGCTCCAATGTGCCGGAATAAGTTCCTCAATCGGACGATAGCTCTTCACAATACCCTGCAAACGTTCCTGCTGTTCATTCATCATAAACACTGTCCTTTCTATACAGTCGGACCCTGGCCCTTCCTCACCTCACCATCAACCACCTGGTAAACATGCGCCCGCCCCAGAATCTCCTCGGGGAAACTGGACAGATCCGTAGTCGTCAGGAGCACCTGCTCATGTCGCAGCACCTCCTGCAGCAGATGCCCCCGCCGCTGGGCATCCAGCTCGCTGAACACATCATCCAGCAGCAGCACAGGCTCATCCCCCGTACAGGCGCGCATATACGCCAGCTCCGCCAGCTTCGCCGCCAGTGCCACCGTACGCTGCTGCCCCCGCGACCCATACGTCAGCATATTGACGCCATTCACCAGAAACTCCAAATCATCCCGGTGCGGCCCCAACAAACACACCCCCTGGCTCAACTCCCTCTTGCGCACCTCCCGCAACTGTGCCCTATAGCGCTGCTGTGACTCCGCCGCATTCCACGCCGCGTCAACCTTGAACGATGGCCGGTATACAATCTTCAAGCGTTCGCGTCCCCCGCTCAACATTTCCTGTAGCGCATCAGTCTGCTCATTCAGAGCGGAAAGCATCTGCTGCCGCTCAAAAATAATCAGATTTGCCAATGCCGTTAGCTTCTCATCGAGATACTCCAGCAGGCGCGCATCCTCCTGGTTATCCCGGATACGCTTGAGCAGCGCCGAACGCTGTGTAATAATCTTCCGGTACTGCAGCAACGCCTGGCAGTAGCGCGGCTGCGCCTGGCAAAGGGAGCGGTCAAGAAAACGCCTCCGCTCCTCGGGAGAGCCATCAACCAGGTGCAGATCCATCGGCGAAAACATCACCACCTTCATCTGCCCAATCAAATCAAGCACCTTTTTGGGGATAGTATTGACCTTCACACGTTTGCGCGGTGTATTGGCAGGCAGCGCAACGACACTAAGTGGTGGAGGATTTGCCCCTTCCAGGGCAGGAGGCGTAGCATCAAAAACAACAACTTCAAGCTCCACATCGCCCTCACTCCGCACAACAGAAGCCTTCAAATGGGCAATATGATCGGGAGCAGACCAGCTAACCACTTCACGGTCAGAGCCAGCATGAAACGAACTACCCGTAGCCAGCATCCCCACCGCCTCAAGCAGATTCGTCTTACCCTGAGCATTCTCCCCATAAAACAAATAAAGCCCCCGTCCCAGGGAAAGTTCAAGCTGCCTATAATTGCGAAATTCACTCAACAAGAGGTGCGAAAGATACATACTAAATCCCAGGTAACCAGTCCATCCTCCATAACCGCGAAAACCAAACCCGCGAACCCGTCCATAGTAGGGGCGACCCTTGTGGTCGCCCTCGAACCCCATGCGTTCACCTTGTTGGGAGGCTGTCTGCTACCGGTTAGTATGCATCGGCATAATCACATACGTATAATCAGCATGCCCAACCGGCTTAATCACCCCAGGCTTCGTCGGCGCGTTCACCTCGATAGCCACCTCTGGCGTCCCAATCACCGCCAGCACATCCGCGAGATACTTCACATTAAAAATGATCTGCTGCTCCGGCCCATCAACAGCCGCGTTCAGCACGCCCACGTTATCTCCCAGATCCTCTGCCGTCGCCTCAATCGTCACCACGCCCGGCTCCAAACCAGTGCCATCCCCGCCATTGATCTTGACGCGCGTAATATTTGAACTATCACGCGCAAACAACGCCGCCGACTTGACACGCGCGGCAAACGTTTTCGTATCAACCACCGCCCGTGTCGTATGCTCTTTAGGAATGATCTGGCGATAGTTGGGGAAAATCCCATCGATCAAACGCGACACAAGATCGATCTGCTCCGTGTGGAAAAGTACCTGGCTCCGATTGGGCGTGACAATCATCTGCACAGCCCCTTCAGACGGCAGAATACGTGCCAGCTCGCTCAACGTCCGCGCGGGAACAAGAATATCGCCATGTGTAGTATCATCCCCTGGCAAGGGAGCCGTGCGTACCGCCAGGCGGAAAGCATCCGCCGCCGCAAACGTCACCTGTTCGTTCCCCACCTGCACCAGCACACCCGTAAAGACCGGGCGCGAATCATCATCAGACGCGGCGATCACCACCTCGGCGATCATCTCCCTGAGCATCGCTGCATCCAGTATCACCGGCGGCTCCCCGCCATCACCGCTAGGAATCATAGGAAACTCAGAAGCATCCATACCCTTGATATTCGCGCTGCTATCCTCGCTTTTAATATTCATTTTGTTCGAGTCTTCCGGCGTCGTGATATCGACCGTCGTCTGCGACAAACTATTCACAAAGTCGGTGAACAGCTTCGCGGGAATCGTCGTCGATCCCTCCTCGTGAATCTGGCAATCCACCCAGCAGTTAATGCCAATCTCCAGATTCGTAGCCGACAGCTTCAAACGATCGTTATCCGTCGCTAACAAAATATTGGCAAGAATAGGCAGCGTGCTCCGATTCGAGACCGCGTGGCCTACAATAGCAAGCCCCCGACTCAAGTCTTGTTGTTTACATGTAATTTTCACTGGTGACCTTCCTCCAGACACGAACATTAAACGCGATAAAAATTCCTGATTAGTATACAGCAATCTATTAGAGAGAACAAGGTTTCCCGTACATTTTCGTCATTCCCAGAACACCCAAACCAAATTAACTCTCATTTCCTCACTATTCCTCTGCCTCACCAAAAACCATCCCATCATCCTCCCCCAACCTCGGCGGCGCCTTATACAACCGCGTCGGCGTCTCCGACAAATGCATAGGCGACCCCGAAAGCTTAATCATACCCGCCGTAGCATGCTCACACTCCCAAACAAAACCCCGCGCCTCGATCTGCTCATCCTGAACACCTGGCTAATAGAATTGATAGGGCCGCACGGAATACCCGCCGCGCGCAGCTCCGTCAGCCAATCATCCGTCTCACGTTCCAGGAACAACTCTTGTAAAATCGGTATCAGCTCCTTGCGATTGCGCACCCGCTGCGGGTTCGTCGCAAAGCGCGCATCCGTTGCCAGTTCCTCCCGCCCCAGCAGCCTGCAAAACGTCTGGTACAGCCGGTCATTGCCACAAGAAACAACAATATAGCCATTGCGCGTCCGAAAAGCCTGGTAGGGCACAATATTCGGGTGGCCATTGCCAACGCGCGGCGCCTCCTCCCCCGAAATAAGATGGTTGGATGAAACATTCCCCAGCAGGGAGATCGCCGCCTCCAGCAGCGAAATATCGATATGCTGCCCCTTCCCCGTGCTTTTGCGCACATAAAGGGCCGCCAGGATCGCCATACAGGCAAACATCCCGGCAGCATTATCCGCGATCGGCGAACCCACCCGCTGCGGCTCCCCATCGATCTCCCCGGTTACCGACATAATACCCGACTCCGCCTGCGCCACAAAATCATAGCCAGGGCGCAGCGCATAAGGACCATCTTGCCCATAACCACTGATCGAGCAGTAAATCAACCCGGGATTGATCGCCCGTAATGTCTCATAATCCAACCCCTGCCTTTTCAGCGTACCAGGGCGAAAGTTTTCCACCAGCACCGTAGCCGTACTCACCAGCTCAAGCAGCCGCTGCTTATGTTCCGCGTCATTGAAATCAAGAGTAATACTATACTTGTTGCGGTTCAGCCCCAGGTAATAAGCGCTCTCACCCGCGACATAAGGAGGGCCGAACTGCCGCGTATCATCCCCCTTGCCAGGCTGCTCAACCTTAATCACCCTTGCGCCCATATCCCCCAGCATCATCGTACAATAGGGACCCGCGAAAACACGCGAAAGATCAACAACAATAACATCCGAAAGCGCAGCTTCCATACACCCTCCTGATCCTGATAGCATCCATCTATCCAAATAAGATGAGTATAGTGTACAAAAACTCGTCCCCAAAAGCAAAAAGAGGACGAGGCCCATCAAACGTAAGCATAGTAGGGGCGATGCCTTGTGCTCGCCCTGTGGCTCGCGGTCTCAAACGAACCCTGGCGCAAACCCAATCGTCCATCGTCCATAGTAGAGGCGATGCCTTGTGCTCGCCCTGAAAACACATCCACCCGCCCTGGCAACCCATCCCCAAAAGCAAAAAACTTGACAACCACCACAAACGTTGCTATCATATCATCGCTATCGTGCGCACATAAGAGAAAAAACTCTTTGTGATAAAAACCCCTCGTGCTTCAAATAAAGCGAGGACACCCGCTCCACATACTCTCACGCTTGCGATTGCGCGCAATAACATCCGGGCAACGGAACTGTATCAGGAAGGCCTCCACCAACGCCTCCTACGTATCCGCCTGGAGCCTGTAGTATAAGCCGTGGAGACGGATAAGGAGAACAAAAAAACAATGTTTGCTGTCATTAAAAGTGGTGGAAGACAATACAAAGTTTCCGTAGGCCAGACGCTCGAAGTCAATCGACTTCCCGTCGATGATGGAGCACAGGTAAAGTTTGAAGAAGTCCTGCTCATCTCCGATGACAACGGCACGATGATAGGCACTCCTCACGTGGACAATGCCATGGTGCTCGCCACCGCCGTCAAGCAGGGCCGCGGTGAAAAATTGATTGTCTTCAGGTACAAAGCCAAAAAACGTTTCCGCCATCGTCGCGGTCATCGCCAGGAACTCACCATCCTGACTATTGACGATATTGTAGCCGATGGGAAGAGCCTCATCACAGGCAATGCCCCCGAGGCCATAGAGACCCCGGCAGAGGAAGAAGAAGTAACAACTCCAGCCACTAGCGAGGCCGCTGAAACCGAAGCGCCTGTGAGTGAAGCCCCAGAAACCCAGCCCGAGCCGAAGACGACGCGCCGCCGCCGCCGTACTGCAAAGGTCGAGGACACGGAAAGCAAAGCAGAGGAAGAGTAGATCATGGCACATAAAAAAGGTATGGGTAGCTCCCGCAATGGTCGGGATAGTAACCCAAAAATGTTAGGCGTAAAACGCTTTGACGGGCAACTGGTTACCGCCGGTAGCATCATCGTTCGCCAGCGCGGCACGAAAATCAAACCCGGAGACCATGTCGGCGTGGGCCGTGATCACACCCTCTACGCGCTGATCGACGGCTACGTCAAGTTTGGCCATTACTCTCGCGAGAGACGCAAAGTCAGCATCCTCACAGAGTTTCCCAACCGCCCCTCGATGAGCGAAATCTTAGCAATCGAAGCAGAACTTGCCGCCGCGCAATCCTGAGCAACCACCACTCACACCCAAAACAAAAAGAACAACCCTGCCACCCCACCAGGATTGTTCTTTTCGCCTCGGGCCTATGAACTTCCCTATCTTCCTTTTTATCCTGCCCACCAACTAATTCATACACCCTTTAATCTTGCATATATTGACGCCCAGAAGATACTATTAATAGGATATACTTTGTACTGGATACTCAACGTATCCAATCGTCCATAGTAGGGGCGATGCCTTGTGCTCGCCCAGTAACTTGTGCTCGCCCAGTAACTTGTGGTCTGTCACATGGTCGACAACATTAACAGAAAAGGATAAGCTATGCAGGCAATAATCAGCGTTGCGAATCGTGACGGCCTTCCAGAGCTCGCGCGAGCGCTACAAAAGCGCGGCATAAAGATATTTTCAACCAGCGGCACCCTCAACTACTTGACCAGCGAAGCTATTCAAGCGGAATCTGTATCCACCCTCACACAATTCCCAGAGATACTCGGCGGACGTGTCAAAACGCTTCACCCGGCTATTTTAGGAGGCATTCTGGCTCGTCGTGATCTATCCAGTCACGTAGATGAACTTCAATCACACGGCATCGCCCCCATCGACATCGTCGTTGTCAATCTCTATCCCTTTGCTGAGACCATCGATCGCCTGGATACCACCCTCGGCGAAGCGCAGGAGCAAATTGATATCGGCGGCGTCACACTAATTCGCGCGGCAGCCAAAAACTTCCAGGATGTCATAGTGCTGGTGCGCCCGCGCGACTACGCCGCCGTCATGCAGGAGTGGGATGAATTGGGTGAGGTCAGCCTGGAGACCCGCAGGCGCCTCGCAGCTATCGCCTTCCAGCATACCGCGGGTTATGATACCACTATCGCCGAATATCTCCGCGTGCCCTCTGCTGACCCCTTCCCTGACGAGCTAACGCTTCCCTTACAGCGTATTCAAACGCTGCGCTACGGCGAAAATCCCCACCAGCGCGCGGCCTTGTACCGTTGGGCCGAAAACTCGCCAACCGCCTCGCTTCCCACCGTGGCAGGCGCAACCACTTTGCACGGCAAGGAACTCTCATTTAACAATTTGCTCGACCTCGACGTCGCGCTGGCTGCCGTCAGCAGTTTCACCGCCCCCGCGGTCGCCATCATCAAACATACCAACCCCTGTGGCCTGGCCTGTGAAGATACTCTTGTAGACGCGTACAAAAGTGCTCACGCGGGCGATCCCGTTTCAGCCTACGGCGGCATCATCGGCTGCAATCGCCGCGTTGACCTTGTCACCGCCCAGGAAATTGCCCAGCTATTCTACGAGGCTATTATTGCGCCGGATTTTACGCCAGAGGCCCTGGCTATATTGCGCAAGAAAAAGAACCTGCGCCTGTTTGCAACACATTGCCCCATTGAACCGGTGAGCCTCAATACACACTCGCTCAATGCCGGTCGCCCAGATGTGCGCAGCGTCAGCGGCGGCTTACTGCTGCAAACCCCGGACGCCGTTGGAGATCGAGCGCCAGAATTTACCGTCGTTACCGAGCGCGAACCCACCTTAGAAGAAGTCACCGACCTCATGTTCGCCTGGAAAGTCGTGCGTCACGTCAAATCCAATGCCATCGTCCTCGCACACAAACTCGCGCTAGTGGGCGTCGGCGCCGGACAAATGAACCGCGTTGCCAGCGTACATCTCGCGCTAGAAAAAGCGGCAGAGCGCGCTCGTGGATCAGTGCTGTCTTCCGACGCCTTCTTCCCCTTTGCCGATGGCGTCGAAGCAGCCGCCAGAGCGGGCGTCACAGCAATCATACAACCCGGCGGTTCCATTCGCGACGATGAAGCTATTCGCATGGCCAACCACTACGCCGTTGCTATGGTCTTTACCGGCAAACGCCATTTTCGCCATTAACCCTTAGCACACAGAGCATTGTCATGCTGAGCGCAGCGAAGCATCTGGCCGCCGATTGAGAGCGTGGCAGCGCGGTCATCCTTGGACTGTCAAGTTCTT
>WNGL01010303.1_pt1 | contig 11730 bp, 9 predicted proteins | sample 5400591 | NCBI WGS metagenome assembly WNGL01 (sample SAMN13153377, study PRJNA577476) | soil metagenome | isolation source: 80 cm soil or saprolite under Garry oak tree replicate 1 | place: USA:California | collected 2016-06-15
ATAAGTGTTTTGACCACATCAGCAGAGAATCCAGAGTTGAAGGATACGAAACCAGTTGCTGCAGGACCAAACCTCATCGCCTGATTGATGTTGTTCTGCACACCCTTATTCAAGAAGGTTTCGATTTTTTCTACGCACGCAGCTATCGGCCAGCAGTGCCCATCGGGGTCTCCAAACGTGGTCGGATTGTTAGCGACATAACTGTACAGATTCAACGACTGCGGATTTCCGAAATGAGCGTATGGCACCGCTACAGGCTTTGCCGCCCAATCCGGCGTAATGAAACGTCCGATGGGGTTGCAGTAGTAGCGCGCCCCGAAGTAATCACATCCTGTCTCGGGGTCGCGTTCTTTGCCGGTGAACTTGTAGTTATTGCCGATACCCAAATCAGTGACTACGCGCTCGCCGCCGAAGGGATAGTAGTCCGATTCTTCCTTAATATTCCCCGAGGCATCCGTTACAACATCTGCCGAGCCCAGGCGATCGCTGAAGTAATACGAGTACCCATTCGTTGCGCTGTACCGGGCAACGCGTTTGCCGCCGAAGAAAACATATTCGTTCTGTAGAGTACCGGTGAGATTGGTTTCTTCCAAAACCTCGCCGCCGGATCCATACCAGTAGAGAGTGTTCGTGCTTCCAGTCTTCTTTACCCGCTGACCGTTAGCGTCATAGTCGTAGGCAGTGGCGATGCCTCCGACGGTCGCCTGGGTCAATCTATTCTCTCCATCGTAGAAATTGGGAAAAGCATTGTTTGAATAGCTTGAGCAGGGATTTGGGCCAACCACTTCTCCCGCGGCATCGTAGCACCAGGTTGTGACCTGATTGTGACCGTCTACATTCACATTCAGGGGGGCATCGCCGCCTCTGGCGTTCTTCGTCAGCAGGTTCCCCCAACTGTCATAGCCGTAGCTCTGGCTCCAGTTGGTCGAACTCGCCGAGGTCAACCGGTTCAGAGGGTCATACTGGAAGCTCTGGGAGCGGACGCTTTGGCCAATCTTGTTGTTGTTAAGCTGGCATGTGTTGCCATTGTTGCCGCCATTGGGGTTGCAGGAATTGAACTCATACCCCAGACTCAACACCGTCTGGCTGGGAGTCGAAACCGACAAAAAGACCGGCTGCAGGCGCAGGTTGTAGGTATTACTGGTCGTCATCGCGCCGTTGACCACGCTGCTCAGCGCCCCCCAGGGAGTGTAGCGGGCATTGGTGGCGAAGGCGATGCCGTTGTTATCCGTCGCTGAAATGGGCTGTTGCGCGGCGTTGTAGGCGTAGTTCACCATCCGCCCACTGGGATAGGCGATAGACTTCAGCGAGCCATCGAGATTGTAGGCATAGTTGAACTGCTTGTGAACCGTGTTGTCGCCGCGCTTGTTGTATTCCAGCTCAAATTCTTCCCGTCCCATCACATCGTAGCTGTGTACGGTGCCTTGATTGCCCACCGAGGGATTCGCGGCCTCGGAGTCGTCTGCCACCAGCCGCCCGATGGGATTGTGCACGGTCGTGCCCCAGATAGAACCCAGGTCATAGGTGTAGCGTTCGACCGGGTCGGAGGAATTTTGGTGCCAGCGCCAGATCAGGCGATTCAACGCATCATAGCCAAATTGGTACGTGATCGTCTGCGCTGGGTCGGTCTGATTCGGAGCAGGAGAACTCTTAGAAATCAGATTGCCATTCACATCATAGCCGTAACTGATCGTTCCCGATTCGGGATTCGTCGCTTGCAGCAACCGCCCCAACGAATCGTATTGGAAGCTGCGCGGCCGCCATTGGCTGGAATCGGAGGTGCTGCCCTGTTGCTGCACCCCGACGAGATTATGCAAAGTGTAGGAATACAGCGTGATTGCCGGGGTCGAGAGCGAGGGCGGTTGCGCATTGGCTCCGCCACTCAGCATTGTCCCAGGACTTGTGAAAGACGGATTGTCCGGGTTGGCGCTGCTGGAGGTAACGTTTACGCCCCGGTTACCCGCCGCCCCTGGAATCTGGTAAGTCAGGCTGACGTTTGCACCCGACGCACTGGCAGTCACCGGAAGGTTCGCGTGGTTCAAAGCACCTGCGAGGGCAGCGGCTACCATCGCCGCTGTGTTGTTGCCGCTTTGACTATAAGGCGCGCTGGCAGTAAAGGCGCCGATGTTCATGTAAACCACTCCGGAGTCGTAAACCGTGCTTCCGTTCGTGCCGTTCTGGCCGCCAATCAATGACGAACCGGCGCTGGCCTGGAATGAGGGTGAGGGAAAATCAGCAGGATCATTGGACACGATGGAAGTGGAGAGCGGGTAGTTTGTTGTCGCACCCGTTGCTCGCGCGGTGAGGTACATGACATAAAACCCGGATTCGTCCGTGGTGAAGAATGCATCCACGGGTGAAGTAGTGTCGGAATGAAATGCATTCGCCAGGGCTTGCACAGCCTGGCCGGAATCGGGCCCCGTAGAGGAGCTGTAGGCAACACGCTTAGTGAAAGCGCCAGCCGAGGTAGTCACCGTAGTGCTGATCGAGCCGCTATCTTTACAAGACTGTCCACCAGAGGAGGAACAACTGGCCTTTGACCCTAGTGTGCCGCTAAAACTCAGATATGCATGTCCGCTGGTTGCGGCAGTGGAAGCATCTTTCCCTCCGATCAATGACGAGCCCGTGCTCACCTGGAATGAAGGCGAGGAGAAATCGGTCGCACTATCGGTCGCATCATTGGACACGATCGAAGTGGAGAGCGGGTAGTTTGTCACGGCACCCTTGGTTCGGGCGACGAGGTCCATGACGATATTGCCGGATTCGTCAGCGCCATAGTAAATCGCGTCCACTGGCGAGGTCGTGTCACTATGAAATGCGTTGGCCAGCGCCTGGATGCTTCCACCCGAATCAGTCCCGGTATAACCGGGATAGGGATAGTTAACGCTCTTGCTGAAAGCGCCCGCCGGAGTATTCACGATAATGGTGATCGCACCGCTATCGGTGCAAGGCTGTCCCGAAGGTGAACAACTCGTCTTTGACTGTAGTGTGCCATTAAAAGTCAGCTCTACGTGTCCGCTGCTGGCAGATTGTGTGGCGGCCCAACTCTGGAGCGTGCCGTTGATGGTCAGCGAACCCCTGGCAGCGCTGCCAGGTGAACCTCCTCCCGGCTCATCCACCTCTGTCAGCCGGCCCAGGATGTCGGTACAACTCCTGCGCGAATTGCCTGCTTCATCCGTTGTAGTGACGCAGTTGCCGGCATAGGAGACCGTGCTCACGCTACTGTCCGGTTTGGTGACCTGGGTGGCGCGGCCCGCGGCATCATAGGATGTACTCGTCCAGACGGGGCTACCGGAAGCCACCAGGTAGGGGTTGGAGACCTTGACGGGGCGATCAAATCCGTCATAGATCGTAGTGGTATCAACAGTTCCTCCCGGAGCCGACGCCAAAATGTTATCGGTGATTCGGGCCAGGCCATCCGCCTTCACCGTAGTGACGGTGGTGTCAGCCGCAGGCGGCGGACAGGTCGCACCGTCTTGCGACGGACTTGAAAGCGGCGTGGTCGCGGCCTGATAGACCATTTGTGTATTTGCATCTGGATAGCAAGCTACAACGGAGTATGTTCCCGTACCGGACAGGTCGGGGTTATGCACTGTTAAGGGACGGCCCGCTGTATCGTAGGTATAAGTCGTGGTTTGACCGTTTAGGTCAGTGGCAGAAAGCAAAGCACCGGTGTTGGGGTCATGCGAGAAGCTCTCCTGTCCAAGCGGAGATTGCACGACCGTAGGGAAAAGGTGAATCCCATCCCAGGCAGCATTGGTAGAAACGGTAGTGCCCTTGGCATCGACAATGTGATCAATCATGCCAAATGAGTCCCATGCGGTGTGGGTGGTTGGACTCGGGCCGGAGTCATTGACCCGCGTCACTCCCGTAAGGTGGCCGATGTGGGCGCCGCTTGGAACAAACCCCGATTCGTCGTAGGCGAATGTCGTGGTTGCGCTACTTCCGTTTTCGCTGACCGTCTGGGAAAGGACTGCATCAATGAGGTTCGCGGCTTGATAGGCTGATGCGCTTGCCGGATCGCTCAGCCATTTGTACTGGGTTGAGGTTGATTTGGGGCCATCCGTACCGCTGGTAGAAATACCCAGACTGAAACCAACCGGGGAAGATTCTGCGCAGAATGGCAATGTTGGGGGATTAACATGAAAAGGAAATCCGCAGATGATGCCGGTAAATGAGAAGTGCTGGCTTAAAGAACGTGAAGAATTTTCGGTTTGGATTCCATCCAGCCATACGGCATGGTGATACGGCGTTGTGACAAAATCGACAGGCCAGCCAGATGGAGCAAGGGGATGGTTCGGGATCGGCTCTACCAGATTGTCCTGGAGGTCACGCTTGACTCGGGGAGTGCCAGCGACGTGGGTGTCATAGGTATCGATGACAACCCGGTCTACCTTAGGGGGGTAGTAAACGACTGATTGTTCGATGAAGCTATAGACCTGATAATTTCCGTCGGGAAGATCGATCTTTGTAGCCATCGGAGAGGCAGTATATGGGGGAGTATTGAGCGCTAAATCCGAGAATGCGTCCGCTGGCGGAGCCGGAGGGTTGCTGCTGCTAAAGTTGCTATAGTCCCACTCGGCAGCATGGGATCCGAGAGTGCTCGCCCCGGTGCGGCAGTCAATCGATCCGCCATCCGGATCGAGGATACGCCGGCTTAGCAATGGCGTTCTGGCTATGGTTTGCGTGTAGGGGTCGAAAAATATGTTACTTGACCAGGCGAACGGCGGGGTTCCTAACGTATAACAATAAGACAACGATCCGCCGGTGGGGAAGGTAATTCGCGAAAGGGTCCCATATCCTATTGAGTTTGGATCGGCGGGATTGGCATTGTCATAATAGAACCGCCATGCGGTACCGTCAGGGCGGGTTATGCTCTGCATGGCATCACCGAGACCACCGGTCCACTCCCACCACACGTTTTGGAAATTGGCGGGGCAATCTCCATTGAATTGTGTTGGAAGACAGCTCGATCTGAATACGTCTTGACCGTTATTGATGGGCCAGAACCTTGTATGTGCCGTTACGGGCGCATAGCAAATTAAAAATGGCTTGGAGATGCCTGGCTGATACAGCGACAGACTGTAGTCAGCCGCCGGCGTTCCTGCCGGCATCGCGGCACATCCCGACACGTCTGTAGATAAGGCAGGCTTGGCAATCGTTCGCCCCACGGTATCGATCCACGATGTCGCTGTTTCGGTGATCGAATTGTTGTCAATATCAGTGTTTGTGTACTGCCAATCATTCGGAGTCGTACCGCCGCTTCCGCTAACGGTGCGGCCGTTTCTGTCGTACGGTGCTGGGATTGCAGGGGGTGGGGGTACATGCAGGTAGGCTGCGTAGGCGTTGTAAGGCTGCGATCCATTGGGATACTTGACCATATAGCCGCTGCCGTCCACGGTCCGCAGATGAGTGTGATCATAGGTGTCGTAGAGTGCCTTATGCCGGGCCCCGGTCGAGTCCACAAAGTAAAATAGTTCATTAATGGCATATTCGTTAGTATGGGTTGGAACGCAAATTCCCTCATCGTAATAACCGCACGAGTCGTCATGCGGATAGATTTCCCGGTCGCCAGTCAGGCCGAATTGAGGGTCAGTCACCAGCCATGGCCCCACACTCGGGTTGGGGAAAATATCCGGAGATGGATATCGCGGCTGGGACGCTTGATACTGATAATCACATTCCAAGTCGTTACACTCCTGCCACGCGCTCCAAATCTGCGTGTTTGCCGAAATTGAAAATGTCATCGCCTTCGTGGTTCCACGTTGCGGCAGAGAGAACAGCGGGATGTGAATAACGGAATTGAGATCTTTGAGGTCAACCGAGTCGATAGGAGAATGTTGAAATACGTCTCCAGGCTTAATACCCTGTCCGTAGCCCGACCATGCTGTCATCACAAAAGCAACGAAAATAAAAAGACGAGAACAATAGTTTCGCATTTGATAGCTCCTAGTTTTGCTGGTGAGCAAATAGCGAAGATGGCAGGGAAGCCACAAACGCCTGGTTTGAAAAGGCAAAGTGCCGCCGCTTGGCCCCATCGGTGACCTCCACAGATGCCGGAACGGCGAGACCCTGCACGACCTGGAAGCCGTTGTACTCAATGGTCTTGAACCGTTGCGTGGCAAGCTTAGGGTTCGCCACGAAGATACGGACCCTGGATGGCAAGCCATCGGACGAAAACCGCCAAAGAATCCGTGCCTGCCCATCCGCGGATGTTGCACTCTTACAGGTCATTTCAGTGTCTCCTACCTCGTCAGTGGGCGTCGACCGTGCGTCATCGAGCACACGAAAACTGCAATCGGGGCGTGACAAGGCAACGCGCAGGACTGCCGCGGGATAGGTCAAAATAAGACCCGTGAGATCAAATTCCATGGGGAGGGAGGTTGATTTCGTAGAGGTCGTGAGCTGATGAAATCCATCTCCGGAGACGTCTACCACCGACGAGCCGCCGTTAAGTTGAATTGCGTGTCTTGACCGCACGGTTGGCCCGGTCCAATCATGGTTCCAGGTGCTTTGCTTGGTGGGAAGCATGGAACCGGTCTCGGTGACACTGGTTGTAGCTGCACCATAAGCTGCCCAAGCATCGCCGCCCATCGCCTGGATGGATCGCCGGATTGCCGCGTCCGCCTGTCCCTGCGATACTTGCTGTGCTGAAGAAAATGGAGCGATTATGAACGCAGCGGCGAGTGAAATAGCCGCCAGTATCCGAAAACGCTGAACCCGAAGATCAATATGCATGAAATTCTCCATAGCAGGCGTCGATCGTGAGGCGACACCCCTGCCTCTTACTGTCAAACATCTATTTCTCTCCTGTTCGCGGGCACAAAGGCTGCCAGCGCATGCGTTTGGGAAAGCTCCGAGCAGTCCCACGCGTCTAAAAATCTAACTTTTCAGCAGTCGTCTAGTATTCATGACCAAATCTTCAAAAGACTTTCATGCCTTCGCAACTCATTGACTTTCCAACCACTTAGAAACCCGTCCACCTCGATACTCGTTAGCTCCTGTAGCCTCGCAGCTTGTGATTTCAGTGAGGCCAGGCTGTTTTCCGACCGGGCCCATGATCCGGACTTCGGCCGTAAGGAATTCATGTAATTTGCCCTCTATTAATACATGGACACCGTTTTTAGAGGAAAACGGGAATGTTTATTTCGCAATCTTTGGGAAAGACGGACCCGAAGTGTTCTTGTAGGGAAAAATAGGCTGATGTTACAGACCGAGCCCTCGCCAGAGGCGGGCTGCAGGACACTCTACTGGGGTGGTTGCTTGGCGCCCGGCATGAGCAGTTTCATCTCGACACTGGAGATCTTGTCACCACGCGTTAGAAGAAATGCCGACCGGAGACTAACTGGTCTAGCTGGCATTGTGCTCTTGTTTCGCATCAAGTTGCGTAATGACCACCTCACCCGTGGAACCCCAGCGCTCGCTGCGGTGTCTTAAGAGCTATGGGAATATTCTTAGGGCTCGCGGTGCAGATTCAAGAAGGCCAAGCGGCTGGATTTGACGTCATTCCCGAGTACAGCATGTCTTGGGAATCGAGACTCTTTACGCTTTATCTGCTGTTTGCATTTGTGATCATGCTCGTCAAGTCGCTGAGTCTTGCCTGGCGGCTCTGGTTTTCTGCAAAACGGCGGCCCTCACTTCAGAAGCCCGGAGTCATCGATGCACATTCTCTGGCTGCGTTGGCTTTGGCGAACCGTCTGTCACTGGATTTTTCACCGCACGGCCGGAACAACGTCTCTGCCGACTTCAGAGCAGTGCTCTCTTTGCATGCATTACCACAAGCAGAACGCACCTTCCACTATGCATGGGACAGCTGTCGGGCCGACATCGACATCCTAAGAAGACTTGTGGTCCTTACCTTACTGTCATCTTCCCTGATGCTAGCGTATGGTATTGCAACGATCCTCACGGAAATCTCAAATCAGAAGCTAGGAGTTGGGGTTTTAAGCGGGAGCATGGCCTGAAGTGCTCGCGTTCTTCGTGCTAGGTAACCTTGTTTGCGTAATCCTCTACGCCGTGAGTAGCTTCTACGAAGGCGCACTCATGCGACGCAGATTGCGATGGGATTATTTTTGCGCCACTATCAAGGACCAGCCAGCGGCGGAATGAGCCGGCAGATCGTGACTAGAACTAAGTGGAAACCTCCCAACAAACGCCCGGTCCCGAGGTGCCCGCGTGAGTTGTTGGGAGAATTTGGTTCCCAGGGGGACGGGAAGCCACCCAATCAGCATTCGCCTCTCTCGTATAATTATGGTTTACCCACGCTCACGAAGCGAAGAGCAGTGCACTAGAATCGATTCAAGTGCAATAGTCTGGGTCTTACCGGAGGCGCGCACGGAATTAGTACAGATAGTCGCGGTGCTGGTAGTCGTAGTCGTAATCGTGGTCCGCGTTAATGCAAAACGCGGACGTCAAACCGTCTTGGACTACCAAAGCGGCATTCGATTTAAGGGCGGAAAGTTCCAAGAAATACTAGGTCCGGGTTGCCATCGTTTTCACCCCACCAAAGAGCAAATTATTTTGGTTGATCTGCGCAATCAGCCCATCATCGTGGAAAGATTCTCGTACCCGGACAGCGCGGGCGAAAACGCCTGGGTCAGCATCTCTGCAGGAATTCAAGTAGCTGACGCGCATCGCGCGATAACTCAGTGCAACGATCACGTGAACGAAGCCATCGCTCTGATCCGTGATGTTCTCCGGGGACGCCTTTCTGCTCGGCGTGCCATCGAAGCCAGGTGTAATCGAAGGGATTGCGAGCAAGAAATCAAAACGCACATGGCAGGCGAATTAGAGAGAATTGGCCTGGCCTTAACCAGTCTGGAAATCACGGAAGTCTCCAGTCCAGTCATGGATAGTGTGGGCGGTTCCGCTGGAGTGCACTGATGGATCTGATGGACCTGCTTTACGCTCTCGTCGGGCTCGGCTTTTTTGCTTTGGTCATTTACCTCTTTGTTTCGCGCAAACTCAATCGCTGGCACACGCTCTCGGAATACGAGCGCGGGATCATCTATCGCCATGGCAAGCCATTCCAGGACGCAGGGCCAGGCACGTACAAACTGCGTATCGGTCGTGACTTTCTTGTTGTTGTCGACATTCGGCCCGCAGCGTTTGACCGGGACCAGGCAGCGGTTTCAACCCTTGACGGTCGCACCGCGCTCTATAGCGTCGCTGGTAAAACACAGATCCAAGATGTGCGAAAAGCCATCTATTGCGCTCGTAATTCTCATCAGGCCGCTTTGGCGAAGACGGTTGCCACTGTTCGGCGGATGCTTAATGGTTATGACTCCGAAGACATCCGTTTCCATACACAAACGGTGCGCGACAACATTACCCAGGCAATTTGCGATTCGGTGGGAGAGCTGGGTATGGCTGTATCGGATTTCCGCTTGAACCAACTCCGAATCCTAGAGGCTGTCTCTCGCACGACAAGAAATTCCAGCGGTGCATCTGTTTAAGGGCGCGTTGTCCTGTTAGGTCCCAAGCGGGTGAACGCGCTACTCAACACCTGCCGGCCGCGCGTGGCTTGAAAATGTCCTGCCAGAATCTCGTGCTCGCTAGTCTAACCCGGCTGTTGGAAAGAAACCGGTATGCTGCTTTGGTATTGGCCCAGTCCTGACAAGCGCAGGGGCTCCCGCCAATATTGTCGGAGAGCCGTTCCAGAAGCTTCCGCAACCGCTTGCCGTGGCGCGCGTCCTTGAACCTGCACCTCGCCAGTTCGCTCTCCAACTCGCGCCCAGAACCAAGGGGGCGGCTCATTCTGCTCATGTCGAGAAAGGTCGCCCCTATAGACACGTTTTTTGGGGAAAGCGGGAATATTTCTTTTCGTTGAATAATGTTTGTGAAGACACGAACGCATTCTTGTAGGAAAATAAGCGCCGATGCCTCGTACCGTTCCTGAAGGCCCGGAGTGGGTACTTCAACAAGATTCAATTAAAGGCTGCGCCGTGGCGGAGCAAGTTCGACTTGCCGCTAGGGAAACTTGGCCGTTCGTTCGGAATCGCGCTTTGAAAGCATTGTCAAATAGACCGTGGATTCAAGATCACCTGACTTTTGTCTCAGAGATTTGGGAAGGCATCCTTAGCGCGACCTGTGTTCGCATAAGAGAAGACCATGTGGAAATACAGGACCTGAGGGCATATCTAGTTGGGGCATTCAACCGCCGATTTGCCGGCGCTCTGATGAAGGCTCAGGAGCACCGCAATGTTCTCGAATTTGTGCCATTGGACGGTATGGAAGAATTTGATCCAGCCACAGACGAGCAGTGGGCAAAGAACTTGCAACAGGACATCGAAATCAAAAACATCATTGCGCGGTTGGACGAGTGGACCCAAACAGTTTGGGGACTACGGCGATATGGTCACTCCTGGAAAGAGATTGCGCGGGTGTTCGGGCTGGATGAGGAGCAGACGCGTTTGCGGTACACGTATGCATTGGACAAGATTCGGACACAAGTCGAACGGTCGAAGCATCCAAGAAAAGATTAGAGGTAGCATATTGTGGACAATGAACTAAAAGCGTTTGAAGAGTTTTTGACAGAAGGATCGAGAACGGCATATCCGAATCCCAGCCGGCATGGGTGCCCTCCTCAGGAATTCCTCAAGAATCTTGCGAAACACAGAATTCCGATCGAAGAGACGGCGGCCTACATCGATCATCTTCGTTCCTGCAGCGAATGCTTCCTGGACTACACGCGATTCTCAGAAACCATTTCGAGAGAAAAACGCCGCATGCGGTTTATTGCTTTGGGGAGCATCGCCGCGCTTCTTTGCGTCGTGGTCGTCGGTGAATATGTCATACTCAGAACACTACCAATAATGGAACGCAAGCTGGGCTCGTGGCAACTCTACATCTGGAAGACCTATCGGTTGTCCGCGGGCAGGATGGGCAGAGCAGTCGGGATAGAATCCCAAACCTTGAACGAGGATTGCTGAGACTTTCAATCTACTTGCCGCCTGACAGCGAGGCAGGAACCTATACTGTACAAATTCTCAGCAAACTCGGTGATAAACAAAGTTTGCTCACTTTCGCGGGTACAGCAGAGATAAAAGACGGTCACATGGTGTTGCATGCGTCAGCCAATTTTAGCGATATGCAGCCAGGGAGATACTACTTGGCGGTACGCCATGAAAACGGTGCTTGGAGATACTATCGCATTGCATTGTCATAATGGGTTCGAATCAACACCGTGCCGCGCTCTCAGAACCCTTGATTACTGAATCCAGTAGTCGCTTGGCCAAACACGGAGAAGCTTTGGAATCGGGATTCTCTGTTCTGCATCGGAGAGGACTTTCTCCGAACCCATGAAGAAGAAGAGAGAGTTTCCAGCTTGCTGCTGCGTTTTACAATCATCTCTTATCAACACTCCGCAAATTGAGGACAATGCTGTATGAGTGAGCTCTGCCGGCAACCCTGGTTCTTTGCTCAATGTCAGGATAGATTCTGAAAATCGCCGAACAATTGCGGGATCGTCCCCATCGCGAAGATCCTGCGCCATCGCCTTTCCTCTTTCCGAAAAGGTCGCCGCCGCCCGCGAGAACGTAAATGTCTTGCTTAGAGTGTGGTCGACTAGCGTTGAACTGTCGATTGTAGGGGCAGTCGATGCGGTTGTTGTTACGAGTTTGACGAGCGCGGCGATATCAGGCACGCGGTTGGCGGTATACCAGATTACCCTCGAATGGGAGTCGCTTGCGATTCCATTGTCGTATGCTAATCCGCTCTCCGAGGTTTTCA
>WNGL01015523.1_pt1 | contig 11730 bp, 8 predicted proteins | sample 5400591 | NCBI WGS metagenome assembly WNGL01 (sample SAMN13153377, study PRJNA577476) | soil metagenome | isolation source: 80 cm soil or saprolite under Garry oak tree replicate 1 | place: USA:California | collected 2016-06-15
CTCGGGTGGATCCATCAGCGAGATGAAAGTACCCTGATGTACCTGTAAGATGGTGTGGGTGGAGACGAGCGAATGCGGCATCACTGCATTGCCCGTCAACGCGCCGGTCCCAGGCGTCTTGTTTTCTATCTGAACACTGATCTTGAAAAGGTCTGTATTGATGGGTTCGGCTGCGATTATGACGCTCCCCATAAGTGGTTGCTGCTCGCGAACAATCGTTGCCGCAGATACGTCCAATGCACCAGTCGGCTCTTCCACCATGCGCCCACGGGGAAATTCGATCTCCAGAAGCCGTGGGTGGTTGAGCAGGTCGCTCACGGAGAGGTTCTGAGCACACACTTCGCGTTCGATCCCCTCTTCCCATGGCTCGTTTGCTAGACGGCTTGCCAGGCTCCACTCGCTGGCATTTAGCTCGTCAGGCTGGGTTTGTGAAGGAGCAGTCGCAGCCTCGGATTGCACGTTTCTGCGCATGAGCAAGTGCAGGAACCGTATGTAGACGTCGAGCATTGTATCTGCTGATCCTGTTACCAGGCATTCTGTATGCATCGTCCAGGGTTCTATGCCCCCGTTTGCTTCGCTATATTCCTGTGGATAGAGCACGCCGAACGTCCACCGCTGGCGATTTTTAATGGCCGAGTGCCGGTACGGATAGAGGAGATAGCCCTCGTAGAGCACGGTATTGGCAATTTCTTTCACTTGCTCTAGCTTCATGACTACACCTCCTCGCCACTTGCCTGCAACAGATGAACGAAGACTTCCTCCCAGGTGGGAAGGCTATGCGTAGCTTTATACTGGTAGAGCCGGTCGAAGACATCTTTACGCATGCGAATCCAGGCACTGTTGGGAAAGTAACGCTCGATCATTTCACGCCAGAGTGCAACCGGGAGGCGGTAGGTTGCTTCCTTCGACCAGGAAATCTGCCCAACTTGCAAATTGCCTGTCTCGCCCTCATAGAAAATGGTTCCGCTGAACAGAAAGGTGAGTGGAATCTCGCCATCCCCCAGAGCATCAAAGTACTTCGTGCCTGCCACCTCGAAGTCGTAGGTGCATGGGACAGGTAGATCAACGGTGATGCTCTCTGAGAACTGTGGAACTGTGATGTTGGCATGGGTCCACAGGAAAGGACGCAGAGTGTCACTCCACCGCTTTGGTTCGCCAAAGACCTCCAGCAAGCGCGCCTGTGCTTCGGCACTGTACCGCCGACGTGTCACATTGATCTGGATCTGGCAGCGCAGGACAACGCTATGGATATTTTCTTGCCGGATGGCGTTCTCGATACGCAGTTTGAAGATGAGCGTCGGGACTGCGACGAAAGCCGGAGCCTCGGCATCGACTACCTCAAAGTTCAGGTCCGGCATCAGGCTCTCCTCTCACAGGCTGGGATTTCGCACGCAGGTCCGCAAAGAACCCTGCAATGGCTTTCCAGACCTCCTCTCCGCCGCTCAGACCTTTCCAGGAGATCCGAATCAGGCCGACAAGCCGGTAACAGGCATCGATAGGAACGATGTAGTACTCGCGTGTGTCCCGCACGCGGTTAATGAGTAGTGCCTCCACATCGGGTTCCAGGTCATTCAGGATGGGATTGCTACTGACAAGCACCTCCCAATTCTCCAGACTGAGCAGGGACTCCATAGCGCCCGCAGGGCTGGGATAGAAGGCCATGGCACGCCTGGCGACTGTGCTATGAAAAATATACACCATGTTCACCGGGATCATCAGTTCATCCCACTGCTCACCCGTCATGTGGAAAGCCGGCAACGCCAGGTAGCGCCTGGGCACAAGCTGATACTTCCCGCCGCCGGCTCCCGGATCGCCGAAGAGCACCGAGCAAGCATGGCACGCACAGATCACCGTGCGGCTGGAGAGGTCCAGCAGGTGATGGTGATCTGCCGGAATCACTTCACTGCATAGGTCGCAGTGCTCAACGGGCGCACGAGTCTGCTTGCGCTCCCGCGTAAAGCGACGTAGCGCTCCAATGGGAGCAGCGGAACGATCCTGGCCATCGTTGCTCAGGTAAGATGCTGACATGGCTGCTCACCTCACCTTGTGGGGGCCGATATGGCCACGCTAGCTTGCTCGTCTTTGGTCAATGCTGACAGGGCTACTTTCACCTCGCCGTTCTGCACCAGTAATGGAACTGGTTCCAGGAACAGGTTGGGAGTATCCAGGCATCTTCCTGCACGGCAGATGTCGTATTGGCGCCCGCAGGAGGAACAAATAAGGGTGGTTCCCTCTAACCTGCTGCCATCGAGAGATGCATTGCAACTGCTGCAGTGGTCATGGTAGGCATAGTAGGTACCCGCAATCTGACAGAAGAGCAGTGGTTCTCCCTGTACAGCGATCACTTTGAGGGTTCCTTCTAGCAGAGAGTCCAGTCCATTCATCGCTCTCCATGAGCCGTTCTGCTCCGTTGTGTGCGTGCTATCCTTGCGTCGCCGAGGGGGAACGAATGTGACTGGCATGCCCGGGCGCGAAGGTGGATCGGTGACACCCTCTACCTGGAGATCTTCGAGGTCTGGAGCCACCTTATAGATGGCCTCTTCGATCGCCAGTTTGAGGGTGATGGTTGAGGAGGGACAGCCATGGCAACTTCCCTCGAGGCGCAAATAGGCTACGCCGTTTTCGACTTTGACTAACTCGACATTGCCGCCATGCGACCTGAGATAGGGCCGTACATCAACCAGCGCCCTGGCGATGCGTGTCTCGATGTCTACCGGGTGCAATCCATGAAGCAAAAACAAGGATGAAAGCAGATCGTTTTTCGTAAAAGTCTCGATCAGTGCGTAGCCTGATGCCTCAGACTGCGCAGTCAGTTCGAGTATGTGCGCCAGCCCTTCGCCATACATATCCAGGAGTGCCTGGACAAGTTCCTCGGTCGTGGCACGCGCACGTGGGTCAGGAAACTCGGCAATCTCCTGGATCAGCATCTCGATACGCTCCGCCCGGCGCTGGTGCTCCTGCAGGTCTTGTTGCATTAGGCATCCTCCTCTTTTCTAACGTATGATGTGCCGGCTACCCGGCACCCGCAGTTACCACTACATTTCCACTGCAGTTGCGTTGCGGACACCCCTGATTTCAGCCGTGGGGAGTTGCCAGGGCAGATTTGCCCTGGCAACTCCCCGGGCTAACACCTCTTATGGGGTCGGTAACGCTATAGGGCCTATAGCGTCACGCCAAATGTCGGTGAGTGAACTACCTGCAACTCTTTCCCCTCGCCAAGGTACATATGCACACCACATGGCAGGCATGGGTCAAAGCTGCGCACCGCTCGCATGATGTCGATGCCTTTGAACTTGTCGCCATTCTCTTCAAAGATAGGTGTGTTCTGCACAGCATCTTCGTAGGGACCGGGCGTGCCATAGACGTCTCGTACACTACCATTCCAGGGTGTGGGAGGATAGGGATGGTAGTTGGCAATCTTTCCGTTCTCGATGACCATGTGATGGGAAAGCACGCCGCGCACAGCCTCATGGAATCCACAGCCAATGGCTTCCTTCGGTACTGTGAAATCGTTCCATGTCTTGGTGCGGCCAGCACGTATCTCAGCAAGTGCCTTATCGATACAGTGCAGCGCGACAGCAGCAGAATAGGCCTGGAAGTAGGTTCGCGCACGGTTACGCTCGATAGCGTTGCTCCATTTTGGAATCTTCCACTCGAACTCCACCTCCGGCTTCGTGGCAGACTTGGGCAGCCGAATCTTGACACTGTTGCCGGTCGCCTTGATATAGCCTCCCAGGTCAACTATGCCGGCCAGGGCCGTCGCCCACAGGCGAGCGATAGGGCCACCGCCAGTATCCAGGGCCAGGTAGTCGCCAGTGCGCTTGTCAAACCAGCGCGGCGCCATCGTCCAGCTATACGCCCCGTCGAAGTCGCGTTTCTGTGGCTTGGGAATCGTCGTCTGATTCCAGGGATGGCGTTTGTCGACCGGGTTGCCGAGGGGGTCGCGATCAACGAATGTCCTTTCGTTCTGCCAGTCATCGTAGTAGGAGTGTCCCAGCAGAATACGGATGCCCAGGTTGATATCGACCAGGCTGGTCGTCACCAGTTTCCCGTCCACGATCACGCCAGGCGTGACGAACATAGCACGTCCCCACTTGTCCATGGTGCGATAATCATAGTCGCACACGTCGGGGTCCTGGAACGATCCCCAGCAGCCAATCAGGGTCCGCCGGTACCCAACCTGCTCGTAGCCGGGCAATGCCTGGTAGAAGAAGTCAAACAGGTCGTCGTGCAGCGGGACCATCTTCTTCATGAATTCGATGTACTTCATCAGACGAACCAGGTAGTCCGTGAAGAGTTGAACGGTGGCGACGGTGCCAACTCCCCCTGGATAGAGGGTCGAGGGATGGACGTGGCGCCCCTCCATCAAACAGAACTTCTCGCGGGTTAATCGGCTCATCTGGAGCCCCTCGAGGTAGAGTGTTCCAGTGAAGGGATTGAACGCCCGCATGATATCACCGATAGTGCGATATCCATGCTCACTCGCGTGCGGAGCTTCGGTTTTATTTGCCATCTCAAGCACACCCGGGTTGGTTTCCTTCATCATCTGCTCGCAGTAGTCGACGGCGACCAGGTTCTCCTGGAAGATATTGTGGTCGAACATGTACTCTGCCGCCTCACCCAGGTTGAGAATCCACTCGCCTAATGCCGGGGGCTTTACCCCATAGGCCATATTCTGTGTATAGACCGAGCAGGTCGCATGGTTGTCGCCACAGATGCCGCAGATGCGGCTGGTGATAAAGTGGGCGTCGCGCGGATCTTTGCCCTGCATGAAGAGGCTGTAGCCCCGGAAAATGGATGAGGTGCTATGGCACTCCACCACCTTGCGATTCTTGAAGTCAATCTTGGTGTAGATGCCCAGGCTGCCAACGATGCGTGTGATCGGGTCCCACGACATCTCTACAAGCTGTGATGGCGGAGTTGGGGTCTCTTCTCGTTCGATGTGCGTAGCCATGATACTCACTCCTTTGAATAAGCCACTGTACACTGATCTTGTCTAGTCGTGGTCACCATCGACCATGGTAGCCTGTGGTCAGTTCCTTGCCCTTGCGCCGCCAGGATGGTTCCTTGTTGGCCGTGTTTTGTGTCAACATGCGTAGATTCCGAATGAGCCTGCCGTAGGTGGAACTGAGAATGCCTGACGATAACTTCGCGCCAGGCGGCTCATCCATAAACGGCATAAATTTGTCCGGGAATCCCGGCATCGTACAGCCAATGCAGATACCTCCGACATTGGGGCAGCCGCCGATACCTGCCATCCAGCCTCGCTTCGGTACGTTGCATTGGACTACGGGTCCCCAGCACCCCAGCTTTACGATGCACTTCGGTGATCCATACTCGGTAGCGAAATCGCCCTGCTCGTAGTAACCAGCGCGATCGCAACCCTGATGAACTGTTTGACCGAAGAGCCAGGTCGGGCGCAAGGCATCATCCAGCGGAATCATCGGAGCCATGCCCGCTGCCTGGTAGAGCAGATAGAGGAGGGTCTCCATGAAGTTGTCTGGCTGCACCGGGCATCCAGGAACGCAAACAATTGGAATGCCCGCCCTGGATGTCCATTTCCAGCCCAAATAGTCAGGCAGGCCCATAGCTCCGGTAGGATTACCCTGCATAGCATGGATGCCACCATAGGTGGCGCAGGTCCCAGCTGCTACCACTACCAGGGCCTTGGGCGCTAGACGGTCGATCCACTCACAGGTCGTAATTGGTTGGCCGGTAACCGGGTCAGTGCCCAGGGCTGCCCAGTAGCCCTCGCTCTTGATCTTCTCGTTGGGAATCGAGCCCTCCACTACGAGCACAAAGGGATCGAGTTCACCCCGCTCTGCTTTATACCACCACGACATAAAGCTGTCGCCGCCTTGTTCATAGGCGAGCACGGGGTTATGGAGATGAACCTTGGGGAGCCCGGGGATGGCCCCCAACAAAACATCTTCGATGCTGGGTTGGGTGGCTGCGGTGATCGAGACCGAATCCCCGTCGCAGCCCAATCCAGCGGTTATCCAGACGATGTGGACATCCTCCACGCGCGTTCTGGTCGCCATGCTGTCCCTCCTCGAGCGCTGTCCGCTCGTGACCTGCTAAGAAACCGCACATAGAATAGCCGCAATTGGAATGAATCAATTGCAATCAACGGAGGTCACACTAATTCAAATAAACGTCAATAGAGGATACGCTAAGGCAAGAACTGCCTTCAGGAAACTTAGATTCGATACAACCAGCGTCGTAAATGGGGTGAACTGTAGTAGAATGACAGCATCCGTGTTCATTTGGTCTATCTGCAACCAGACTTCCTGTTCGGCGTTGTTTTTTATCTCACTACCGCTCTTTACGTAATACGTCCCTACATTCTGTACAGATTACAATAGGAGGTGTTGTTTTTTCTGAGTTTTCTAGCAGGTCGGGATGTAAGTTTCTTAGTCGCTTCGCTTCCCCGCTTGCAAATTCCTTGCCATCGCCTCTAATCGTGCGAGTGTCAGTTCTGCTGGCCGACCGAGATAGGTCTTTCTTCTGCCCGCACTCTCCCAGGTATAAGCATACCAGTAGACACGGCCATGGGTTCGCCTTTCTTTCCGTGCGGTGAAGCTCCCAGCGGTTCCACGGAACTCGAACGCCTCGATATGCTCGACGAGGTGCTCCCACTCCGTGTACCCAAAACACCTGCACGACCCATCTCGACACAATTCATACCCTGCGGCACATCCGCTCTCCGTCACCTGAACGACCGCCGTTGCTGCTTGCCTTGGCTTACCTCCTGCGGAGGGTCCTCGATCAATCGGGACGCTACCGTAGGCCCCCGATTGATCGGAGGGACCGCCGTAGGCGGGGGTCTTCTCGCCTCCTCCTTGCTCAAGTGCTCGCCTGAGGTGACGTACCCCCAGACGTATGCGCGCTTTGACAGTGCCGAGGGGTATCTGACAGCGCTGGGCGATCTCTCCGTGTGTCCATCCCCTAAAATATGCGAGTTCAATTACCGCCCGTTGCTCTGTGGGCAATTGCATTAGACATACTTGGAGTTCTGCGCTCTGTACAGAACTCCATGCCTCTTCCCACACGTCCGATAGGGCAAAGCGCTCATATGCTTCAACCTCCTGCCACGGTACCTGCAGTGTGGAACGGCGGCGCACGCCGCGTAAATAGTTAATGGCGTGGTGGTAGATGATAGAGAAGAGCCAGCCGCGAACTGGGCCCGCTTGGGGAGCGTATGTTGTGGCGCTTTGCCAGACGGCAAAGAACGCATCTTGTACCAACTCTTCGGCGACCATATTATCAGCGGTCATGCGATAGGCCAGCGCATGGAATCGCCCGCGGTAGCGGTGATAGAGACGTTCCAGCGCCCACATGGCTCCACCAGCGATGGCATCGATCAGGAACTCGTCACTCAGCTCGTCTTCTTCCATGTCCGTCTTTCATTTCTCGTACTGAAGGTCACTCCATCTATGCAACCTATGCAACTGTGCATGTAGTACGGGTCAGCGGTCGCCTGTGCTTCGCTCTAGCCGAACGTGGACCAGGCATGACAGTCCCAGCCTTTATGCACAGTATACCACCGGAGTGACTCCCTGCCTGGCTCGCGTGAACCATCACATCTATGCTCGATGCACAACACGAGCTCAGTGTTGTGCAACCCTGGTCCCCTCTCCTCTCTCACTCATCATATCGGGACGAGGCCTTTCCACTCTATATACATAATATATACAGAGGTGACCAGTGGTTTCAGAGAACACCCGTGCTGAGCAGCACTAAGCTGGACATGTCTGAACGACCTCAATTACAATACTTTACAATTTGCAGTATTGCCGTTGCAAGGGCAAAAACGCCCACACCGCAGTCCTGGCCAGCACCTCACGATGCTTTCTCCTTCTCAGAATTGCGGATTTGTCGCCAGGCTATTTCATGCTTTCGTATCGCTTGATATACGCGTCCACTTCCCAGCGCGGCAATCGTACCGTCGGGTCAGCAGAAAAAACCCGTAATGCACATAGGAGAGCTAGGGGGCTCATACCCGTATTTTACATATCCAGGAACCGTTCTTGAAAATAGCCAGAATTGGTACGTCAACGAAAGATCAGGCACAACAATGGTACAATGGGTGGGAGTGTATGTGAAGGAGACGTCGATCATGTTTGAGAGTGCTAAGAACCGCCTGGGGCAGCAAGTAGGCAACTATCGCCTCACCGGCTGGTTGGGACAGGGAGGATTCGCGGATGTCTACCAGGGGGAGCACATCTACCTGAAGACGCAATGCGCGCTCAAGATGTTGCATGTGCAGTTGTCAGAAGCGACCTTTCTCAACGAGGCGCGTACTATTGCGAGGCTGGAGCACCCCAATATCGTGCGGGTATTTGACTATGGGGTCGACAATGGAAATCCCTACCTCGTCATGAGCTACGCCCCCAACGGTTCCCTGCGCAAGCGCTTTCCCCGGGGGACGCGCGTAGAACCGGCGCAGGTCGTCACCATGACACAGCAGATTGCTGCCGCCCTGGACTACGCGCACCGGCAAAAGCTGATTCATCGCGATGTCAAACCGGAAAATATGCTCGTCGGACAGCACGACCAGGTGCTGCTGAGCGATTTTGGCCTGGCCCTGGTGGCCCAGAGCGCGAGTTCACAGACGGCCTGTGGTCTGGCCGGGACGATCCCCTATATGGCGCCGGAGCAGTTGCAGCGCAGGGTCTGTTTCGCCAGCGACCAGTACGCGCTAGGGATCGCAGTCTACGAATGGTTGTGCGGGGAACGCCCTTTTACCGGCGCCTTCTCCGAGATAGCCGGTCAGCAGGTGCTGGCCGCGCCTCCTTCGTTGTGGACAAGAGTTCCCGGCCTCTCGCCCGTGGTGGAGCAAGTGGTGTTCAAAGCGCTCGCCAAAGACCCGGCCGGGCGCTATGAGGACGTCACGACCTTTGCCAATGCTTTACAGGAGGCCTGCAGGCAGCCTACATCTCTCTCTTCCACTCCAGTCGTGCTTGTCCCAGCTGAGCAAGCGCCCCTGCCACCGGGTGCAGTCTCGCTCTCCGGCCCGCACGATGCACAGCTCGCCATTGCCACATCCGAGCAGGCGCCGAACCAGTTCAGCCAAGGGCGGTCAGGCTTCCTGGATCAATCAACGGCGGTGCCGGTACCAAGCGCGTCGTCTCCCTCGTTTCATGACCCGGTTCAGTCTGCCACGACGATACTATTGCCCCCAGTACACGCGCCCACGCAACCATCTCGGCGTCGCGACGCTCCCTGGCGAGCCGCGCTGCTACTTGTCTTTTTGCTTGTGGTAATCGCGGGCGGCCTGGGCGCATGGTACGGCCTCGCCCATCTCTCCGGACGCGATTTGAAGCAGCCCGTACCTCCTGGCACAGTACAGCAGAACCCTTCCACGGCAGTGATAGGGAATGCTCCGGCAACGGCAGGCGCCAATACTACCGCGACGGTCGGGCAGGAAACACCCATCTCAACACCGGGTACACCCTCGGCGCATACGTCGACACCAACGACTGGGCCAACGCTCACCCCCACGCCAACGGCGGTCCCAGATTGCCTCAAGGGCTCCCCATCAGCGCTCACTTTTTCCTCTCTTTCACTGAAGCCGCAGGTGGTGACTTTGACCAACTGTGGCGGTGGAACAACCGACTGGTCTTCCCTGGCGCAAACCGAAACTGGAGGAAACTGGCTGAGCGTGAGCCCATCGAGTGGGAAGGTTGATCCGCATCGGGATGAGAACGTCAGTGTGACCGTCTCACACCTCTCTCTGCCACTTGGCAACTATCACGGCACTATCACCTTTACGCAGGGTTCTGCTACTTGGGTCTTGACGGTAGATTATACTATCATCTAAGCATCACGACGACGAAGAAGTCGAGGCCATATGATAGCTCAGAACCGACCAGCACCTTGAAGCGCTGAGCGCCTTATACATTTTGATCGCTCCTTATTATCCGGCACAATCCTAAAGATAAAGAGTAACCGTCAAGTACTCATTTTTGGCTTTTAAGGGAAGAACTGGTAGATCACTCCCTTACAAAGTCTATTTTCCTTGACAAATACTTGACTATTTGATACGTTGCACGCACAAGATAGAGGTTGGTTGCGGAGGCTTATTACAACCAGAATTCTCGACTTGAGCCCAAAAACATTAGAACGCATACTAAAAAGCAAACTATTCCAGTTAATCACACTAATCAAGTAAACTATGCTGATCGGGCTAAGATGATGTTCGACGAAGGGAAGGTTTTCTACAAAATCAGAGACTATAAAAAAGCCTACCAGGCCTTCGAGCAAGCCATACAACTTGACCCAAATAATGCTGCAATCCATGAAGCCAGAGGAGCAATTCTCTACGAACTTAAACGCTACAAAGAAGCTGGTGCCAGTTATGAACAAGCTGTTCAACTTGATCCCATTTATAAAAGTAGCTATATTGCCAAGAGCGACGAACTCCTGATTGAGGGAAAGTCACTTTACACAAGTAAACGTTACAAAGAATCACTCATTGTTTTTGAGCAGGCGATCCAGTTTCATCATATGAACAAGAGAGCCTACATTCTTAAAAAATGGGTACAAGATAGGATCGCGCATTCTAAGGCGAATAAAGGAGGCTTAAGTAACGAGCCATTTCGCTGTGAATAGCCCAAACTATTCAATCCGTCCAACAATTACAAAGTCCTGATGCTACTTTGGATGGCCACTCCAGCCTGCCTCGTGACCAATGGGAGGTCAAAGAAACAATGCTTGACCAGATGACCAAAATCCGCTTGTAGATCTGAGCAACCTGCCAGCCTATTTTATTGGTCTTGCATGTCCGGCTGTGGATCCTTCCAGTCTTCCGGCATCACGATTCTCGCTTCGACGCCAGCATACTCTTTCAAGAGATACAAAAGATTGCTCCCACCGAGTAGCTCAAGAGGTTTGCCGTCGGCAAACTCGAAGGATGCTTTGCCGTAGCCGCTAGTTGTGACCAGTATTCCCTTCGATGCCCCTTCGTTTTGTACCGTGCCAAAGAGATCACGAACGGCACTCACACCGACCGTATGTTTATAGCGTTTGGCTTGAATGACTACTTTTCCGCCGAAAATAGGACGTGGATCGTAGGCAACACAATCTACCCCGCCATCGCGCGATGCTTGAGTAAGTCGCGTTTCCAGTCCCATCTTCTGGAACAGATTCGTAATCAAAGACTCGAACTCAGAGGGGGTAAGATCCATCAGATTAGGGCGCTGATCCAGCCCTGAAAGCACATCTGTTTCTTCGATGAAACGAGGATCGACCATATTGAACTCGAGCACTGGTCGTACTGGGACGAGTTCTGCTGGGCTTTTTGAAACGGATGCATTCAGCACCTTGAGACATGCTAGAGGGTCAACTCTGCTCAAATCGAGCTGCATAAAGATGTCTCTACTAGTCCTGAGTGTGACCAGACACGTTCGTAGAGGTCGACCTGTACCTTTATCAATAGTGTCAACATAGCCATTGAAAACAATCGTCTCCAGAAATCCAGTGCGATCGGCTTTGAACAGCTCCTTCAGGGTACGCAACGTCACCTGGGCAATAACCGAGGAGTAGAGCGTTTTTCGTTGCGCCAAAGGTCTCACCATCTCTGTAACTTCGTCTTTTGCTTTGACGTATTTGTAGGATCCAACTCCAGGAACAATTTCGAGGGAGGGAAGGTCACACTCAACAACAAGCTGCTTCGATTCGGGAATATACGCCAGCTTCGCGTGTTGTGGGAAATTCTCCGGGTAGGAG
>WNGL01008837.1_pt1 | contig 11728 bp, 7 predicted proteins | sample 5400591 | NCBI WGS metagenome assembly WNGL01 (sample SAMN13153377, study PRJNA577476) | soil metagenome | isolation source: 80 cm soil or saprolite under Garry oak tree replicate 1 | place: USA:California | collected 2016-06-15
GAATAGCTAGACTTTCGGCTCCCACCCGGGCTCATACGCGCGCCCCCAGAGTTTCGCGGCCTCGGCATCCCCCTGGATGCGGCCCGTCTTGGGATCGCAACGCAGCACCCGGCCAGTGCGTAGCGCGATATTGCCAAGCTGCGTGAGCAGCGTGCTCCGGTGCCCCTCGAGGATCGGCGCGTTCGGGCGCGCGTTGCCGCGGATCGCGTCGACGAAGTTGGCGAAGTGCACCGAGTCGAGGCTGGCCGCGGGTCCCACGCGGTCGATCTTCTCCTCTTCAGCCCTGGCAGCAACCTTGCGCACCTCCTTCCCCTTGGCATCGTAGACGGTGTAGCTGTTGCCGCCACCGATTACGATCGTGCCATTCTCGCCGTGGAAGCTGCAGCCGTAGCCGGTGCCGTCGGGGCCGTACGCGTTACACGACAGCCCCTCCCAGGCGATGGCCTTGCCCCCTTCGAACTCGCACGTGATGGTCTGGGTATCGGGTGTTTCCCAGTCGTCCTGGAAGTTGTGGTAGCGCCCTCCGGCCGACGTGACCCGCATCGGATAGTCGACGCCGAGCGCCCATCGGCAGAGGTCGATCGCGTGCGTGCCGTTGTTCCCCGACTCGCCCGTGCCCCAGTGCCAGAACCAATGCCAGTTGTAGTGGACGACATTGTCGCGGTAGAGGCGCCGGGGCGCAGGGCCTTGCCAGAGGTCGTAATCGAGCCAGCCCGGGACCGGCGTTTCCTGGCCGCGGCCTATCGAGCCGCGGTCACTCGCATACCAGGCGCGCCCATAATACACGCGCCCGATTGCTCCGCTTCGCGCGGCCTCAACCGCCTCGATCACACGCGGCCAGGAACGGCGCTGGCTCCCCATCTGGATGATGCGGCCGTGCTTCGCGCTCGCCTCGACCAGCATCTCCCCCTCGCGCGGGTTGTGGCTGCATGGCTTCTCCACGTAGACGTGCTTGCCGGCCGCGGCCGCGAGCAGACCGGCCGGCGCGTGCCAGTGGTCGGGCGCCGCGATCACGAGCGCGTCGAGCTCTTTCTCGGCAACAACACGCCGCACGTCGCGGGCGCCCGCGGGAGCCTTGCCGCACGCCTCGGTGACGGCCGCAGTCCCCTTGGCGACGGCGCGCTCGTCGACGTCGCAGATCCACGCGACCTCGGCCCCTTCCAGGCGCGCGAACCCGCGAGCCAGCGCGGTACCGCGGCTGTTGGTCCCCATGACGGCAAGCACCACGCGATTCGAAGGGGCTGCCGCGCCGCGCACGGCCCTCAGAACTGCCGGCGCAGCCGCGGTTGCAAGCGCGCCCCGGCGGACGAATTCACGACGATTCAATTTGAAGCTCATTGGATGTCCTCCAGGAAATAGTGCGATACGGTTCCGGTCAGGCTCGTGAACACCGACCACCACAGGACAATCCGGGTCAGAACCCTTCGCGTCCCGATGCGGTCCGCCATCGACCCGGTCGGGATTTCAAAGGCTGCATACGCGATCGCAAACACGCCCACCACCCAGCCCCACTTGTCCGGAGTGATCCCGAGGTCTTGCTGCATCCGCGGCCCCGCAACCGAAATGCACACGCGATCGACGTATGTGATGATCGAAAGTAAGAAGAGCAGTACGAGCACGATGTGCCGGGATTTCATAGGCGCCATTATGTCCGAGTTGAGCCCCAAAGAGGGAGCGCAAAAGGAGTGGAGTACGGAGTGGATTTCTCTACGGAAGCTCTGCGGAAGGCGCAGACGAGAATTATTCTGAGCAGGCGGCAAATCCAGGCGTGCCGTACGGGAAAGGTGTGCCTAAAACATTCCACGCCGATAGCGTCAATGGGCATAAAATGGCGAGATCGTTTACGAGAATGCTTTCGTGGCTGCTACGGTCGGAAAGCACGTTTCCTGCGAAAAACCTCTGGGGATTACTGTCGAAGAGGCGGACCGTATTTTGAAAGACGCGCGAAGATCCGACGCCATTCTTCAGATCGTTGTCAGCAAATGCGATATTATCTGGCTGCAAGGCGCCGTCCCGCTTCCATTCGTGAAAACCGCCGGCCGTTTGCAGACATTCGTGTGGCGGCTAGCGCGGCGCTCACGACGATCATGGGAAGCACCGCGATCTACGAAAGGCGCATGGTTACCTGGAACGAGCTAGGGGTTCCGTGTGATTTTTGCGACAGGAGAGTACTGATGACCGATATCTCCGCTCCCGCGCCACGCCCGAGGGCGATTGCGGCACTCGCACTTGTCTTGTTTGCTCCTCTTGCGGTCGGGGCCGCCGATGAGCGCCAAACACTCCCTTATCGCTTCTTGCTTGTCATTTCTAATCAGTGGAAAGATCCGGCGAGCTACGTGATCGAGGGTGGAGGAGAGTTTCAAGTGATCGCAACCCTTTTGAAGACCTGGGGCCTGCCGTTTGATGTTCTTCGACTCGATCAGCAAAGGCTCGACCGTTACCACATGATCGACCGGGAAGGCCGTCCCCTCTATGGGACCATCATCTGGGACGCCGATCCATCCGGGTTAGAAGGAAAGGACCTAAGTTTCCTGCCATCGCTGGTGAAAGACTTCGGAGTGAATCTCGTAATTCTCGGCGACACGGTCTCCGCGCCTGAAGCCGCGAATCTTGCGGGCCTGGATTACATCAGCGAGTACCGGTTGGGTGACGGCTTCACCTTCGCGGGAGAGCATTTCATCACGCGCGGGCTCGCGGGAAGAGAAAAGGAATTTTTGGCGGGCACGGGATGGGAGATCTCCGGCAGCAAGGTCGCCCCGAAGGAAGCGACCGTACTCGTGAAACGTGCGCATCTTCCGTTCCTCACTGTGCATGAGTTCCCCGGGACCGGCCGCGTGGTCTGGTTAGGGGCCCACCGGGGCAGCACTCAGATTTCCAAGCAGGTTGTGCGGGACCTGTTCAAGCGCTCGCTCGTCTGGGCGCAGGGCTATGCGCTTTACGCGGAGCATCCGAAAAGCATCATCCTCTTCATGGACGACTTCGGCACGTCGGACAGAACCTATCTGCCCTACTGGCATTACCGCACCCTCAACGAAGAGGACATCCGCAAGGGACTCATCGAGCCTTTGAAGCGGCACCATGCCGTGCTGAACCAGGATCTTCTCACCGGCTACGTGGACCGTAAAGCCCGTCGCATCGTGAATCCGTGGAAGCAGCAGGTGATCGACGAGATCGACGGGAAAACGCTCCACGACTATGTCTCCGCTAAACGCGGGCTGGACGCCGGTCTGCATGAAGGTGTGTTTGAAATCCAGTGCCACGGCTATACACACATGCTGCCGGATCTGGAATCTCCTCCCGGACCCTTCTGGACGGCCCCGATGGACGGCACTGGGACACTGGGCTTCGACGTAGAGTTTGGCGACGAACTGCGGAACAAGGAAGTTCCGGCGATTACCCAGAAATTTCTCCTTTCGCGAGGTATCGAGAACATCCGCAAAGACTTTGGCGTGACGCCTCTGTTTGTCATCAACGGGGGAGGAGCCTGGTCCAAGACATATCCGAACAACAGCCCGCGAATCGCCGCGGAGATGGGTTTCGGACTGTCGAACTTCGGATCACCTGGGTATCTTGGAATTGATCTTGTGATATCGCCCATGGAGCCGGTGGTTCAGCGCACTACCTGGGCGTACGACCGAAAGCTGAGTGGTGCTGACATCCCGTGGACCATGGACGCCCCCTACTTCATCATCTTTCACGACCGGGACATATCGTTGGACATCACCGCCGCCGAGCGCCTCCTGACAAGCCTTGGCGACGGAGTTCGCTACCTGTCGGCAAATGAGTACTGCGGATATCTTCATGCCTGGATCGAGCGGGCGGACGAAACCGTTCAGCCGCTCTCCCTGGCCGTTAACTACGACGACCACTATTGCCAGTATTTCGCTTCGCACGAGTCCGCCTGGACCCTGCACCTGTCCGATGAAACGCGCCGGGGATTGAAGAACGCAGTCCCCGAAAAGCAGACCATCATTCTCCCAAAGGGCCTCGGACGTCATGTTGTCAACGTCGAACGGCCTGCAAAGTAGGAGGTTCCCCATGAAGACGACCTTAACAAGTCAGACATCCGCGTCACCGGCGGCGCCGTCGTCCGCTTCCGTGGAAGGTTCCAAGCCTGTCACAAAGCGGCTTATCTCCTTGGACGCTTTTCGTGGCTGGACGATGTTCTGGATCGTCGGCGGCGGAGCCATCATGACCGGCTTACAGGCTCTCGGGCACAACCCGGTGATCGATACCATCGTCTATCAACTGAACCACACGCCGTGGCAGGGTTTGCGTTATTACGACCTCATCTGGCCGTCTTTCATGTTGATGACCGGAATGTCTCTGCCGTTCTCCTACGCCAAGCGCTCTCTGACGCAGACACACAGAGAGATTTTCCTGCGGGTCGCACGAAGGGCGCTCGTGCTGTTTCTGCTGGGCTCGATCAGAGAATCCGTAAATCTGAAGCATCCGTACCTGGTGGAATTAAGCAGCGCGCTGCAGCCGATTGGAATCGCGTACTTTTGTGCATTCCTGCTGGTCCGCAAGTCGTGGCGCTTCCAGGCCGCTGTCTGCGCCTCAATCCTGGCCGCGTACGCGCTCTTGCTGGCATTTGTCCCCGTCCCGGGTGTTCCGGCCGGCAGCTATCAACAAGGTAAGAATCTGGTGGCCGCCGCGGATATTGCTGTGCTGGGACGGACTCACGAGGAGGGATGGGGGACGGTACTCAGTACAATCCCTACCATCGCCACCACAATCCTGGGTCTGCTGATCGGAGAGCTTCTGCGAAGCAATGGGCCGCAAAAGACGAAGGTCCGTATCATGGCTCTGGCCGGGGTCTCCTGCGTGGTGCTGGGTCTGGCGATGGACCCTATCGTACCCGTCATCATGAAGCTCTGGACCACTTCGTACGGCCTCGCATCCGCGGGTTGGGCTTGCCTGTTCTTTCTGGTTTTTTACGTGGTCGTTGACGTGTGCGGTTATCGCAAGTGGACGTTTCCATTCGTCGTGATCGGCATGAACGCGGTCACTGTGTATATGGGCCGGACCCTCGTCCCCCTCGGAAGGATTGTGGGCATCCTCACCGAAGGACCGGCGGCAGTCATGGGCTCGTTCGGCCCGCTGTTCCAGGCAGCCGCGCTCCTGGTCGTAGAGTGGCTGATCCTTTACTGGATGTATAAGCGAAAGATCTTCCTGGCGGCGTGACTCGGTTGCCTTCCATTACGTGCGCCCTCTGGAAGCGTTCCGACCTCAGCACTGAAGCAGTCAAGGAAAACATGATGCAAACGCCCGGGACATTTCGAATCGATGGAATTATCCCGATCATTCCGACTCCCTTTAATGAGGAGCAAGAGATCACCTGGGAAGATCTGATCGAATTCGAAGCCGAGTTTAAAACTCGATACGCCCTCTCACTTCGACCATGCGCTGGCCGGCTCTTTCACCTGAGTACAGGCCGTAGGTTTCTCCAATCACCCCAACACCGCCCGGTACAGAGATGTTGTTGGCCGGGAACAGGAAGTTCGCGTGGTTGAAGACGTTGGAGATCAGCCCCATGAAGTCGAAGTGCACTCTTTCCGTGATTCGAAATCGCTTGAGAAGAGTCACGTTGTGGACCTGAATCCCCGGGCCTTCCAGGATGTTGGCCCCGCTGTTGCCGAACCTCCCCGCTGGCGGGACGGCGAAGCAAGAAGCATCGAACCAACCATTGATCGAGCGTTGCTCCGTCGGCAGGTTGCCGTCGCAGATGCGATCGGGAAGCCCACTGCGCGTGTTTGTGTTCGATGGGTCACTGCCGGAAAACGTGGGCGAGAAGTACTGGCCGGTCTGCAGATAGGTCACCCACACAAGTCTCCAACCGCCGATGACTTGGTCCGCAGCGCCGGGTATGGCACCAAGGAACCGGCGCCCATGGCCAAAAGGCAACTCCCAGACTGTGTTAAAGACCACCCGGTGCTTCGCGAAGAAATCGCGGTTCCAAACCAACGGACTGTACGGATTTTCCAAGTTCAGCATATTGTTCATGCCATGAGCCCAGGTCCAGTGAGCGTCAAATGTGACCCACCCTACGCGCCGGTTGGCCTGAAAGGTCATGGAGTCGTAGTTGGTTGCGCCATCCGTACGGTAGACGGTCGTGTTGACGAATTGAGGGTAGGGGCGGCGACTGGTGCTGAACGGGATCGGGCTCGGCTCCGGTTTGTTGATGTTCATGCTGTAGTTCAAATTCCGGTTTCGCGAACCGATATACGACAGACGGAAGCCGACATCGCCCACCTGCCGCTCCACCGTCGCGTTGAACTGGTGGATCATACCGTTCTTTGCCTGCAAAGGAACTGCCCTGACGTTCTGGGAAGGGACATCCGGCGAAACGCCGCCGGATGGGAACGGATCCGGCATCTGGAACAGTGGCACCCCGTTCGTGATTTCGTTTAAGTACGTCTCACTGACCTCAAAGGGCCCTCCTCCCTGTCGCCGGGCAAACTGCCCTAAGAACTCGTTGTATATTCCGTAGCCTCCGCGAACTACCGTCTTGTCGGTCAGCCGGTAGGCGACGCCGATTCGGGGAACGAAATTGCGCATGTCCGGGTCGGGTACGACCTGCCCGGTGACGACACCGATCGCCTTGGGGTAATAGGGGCTGACTTTCGACATCGCCTTTTCAGGCACAATCACGTTGCCCGTCTTGGGATCCCAGTTGAACATCAGGCCGTCGTCATACGTGGTGGCGCTGAACCGGTCCCAGCGCAGCCCGACGTCCAGCGTGAGCCTGGGCGACACTTTGAACGTATCCGTGATGAAGATTCCGAGCTCTTTGGTCGAGTAACTCCGGTTCAGAATCGGGTTCAGCCGCGTGCTGGAGATGGGTAACCCAAGAAGGAAGTCGGCATAAGCATTTCCGGTCAAAGTGCCGTCAAATTCGAAGTTGCCATAGTTGTCGTTGGGGACCCTTGCGTCGAAGCGGAAGTACGATCTCTGCTCGAAGCCGAACTTCAACACGTGCTTGCCGACTGCCCGGGTCACATTGTCGGCGTACGTGAAGTTCCGATGGTCTATTGTGAAACCAATTGCACCACCTTCTCCAAGAAGAGTCATGTCCGGGTAGCCGGTGATGCGGAAGGTCGGAAATCCGGCAACGTCCGTAACGCCGGCAGCATTGACACCCTGAAGCCCCAGCTTTGTCACTATAGCCGCCGCCGGCTCAGGCTGGATACCTTCCATGGGTATGCCAGACTTGATTCCATCCCGGTTGCCCCCGAAGGTGAAGGTATTCACGGTAGTCGGCGAAAACACGTAGATATCCGTCGCAACCCACGAGTGGCTTTGGCGGTTGGATGGCACGCTCAACGTTGGATAGGGCCCCGCGTTGATGTAGCGCGGCAAGTAACCCTGGAATCTGCCGTAAAGGGAGTGCTTATCGTTCAGCCTGTGATCCACTCGGACCGACCAGACATCCGCGCGGAACTGGTCGTCGGGATAGGGATGGATCCAACCGAGGTTGTCCACCAGTCCGGGACGGTTCGGCCGAGGAATGTAGCCCTCCTGAAGCGTCGTTGCGACACTGCTGAGGCGCTGAGAAGGAATCTTATTGTCGGGGAACGGAACGTCGGTGAGCGGGTCGATGATAACGACCGCCGGGCTGGAGGCAAGCAATTCCGAGAAGTCTCCGGCTCGCATCTTGTCAGTAGGCGCGCTTGTAAGATAGAAGGCCTTTCCCGGGACCCGCTCGCCGTTCCACAAGCCATAGAAGAACGTCTTGTCTTTGAAGATCGGTCCGGAGGCGCTGAGGTTCATGGTATGGTAGAGGACCTTGGCCTTTTGATCCTCGAAGAAGTTTCGGGCGCCTAAGGCCGAGTTCCGGTGATAATACGAGGCTTCTCCATGAAACTGGTTTGTTCCGCTCTTGCTGATCGTGTCGAAGAACCCCACCCTCGCGTACTCCGCCGTTTGATTTACGGCGACGGCCTTGACTTCCTGGACCGCTTCCATGTTGACAGTCTGGCTGTTTAGGGTTTCTTCCTTGATTCCGTCCTGGCCCATGTTCACCTGGTTTCCGCCCTGCCCGGCGAACGTCGGGGCGCCCCAATCACCCGGCGCGCGCTGGACCTCGGGCAGAATGGCCAACACCGCATATGTCCCGGAAAACGCGTTGCCGGGGATAGGCAAGTCCCAGTAGCGCTTGGCTGCGTTGAAATCGGCGCCGATCTTCCCCTGCTCGGTTTGGATTGCCTCCGCCGCCGCACTCACGGTCACCTCTGAGGTGACCTCCCCGACTTCGAGAGTAATATCGACGCGCCGCACCTGGTTGCTCTGCAACATAACGTCGTCCACCACCGCCCGTTTGAAGCCGGTCTGCGTCGCGGTCACTTGATAGTTGGCTGCCTTCAGCCCCGGCATTTCGTAATTGCCCTGCGCATCCGTGCTGGCGGTGCGAGCCGTGATGTTGGTCGAAACCTCACGCGCGGCAACCGTAACTCCAGGTATAACAGCGCCACTGGAGTCGATGATCGTTCCGCGGAGAGTCGATAAGCCCTCTTGTCCCATCAGGGACCGGCACAAAAGAAGGGAGAGAGACATTGCCGCGATGGCTACGTTGCGAGACCTCGTTTCTCGAGTTTGCATACAACCTCCTTTTCCCATTGGCCTCCATGGACGGAGCGTACGTTTGCAGGTTTGAAAGAGTATCTTGCACGTTTGTTTGCCAGTCAAGCCTCTTGCCCTTTGTGCAGAGCCGCTTGTCCATACAAAAGTGTCAAGGCTACGACAAGATGGCGAAGGGGGGGCCTTTTCAATGCGGCAGCACACGCACGGTCAAACAGCCGTCGAGGGACCTGCGGAACGCCCGGGAGCGTACGCATCCTGCGCCATCAGGGACTACTTGGATAAAAAGACACCAAAGACGAACTATGCTCCGTATATTCATTCGGGGGGTGTCGTTAACAGCAAACGGCGGCAAGGAGATCATCCTCAAAAACATCGACACGTGCGTTCCCAAAGCGCCGCATTTCGGCGTGCCGCAGGAGAATGTATATTAGGCTAAGCCTAACCCGAGTCATGGCCGTCCCGGCCGTGACCCGTGAGATTCAAACTGCCCCGCAACATTTCTTGTATTTCTTGCCGCTGCCGCACAAGCAGGAGGCGTTTCGACCTGGTTTGCCGGCCCCGACTGAGGCGCGCTCCGTCATTGAGAGCTTCGGCTTGCCGAGTTTTCTGGCGATAGTGGTGCACAGGCCGACAAAGGACCACGTGAAATCCTCCGGCGAAGACTCCTTGAGCCGGTGGAAGCGCCACTGGTCATGCAGCCGCCAGGTGTCGTGAAGGAGTCTAAAGGCGCCACCCGGATCGCCGCCGTCGAGACGAATCTTCGCCAGGCTGAATGCCGCCTCGGCGCACGCGGGCTCGAGCGCCAGGCACTTGCCAAAGCAAACCGCGGCAAGCTTGCGGGAGCCTATGTGGACATAAATATTGCCGAGCCCCAGCAAATCAGGAACACTGTCCGGGTCCCGCTCAACACGGCGGCGATACTCCTGCACCGCCGTGCGGGGCGACACGAGTCTGCCGTTGTGGAGGGAGGCTATCAAGAAATGAATAGGCCCACGGTATTTCACCCCCTGACCGACTGCCATGCTGTACTTCACAAGCTCGGCCGTAACTGCCATCAGCCCCATCTTGCCGGGCTCGAACGGGCCGAGGGAACCACAGGACGGACAACTGATGTCGCCCCCGATACAGAAATGGTCTTTTGGATGCTTCAGACTGATGTAGATGCCGGGCATTTCAAATTGGTTGGTTTCACCGCAAGACTCGCAGCGCAGCTCCATGTTCGGGGGTTTATCCATCACATCTTCGACCGTTAACTCGTCGAGCGGTTTGCTCGATACCTTGTCTTTGCGCTGCCGGGCGCGTTTTCTTGCCTCGTTCAGCGGCGGTCTTTCGATGTCCAGGACGGCACAAAGCGTGCTGTAGGTCTCGTCCACCGCGGAGAGCTTGCGGTGCAGCTGGCCTTCGAGGAGATCGAAAAACCTTCGGTCCGGGACTGCCTCAGCCGCCAGGCACCAGAGCTCCAAATCGCCAGGTTGAGACCGGACCTCAGGGAAGCGCTCCGCCAAGAACTGCACGGTTCTCTCATCTCCGCCAATGTGCTCCAGAACGCCGTAGCCATAGATCCGCTGTGAGGAGTCGAAGTCACTCCACCGGCCTATGATGGTTTCCCGGGCTTCGATGCCGATCTTCGCCAGAGCAACGTGTGCGGATTCGGCGATGAAGTCTCTCGAGCTCTTGCTGATGCAGTCAATCAAACGATCGACGAACCCGGCATGTCTGAGATCCCCCATCATCCGGGTCATATGGACTCCGCCGTAATGATTACAGGCTTTCCTCAACGCCTTTACCATAGCAGGCGCAAGCTCTTGGATGTGGAAACGCCGGAGAGCATCGACAACTGCCTGGTAGCACGGAAGATCGGCGATGTCGTACGAAGCAATCCCGATCAGAGAGGACATCTCGTAACCTTCAAAAGTGAAACTTCTCCTGGCATGGTGCGCGGCTGTCGCCGCAAGGAGAAAGGAGGCCAGCATCTCGCAGTCTCGGTTGTCGTGCAGATTCGGCGCTGTCCCGGCCAGAGCACGAGCAAACCCGGCCGCTTTCGAAGAATCGCTTTGCCCCGGAAGCAGCTCCAGAGCGGCTGCCAGCCTGTCGCGTCCTTTGGCGCGGGCAGCCTTGTCCATCGGCTTCAGCGGCGCACCGCTTTCGAAGAGCTCAGAAAGGTCATGAAAGCCCTGTCCGCTCCGCTCCAGCCTGTCTCCGGCATGCTCGAAATAGGGGAGAGCGGGAGAGAGTACCTCATAGGCGGCAGACAGAGAGGCCTCCAAAGATCGCTTCTCATCCTCCCCTTCCGCTTCCTCAAAGCCCCGGGCGAGCAAGGCAACGGCTTTGCTCGTGTCGCTGCCTGTCGTGGCCTGAACCATCTCGACCAAAAGGTGCCACCATGCCCCGTCGTCCCCTCGACCTTCAACCTTGGCCACCAAAGCTTTGGCAATGTCCGCCGCGTCCTTTCCCATGCGCGCCACGGCCTGGAGCGCCCCCGATAGCTTCTCCTTGTCGAGAAGGATGTCCGGGAATTCCACGAACCTGGTCAGTATGCGATGGAAGTCCTGGGGCGCGAGCTCGGCGATCCTGACCGCAAACAAGCGGGCCCTGGCGCCTTTCCAGAACTGCCAGTTGTCGAGCATGTATCCCTGGACAGGAATGAACAAACTGGTCTCGAGACTTGTGAAGACATCGAAAACCAGGTCCCACCTGTCTGTCTCGATGATCTGTCTGAGAGTCGTCTCGTCGAACAGAGCTTCCAGCTCGTCTGCCTGACCCTGGTCGCCAATCTCGCGAGCAAACTTGATTCGTTCCATGACCCACTTGGCAACAAACGGATCCCCCGGCCGCCTTGGATGCAAGACCACGGTGACAAACTCCTCCCAAACTTGACTTACATGAGCTTATGCGTATTTCTATCGCGAGGTCGTTGCGGGAGCAAGCGAATTTCCTGCGGCCGGGTAAGAGCGAGTCAATTCTTCTTCATCATGCCGCCGTGATCTGCTCAGAAGCCGTGGAGAATTTAATTCGTGTCAATTCGTGGCGGTCTTAATGGCCACGAATTCCACGAATTTCACGAAGACGACCACTGCGATTTGGATAGCATCTGTTGAAATACAATTTCTTCACAGTCTCTCCGGCCGCGGCGCTGCGTGACTCT
>WNGL01008838.1_pt1 | contig 11727 bp, 14 predicted proteins | sample 5400591 | NCBI WGS metagenome assembly WNGL01 (sample SAMN13153377, study PRJNA577476) | soil metagenome | isolation source: 80 cm soil or saprolite under Garry oak tree replicate 1 | place: USA:California | collected 2016-06-15
GACAAAACTGTCCGGTTACAAGTGGACCTGCTCCGGCCGGTGACGATGCTGATCGGTAACGTTCCGCTGCGGGGCCTGAGGGCTCAGGATGTCCGGCGCGCCCGCAGCTCCGGCCGCCGCCTGCAGGTTACTCGGGCGGTCTCCAGCCAAGGTGGCCTCATGGCCGCCGGAATCAAGATCCACCTCGGCCACATCCACCGCGGCAAAGTCGTCACCGTCGTCATCAAGGACAGCCAGTTCCGGATCCGGCACGACGGGACCCGGCTGGCCGCCCACCCGTGAACCGTCATCAAGGAGGTCAGCTGCCGCAGCGCAAGCGGCCACATGAAATGCAAGGCCTAGTGATCGTCTCAGGGACCGCAATGAACCGGCCACGGCGAGGCCTTTCCTGGCTCGACCGTCCGGGCGCTGGTCGTTAGGCTCGGCACGTGGTGACCGAGACCGACCTTGCCCTAGGCGACGGGCGCACGCTGCACGTTTACGGCTTACTTCGCGTCCGCCCGGTTCGACCCGGAGGCATTCACCCCGGCCGATCATGCCGCGCTCTTCGGTCCATGGTCATGGATAGGCACCGTGGCCGGCCGGGCCCTGGAAACCGACCAGGGCGGGATGGTGGACGACGACCTGGCCTACGTCACCCCCTGGGGTTGTGACCCCAGGCAGGTAAGTACCCCCGTCCTGTTCGTGCACGGCGCCTAGGACCGGATCGTGCCCAGCTCGCACGCCACGTGGCTGGCACAGCGCTGCCGCACGGCGGAACTATGGCTACGCCCAGACGACGGACACGTCTCGATCCTCAACTCCAGCGTCACGGCCCTGGACTGGCTCCGCGAGCACGCCACTCACCGCTGAGCCCTAACCCGTCCCGCCAGGCTAACCAGCCAGAGCGTCGCTGAGCCGCTTCAGGGCAGCGAGTCGCAGGTACGCCGGGTGTCGTGAACGCGGATACGGCGTACGCCAGTCTTAGCGCACCGCAGGTCGAACCTTCGACCGACTGCCCGCAGGCCAGAGGCCAGGCCCGATAGGCGCGCGGCGAACTAGATGGTGACGGTCGCTCCGTGGCCTGCCCTGGCGCGCATTCTGGCAGCGGGCGCTGAAGTGCGCTGAAGCGGCCGGGCACGCTCAGGGCGTTGCCCAGTACTGGGAGCTGTAGAGCAGTGCGCGGCCCTGCTTGAGCCAAAACCTCCGGGCTCGTCAGACCGATCAAGTCTCCAGATTCAGGCTGGAATGCGGAAATATCGAAGATCCCGCAGAACGCAGCTCCGCTGATCTTTGCCGACACGACCTATCGTATTGGCATCGGGCATGGCTGAGATAACGGTCAGAAGGGCGGCGTGGAGCATGTTCGAGCGGTTTACCGACCGGGCACGCCGGGTTGTTGCCCTGGCGCAAGAAGAAGCCAGGATGCTGAACCACAACTACATCGGCACCGAGCACCTCCTGCTCGGCCTGATCCGGGAGAGCGAGGGCGTGGCGGCCAAGGCGCTGGAATCGCTCGGGATCAGCCTGGAGGCGGTGCGGCAGCAGGTCAAGGAGATCATCGGCCGTGGACAGCAGGCGCCGTCCGGGCACATCCCGTTCACGCCACGGGCCAAGAAGGTGCTAGAGCTGTCGCTGCGCGAGGCAGACGGACTCGGCCACAACTACATCGGCACCGAGCACCTCCTGCTCGGCCTGATCCGGGAGGGCAGCGGCGTGGCGGCGCAGGTGCTGGTGAAGCTGGGCGCCGACCTGAACCGGGCGCGCCAGCAGGTGGTCCAGTTGCTGCATGGCCGGGCTGGCGAGGATTTGATTAGTGAGGATTCCCCTCTGCGCGACGACTGGCTGACGCGGGTCGACTCGCTGGATCGTCGGCTGGCCGCGATCGAACGCTGGGTGGGCCTGCGGCCTGACCTGGACGACCTGGACCAGGAGACCGCGCGGGTGCGCCGGGAGAAGGAAGCCGCGATCGACAGGCAGGATTTCGATGCCTCTGTCGCGCTGCGCGACCAGGAGACGCGACTGCTGGCCGCCCGTGCTGGCCAGGAGAGGGAGTGGACCGAGGCCGTTGCTGGCCGCATGCCGCTGGCCCGGGAACTGGACCGGGTGAAGGCCGAGCTGGAGAGGCTGCGGGCCGTTTTGCGCGAGCACGACATCCCGCCGGGTGACGACGCTGCATAGGCGCCCACACGATGGCGTTCGTTCTTGGGCCACGAGGAAAACGGCTGTGCATGCACCGAGTCCGCGTGAGGCACAGCGTAGAGGCAGCGTCCTCGCAAGGAGCTGTGGTAGCGGCGGCCAGGGTCAGAATCCGCGGAAGTCGGGGTGGTCGTCGTGCCACCACACCAGCACCACTTTGCCGATGATGCTTGAGCCTATGACCGGCCCCCAGTACCGGCTGTCGCACGAGTCAGCTCGGTTGTCGCCCAGCATGTAGAACTCGCCTGGCGGCACCCGGTAGGGGTGCTGGCTACTCGCTATCGGCGGCCCGAGCGGGTCGTTGTGCGGCAGGTAGGGCTCGGCGAGTAGCCGCCCGTTCACATAAATGCTGTTGCCCGACGAATAGATCGTCTGCCCCGGCAGCGCGATGACCCGCTTGACCAGGTCGCCTTCCTGCGGCCCGCAGTGGTCGAGCGGCGGATGGCTGAACACCACGATCTGGCCCTCGTGTACGTCACGCCAGGTGAAAAACGCTTTCTGCACCAGGATCCGGTCGTACACGCCGAGCGTCGGCACCATGGACGAGGTGGGGATCCAGAAGGGCTGGAACGCGAACGTCCGCACCAGGCCGGCCAGCAGCACCGCCACGAGGATGGTGATGGCCATCTCAGCCAGCGCCCGCTTCCACCGCCGGCGTCGCCGCGGGGCGGTCCCGGCGGGGTCGGCGTCAGCAGGATCGGCCATGCGCGGTTTCCCAGATGATCACCTGCGGGCGGCTCATGGCGGGGATCATGCCCCGAACGGGTTCAGGCGAGTCAGGCCGACAGTGCGCGCGTCCTGGCGCCTGGCTCGTGCTGGCCGCCCTGGCTGGCGCCGCCGAGGCCAGCAACCCCGCCGAGACGCCCAGCGAACATGCCGCGACTAGCAGCGCGCAGGCGACCGCGGTCACGTACCGGGCGGGACGTGGCGTAAGCCACTCCCGCGCTGCGCCCGCCAGGTAGCTCCAGGCAACCGAGACCGCCGGAGTCCCGTCCCTGATGAGCAGTGTGGCCAGCTCGGCGGCCTCCTCCCCGTGCCGCCGCCGCCAGCGGGCCGGGTAGCACCGCAGCACGGTCTCGACCAGCCGGGCCGCCCGGGGGGCATCCATCAGATGCCGCCCAGCCGCAGCCGCAGCCGCCCGGCCGCGCTGACTCGCTCAAGCGAATCGAGGTGCACGCGGAGCGCCGCCGCCCCTGGCGCGGTGATGCGGTAGGGATGGCGCCGGTCGTCGGCGGGCAGCGGCTCGATCAAGCCGAGTCGCTCGAGCCGGTCCAGCGCGCCGTAGAGCGTGCCGGGCCCGAGCTCGACGTCGGCGAGCTGCTTGATGTCCTGGATCAGCGCGTAACCGTGCTTGGGTCCGTCGGCGAGGCTGATCAGGATCAGTACCGACGCCTCGCCGACCCGGCGTAGCACGTCCTGCCCGGCCCTGCCGTCCCGTCTGCTCACGGCCATCCGCCCTCCTACTACGTTGACCAATATATCAGTCAACGTAGTAGCAGGGACAGAGTTGCCGCAGAAACAGCGGGCCGCGCTCAGGCGGGGAGCACGTGCCCGGCGCGGCTGGTGCCCAACATCCGGACCCGGCGTCCAGTCGCATCACCACATCGCTCCAGCCATGACGCCATGCCCGCATGGACGCCGGTCACATAGAACCATTCCATGCCGGGAGAGTGCGACTGCCCCAGGAAGGAGGCAAGCCCGTGCGCGGGCAGCACCAGGTGGTCATTCAGCCAGGCCCCTGCCCTCCTCGCACCAGCGGAGCGCCGACGCTCTTAACGCGGCCCTTCCCTCTGGGAGGCCGGGGCCGAGGATCAGCATTACCTCCAGCACTACCCCGACGGCAAGAATCAGTTCAGACCGGAGCCGTCCGCCTCTCACGTGCTCCCGCTCGTCCTGTGTCCCGCTCGCGCCGCGGATGGCGTCCTATCACCACAACCCCGGCACGAGCCGCTTCGTACGGGCGGCGTAGTCCATGTACGCACGGCCTATCACCTCGGTGAGAACGGCTTCCTCGACGAAGATCCGGTGGATCAGGACGCCGGCTGGCAGCACCAGGAGGATCGCCAGCGCAGGCCAGTCGCCGTAGACCAGGCTCAGGCCGGCCATCAGAAGCAGGATCCCGGTGTACGACGGATGCCGCACCCACCGGTACGGGCCGCTGTCGATCACCTTCTGCCCGGTGTCTACCTCCACGGTCATCCGGAACGACCTGCCCAGCACCACGATCGCCCAGATCCGGACGGCCAGGCCGGCCCACATGACGAGCAGGCCGGCCACGCTCAGCCCGGTCGACCCGAACTGCCAGGCGGCGGCGTTCTGCAGCGCGTCGGTTAGTATCCCGGCCGCCACGACCGCCACCGTGATGATGATGACGTTCAGCCAGAGCGTTCCCCGGTCCCGCGCGGCGCTGCCTTTCCCGCGGACCCGGTCGCGGATCATCAGCCCGGCTTCCAGCGCCAGCCATGCCGCGATGGTCAGCTGCACTACCACGTTGATCACCCACTCACGCGCGAAGGTCTTCAGGGTGCTGGTTCTCGTGCTCCCAGCGTCGCGCTGACCAGGTATCAAGGGCGTCAACCCGCAGTTTGATTTCAGGTATGACCTGACGGCAGTTTCCCGGTCGAGATCGTCAAGGGCATGCCGGTGGTGGCCGCGCCCGAGGAGATCGACATCACGAACGCTGAGGCGCTGCGGGCCGTTCTGCTCAAAGCCGCCGCGAACGGACACGACACGCTCGTGGTCGACATGACCCGGACCCAGTTTTGCGATTCGTCCGGGCTTCACACCCTGATCGCCGCGCACAAGCGAGCCGAAGCCGAAGGCCGCGAGGTTCTGCTCGTCATTCCCAGCCCCACCGTCCTGCGGGTTTTCGTCCTCACCGACATGGACAGGATGATCCCCAACGTCACCAGCCTGCCCGAGGCCCTGGCACGAACCGCTGCCACCGCGAACGGCCACAGCCGCCAGGCCCAGCCCTCTTCGCCTGGGAGCTAGCGCCCGCGGGCGCCTGGGAGCCCTATCGGGAGACCGGGTCCCGCCGGAGGCTGGGAGAGCAGATCACGGCCGGGATGTCGTGCCCGCTGGGTTGGCTACGCTGCACCGAGCGTGCGTAACCGCTAGGCCGGAGGCAAATGTGCGATATATCGCAATAGACCGTCGCGGGCCATACCTGTGGGTCACCTTCGATCGTCCCGACAAGCTGAACGTGCTACACGCCGAGGACCTGCCCGGGCTCCGGGACATCATCGTGAATCTCGATCCAGGCGTCACGGGCCTCGTCTTCACAGGTGCCGGGTCGGCGGCGTTCAGCGCGGGGATGAACATCGAGACGTTCGTCGGCATGGACCGGGCTGGCGCGAAGGCATTCATCGGCCAGCTCGCCCAGATCATGCAGGCCATCCGGCGGTCACCGGTCGTCACCATCGCCGCCGTCAGCGGATACTGCCTGGGCGGAGCATTCGAACTGGCCCTCGCCTGCGACCTCCGCGTGGTCACCACGACGGCGGCCTTCGGGCTGCCCGAGATCAAGGTCGGCGTGCCGTCCGTCATCGACGCGGCCCTGCTACCCGGTTTCGTCGGCCTCAGCAAGGCACGCGAGATGATCCTCACCGGTGATACCTACCGACTCGACCAGCTACCGCCGCACAGCATCGCCAACGTGGTCACCGAGCCCGGCCGGCTCGCCGAAGCCACTGAACACCTGCTGGAACGCACCGCGACGCATACCCGCACGGTCACTGCCGCCCAACGCCGGCTCTTCAGCCTCTGGCTCAACAATCCGCTCGATGCAGCGGTGGAGCACAGCACGGACGAATTCGCAGGGACGTTCGGAGCGCAAGAGACGCGAGATCACATCGCGCACCACTACCGGCGGATCACGGGCCGCAGCTCCTGACGGAACCCGGAAGACGCGACGGCCGCCCGGCAGGAATTGACGTCGCGAGGGTGATCCGAAGCGGGCACCGGTGCCGTAATCCGGGTGAGGAGCACCGCCGGGACCGTGGCGGAAAGGCCACGCCGCGCGGGCACGAGGAGGGGAAATGGCCACACCGCAGGAAGCCCTGGCCGCCGCGTACGAGAGCTGGAACGCGGGCGACCTGGACGGGTACCTGTGCTTGTACGACGAGGGGATCGCCCTGCACGGCTACTCCCCCGAGCCCATGAACAAGGACCAGGTCCGCGGCTTCTACCAGGGGATATTCAGTGCCTTCGGCACGCCGAAGCTCGAGTTCCACGAGGTCCTGTGGGACGGCGACGTGGCCGCCATCCGGTTCACCATGACCGGCCGGCACGTGGACGAGTTCATGGGCGTGCCTGCGAGCGGAACGGCCATCGCACTGCCCGGCATCACCATCTTGCATTTCCGCGGCGACCGGGTCGTCGAGCGCTTCTCCCAGGCGGACATGCTGGGCCTGCTGGTCCAGGTGGGGGCCGTGCCCGCGCCGGCCTGAACCCGGCGGCGGGGCTTAATCCGCCGAGTAGTGGGTATGGGCGAGCGGTCTGCCTGCCGACCGTGAGCCGCCGGCGGGCGCATACCTGCCGGGTAGCCGCAACTGGCATGGTGGCGTGGTCTCCCGTCGCATATCGTGGCTCTCCCGGCGTCGCTCGATGGGAGGCTACATTGACAGGGGCCAACGCTGCGCTGGACGACCTGAGCGTGTGGGCGCGCGGCAACCTGCTGGTGATCGTGCTGCTAGTGCTGGGAGCGATCCTGCTCACCCGGTTCGCGGGATGGGCGCGCGACCGGTTCATGGCGCACATCGACGCCCGTGCGAACGACGACGACGAACTTGTGCGCTCGGAGGCCGCCAAGCACCGCCAGGTCGTCGCGCAGGTCGTCACCTGGTCGGCGCTGGCGGTCATCTACGTCGTGGCCGCCGTGCTGGTGATCCAGAACCTGGGCGTGCCCTGGGCCGGCCTGGTCGCGCCCGCCGCCCTGCTCAGCGCCGCGCTGGGGTTTGGCTTGCAGCGGTTCGTCCAGGACATCGGGGCTGGGCTGTTCATCACCGGGGAGCGGCAGTATGGCTTCGGCGACGTTATCCGTATCGCGATCGCCGGCGTGAATCAGCAGGTCACCGGGACGGTCGAAGACGTGACCCTGCGGGTCACCCGGATCCGGTCGGTCACCGGCGAGGTCATCACCACGCCCAACGGCCAGATCGTCCAGGTCACTAACCTGTCGCGGGACTGGGCCCGGGCGGTCATCGACGTACCGGTCCCGTCCTCCGTCGACGTGAGCCACGTCACCGACGTCCTTCGGAGAGTCGGCGAGGAGGCCTACAACGACGAGCGGCTGCGCAAGATGATGCTCGACCCGCCCACCGTGATGGGGATCGAGAAGATCGAGGTCGACATGTTCTCGGTGCGCATGGTGGCGCGGACGCTGCCGGGCGTGCAGTTCGACGTCGGCCGTGAGCTCCGCGTCCGGGTGGCGTCGGCCTTCCGGTCCGAGGGCATCAACGTCTGGGCCGAGCTCGACACCGGCCGGGCGACCGGGGGTGCCTCATGAGCGGCCGGCCGCGTACCTCCACCCTGGTGATCTCCGGGCTGTTCCTGGCCGTGCTGGCGCTCTACATCCTGGTGCGCCCGGTGTCCGCGCCCGCGTCGGCGGGCACGACGCAGCCCGGCACAACATCTTCCTCGACCGCACCGGCGCCCTCGCCCACCACGACCTCGCCCAGTCCGACCCGGTCGCCGAGCCCGTCGCACACGGTGAGTCCCTCGGCTACTCCGGCCAGCACCTCGCCGGCGCCGCTCGGGTCACCCACCGCGGCGCCGTCCGCCGCTAACCCATCGCCGTCCACCGGGTCGCCGACACCGTGACCGCCAGGCCCGGACCTAGGCCGGGCGGGTGACCGGGGCGAAGTCCGACAGGGTGAACCAGCGTGGCAGGGCCCGGCGCAGCGTGGCCGGGCCCTGGATGGTGAGGTCGCCCGAGCGGAGGGCTTCCGGCCAGCTCACGTCGCCGCGCCAGACCTCGGTCATGCGCCGCAGGCTGCCGGTCACGGTGACCGTGACCGGATGCCCCGGGTCGTCGTCGCACACGTCGGTCTCCGCCGAGCCGATCACCAGCCACCAGTCGCGGGTGGCGGACGGCACGTCGGGGAACCTGAACTGCACGACCGTCCGCCCCGGCGGAACGGCCGCGTAGTCGATGTTCCTGTGCATGTCCCAGAGCAGCAGCTTGGGGTCCAGGTCCTCGTCGCCGATCTCGCCGATCCAGCGGATGCCCCAGATTCCTAGCGCCTCCACCACCGGCTGAAGCTCGCGGCCGGCCGGCGTCAGGACGTACCGGACGTCGTTGCCATCGCCGCGCCGTTCTATCACGCCCGCCCGGACCAGCTGGCTCAGCCGCTTGGACAGCAGGGTGGGCGACATCCGCGGCACCCCGCGGCGCAGCTCGTTGAAACGCTCGCTGCCGGTGACAAGCTCGCGGACGATCAGCAGCGTCCACCGCTCGTCCAGCAGCTCCATCGCCTTGGCCACCGGGCAGAACTGGTGATAGGAGGTCCCCATGCCCAGCAGCGTAAGCCGGAGGAAACGTCCCAGGCCATACCAAGTACAGATGTTGTACTAGTCGCCGGGTCCCGCACTTCCTAACGTCGGTTCCACTGACGAAAAGGGGGAGGAACCCGAAATGACGACCGAAACCACGAGTACCACCGAAGCGGGCCGGGCGCTGAAGGCGAAGCACCGCGCCATGTGGGCGTTCGGCGACTATCCGGCCGTGGCCACCGATCTCGTCTCGGAGCTGGGCCCGGTCCTGGCCGGCGCGTGCGAGATCCGGCCCGGGGACCGCGTGCTCGACGTGGCCGCCGGAACCGGCAACGCCGCGATCCCCGCCGCCGAGGCGGGAGCCAGCGTGGTGGCCAGCGACCTGACCCCGGAACTGCTCGAGGCTGGACAGCGGGAGGCCGCGCGGCGGGGGACGCGCCTGGAGTGGCGGCAGGCCGACGCCGAGGACCTGCCGTTCGCCGACGGCGAGTTCGACACGGTGATGTCCTGCCTGGGCGTCATGTTCGCGCCGTACCACCAGGCCAGCGCCGACGAGCTGATCCGGGTATGCCGCCCGGGCGGGACCATCGGCCTGCTCAACTGGACCCCGGAAGGCTTCATCGGACAGATGTTCGCCACGATGAAGCCGTACGCCCCGCCGCCCCCGCCCGGGGCGCAGCCGCCGCCGCTGTGGGGCCGTGAGGAGCACGTCCGGACGCTGCTCGGCGACCAGGTCACCGACGTGAAGGCCAGGCGCCAGACCGTCCGGATCGACATCTTCGGCCGTCCCGAGGACTTCCGCGACTACTTCAAGGCCAACTACGGCCCGACGATCGCGGTCTACCGGGCCATCGCGGACGATCCGGAGCGGACCACCGCGCTGGACGCCGAGCTCGCAGACCTGGCCCGGCGCCACGATCGCGGGACCGGGAACGCCGCCGGAAGTAAGCCCGGAAGTAAGCCCGGAAGTAAGCAGGGCACCGTGATGGAGTGGGAGTACCTGCTGCTCACGGCGCGTAAGCGGTCCTGAGGGAATGGCAGCGGCAGGCATCGCGATGCCGGACATCCACGTCACGCTGCTCGGCCGGTTCGCCGTGACGGTCGGCGGAGCCCCGGTCGCCGAGGCCAGCTGGAATCGCCGCCACGCGGCGGCGGTGGTGAAGGTGCTCGCGCTGGCGCCGGGGCGGCGGCTGCATCGCGAGCAGGTTATCGACCGGGTCTGGCCGTAGGACACGATCGCCGGGGCGGTGCCGAAGCTGCACAAGGCGGCGCACTTCGCCCGGCGTGCCCTCGTCGTGCCGGACGCGGTGGTGCTGCGCGGCGACCAGGTCGTCCTGTGCCCCGGTGGCGGCGTGACCGTGGACGCGGTCCGGTTCGGGGAACTGGCCCGCCGGGCGCTCGCCGCCGGGGATGCCGCGGCGGCCCGCGAGGCGCTCGCGCTGTACGGCGGCGAATTGCTGCCCGCGGACAGGTACGAGGAGTGGGCCGAGACACCTCGCGAGCAGCTCAGGCAGAGCCATCTGGACCTGCTGCGCCTGGCCGGCCGCTGGGAGGAGGTGGGCGAGCTCGATCCGGGCGACGAGCGCGCCCACCTGGCCCGGATGCGGCGGCACGCGGCCAATGGTGACCGGCACGCCGCCCTGCGCCAGTTCGAGCGCCTGGACCGGGCGCTGCGGCAGGAGCTCGGCGTCGCCCCCGGTCCCGAGGCTTCGGCATTCCGGGACCGCCTGCTCGCCGCGCACGATGAGTTTCCGGACCGCGACGGCCCGCTGGTCGGCCGCGACCTGGAGTTTTCTATCGCCGAACGGGCGTTGCTTGACGCCGCGGCCGGGGGGAACCGCACGCTGATCATCAGCGGGGAAGCCGGGGCGGGCAAGTCGTCGCTGCTGGCCGCCATCAGCGCCCGGGCGAAGGGGCCGCGGTTCCTGGTCGGCCACGGAACCGCGGCCCCCGTCGAGGGGGCGTGGCCGTATGCTCCGGTCATCGAGGCGCTCTGCGGCGTGTGCCGGCAGGATCCGGGACTGCTCTCCGCCCTGCCCGGCCCGCACCGGGACGAGATCGACCGGGCGCGGAACTCCACGCCGCTCTCCTGGGCCGGGCACAGCACCCACCAGCGGCTCTTCCTCGCCGCGGCCGAACTAGTCAGGCTGGCGGCAGCTGGTCAGGGCCTGCTGCTCACCGTCGACGACGTGCACGACGCCGACGACGGCAGCCTGCGCCTGCTGCACTACCTCGCCCGGTCGGCGCGCGGCCAGCGGGTGTGCATCGTGCTCGCGCACCGCCCGGTTCCGCCGGCGGCTCTGCTGTCCGCGAATGGCCTGGCGGCGAATGGGCTGGAGGCGACGCGGCGGAGCCTCATCGACCGGTACGGCGCGGCCGAGCTCAGGCTCGGCCCGCTCGCCGACCGTGACGCCGCGGCACTCGTCCGCCGCTACGTCACCGAACCCCCGCCCGAGCTGGTCAGGCTGGTCACCACCCTGGGCCGGGGCGTCCCTTTCCTCGTGACCGAGCTCGCCCGCCGGGCTGTGCCCATGACCGGGGGCACGCCAGACCCCGCTGCCGGGCGGGATTGGGCGGGGGCCCTGCAGGCCAGCATGTTCGCCCGGTTGCGGCCGGCCACCCGCGCGGTGCTCCAGCGCGTGGCCGTGGCCGGCTCGTCGTTCGACACCGACGAGTTCGTCGCGCTGTCCGGGCTGGCCGAGGCGGAGGCCTTCGGCCACCTCGACGACGCCCTGGCCGCGCGGATCGTCGAGCCCGCGAGCGCGGGCTACCGGTTCCGCCACTGCCTCATCAGGGACGCGCTCACCGGCGACGTCCCGGCGCACCGGCGCCGCCAGGTCCACCGCGACACCGCCCGGCGCCTGGTCGAGCTGGGTGCATCGCCCGTGCGGATCGGCCACCACTTCCTGGCGGCCGGCGCGGGCGCCGACGCCGTGCCGCACCTGCTGCGGGCGGCCGAGACGGAATCCGCCGTCGGCGCCTACCGTGACGCGCTAGCGCTGGTCGACGCGATCCGGCCGCACGCCGCCGGTCCCTGCTGGACCAGGACGTTGT
>WNGL01044753.1_pt1 | contig 11727 bp, 9 predicted proteins | sample 5400591 | NCBI WGS metagenome assembly WNGL01 (sample SAMN13153377, study PRJNA577476) | soil metagenome | isolation source: 80 cm soil or saprolite under Garry oak tree replicate 1 | place: USA:California | collected 2016-06-15
CGCTGAGGCGGTGGATGATGCGTTCCAGGGCGGCGATTTCCTGGCGGCGTTCGCGAAGCCAGACGTTGGACTCGGCCATTGGCTGGCCGGTCCGCTGCTCGTGTTGGCGCTGCCGATGGGCGATCAGCGTCCTGGTCCGCTCCAGCGTCTCCTGGTGCACCTCGATGAAGGAGCGGTCGGTGGCGAACATGCCGCAGGTGTAGCAGGCGTTGCCCTTGTCGCATTGGCGGGCCGGGGGCAGCAGGCACAGCCCGTTGGGCAGGACCCGATCGGTGCCGCGGTCCAGTTGAAGCAGGTCGTACATTGTGGTGCGATCCATGGGTACTTCCTGCCCATCCGTGCCGATCTTGACCAGGCTCAGGAACGCCTGCTCCGCGGTCTCGTCACGGATCGCCACGTAGTGCATCGACATGGCCGGCGTGGCGTGGCCGAGGAAGCGTTGCAGCACATGCACGGGGACTCCAGCGTTCGCGAAGTTGGTGGCCACGGTGTGACGGAATTGGTGGGTACGGGTCAACGGCAATGGCTGGTCGCGTTCGTCGTGGATGCGCGCCGCCTGGACGAACTGGCCCAGCGCCTCGTAGTAGTGGCCGGGGCGGTAGGGCCGGTTGCCGTGGCGGTTCTGCCGGGGGGCGACGAACAGGTAGCGGGGCTGCTGGACCGGGCTGCCCTGCTCGGCCAGGAAACGGCGCACCCAGTCCTGTTGCGCGTGCACGAGATCGACCTGCCACCAGCCGAGTACGAAGCGATCCACTACCGTCAACCACAACCGGCAACCGCCGGCGCAGAAAGATAGCCCACGAGTCTCCACCGAACCCGGCGCGGTTCAGGCAGCCATTACCGTATGCAGTTGGGGATCCCAGGAGGTGGTCGGCAGCGGGCCGCTGCCGGGTGTCGTTTCAGCTCCCGGCGGTGCTGCGGCGGGGCTGGCGAGGTACCCAGGCTGGCCGAAGATTTCGACGCGGTGGGACCCTCCTAGCGCACCCGTTCCGGGTACCGAGCATCGGAGCAACCACGCGGCGACCCGACGCGGTTGCGGCTTGCCCTCCGTACCCGCGGTCCAGGCGGCCAACTGATCCAGCTTCATGCCAGTCGCCGACGCCAGCGCTGTACCGGAAACCGGCCGGCGCGCGATGCGTATTCGGCAAAGGTAAGCTGCGATGGAGAGAGACAGAGACAAGCGCCCGTCGTCGGATCGTCTACAGCCTTTCGGGCCGTCCACGCGTCGGCGTTGGGCAGGTTTGCCTAGCCTCGCGATGGTTTCTACTCTTCCTGGTTTTCTGGGCGAGACAGCTGAAGAAGACGCCGATGCCTGACGACGGTCGCGCCAATGTGCCCGACGGTACTGGATCCGGGATTCTGGACGAGGTGACACTCCGGGCGCTGCTCGAGCATGTCCCGGTTACCGTCTACATCGACCGGTTGGACGAGACGGCCTCCAACGTCTACACCAGCCCACGGCTCGAGTCCGAGCTCGGCTACACGGTGGAGGAATGGGTCACCGAAAAGGAGCTGTACGCGAAGGTCCTTCACCCCGAGGACCGCGATCGGATCCTGGCCGAATACCGCCGCACGCGCGACACTGACGAGCCCTTCCGGGCGGAGTACCGCATGATCGCACGCGATGGGACCGTGCACTGGTTCCTCGACGAGGCGACGGTCATTCGCGACGAGACCGGCCAGCCCGCCTACTTTCATGGCTTCCTCCTCGACATCACCAAGCAGAAGGAGCTCGCGGAGGCGCTCCGCAGCAGCGAGGAGGCGCTGCGGCGGCAGAAGCAGTACGTTGAGTCACTCCTCGAGATCAACCCCACAGCCATCGTCACCGTCGATCGAGACGGGATCGTCACGTCGTGGAACCTGGCCGCCGACGAGCTCTTCGGTTACTCGAGAGACGAGGCGATCGGGCGCCATATCGACGATCTGGTCGTCGGACGAGGAGACCTGCGCCGCGAGGCAGTGAGCTACGAACAGGTCTTACAGCGGGGGCGTTTCCACACGGTCACCAAGCGAGCCCGCAGGGACGGCACGCTTGCGGACGTCGAGTTGATCGTCGTGCCGGTGATCGAGGAGGGCGAGCCGACCGGGTATCTCGTCATCTACCACGACATCAGTGAGCTGCAGCGTCAGAAGCAGTACTACGAGGCCCTGTTGGAGGTGAGCCCAACCGCGATCGTCACGGTCGGCCCGGACCGCAAGGTGACGTCGTGGAACCCGGCCGCAGAGAAGCTTTTCGGGTACACCCGGGAGGACGCCATCGGGCGGAACATCGATTGGCTGGTCGCCAACACCGAGGCGCTCCACGACGAGGCCGCGGCTCACCACCCGCCGGATTCGCAAGGACGGCTCCCTGGTCGATGTCGACGTGCGGGCCGCTCCGATTCGTGTCGGCGACGAACTGGTCGGCCTGTACGCCATCTATCACGACATCTCGGAGCTGCAGAGAGCGCGAGAGCAGGCGGAGGCCGCCACGCGGGCCAAGAGCGCGTTCCTGGCGATGATGAGCCACGAGATCCGCACCCCGATGAACGCCGTGATCGGGATGACGCAGCTCCTGCTGGACGCCGATCTGAGCCCGGAGCAGCGCAGCTACGCCGAGGTCATCCGCAGCGGCGGCGAGGCCCTGATGGCCGTCATCGATGAGATCCTCGACTTCTCAAAGATCGAAGCCGGCCGGATGGAGTTGGAGAGCCGGCCGCTCGACCTCCGCGGCTGCGTGGAGTCCGCTCTCGAGGTAGTCGCCGCGGCCGCGGCCGGCAAGGGCCTCGACCTCGCCTACTTCTTCGGTCGCGGACTGCCCGGCGCGATCGTCGGCGATGCCACCCGCCTGCGTCAGATCCTCATCAACCTGCTGAACAACGCCGTGAAGTTCACCGACAAGGGGGAGGTGGTCCTCTCGGTGGACGGGGAGGAACTCGGGTCGGGTGACGGGGAGATCGGAAGGAAGTACAGGCTTCACTTCGCCGTCAGGGACAGCGGCATCGGGATCCCGGAGAACCGACTGAGCCGCCTGTTCGAATCCTTCAGCCAGGTCGACGCTTCGACGACCCGGCGGTACGGCGGCACTGGCCTTGGCCTGGCGATCAGCAAGAGACTGAGCGAGCTGATGGGTGGGACGATCTGGGTGGAGAGCCGGGTAGGAGATGGCTCCACCTTCCACTTCACCCTCCAGGCCGAGCAGGCTCCCGGCCTCGCCCCCGTCCATGAGCGAGGCGCGCCACCCCAGCTTCACGGCAGGCGGGTGCTCATCGTGGACGACAACGCCACGAACCGCCACATTCTCATGAGGCAGGCGGAGTCGTGGGGCCTCTTGGCGCGTGATACCGCCCACCCCGAACAGGCGTTGGAGTGGATCCGTCGCGGCGATCCCTTCGACCTCGCGATCCTCGACATGCAGATGCCCGAGATGAACGGCGTCACGCTGGCGCAGGAGATTCGCCGGTACCGCGAAGCGCGTGCATTGCGCCTCGTGATGCTGACCTCACTCGGACCCCGGGAACGGGTCCGGGGAGACGTGGAGTTCGCCGCCTATTTGACGAAGCCGATCAAGCCGTCCGAGCTTTACGACACGCTGATGAACGTCTTCGGCGCGGCTCCCGCCGACGCGCAGGCTTCAGCGCCCCGCGAAGGGTCCGTCGAGCAACTGGCCGAACGCATACCCCTGCGGATCTTGGTGGCGGAGGACAACGTCTTCAACCAACAGCTCGCTCTGCTGCTGCTGAAGAAGCTCGGCTACCGGGCAGAGGTGACCGGGAATGGGCTGGAGGCGCTCCAAGCGCTCGAGCGTGAGTCCTATGACGTCGTGCTGATGGACGTGCAGATGCCGGAGATGGACGGGCTCGAGGCCACGCGCCGCATCCACCGACGATGGCCCGACGGATCACGGCCGTACATCATCGCGGCGACGGCCAACGCCATGCGGGAAGAGCGTGAGGCCTGTCTGGCCGCAGGAATGGATGACTACCTCAGCAAGCCGATCCGCATCGAGGAACTCGCCGCCGCGCTGAGCCGGTGCCGCCCTCACCTCGCCCCGCGGCCCGCAGCTCTAGCCACGAAATCCGGTGTGGGCCCTCAGGTGCGCTCGCGGGCCGAGCGTGAACCACGAGCGCAGCATCCAGCCGCTGTTCTCGATCCCACGGCGCTCGAGCGCCTCGTGGAGATCATTGGAGACGACGGCGATCTTCTTGCGCAGCTCATCGAGACGTTCCTGCGTGAGGTACCCCTGCTGCTTGAGGGCGCGCGGCGGGCGCTGCAGCTAGGCCAAGCGGACGAAGTCCGACGAGCGGCGCACACGCTGAAGTCCAACGGGGCCACCATCGGCGCCATCGGCTTTTCCGAGCTGAGTCGCCGGCTCGAGTCGCTGGCGCGGTCGGGAACCCTGGAAGGAGCGGCCGATCTTGTCGCACGCCTCGAAGCGGAATACGAGACGGTCAGGATCGCCCTGGAAGTGGTGCAGGAGCGGAGCAGACCATGACCGCAGGTCCCGGGTTCGTTCTCGTGGTCGACGACGACGGGGTGAATCGCCTGCTCCTGTCCCGAGCCCTTGAGCGGGACGGCCATCAGGTGCGGACGGCGGCGAACGGGTTGGAGGCGCTCGAGGCGCTCCGCGACGGGCTGTTCGACTGCGTGCTGTTGGACGTCCTGATGCCCGAGATCGACGGCTACCAGGTGCTGGAGCACATGAGGAGTGACCCGAAGCTGCGGCGTACGCCAGTGATCATGATCTCGGCCCTCGAGGACGTGCAGAGCGTGGTCAGGTGCATCGAGATGGGCGCGGACGACTACCTGCCGAAACCGTTCGACCCGGTGCTGCTTCGGGCCAGGATCAAGGCGGGGCTGGCGAGGAAGCGCCTCGACGATCTTGAACAGGAATATCTCGAGCAGGTGGGCCAGGTCGTCGTGGCGGCGGCAGCCGTCGAGGCGGGAACGTTTGAGCGCACGCAACTGGACGGAGTCGCCAGTCGGGACGATGCCCTGGGGCAATTGGCGCGGGTCTTCCAACAGATGGCGACCGAGGTACGCGCGCGCGAGCAGCGGCTGAAGCGAGAGGTCCGGAAGCTGCGCATCGAGATCGACGAAGCGCGCGCCGCCCGGCAGGTCGCCGAGATCACCGAGACCGAATACTTCCAGGATCTACAGCGGAAGGTCTCGGAGCTTCGGTTAGGCCCGGACTCGCGGTAAGAGGTACCCAGAAGGACAGAGGAGCGGGACGATGTCGAAGGTGATCTCGATCCATTCGTTTCGCGGGGGGACGGGCAAATCGAACACGGCGGCCAACGTGGCGACACTGCTCGCTGCAGAAGGCCAACGCGTCGCGATCGTCGACACCGACCTACAGTCCCCCGGGATTCACACACTCTTCGGGCTGAACCAGGAAGCGATGCACTATTCGCTCAACCAGTACCTCTGGGGGAGCTGCGACATCGAGCAGGCTGCTCATGATATGACGACGAACCTCGATGCCGGACTGCGCGGACGCGTGTACCTCGTCCCGTCGAGCATCAAGGCGAACGACATCGCTCGCGTGATGCGCGAGGGTTACGACGTGGGCCTGCTGAACGAAGGTTTCCGCCAGCTCGTCAAAGCGCTGTCTCTCGACGTCCTCATGCTCGACACCCATCCCGGCCTGAACGAGGAAACGCTGTTGTCGATTGCCATGTCCAACGCGTTGGCGATCGTGCTACGTCCGGATCATCAGGACTACGAGGGGACCAGCGTGACCCTGTCGGTTGCCCGCAAGCTGAAGGTGCCCGACCTGGTACTCGTGGTCAACAAGACGCCGTCGGTCTTCGACCCGGAGGAGGTCAGACAACGAGTGGAGAAGGCCTACCAGTGCGAGGTCACCGCGGTGCTCCCACACGCGGATGAGCTCATGGCCCTGTCGAGCGGGGGTATCTTCGCGCTGCGCTATCCGGATCATCCCGTCACTGCCCTGCTCCGGCAGATCGCGGTTCGGCTCACGGTCTAGCGCCTGCAATGGCCTCGGACGAGATGGACCTGTTCCCCGATCGGGAAGTGCTCCTCGCGGGCCTGCCCGCCAGGCGGGCCGACGCCCTCCTGTTTCTGATCGAGAGCCGGACGGCGCACCTGGTGGCCCGGTCTCGCCTGGACATGGAGCGCTTCGTCACCGAAGAGGATCATAACGAGCGGGAGCTGGCCTTCTTCGAGGCCTTCGCGCAGGGCCGAGATCCCCCGCTCGTGCCGACGATCCAGGATCTCGAACGCCACTCCGGACAGTGGGCGTCCCTGGTTGCTCAGAACCCACAGGTCCGAGCCGCCGTCGCCCATCGTCTGGGGAGGAAATACCGGTTCACGTACCACGATGCGGCCGGCATCCGGCGAGCCCTAGGGTTTGACGATCCAGCAGTCCGACGGGCTTACCGCCGTCTCTACCAGCGACCACTTGACGAGATCTTCGCCTCCCGGGTGCCGCCCACCGACCGCCTGCGCTGGGCGTGGGCCGCCGTGGGAGCGCGGTTTGAACGCTTGTCCCCGTTCTGGACCGCCTACTCATTGACGCTGACTGAGACGGTCGGCGCCACCATCCTCGCCCTGCCCATCGCCCTGGCGACCATCGGCCCGCTGCCAGGGGTGGCGCTGCTAGTAGTGCTCGGCCTCGTCAACATCGTGACGATCGCCTGCATGTCCGAAGCCGTGGCACGTAGCGGGGCGATCCGGTACGGCCGTGCGTACCTCGGCCGGCTCGTGGATGACTATCTGGGCGCGACGGGGTCCTTGATCCTGTCGGTGAGCTTGTTCGGGCTCTGCCTCCTGGTGCTACCGGTCTACTACATCGGCATCTCCACGACGCTCGAAAACGCCACTTCTGTCTGGGCCCCGGTGTGGGTCGCCTTGTCCTGGCCTCGATTCACCTACACGTGGACAACCTGCTCCATGTGAATGTGCCACTCTTGTCGGGTCGTCCGTTCGAGCCTAGGGTCCTCCAGCTGATCTTCGGCGTCGTCCTCGCTGCCTACATTGGGCACACGTCGGTGACCCTGTGCGGCCGACTGGTGCTCCGGCGTGACCCGAGCGGGCGCGCGCTCATGCGGGGCTGTACTGCTGCGCAGGCAACAGCAATACTGCTCTACTGCCTCTTCGTGCTCGCCGTGAATGGCGCCATCGCACCCAACGTCCTGGCGGCGGAGTCGGGCACTGCCCTCGGGCCGCTGACGGCGGCAGTGGGCCCGCTCGTAACCGTGCTCGGATCGTTATTCGTGGTCCTCGGGATGGGCATGGCCACGATCCACTTCTCGCTGGCCTTGGTGAACCTCACCCGCGAATGGCTGCCGTCCGAAGTGAGGGTCATGGTCCTTCCCCGGCAGCGGGCGAGGCTGCAGTTCGAGGAGCGAAGGCGCCGGGACGGAAACGACGGCGTCAAGGTCGGCCTCACGTATCTGGGGCTCCGTGGCGGCGATCCAGCGTTCCGTGTGGAGGTCAGCCTCGACGGCGACGCGCAGCGAATCGAGACCACTGCGACCGGCTCGTGGGAGATCCTTGGGCCAACCGGCCTGCTGTCCTCTATTGATCAGCCGACGGGCCGGAGCGGCCGCGGCGTCAGTCTGGTGCTCGAGATCGTCGACGCCAACCCCCAGAGTGTCCGCCTCAAGGCGACGTCGTCGTTGCGTACAACTGTCGAGGGCGAGTGGGACACGTCCGGGCTCAGCCTCGCGGGCCTCCTGACGCTGGCCGATTTCGACGCGGAACTCGTGGGGTGGATGGTGCGCCACGGCGACGTGACCCTGAACGAGGTGGCCAGTTATGCCGACGAGGACGAGGCGGTCGTCCGGGCGAGGCTGCGGTCCCTGGTGGAACAGGGGCTGGTGCGCGAAACGGAAGGGTCACGTTACACCGCTCGGCTGGCGCCACGACGAGGACGGACGCTGCCCGAGGAGATCTGGGGTGCGTTGAGCCAGGGATCCAAGACCTCAGGTGCCACGGCGAAGCGGGGAGCGTCTTCGTGGCGCGGGGTCCGTAGCGTCCTGCTCGGCCGGCGCGGTCGCTTCGTGCTCGGAGTCGCCCCGATACTCGTGTCCTTCGCAGTCACGGAGTGGATGCTGCTCACCGGATCGGGGTCATTCGCAGGATTGATCGGCTTCATCGGCGTCATCGTCGGTTCCCTCGTAGCGGGCATCTTCCCCGTGCTACTGCTCATCGCGAGCCGGCGGAAAGGCGACTACGTGCCGAGGGTCGTCTACCGCCCGTTGGGCCATCCTGTGCTGCTCGCCGGCCTTTACTTCCTGTTCCTGGGCAGCCTGCTGCTGCACGGTCTGGTGATCTGGCAAGCACCCTGGCTGCGAGCTGGAGCGCTGCTCGTCGCCGCGGGGATCGTGGTGATGACGGTCCGCATGGTGGGCCGCGGCACCTTCAGGCCGCGGCTGAACATCGAAGTGCGCGAAGATCAGGGCCAAGGTCGCGCGTTCTTCACCGTCACCGCCAACGGCCGGGAGTCAACCAGTAACGTCACGCTCGAATACGGCGATGCCGCACGACACCTGCACACCGGCGCCGGCGAGATATCCGCCTTCTCGTCCCTGCGGCACGCCGTATTCGAACCACGATTCCATGAGCGGGCACGGGCAATCCCCCGAGAATTGAGTGTTCGGGTCCACAGGGTGACGCCCGAGGGAGATTCCGAGGCCCTCGGCGGATCCGTCACAGTGCAATCTCATGGTGAGACCAAGCGATTCGACATCGAGCTAGCCAAGGGTCAGGTGATCCTGCCGCTGGCCGACGAGACTTGCCGGGTGGACATTGAGCTGACGGAGACGCGCGACGCCAAGGCCCGTCAGCGGTTCTGACCCGGGGACTTTGGAGTGGCCTGGGTGAGTGGCCCGGGCGGAGCGTCAGCGGTCGGCAGGGCTCGGAGGTTGCGCCGGAGTGTCTGGTTGGGCGTGCGCGGACACCAGCCTGACCTCTGCAGCCTGCTCACGGACCGGCCGTCCCAGCCAGTAGCCGACGACGGCGAAGGCGATGATCGCGGCCAGCGTCGCGAGTGTGAACACCTCGAAGCGTAGCGGCGAGATTCCCCACCTGTCTTTGAAGTCGTACCCCGCCCCCAATGCCCTCTCGATCACATCCGGGAAGACCGCCACGAATGACGCGAGCACGATGAAGGCGGTGCAGAGACCACCTGCGATCCACGCGCCGGTGTTCCCTCCCGGGATGCGGTACGGCCGCGGCACCTCCGGATGCGAGTACCGCAGCTTGATTACCGCTGGGAAAATCGCGATGTAGGAGATCAGCGTCGTCGAGATGGCCGTGTAGAGCACCACGACGAAGGTCGAGGCCGAGCTACCTTTGTTCAGGTTGACGGCGACGATCATGAAGATCGTCGCCACGATCCCCGACATGACGTTCACGCGCACCGGCGTCCCGAGGCGCCGGCTGAAGACCCCGAACCAGCCCGCGAACCCGCCGTCGTAACCCGCTACGGCCTGGACCCGATCGGACCCGATCATCCAGACTGCACCTGAGGTGAGGAGGGCGATGATGAAGGCCGCCGCCATGATATCGACGAGGGCTGACTGCGCGCCGCCGTAGACGCTGAAGGTGGCGCTTACCGCGTCGAGGAAGCCGCTGATGCCGGTGATCTTCTGCACCGGGAGGACGGCCAGAATCCCGAAGATCGGGATGCCGTAGAGGATGACGGCCAGGACACCGCTTCGCACCACCGTCACCGGCACGTCGCGCTGGGGGTTCTCCATCTCCTCGGCAGCCCCGTTCTGCAACTCGAAGCCGACGTAGTTGAACATGAGCAGGGGTACGAGGCCGATGAATGCGGCCTTCGTCGGCGAGAAGTGGCCCGCCGCATACCCGTGCACGCCATTCTTGATCGCGTAAATCAGGATCGTGAGCGAGAAGAACCCGAGCACCCCAAAGCGCACTATCGCCCCCAAGTTCGGGATCCACTTGCCGTGGCGGAGGGCGATGATGGCGACCCCGATCGACACCCAAATGAAGATTGTCTTGAACACGTAGTCGCCGACCGTCCCGCTGCCGATCGCGTGGTAGTTGCGGCTCCACGCCTCCGTGGCGATGAAGGCGAGGGTGCCGCCAACCCAAAGCGGGTTCGTCACCCAGTAGAACATCGCCCCGATGCCGGCCGTGAAACGCCCCCAGGCCAGCTTCATCCACTCGTACGGGCCACCCTCCTGGGCGAACGAGCTCCCCAGTTCGGCCATCACGAGCGCGTAGGGGAAGAGGAAGCCCGCCGCGAGCACGAGCACCCAGGTGAACGTCTGAGCGCCGTAGCTCGAGACCTGGCCGAGCGTGTCGAGCCCAACGATGGCGCAGACCAGGAACAAGAGCATATCGAGGCGGCGCAGGCTCTTGATGAGCTTCTTCTTCTCCACCAGCGCGAGCCTGGTCGTGCGCTCGACGGGGCCTACCGCAAACTCTGTCATGGAAACCCTCCGAGGAGATGGGGCACCTGAAACAGTATGGTCGCCGCACTCCTGAGCATGTCTACGGGTTGCGTGCGTAGGGAGGGCCGAAACCCGTGCGGCGTGGGACTTCCTGTACCGGGTCGCGGAGCTCGCCCTTGGCGGCTTCGCGCCACCCGTTGCGCGATTTCGGCTCCAGGCAGGTGTATGCCCGGCGGTTGCGGCCGCGTCCGGGTCGGTGAAGGTGGCGACGGTAGCGGTTGCCACGATCGCTCGAAATTGCCGAAGGACACGTTGGCAGCCGACGTGCCCTCAGTGGTCGGTGAGGTGTGTAGCCGCGAATGCGACGGGCACCTCGCGGTACCGCTCGGCCGGCACCAGCGGCACACCGCCGGGTGCGGTGACGGCGCGCATCATCGCCGTCGTCGCAGGGTCGGTGGACACGGTGCCCTCCGTCTCGACCAGGTACTCCGTGAACCAGGTTCGCAATGGACTCCCATTCACCGAGGCCGGATCCGCGCCTACGACCTCCGGATCGACATGCAGGGCGAGCAGCAGCATGCCGTAGACCCGTTCAGCGTCGGGACGCAGCGGCGGTTGGAAGTACGGCAGCCCGAGCGCCCGGGCACCGTGCGATGCGTAGAACCGCAGACGCCGCAGTGGATCGCCATGCGCGCTGCTCCCCGGATGGTGGTCGGGGTGCTCGACCTCGGCGACGAACAGGCACGGGCGAAAGGCGCGCATCCATTCTGTCCGCACGTGCCGGTAGAGCTGCCCGCCGGTGCCCTTGCCACGGTCCCCGTCGGCGACCGCCAGGTAGCTCAGCAATAACACCCGACACGACTCGGACCATTTGGCGACTGCCCCGGCGATCACTGCATCGTCGTCGTCGATCACAGTGACGACACGGGTGTATCCGTCGCGGATACCGGCTCGAATGGCGTCGCGGGGAACGCCGGCGTGAAGATGTCGTAGTACAGGCTGGCGAGCCGGTCGTCAGCGGACAGCTCGGCCGGTTTCATCCGCTGCTCCTTCGCTCGCCGGCGATGCCGGCTTCACGCTATCGGATCAGGCACCGCCGATCGATCGGTTCGTCCGGCCATCCGGGCGGCGTCGGTGCCGATGGACCCTGGCCGGCCCCGCCGCGGACATACACCGCGCGGATGGCGTGTAGCTCGGCGGGATCCGACAGCGGGTTGCCGTCGACCGCCAGGTAGCTCAGCAATAACACCCGACACGACTCGGACCATTTGGCGACTGCCCCGGCGATCACTGCATCGTCGTCGTCGATCACAGTGACGACACGGGTGTATCCGTCGCGGATACCGGCTCGAATGGCGTC